>Ga0163217_1008384_pt1 | contig 11202 bp, 14 predicted proteins | sample SynspAceP_FD_185933 | JGI IMG/M metagenome (GOLD analysis project Ga0163217, IMG submission 185933) | Saline lake microbial communities from Ace Lake in Antarctica - Synechococcus sp. Ace-P (PacBio error correction) | ecosystem: Environmental > Aquatic > Non-marine Saline and Alkaline > Saline ... | reverse complement strand
GTCCTGCCAGACCTCAGCTGCCGTCACGGCCCCTTCGCCAACGACACCTGGCGCAGCGCAGCCCGGTCTCGGTGCGCCGCAAGTGGAACGAAGTACACCCAGGCGGCGCGCACTTCCAGAGCAGCAGGGGTGGACGGCTTGGGATTCAAATGCCCAAGCCATGTGCGGAATCAATACCGGGCTGGCCGCAAGGCCCCACCCGCCCTTTCAACAGCCCCAGCCCTCGGCTTTGCCTTCGTCACTGCCCTCAAAACAACGTGCAGGCCCAGCAGATCCAAGGCAGGGGCGGCACTGCGCCTTCCAGGCTGGATTGGCTCCACCAGACCAGACTCCTGCAGGCAGTCCATGGTCCGGATCGAAGGCTCCCCACTCCAGGCAGATCAAGCATCGCAGCCACTGGGCCGTGCCCCACACCCACAGGCACCACTCACCCCCAGCCCGCTCGATTCGCCCGCGCCACGGAGTGCAGATTGCGCCACCGAGTCGATCAATCCGATTCCCGAAGCCTGCGGGCACATGCTCAAGGATGACGAGGGCAGAGGCGCTGTTTCGGGTGCTGCACACCACCGAATAGGCCATCGAGGCAGTGGTGGAGTGAGCCGTCCGGTGAGAGCCACCCAGGAAACAACAGAAGAATGGTCATTGTCTTATAGTTTTCTTTTTTATGTTATCTTTTTTTTGTTTTTTTATTTTTTTCTTTTTCTATTTTTTTTGTTTTTATAGTTTTTTCACTCGTGCGCGGAGCGATCGAGCGGCCTGGGTGGGGAAGCTGGTTGCCTGTGGTGTCAGGGGCAAGCGCCCAGTGGCTGCCGATGCCTTGATTCCTGCCTGGAGTGGGAGCCTTCGATCCGGCCATGGATGCCTGCAATCTGGTCTGGTGGAGCCAATCCAGCGCTGGAAGCCGCATGGCCGCCCCCTGCTTGGATCTTGCCTGGCCTGCAACTGTTGTTTGAGGCCAGTGACGAGCAAAAGCCGAAGGGCTGGGCTGTGAAAAGGGCGGTGCGGCTTGCCGGCCAGCCACGGTAATCCGATCCGCCACCATGGCTGGCGCCCATTGATCCCCAGCCGTCCCACCCCCTTGCTGCCGTCTGAGTGCGCGCGCTGGGTTGTACTTCGTCCACTCCTATGCGGCCGCACCGAAAGAACCGGCGCGCTGGCGGGCCACGTCGTCTTTGACGAAGGGCGGTGACGGCAAGCGGTCTGGCAGGGACAATCTGCGGCCTGCCAGTTCCACCCGGAGAAGTCGGCCCCGTGGGCAGAGGATGCGGGCCGCGCTGCCTGGGTGAGCAAGCAGAACCCTGACACTCAGGCTCAGACGGCGGCGCAAAACTGCTCCAAAGCCCGCCGGGGAGACGGCCCGGCCCACGCGGCGCGGTACGGCTGGCGGTGATGAAACCTGGGTGGCTGCTGACCTGGGCCGGTGCCCGCTGGGCTGGGATCTCTGCTGCGCAGTGGCGTGATCGCTTGTGAAGCGCTTCAGCGTGGAGCGAGTTGGTGGTGGCGGTGATCAGGGACCGCGGATGACGCCACCGCCTCAAGCCAAATCTCACGCCGTGCGCTCTGGCCTCCAAGGCGCCCCTGAACGTCCGCGTGCTTTGCCGAACGTTTTGCCGGGCTGGGCTGGCGACGGTTCGCAAGATAGGAGCTCCGAAATCGGCACAGTTGCTTCGACCTGATCTATCTGAATCCCCCCATATGCCTCGCCTGCAGCGAAGATCTGCCAAAAGACACTGGCCGGCGGGCGGCTGGTTGCCGCCGCAGGGACGGCTGTTATGGAGTGCGCAACCAAAGCTCCGGCCTCCGAGTTGCCCGGCTGGCGATTCGATGACCTCAGGCGCTTACGAAGCACCAGCTGATGCTGCTCAGCCCAGAGCGCTGCCACGGCGTAGTGATTCCAGGCCGCCACGAAACAGGCCCGGCATCGGGATCGGACCAGACCAAGAACGATTGGCCGCCAGAGCCAGGGTTCGAATCATTGAAAGGAGCTCGAGTCTTATCACAAATTGTTCATGGCTGAGGCAGGCTGTGAGAGCGTTGAAAACATTTGTGACTGGCGCAGCTCTCCGACCCCACGCCAACTGCTGCACCGTCGTCAGGGACTGATTCATGGCTCTGGTGTGCTTGCTAGCCGCCGTGCTGCGTGATTCTCTCCCTGGTTGTGCTTGCCGGCAGCCCGCAGCGATCCTATTACCCGTCAGACGTGGACTCGCCGGCCCACCGGAATGGGGGCCGCCTGTTCGATGAACTGGCCGGCTGCACGGCATCGCCGCCAGGGCTGGTGGGTCGAGCCCTCAGGGGTCAGGCCAGCGCCGCAGCGAACCGCAAGCTGCGTCAGCCAGGTGGTCAGTGGCCCACCCCGCCGATGCCCCGCTTCCAGCCCGATCCCCAGGCCATGGCGATTCTTGATCGCCCATCCTGCATGGCCCTCGAGTGAGCTGAACGGTCCGGCAGACCAAAGCGCACTGGACCAACAGTGGTGGTGGTTGCTTTCGTCGAGCCGGGCAGGGTCCCCGTCAATGTGGGCAGTGTGCCCGGCTCTGCGCCAACTTCGGATCGGAGGAACTTCAGGCTCGTGCAAGCCCCGTGCGAGTCCGCTTGCTGAAAGCGCGGGCGGAGGGCGGTGCATGCCCTTAGCTGCTGAGCGCGCCCTCCCTTATCCCGATCTGGCCGCGGCCATTCGCGATTTCATCGGGTGTGGCAAAACCAGCGCAGGCTGGAACCCGAGCCGTGCGGTGGGGCTTCCAGCTATCTGCTGCCCTGGCGCAGGCCGGCGTGGTAGCGGCGAACGGCCGCCCTGTGTTCGCCGCGAGCATCACGCCTCAGCAACGAATTGAATTGCTCCAGGCCGGCCGCATCACTGCGGATCCCACCGATCCGCCTACCCCTCGAATGAACCTGTCCCATGCGGTGGCGGTCCATCCTTGCAGTCCCTGCGCCACGGCGGGCCCGCCCGCCCCCAACAGCTGCCGAGCCAGCCAGCCGCGGCAGCCTCGAAGCCGCCCTGGTCGATTGCCAAGGCGTTGCGGCGTGGAGTGGGTTTTCTTCTTGCCCCACACCGCCCACGCCCGCATGCCAAGCTGAGGCGCTGCTGCAGCGCGCCCAGGTGGCAGTGACGAGGTGCCCTGTTTGCGCGGGATGGTGAGCCAGTTTGCGCTGGCCAGCCGCCGCCAGACGCCTAACGTCCTGCCAAGCCTTTTGGATCTGACCCCACGTGCGTTTCGGCCGTTCTCCCGCCCAGCGTTCTCCCGGCTGTTCCAGCCCATTGCCCTGGGCTTCGATTGCTGGTTGCTAGAAGGATTGGGCCAGTGTGCTGACGGCCACGGTGTTGCAAGCAAAAACTGGCCCCCGCGGCTGCCAAGGGGCGATCGGCTCCACACCCAAGGACCGCGCCGGCGCACGTCGCCGGCTGCCCAGACCGGCCTGCCTGACGCGGTCGCTTTGAGCAGAAGCAGGAAACTTGTCGCCCTCAGCCAGCGTTTGGAAAAGCCCCTGGCTGCAGCCCAGAAGGGATCTCAAGCCGCCCTTCCTGCTGGTGCTCGATGAACGACGCTTTGCCCAGCTTCGATTCAGAGGCTGCCGCTGCAAGCCGCCAGTTCGATCCAAACGCCGCGATCCTCCCTGCCGCCGTCGAAGACCTCGACGCAGGCAAGCTGACGCTGGAACAAACCGCGTCCGCTCACCAAAGAGGTGGTGGCGCGGCGCCAGGTTGGATGGCCGCCGGCCATCGGCACCCGCTTTTTCCCTTATGAACGCCACTTGAAATGATCCGGCGTCATGACAATTCCGCCACCAACTTGTGATCAAGCGGTTGGCTGCAAGCTCGCCCTCAACGCCCGCTTTCAGGCCTGGGGCCTGGGCGCACGGTGGTCAACAACTGTGCCCACCTGGAGAAAACCAACAACCACCAAAAGCCCCCATGACCTGCCGCTCGATCGCCCTGGCGTGATACCGGCGAAAAGCTCAGTCCCCGCGCAGAATCCACTTCCGCACGATCATGGGCACGGTCCAAACCAAACACCCTGCTACCTCCTCGGCTTGGCTGGAAGGCCTGGTTAAGAATCGAGCATCCCGACAGCGAGCTGCTGCGAAGAAGAGGTGTCACGTGTCAACAAAGACCGGTGACATCGCATCGGCCTAACTCCGATGCCGGCTTGATCGAATGTGCCGAATGCCAGCGCCGCTGTCGCCGCCTTCATGGTCAAAGTTCCCTTCAAATGACCCCCCTATCCGCCGACCCCTGATGTCGGCCATGTTGCCGCGCCGCCAGCCAGACCCTGGTGGGCCGCAGCAGTCCCCTCGCCCCAACCCCGTTGAATGTCCCGGCTCTGCCTTCCCGTCCATGCGCCCTGTCTTGCTATGCCGTTCTCTCCGCCTTGCTGCCGGCCGCTTGGCCGAGCGTTGGCTCACCCAGCCCTGCATGCCCCAGCCTGGCTGGCCCAGCAGGCGCCTCCTGCCCCCTTGCTGCGCCGCCAGCAGGTGCGCCCCTCCGGCGCCCGGACAGGCCCTGTTGTCAAACGACGAACAAACCCCGAGCTGATCGTGGAGCCGGAATCCTGCTCCCACCTTCGATGCCACGCCGGCCTGGCTGGCCAGCGTTTGCGTGCCCTCCGCCACCCCTGAAACACCCCGACTTGCAGGGGCATTTCGAGCTGTTCAGCCACCACGTACGCCGTAAACCTGGAAACGCTCGATTCCCCTCTGGCTGGGGTGTGCCCCCCAGCGGCGCCAAAGCCGGCGCCGCCTTGCGCCTGTATCAGCCCGGCTCGACAGCCCTGTCCCAGGTTCGACCGATCCCGCCCCAGCCGGCAAGCCCCCGTTCCTGCCCCTGCCCGCCCTGCTCCCCCATGACGGCACCTCGCCTTCTCGGCGGGAAGCCGGAGTGGCCCGCCGAGCGTCTCCAGAAACAGGCCGCAAGCCCCCTGCTGGCCCCTGAGTGGCAGCTTGCCGGGCTGGCCAGCTTCACCACCTGGTGGCGCTCCGATTCCGGTGAAACAGGCTCGATCCCCTCTTGAACGGCCCAACCTCCAGCTGCGGCTGGAAAGTGATGGCCGTTGCAAGATCGCCACCCTTGCGGCCCTTCGGTGGCGAGCAGCCCCCAACGGCCGCCCACCCTGGGCGAGGCCTTTTTGAAACGGTGCCTCAGCGCCAAGGAGCACACCCCCACCCGCGGGGGAAACCCGGCGCATCATCTATTTCCCGCGTCAGGTGGGGTGCAGCAGGGCAAGCCGGCTGGCGGGGAACTCTCAGCGGATCCCTTGCGGCTTCTGAGCCCTGCAAGCCCCAGCTCTCGTGCGCAGCGCGCCGGTGTCCTGGCCGATCAGTCGCGTGAGCGCGGCAGGCCTCGCACCGGTCAGGTCAGACGGCCGGAAACTCAAAGGCCTTTCTATTCCAGGGCACGGCCTGGCCGCCCATGGCAACTACGGCGTCGAGTTAGACCTGCAGATCCCCGTCAACGGACACCGACAGCCCGTGGCCTCGATCTGGCGATCGAATCGCCCGGCGCAAGAGCGAGCAAGCGCAAGCGGGCTGAGCTTCAAAACGTGGAGGACCGCCCGGGCGTGATGTTCCGCGGCACGTGGAGGTGAGCGTCTCGATTTGGGGCGGATGTCGCGGGGCCGGCCGGCGCTGGTTCCACCTGTTGCAGCCCGCCAGGCCAGCAGGGCCCGCCCCTGGGCCGGATCAGGCCTGAGATCCTGCCAACGGCGACAGGTGCGGTGCGGCTGATCTATCCGGCAGATGCCAACGCCCACCCCGGTTCTCACACTGCTGCGCAACGCAGCTGTGAAACAATTCCGGTTCCGTGCCCGGCCCCTCGCCCGTGAGTCTGAAGCGCCAACGCAGGTGTTCCCTTTCACCGCCATCGTCGGTCAGAGGAGATGAAAGCTCGCCCTGCTGCTCAACGGATCGATCCACGCATCGCGGGTGATGATCATGGGGCGACCGGGCCACGGGAAATCGACCACGATCCGCCCTGGCTGACCTGCTGCCGGAGATCGACGCGTCGCCGCGACCCCTACAACAAGCTCACCGACCGACCCGATCTCCAGAGCGCGAAGTGCGGGCTCGGCGAGACGGCGAGGACGCTTTGACCGATCGAGCCCGCCAGGTGCCATGTGGACCTGCCGCTGGGGCCACGGGAAGATCGGCCTCTGCGGCACCATCGACATCGAGAAAGCTCCCATGAGGGGGTCCGGGCGTTTGAGCCGGGCCTTGCTGGCCCAAGGCGAACGCGGCCTGCCTGCTTTACGGTCGATGAGGGTGAATCTCCTCGACGACCATCCCGTGATGTGCTGCTGGATTCCGCCGCCTCGGGCTGAACACGCTGGAGCCGCGAGGGTGTCGGTGCGTCACCCCGCCCGCTTGCGTCTGATCGGCTCGCAATCCCGAGGAGGGCGAACTGCCGCCCCCAGCTGCCTCGACCGTTTCGGCATGAGCGTGGAGGTGCGCACCGTGGCGCGACGCCGAACTGCGGGGCAGGTGGTGGATCAGCGCACCAGCTTCGACGCCGATCCGAGGGCTTCAACAGCCCCAATCTGGCCAGCCAGGAGCCCTGCAGGAAGCGGCGGGCAGGCCCAGCACTTGCTTCCTTCTTCAGATCGAGACGATCTGCGCCTTCGCATCTCCTCGGTCTGCGGCAAAATGAGGTGGATGGCCTTGCGCGGTGACATCGTGATTCAACCGGCGTCGCGGGCCTTGGCCGCCTTCGAAGGCGCAGCGAGGTGACAAGTGACGACGACGTCGCCCGGGTGGTGGCCTGCTGCCTGCGCCACCGCCTGCGCAAGACCCCCTGGAGCAGAATCGATTCCAGGGACCGGTGTGATGCAAGATGTTCTGCAAGTGTTTGAGCGCGGCGAACCAGCGATGCAGCGCTTTTCCAGCTGGCCCTGCCGGCTGAGATGGGATGCGGATCCTCGGCATCGATCCCGGTCTGGCCCGGGTGGGCTACCGGCCTGATCGGACACCGGTCCGCCCCAGAGCCTGTTCGCTGGCGGCATGATCCAGACCGCTGAACCGGCCAGCCCGAGGCGATCGGCTCGTGGAGGATCGCCCGGGATCTGCCGCTGGATTGTGCGGCGCTGCGTCCGCAGCTGGCCCGGTGGAGAAGTCTTTTTCTATCGCTTCCAGCACCCACCATTTCAGTGTGCAGGGCCCGGGGGGTTGTGGATGATGACCCTGCCCGGCTGCGGGTGCCGGTGGTGGAGTTTCCGCCGATGCAGGATCAAAGCTGCCCTCGACAGCTCGGCCATGCCGATAAGCAGGAGGTGCTCAAGCGTGATGGGGAAGCTGGCGCTGGAGCTGCCGCGCGGCCGGATGATGCCGCCGATCCCTGGCCGTGCCTTAAACCGTTGGTTGTCAGCGGTGAGCGACAGGCTGCCGCCTTCCCGGAGCTGCCGCCACCCCCGCGCTCTTCGCCGGAAAAACCGCCGGCGCCGCCCACTGGCGCAGCGCCGCCTCCGCTCTCCATGGGGCCGCCCAGGGGCCGTTTGCTGGCCGCGGCGATCCGCCAGCTGCCGCCGCTCTTGGCTGCCCCGCACATACCCGGCTGGGGCTCTACTGCCCCTCGCCGTGAAGCCGATCTGCGCGCCTGCGGAAGCCCCTGCCCGCCCGCCTCGCCCTGCCTGCATCCGGGCTGCGGAGCGCCGGGCGGGTGTTGCGCTACGAGGGCTGGGACCCCAAGCAAGCCCCTGTGGCAGACGCCTGCGGCATTCCGCCCCGGCGGAATGTCCGGGGGGCGTAGCTCTCGTCCAGGCATCTGCCCTGCTGCTGGGCCGGCCCTCCTTCGATGCTGTGGCTTCCGGCTCGGGCTCGGGCGGCGGCCTGGTACGACCGTCTGCGCAGGCGACCGGCCTGGCGCGCCGATTCCAGCGGTGATCGTGACGCCCCCAGGCGGTTGCCAGTGGAAGACCCTGCCGCCGCAGATCCCTGGGACCTGCCTTCGATGCTGGCTGAGCGAGCTGGGGCCTGAATGGTTTCAAACCATGTTGAGGCTTGTGCCGACGGGTCGCCAGCCGGCCTGATTTCCAGGATCCACCGTCTGCCGACCTTCGTCCGCTTTGACGTTTCCGCGAATTCGTCCGTCAGACCCAACGTTTCATTCCGCAATCCCCAGCGGGCCAACGGCCCTCCCCAGCTGTTCGGCTGGTCGCGGCCGCGACAATGGTTCCGATGCCGGGAACGGGTGATGCCTCGGAGCTGGGCCAGCGCTCCCAGCCGAAGGAAGCGCTTTCGATGATGGTGAGCTCTGATGGTGCCGCATGGTTGCAGGGCTGGCAAAGTCAATCGGCGGGCAGCCGCTGGTCTGCATCTTGGAACAGCATTTAGCTTTGGCTCCAGACCAGAAACTGCTGAACCCGGTCCGGGGTTTTGTGGTCAGGTCACCCCTTGACGTGGCGCCAACACATGACTTATCTCCACCCCATCCTGCGCCGCTCGCCTTCCCTGGCACGCAGCAACGGCGTGTTGCTGGCGTTGGCCTGCCGCAGCGGGCCCACAGGCCCATTTGCCATCGAGAGCAGCCTGGAGCGGCTGCAATCCCTGCTGCGAAAGACCTGGGCTGGAGAGTCGCTTCTTTCCAATGGCGGAGCCTTGTTGTGGCGGCCGGCGTGCGCCTGCCGGTGGCTCCGGTGGTGGCACGTCTGTTGAGCTGGGCCAGATCGATGCTGAGGGCCGCTGTCCTTCAAGCTCCCTGACCCAGCGCCGATGGCACCTGGGAGCTGGAAGTGGATGGGGGCCCCGGCCACCATTTCTGGGACCTGCCCGTGCAGGAGGGCCGGACCAGCTCGATCAGGTTACAGTTGAAACCCCTTGCCGCCCGCTCCCCCTGAACCTCCCCGGGCCCTTGGCTTCCGTGCTGCTGCTCGTGGCAACGGCAGCCTCGGCTGGCTGCTCGCCGGTTTGGCGGCTGGCGTTCGCTCACGGCGCTGATGGCCACCGGCGCGAAGCTTCTTTCGATTCAGATCGTGATCGCCTGCGTGACACCAAGATCCGAAGCGCGTTACGAATACGTGCTTCTGGCTGCCCGCAAGCTCGATCCCTTGCCGAGGAGTTCCGTCAGGACTCGTTCAAGTGCGCGGTTGCGATCGCCCAGTGTTATGTGGGGCAGACTGCAGAGCCGGCTCCACGGCAGGGGATTCCGACGCCCGATCACCAAGATTGCTGGCGGTTGCTGATGAGCCGCGCTCGAGGGCCTCACGCCCGCGACAGGGTCAGCGGGCCTGGATCCCTCCTTCCTCACCGACACCGCCTGCAGGCCAGCCTCACCCCCTCGCGGGCCAACGGCTTCCTCAACAATCCCTTCAAGATGATGCAATCCCAGGCAGCGGCGCTCCAACCGCTGAATTCTAGGATCAGCGGTTTCGTGGCGATCCGAGCATGACCATCGGCAGCGGATTGCTTGGTTTGGCACCGTGGGTGCCGGCCGTATGCCGAGATCCTCTCCACCCCAGCTGGGTTCGCCATCCGCTGGTGCTGAACCTCAGCTGCAGCGGTGGCGGTGCGCGATTCATTGGGCGCTCCAGGGCCGATCGCCCTGGCTGCCAGCTGTTCACCACCGACCCGGCCCTGGTGGTCAACGATCCCGCCGTCGGACCATTGTCTGGAGGTGATCGGCGGCCTCGAGGCCCCCGCAGCCTGATTCTGATGGCGATCGCCGCCGGATAAAATCCGTGGTCACCGCCAATCAAGCGAAAGCGCCCGCACACAACACCTATGTGATCGCCCGCCACGGCGAGAGATCGCCGCGCCGCAGGCGCGCGAGGGCGTCTATGTGTGATCGAGGCGGGCGTGGGTGAGTGCATTCCCGATCATCGAAACCCCTGAAAGCAGTCGTTGGGGGAACCGGGCTGCGCCGGGTGAAGCGGCATCATCAACGGCACCACCAAACTACCAATCCTCAGGCCGGAGAACGCGAAAGCGTGCGGCCTACGGCCACCGGTTTTGGCTTGGGCGGGGGGGGGGGGCCGATTTTGTTTTTTTTTTTGGGCCCAGGCGCGGGGTATGCCGAAAGCCGACCCTTTGCCGCCGATGTGGAGGGGGCGATGCGGCCCCGACAAAATCGCCATCCTCGCCAGCCTTGCCTTACGGCGGTGCTGTGGAATACGCGCCGCATCCCTGGCCGATGGATCAGCGGCCTTGGAGATTCGCGATGTGCCACGCCGCCCAGCTCGGCTACTGCGTAGCTGCTGGCGGTGCCGAAAGCCTCGGCCACCGATCCCGTGAGCGGCAACTGGATGTGCGTGTTCCACCCCACCTGATCCCCAAGAACCACCCCCTGGCCGCGGGTGCATGGGTCAATACCGGCGATCCTGGTGGAAGGCGAACGATCGGCCGGTGATGTTCTACGACCCGGTGCCGGCGCTGCCCCACGCCTCCGCCGTGCGCCGACTCCCTCAAACTCGCCGCATCCCAGAAGGGTGGGTGGCGTCGGGAGGGCTCGATCCTTTGCTGGCGGCTGGCCGTTGGCGGCGCTTTGCCGTCTGTTCGATCCAGCCACCACCCGCCACCGAACTATCTTGCGGCTCAGACCAGCGATCAGGCGGGGTGATCGGCCTGATCGGGCGCTGCTTCGGTGCTGAGGATGTCTTCTGATCCCAATCGATCGTGCAGCTCGAGGCCGGCGGCGGGCAGGGCGAAATCGTTTGATTCAACCCATGAGGTGCCCGAAAGGCCCGTTTTCCGGGACTGCCCTCGCCCGCCATTGCCCCCTTTCCCCGGATGTTCGCAGCGTGGCCGCCTTGCACTTGCGCACGCTCTGAGCTCAGCTTCGGCGGCAAAGCCTGCCGCTCCAGGCGTTCCCAAATCGTCGCATTCCCCTGGACCGCCCCGCAAGGCTGTTCATTTTGCCGAAACGTCCAGGAAACCTGTTCGGCGCGGGAAACCCTTGGCCCAGTTCCATTCCGTTTCTTCTGCCTTCCCCGATCCTTCCGGTTCTCCCGCTTTTCCGTTTCATGGGAACCTCTTCAGGCAGGGTGACCGCAGTTCACCTGGCCCCAGGGCCCAGGGGGGGCCAGCCAATTTCAAGGCCCAGCAGGCCTCTTCCAGCCGTTCAGGCAAAAGCGATTTTGGGAAACCCCGTGTACCAGGGTTGGATCTCCGTGGATCTTGACCCATCAGCGCTTTGCTGGGTTCCGCCATTGTGCCCTGGCAACGGCAGCTCTCCCGGTTCTTTGAAGTCTTCACTCAGCCAGGGCTGAATCTCCTTCT
>Ga0163217_1101804_pt1 | contig 11203 bp, 12 predicted proteins | sample SynspAceP_FD_185933 | JGI IMG/M metagenome (GOLD analysis project Ga0163217, IMG submission 185933) | Saline lake microbial communities from Ace Lake in Antarctica - Synechococcus sp. Ace-P (PacBio error correction) | ecosystem: Environmental > Aquatic > Non-marine Saline and Alkaline > Saline ... | reverse complement strand
ATCCAGTCTTATATGCGTAATTTCGGGGCTAGGCGCGAAGTTTTCGATGGGAATGCAAAGTCCTTTTGGAGCTTCGGTTCAACTCACCGAGGAATTCGGGTTTTACAGCCATCAAAAATTTGCGCGACGTCTCTTGGATCCGATGTCACCGAGCTAGACAAAAGTGGCTGCAGGGCGTTGGGAACTCATCACGCTTGAACAAGCAAACCCTGAGATACGGCTCGGTTGGGGGTATGTTGCCGGTGATGAAACCAGTTACTCAGGTATTCGCCGACACGAACTTCCATCGAGGAGGTGCGGGTTCGGACAAACCTTGATGTAGTTGTCGACTAATTTAATCCGCGTGCAACACGGCGGCACAGTTTTTAAGGGCGATCTGGCGCTTGCGGAAAATCTGTGCCGATTTGCCGAGGCTTCGCGACACTGAAGTCGCAGCCTCGCTCGTGGAAGGCGCAGGTTCGCTTTACCCTCGATTGGTTACTCCGGTCCTTACCAGTTGTGACCTGGGGGCTAATTCCTTCTATCTCTAACGATCGTTCGACAGAAGAATTGCCGACGCTTTGGGCGCCTGTTGGCATACTGATTACTGCTCTGACATGATGCAGGGACTTGGTTCCGACACCAACCGGGGGCTTTTTGCCGGTTTTGCGTCGCCTGTCAGGTTCGTTTTCTCCCCGGATTGGCGGCGGTGGTCTGCGTGGCGCCACCATGAGCAAATTTGCTGTTTCTGGTATGTGGCAAAGCGGCATGTGGGGCGGTTTTCCAGGCCATCCACTGAAAGAAGTGATCGATAAGATCTCGGATCCTTGACAAAGCGGCCGGCGATTCGAAAATTACTCGATGACTTTCGGCTGCGCAAGGTGGTCTTCGCGTTGAACCAGGTACTTCCGTGGAGTGTGGGATCTTCGGTTCATCCTGTCTTTACATTGCTGACCAGGATGCAGAGCGCGCGGATGGGGAAGGGCTCCCGCTCAGACGAGGACTACTTTTGGCAAAATGAGGTCCCTGGAGTTTCATCCATTTTTCCGATGGGCTCAGCTTTATTAAGGGTGGGTCAGCGATCCGAGGTCAAGCCTTGGGGAACTGCTGCTTTCTGACAAAGGACACGACTGGTCATGCGAAGCCGGCCGGAAGAGTATTTCGAGGAGGTCAGGCGGCATCCTGGCGCCTCCCCCGCACATGGGTGCCTGAGTCCGGCATTTGAGCTAACATTTCGGATTCTTGGAAGCAGAAAAGAGTTGCTTGCTGAAGCGGCTAACCTGTCTGAATCGTTGCTACACGGAACCGCCCCGCCACATTTTGGAGCTCGCATCCGGCCCAAGTGGAGTGATTAGCGTTATTCTCGGGGGATCGCACGAGATGAAGGCGCGAGGCTTGAAGAGTTAATGCTTGGTGGAAGCCCCAGGTTATTCAGGGGTGAGATCGCTGGACTTAGTGATCAGTCAACGGGGAGCACGGCCCGTTCTGGATTGGTCGTTGGCCGGATGGACTCAGCGAGCTCTCGAACGGTCGAGCGGTGCTGTGGGTGAGGGGCTGATTGTTCGCCTCGCTCGCGAATGGCGGCTTCCGTTGTTTCCTCGTGGAAAACGCAAAACAAGGCGTATGTCGCGAGACTTGAAAATGTGCTCACTGCGACTCGGCCATTGAGGGGGGGGGTTCTTGCCTACGCATAGGCTGTGTGCGGCCAATCGGTTAGGACGGCAAATCGGATGATTCCTGGCCGGTTTTCGCCTTTCCACACAGAGCTGAGATGGCTTTCTGAAAGTTATAGGTCATGAAATTTTCATGTGGAGATTCCACTCGATTCGCCGCTCAGACCCGTCGAAGCCCGCAACAGGGCTATGGCGAGGGCCTGCGCGCGGGACTCGCGGCAGGTGTGGCGGTCGTTTGACCGGCATTGCCACTGGTGGATGCCTGTGCTTTTGCCCGGGGACAACCTTCGACCGAGGTGGCGGCGATGTGGCCAGCCGTGCGCTTTCGCCACCGAACCTCGGTCTCGCCAGGGCGCATTCCGGCCGTCTATTCGGGCAACCCCGATGCGCTTGCTCGGACTCCGACGTACGGTCCTGGTGTCGGACGCCGGTGCACGGTGGATGAGCGGAAGGGCGGCGGCTTCCGTGGAGGGTCTCGATACGGGGTGGGCTCACGCCGAATCTATGGTTCGAGGCTGTGGCCCGTACCCCGGGGCCCGGAATGGAGCGTGGAATTGGGTAATGATACCTCGTCTGCGGTGTGCGGGCAGACCCTAATGCGCCTGCGCACTGGCCCCGATTTGGATGGCCCCGGTATGAATTACTGGGCGCTTCGGGGCATATTAACAAACCGCGCCGGCACAGGGGCGAAGGAATTGCCCGGATTTATGCCGGGCTTCCCGCAGGGCGCAGCATCCGCGGACGGAGCGGTCGGACATTGGGTAGAGATTTGCCTTGCAAGGCGTGCGCGCACGCGAGGTGCCGCTGGATGCTGGTTTCGCGGTGTGCGTTGGATCTTCTGGGGTTGCGGATCAGGCCGGCGCCCCGACACGCGTTGCGGCCCCGGCGTGGAGGCGGAGGTGGGGGGCAAGTCATGATCGCGGCCCCGGTGGAAGCCACGGGCCCCTAGTCCGCAGAATGGGCGATCCCGCTGCTGAGGCAGGCGCGGGAGGCGGCGGAGGCTTGTTTGGCGTTTTCGTCCCCCGTCGTCTCCCAAACTGGCCGCCCCGCGTCCTGCGTTCGGGATGCGGGGAAGCGGCCGGACGAGACTTGGCACCTTATCGGGTTCCGATGCAGCCACACCGGGGTTTTTCGGGCACGCGGTGCAGGCAGAACTGGAACGCTCCGCGCGCCCCTGTCTACCGAGATCGCGAAAGTGCTCCGGCACGATCGTTTGGGGAAGAGCTGCATCGAGCTGGGCGTGGAGACGATGGGCGTTCGCCTCGCACGGTGGGTCGAGCATGAGACTGCGCCATCTCGACCTGATCGATCGGCCGTTCACCGACCGCCGGCTGGGATTCGGACCGACGGCGGCGAAACCGACGTCACTATCGTCTACGGCGAAATGGGCGGTAAGGCCGCTTCTTCGGGCCTGGCTCGATCTGCTTTTTTGGTCTCCGCATCATGCACCCATACGTTTCCTTCCGGCCCGCAGGACTGTGGTCGGCGCCAGCTCGGAACGCGGGGGGGCCCTGATCGTTGTCGGAAAGGCAAGCGGCAGGCTCGCTAAACCGACAAACGGGCGTATTAGACGAACGCGATTCCCCTTGCGACGGTTGGACGGGATGGTTATCGCACGCGTTTCTCGCTCGACGACGCGGTGCTGCGCCGTGGGCGGCGAGGAGATTGCCCGCGCCAGGGCGATCTGGGTTCAATTGCTGTATTGCGGTTTCTCAGGGCTTTCGGGTTTTCGCCGACCTCCTGAAAGGGGGGGGAGGTTGCGTTTTCTAAGGCGCGCGGAGCAATCGACCTCGCGAGGGGTCGCAACGGCTGAGGGAGATTGATGCAACGCTGGCGGACGGCGGCTTGGGATCCAGGCGGTTCGGTGTGTCGCTGCGGGAGGTGGGAGAGTGCGACAGCCTGCCGCGACGCCACCACAGGCCGCGACGACCCAAGCCGCCTGCTCCTTCTGCGCGAGGCGGCGATATTCGACACGACTCGCCGTTCGTATCGACGCCGCGCGGAATTGCGTCGGGTGCCGAAGGCCCGTCCTGCGAAGAGCCTTTCACGCGGGCTTGAGCATGCGTGGAGCGCACGGCGGGGGGATGCGAAGCCGGGGCGGAGAGCGAGATTCCGACAGGACCGAGGAACGGCTCTCCGGCTGGGCGCCTTGACCCGAGGGCATCAACGGCGCGATTACTTGCCGACTTCGATGAGGCGGAGTTCGACGACCGGCGATCGCTGGTAGGCGGTTGCAGCCTGGCGGATGGCCGATCTCGCGGGCGCCGGGGCGGAGCGATGTCGGTGGGGGGGGCACGCGGCTGACCGCGCATTGGCTGTGGAAGGTTGCCGATCCGGCTGAGGTCGTCCTGCCACGTGTGTGGCAAACGGCTGCGCGAGGCGGCGCAGGGGTTGCGGGAGACCGCGCGATTCCCGCGATCGGCCGAAGGCGCTGGCGGATTGCGCGCGCGGATCGGTGAAGTCGAGGAGATGCGCGGGCGCGAGGCGCTTGCGGTGCCTTGGGATTCACTTGAATGCTCTGCCCGACTCGGGCGCTGCCCCGCGACCCAGCTGGGACCGCGAAAGCGGAGCAGAGCATGCCGCCGCCGGGCTTACCGGCGGGCTGCGCGGATCTTGGCGATGCGGGGCTTTCCCGCACGTTGCGTGAGCGGAGCGCCGCTGAGCTGCCGCGGAGGAGACGTCTGCGGCGAGAGATTTGCCGCGGAGGGAGCGGCTGGTTCGAACTCGAGGCCGGGGCGAGGGCCGAAGTGCTGTCGGGCCTCTGTCGTTAGGACCCCAACGAAGAATGCCCCCGCCCGGACGGAGCGCGAACCTTTTGGGCGTGCCCGTTCGGCGCCTCGATCCCGGATCGGCCATGCGTTCGAGGCGGCGATGCGCGGCACGACGACGCCCATCAGCGCCATTCGCACAGCGAGGAGGGCCGGTGCGCCTTGCCCGGCTGCAGCGAGCGCGTTAGCCGTTGCAATCCGTGGACGAGTTTGTGAACTTGACCTTCCAGGCCGGCGGATCGCCCGTTAGGATTCTGCTGGCCAGCCGGCTACGCCTTTGCCGCGCGGCTTGGGGCTGGAGGCGGGGTTAGCCTCGGTCTTGGCGACGCATTGAGGCTGAGAGGGCGTGAAGCGGCTTATCAGGCCAGACGGGCCGTTGAGGACTTTGATCCCGGGCTTCGGAAAGCGCGCGCGAAGCAGGTTTTGTGGCAGCGCTGCGCGGGCGTCGGGGGTGGCCTCCCTCCGGGGACGATGCCGTTTCGCGGGCCGCGTTTGCATGGGAATGCAGCGCGGCGCGCCCGACTTGCCGTCGCAGGATTCGAAGAGCTGGTTTCGCAGTGGTTTTGAGGCAGAAGAAGGCGAAGGAGGCCCCTGCTTGCTTTGGACGCTCGATTCCGGGTTTGGGCTGGTGGTGGCCGAGAGGATGTTTTGAACATTCCTTCGCAACCGCTGGTGCGCTTGCCCGAATGGCCGAGCTGCACGGAGGCGCGGGACCTTGAACCGCGCGTGGAGCGGCCTAAAAGCGGCCCGCACGGTTCCATAAGCGCGCGCGGGTTGCAGCAGTCGGCGCGGCTCGGACAGGCGGTCGACCGACGCTTCGCCGGCCTGGAGACGCGCAGAGAAGCCGTTAACAGATCGCGGTCGGATCGAGGACCATCGGCAATGATCCGCATTTGACGAGGAGGAGGCGCGCCATGGCCGTCCCCGCGCATCTGTCCCGGAGGAGATCGACAGATATTTCCGCGATTCAAGGGATCGAGTCGGATGATCCCTTGCCGCTCTCAAGCCTGCTCGAACGGGACGCCTGCGCGCGAGTTTTCACCAGCTGGCGAGACCATGGGCGAGTGGCCGCTGACGGATTTGACGCAGCGGCGCTCGCAACGAGGTCCCGACAACACGACCGATCCGGACCGAGTCCCTGACGCGAGACGTGGCGGAGGCCGAGGCGCCGGGTGAGGCCATGGGCCGCCGCGGCGAGGGCGCGGTCGCGCTAACGCGCCCCGCTCGACCCAGGGGGGCGTCGTCGCGAGGCGGAGAGTCACGCGTCTGGAGGAGTTGGCGCGAGGGGCAGCGCGCGTGCCGCTCGAGGGACGGATCCGGCTTCTTCGGGCCTCGGCGCGCTTAGCGCTTCGGAGGATCGCGCGGTCCTATGCCTCAAACTGGCAACGAACGTTTCGCGCGGATGACCGGCGAGGTGGCCGCGGCTGGAGCCCCAGCCGACGTGAGGGGGCGGCGCTTGTCGGCATCAAGGCGGTTCGGTGATGGGCCCGCGCGTGTTCCGGCACGCCGCGGCAACTTTATTTGGCCCTGGTATCGTGGCCCGCGTTTTCAAAGCCCGCTACCGGAGCGCTTCTTTTTTGGACGATGACATCCTCGAACTTCCGACCGACCGCGTGCGGCAGCGCTCTGTTGCTTGACAGGGGAGGGGCGACCGGGCAGGCGTATGTTCACCACACCGGCACTTGTTGATCTCGGGGCAGGCTTGATCGGATCTGCATGTTCGGTGGAGCTGGAGTGATTGCCGATTGATTCTTATGGTCCTGTATAGGCCCATCGCTGCGGTGCTGTGTGTTGGGATAGAAAGACCCCTATTTCCGAGGAAAAGCAGCTGTAAGACCTCCGAGAATTCAGTTTCGTGGACCTTTGGCGTTTGGCTGCGGACTTCAGTTTTCCGGCAGCCGTTGCGAAGGACTCCGGGAAGAGGGCCGGAAACCCGGACTTTCGCTTTGCGATGTGCGCTTAATTGTCCGCGTTACGCAAGCAGGTTTTTTTGCGGCCTCGCCCCGCACGAAGTCTGCGAACCGCCCAAAGTGGCGAGGCTGCCTTCGGCCTGTGTCCGACGAAATGTTCGTCTGCGTTTTCGATTGGACTAACTTGACGTTAGATTGATCTCTTTGGAGGTGTTGGGCTTGGTGCAGTTCGGTTGGACGCGGAAGTTCAGCGGTGGCGATTCTTGTTGAGCGTTGCCTCACGTGCGGTGATGTTGTGCGTTTTCAACGCTCCGGTTAGGGGATTTGTGGCGATGGACAGCGGTTGCGCGTTCAACGCCGACTTGTGTCCACGATCAGCTGATCAAGTTCGCTGTCGTCGATCATTCAACGGAATTCCTGAGCGGATGCCCAGCCCTGTGGGAGTGATCGTAATGACGCTTGTGCCGTTCCGTTGTCGCTGTCCCATGGCAAGGCCGTGCGGGACGCTGATTGCGAAGTTTGCTCGCTGGCTTCAGTGGCGACGTTGGACGCAGCGTGGATTGAGGCCGCCACCCGAAGCGCGTTCCGGTCAAAGTTCGCCCTGTGCCGACGATTTGAGCTCGCTGAAGCTGCGCCGGGCGTGCGATGGATGGTAGAGAGTCTCATGTAAACAGTGGCGTAGTTCCTGTTTTCTCCACCCCGTGCTGCGCGGCTTTTGACTGGACGGGGTGTCGAAACCGGGGCCCGCCTTCTTTGTCCTTGGGCAATTTCAGGCTCGGGCCGAGGTGAATTGTGCACCGAGCCTTCCTGGGGTCCTCAGGGTCCCGGCAAACGCCCAGGCTGCCCCCATTTGGCCCTGCGCGTTAGTGGCATTGCACCGCGACTCGAGGTGCCCCGTTCCGAATCGCTTGCGGCTGAGGGCGGGACCGGCGGGACCGAGTTTTGATAAGGTCGAGCAAGTTCATTAGATCGCGAGCGCAACGAGTGGGCGCTGTTTGTCTGAGGAGGATTCTGCAGCGCGTTCCGCCAATCGCCGAACGAACCTCGCAGGCTTTGGCGAGGAGAACCCAAGGATGAAGAGCTTGATCCTGTAAGTTGGGCTTGTGTAATCTGATGCCGTTTCACCGAAGCTTTTGAGCACTTCCATTGCTTTACGCCATCGAGTGTTCCACCGGTTGGGGACATCGGATGCCGCGCTCTTGCAATACGACCACCGCGCAGCGGCGGATGCGTTCTGTGTATGCGCGGCTCCAGGACTTTGTACTTCTTTCGGAGCCAGCTTCGGGAAACTCGATCCGTTCAGCCGAGATTGATTGCCATTGTCGGGGAGGTCGGAAGGTCGCATTATTTTGCTTTGCATGATGTCGCGTGGCGACTTTGGGGTCACCGCCGCCGCGCGCAGACGTTGGCAAAAATGGCGCAGCGTTAGCGCCCTTCTTCAGCGGCCCCTTTTGGGGTAGGCAAACTCATCAAAGCGGGCCCGCCTCCGATCTGTCGGCCTGCCCCCCCCGGTGAGATGGTTGCTTGAGGTTCATCTGCCCCGGAGGGGAGGCGGGCGCGCGCGAATACGGCCCAATAGGCGCGTATGTTTTCATTGTTTGAGCTTTCCTTTGTTGCTCGCGGATCGGCGGCGGGCGTTGTCGTCGCGCGCATTGTCAAACGAGGGTCTCGTCCGAGCTCGCTGGATCGATGGTCGTCTTGCACTTTTGTGGCCAGCAGTCGCTGCCTTCCGGCCAAGTGTATCGGGCTGTTTTCAGCGATCCAACGATAGGTGGCGTAGAGGGCGGATTGATGCGGACGCCGATTTTTGGTTTGCAACGTTTGTCACCCGTGCAGAGCCCTGGTAGTAGTCGTCAACGTTCGTTTACTGTCGGGAAAGGGTATGGGTTTATTATTTGGTGTTGTGCCGCATTGCTGGGCGCACGGCCTCAGATACCGTTTTCAGTGGCTTGCTCGCCGTCTTGCCGCTGAACTGCATCGATCACTGACTTTCGCTCTTTCTTTCAGAAGGGGACACGTTACGAGGCGGCATAGCCTGTTATCCAGTCGAGGCGCGCCAAGACTTTGCCTGCGAGGGGCTCTTGCCCAGCAAATATGGTGGGACGAGTGGGCCTGATATCTCTCGGGTCGGGGTCGAGACCTCGGCAGGCCCGGATGGGGCACTTCGTTTCTTTTTCTGCCAGGATTTTACGTTGGCCTTAATTCGATGCATTTCTATGTCCGCCAGCGCATTGCATAGGTCGATGGTCTGCTGGATGGGGGTGTTTCATTAAGCTGCCTGGGTTGACCATTGTTTCCGCGGTTGCGATGCCTGGTAATTTTCACCTTGTGCAGCGCGATGTATCATCGATTCGCGGAGGTCCCTCGGCGGGCCGGCAGAGTAGTCTCGGCAATCTTGCGCGCCTTTTCTTGGAAGCGCTTGTGCGACATAGCACTGGGTGATCGCCCTTGGCTTGATCTCTCTCTTCAGAACCTCCGCCCGAGACATCAGGATTCTGGATCGGTGGTTCTTGATTAGCGCATGGTGTTTACTGTCCGGCACACCTTCCGCTGGAGTGAAGGCGCATGCCTTTTGGCAGCCGAACGATATCCGCGGCGAGGTCCAGAGGGTCTTGTCGTTGTCCATGTGTTGCTGTACGAGTTCGAAGCATCGTCCTTGGCGGCTATCACTCCGGTGGTGCTTGGGTGTCTTGTTGGTGCATGCTGATGTCCAGGATTCTTGCGGGCTTTTCTCCTGGTCGCTAGTACGGCGCCAGCTTGGCCTTCTTTAGTGTCTGATTTCGCCGGTGGCCTCTTGCCGGTCCCATTCGGCATGATCGGACGGGACAGCCATCCGGGGGCTTTCCCTCTGTGCCCGTGGGTAGCAACCCTCGCTATCGACTGCTTGATCCGCAGAAATCATGTGCGCCGACTCTATCTCTCGGTTCTCACCAGCGCTCGCTGCATAAATCCTATCTGCTGCCTCGCCATGCAATTCAGTTAATTATCGGTCAGCACGTGCCATATGCTCTGTTATATGATAGAAGGGATACTGGTTCTGACGGGCTGAACGCTCTATGGGAGGCGAGGAGCGCTCTGCTGAGCTGGGTCAGCAGATGTGAGATCGTCGGTACCTATTGCTCTTCTCAGGCCAAGCTGTACGCGTCCGCAGGCCGCTTGTCTTGTGTGAAGACTGCACAAGGTTTTCTCGTACCGGGTGTTGTCGTGTAATAGCCGAGAGGGGTCGTCCGAGATGTTTCGCCCCGGTCGATTTTTCTGATCGTGCAGGGGGCGAGAACGGACGCAGGCGCTATTTTTGCCGGGTTCGGGAGATTCCTTCGCTGAACGGCTTTGTTAACTTCCTTTGACTAGTGCCGGCGATTCATGATGAAGCGTTGCGCTCCACGGGGATTGGTTGAGCCTAACACGCCACGAGTGTCGCGGAGCGGAGTGAGCGGTTGCATAGCATTGCGGGCTACAGGTCGATCGTGCAGGCTATCTCTATTATTGCTGTCGAAAAGTCAATTAATCCTGCTTTGGAAACTCTCGCTCTCTCTCAGTTCGGTTGCGGGCCCACACTGGCATGGCGTCGTACTGGGCTTTTAGAGTGACGCTCGCTCTCTCTCAATTTAACTAGTGATGTGTGACCATTTTATTGCGAGCTCGATAGGTTCGACTCCAGGTTCCCACAGAGGTGTAATATGCTTGTGAGTACTTATCCAGACATTCGCTCTCCCGATTCCGCCAGCTATAGTGATAAGAGCCGGTACCTACAGAGCTGTCCTTCTGAGAGTTGGCGCGTGGGCGGCAAGCCTGGAATTTTGAGATGGTCTCGTGGACGGTTTCTCTTATTCCGGGTTTGCACGGTGCCCTCTGGCACGCGAAGAAGACAACGAGCGCCCTATTCTCCTCTCAACTCTCGTCTCTCCTCCAATGGTACTAACTCGTGCGCCTCAGCTGCATCTCGGCTCAGTATTTGGTTCAAGTCCTCAGTGGGTGTCTTCCTGTTTCTCAGCTTCGTGTCTGCGTGAGACTCTCTCGAGTATAGAATGTCTCGGTGCCTCAACAGGTGGCTGGTGAGCCGGATCCTAAACCCGTAATTGGCTGCGATGATCGGTGCGATCGAGAGCCACTCGGCCTTTGATACGTCCCATGATTTTGCCGAGGGCGTTGCGGTCGCGTCTTTGAAGCTCACAGACTCTTTCCTCTCAGGGCCTGTCGCGGCAAATCGTAGCCTGTTTTTGATCTCTAGTACGCTGCCCGTTGAACGTTCTGTGTCGGTCGGTCCCGGTCGCTTTGAAGCATTTCGCGCGCGTACTTCTGAGTTGGTCCGCGGTGCCTGTATGCAGTGACAGGTTTTTTTCTCATGATATTCCTTACCATTATGGGTTCTATGGAGGAATTTAGTTCCCGCACTTCGGCGTCTCTCGGAAATTTCTTCCGAAAGCAACAAAAGCATACCTATTGCCGATTGCGCGGCAGGAGCGCGCTCTGAAGCCACATAGAGGTTTGCGAAGGAAAAAACAGGTGTCACTGCGTAAGATAGGGTATTAGTACGCCGGTGATGACACCTTTTTTCGAAACCAGCCAAATTTCTTTCTGTGGTTTCCTTCCGAACGGAAGTTCATTTCCTCTCCTGAACAGGATCAGGAAGAGAGTGATGAATTCGTACCAATCAGAAGAATTCCGGCTCACCGTTGGAAAAACTCAGGTCACGATACTGCACTTCCGGGCCTTACCCGGTGACACACGCATGTCCGCCCAGCAAACTACATCGTTCCACCCGCATACAGAGGTGCGCTGCCAGTTTGGCTTGAGGGTCGGCTTTTAAATGGCAGGCGAACTAGGACACTTTGCAGAGAGACGCCGAAGGCGACGTGGTGTGGCGCCCAAG
>Ga0163217_1091678_pt1 | contig 11203 bp, 16 predicted proteins | sample SynspAceP_FD_185933 | JGI IMG/M metagenome (GOLD analysis project Ga0163217, IMG submission 185933) | Saline lake microbial communities from Ace Lake in Antarctica - Synechococcus sp. Ace-P (PacBio error correction) | ecosystem: Environmental > Aquatic > Non-marine Saline and Alkaline > Saline ... | reverse complement strand
TTTTAATCTGGCCTTGTCCCCCAAGCCGGGCCAGAGGTTTTGTCGATCGTCGGTCTGTCGCCTGCCTGAAAACCTTTGCCGTGCTGTGGCCCCGATCGGGGACGCCGCGACGCGCGATGAATTGACGCGGCAATACCGCCGCGTCGTTTCATGACCATGCGGTAGAGGACCTGAAACGGCGCAGCCCCCTGTTCCCGGCGCGCTAGAGGCGCTGCGCGAGCCGCTTGCAAGCGCAGGATTCACACGCTGCTTGCTGTCGCGACGGGCAAGTTCGAAGCGGGGGCTGGATCGGCTTGTTGATCAACATGCGCCTGCAGGGGCGTTATTAGCGGCCAGGACCTCAGATTTTCAACCGCGTCCAAGCCCGCATCCATCGATGTGTTGACTTGTTTGGCGGACGCGGGGTTTGCGCCGCACCGGGCGGTGATGCGTCGGCGACACCGCGCTACGACATGATTGGCCCGCCGCCGCCGGGGTTGCCACATTTGGCCGTCGATTGGGCTATCACGCGCCAGATACCCTTGCGCTGACCGTCTGAAATTACCTTGCGGCGCTGGGACGCTGCAATTTGATGACCTGATCGGAGATCCCGCTATGAGACGACTGGGCCCCCAAAACGTTTCTGGACCAATGCCGCAAAAAACTGTCAAGCCCGGCGACGGTGGCTTTGCCTCGATCTGGACGCCGTTGCGGCTCAAGACGCCTTACAAGCAGCCCCTGATCAATGCCGACGCCAGGCCATGGCCAGACCCGTGTCGCCGCGGAGTGGGCAGGGCAAAGGCCGAGGAAAATTGGACCCCACAACAATGCCAGCACAGCGCGCCCTGCAAACTCTGCCATCGACAAGCGTGACGGTCGCCGCAGTATGCGGATGTTGTGGCGATGCTGGCGTCTTACGCGAAACGATTTGCTGTGCTATCGCGCTTGCTAAGGCCTGACGTGTTTCGCGGCCCAATCGCAGGCTTGGACCCATGGCAGACTTGGTCTGCGACGGGACACTGCAAACCCACTGCCACGTTCACGACGGGTCTGATTGCCAAGCCCCGCAGCCTGCGCGAATCGCTGGATCGGTTCACGCCCATGTCGGGCAGTTCGATCCCTTGCGCTAACGGGCTTTCAGATCTTGTGGCACTGTCAGGTTCCTTGGTTCTGAGCCGCTGCCGTGCGCATTCGGACGCATGACGCCGCAGGATGCTTGGCCGCTAAGGCCCGGGACGAGAGGACTTTCAGATCAGCCAATGGGTGACGACGAGGAAGCCGCTGAAAGCGGCAGCGATTAAAACAGCAGGCGTTCTACGATGCCGCGTTGTTTGAACCTAAGTCGATCAACCTAAGGCGGTCAAAAAACAGGCCAATCCAGTCCAAACTTGCCGCTCGGTAGGCAGATACAGCCGATTGACCCTGGCAGTAACTCTGACCTCTGGGCTTGGGAATCCGCCCAATCTCTCTCCATTGGGGGTTAACCCGTCAAAACCAACGTTCGCGACAACGGAGTAATGGCTGCCCTTTTATGGGCCGGATACTCAGGAAGAGGTAAAATGAAAAAGACCGTACTTTTTGGAAACGCTGGCAGTTGCCGGTCATGGACAGCTGCTTGCCTGCATCCGCGGCAACGCTGGATGACGTCCAAGGCACGCGGCCACCTGAACTTGCGTCGTCTGACCGGTCTTGCCGTTTGGTGCACCAGACGCAAATGGCGTTTTGGGAAGTTTTTGACGTTGATGTCTGCCGCGCTGTGCAGCTGACGATCTTTGGCGACAAGGACGCTGTCGAATTCGTTCGACAACCGCGAGGACACGTTTCACCGCGCTTGTCCTCGCGGCGAGATCGACCATGCTGGCACGTAACACCACCTGGAACAATGAGGCCCCGGACCACCACCCTGAAAGTTCGACTTCATCGGCTGTGAAACTACTACGATGGTCAGGGCTTCCATGATCCCGAAATCGCTGGCGCCCATGTGACATGCCGCTAAGGATCTGGACGGGCGGGCAACACGTCTGCATTCAGACCGGCACCACACCAGAGCTGGAACTGGGCCGACTTCTTCCGCGCCAACAAAACATCAGCTTACCAAGCCTGTTGCGCTTCAGACGAACGCGAAGGTCAGCAGCAGTATCTCGGGCTGGCGCCTTGCGACGGTCTAGACCACGGACGCATCCGCGCACTGGCCGCAACCCGTGGCGACTTTCGAAGCCCCGCGACCACGTTCTGCTGCCTTTGAAATCATTCTCGAAAGAGCGCTGGGCCCGCTGGTCCGTCCGGCGACAACGAAGTGGGGCGATATCGCACATGGGACTGCGAACGCACTGATCGCAGCTGAAGAGCTGGTGATACGGTCTGTCCAACATCGCAGAAGACTGTCCGCAGCACAGGACCAACAACCCTGAAGGAACCGTATCCTCGGCACCGAAGCGAGCTGGCGCGATGATCGCGTCTGTCTGCTGATGGGCCAAGAACGCGATCATTGGCTGGCGGCAAAGCTACGGCGAGATCTTCGAGCCGCCAACATCGGTGAGAACCTCCATCGGTCTGGCACGTGTCTGAGACGCACCATCGCGAACAGCCGCAGGCTCCCTTGCCTGTATTCGCCACCTTTCCGCTAAAAATATAGGCGAAAGGTGCGCATCGCGGTGTCTAACGCCTGGCGCCTTTTCGCTCTTTCTGATCCACTTACGTTAAAGAGAGCGTGCATCTTGCTCAGCACTGCGTCGACTCCGGCCTCAACCGGGCGAGAAATATCACACGAGCAGCACATTATACTTTGCTGGCATCGCGACCCGCTGGGACGCAAACAATGAGCGGGATGCGTAAGTTCCTCGATTTGCAGTTGCCTGCCATAGTGCCCGGCTCTACATTGTCAGGGAAGATCGGTTTACGACACCTCGAGCAGAGCGTTGACTTTCTAGCGACCACAACGCTACGCATGTCTCCTGAACGCCACCTCCAAGTCAGTCTATTCTCTGCTCGTCTTAGTCTATGCGAGCACGCTTGGTACCTATTAGGCGCCTGGGCGTCTCAAACTCTTTGCGAACCTATGCCTAGCTCGGACTGCAGCCTGATTTCAGCTTTATCTAACGAGGCTGTCGCGCGCTAACGCGCAATCAACTATTAACGCTCGCCAGAGCGCCCGTGGCCGGCACACTCTCCATCTGTCATGTGTGGCGTACAGACGAGTCAGACCCTCCACGTATCATTCTCGACTTGATGCGCTTAGCGTCAAGCAACCTTGACGTCTATACGCTACTCACGTCTGACGTCTGTCGCCCCTACTGCTAGTGCGCCATTCATTTCGCGCAACCACTCCTTATGGCCCTGGTCGTCTCCTAGCGGTGCTTCACCGCGACCTCGTCCGACCTGCTTCGGTCATAGCTCTGTCTCTGGATCTCGGCGCACAGTCGACTGACTGTCGAAGGCTTCCGGCAACGCGAGGATCTCTATAGAGACCGGGATCCTATTAATCTACGCAGCTTCTTTTTATCCGAACCCATCCGCACCGCCGCGCCTGGCGTATGGTACACCGGTCGTCCGCGACGGTGCATGATCTGACACCAGGGCAAAACATACGGCGCGAGTCGTATGTTACTCTCAACAGCATCGCTGGGACCAACCGTTGGTCTATCCTTATTTTGCCAGCGCCAACTCTGTGGTCGGCAAGCTCTGTCTGGTTGGTCGCCGGTAGCATTTCGTGTGAGCTCGCTGATCGGGTCTTCGCCCTATCGGTGCGCTACTGACGAAAAAGTTGCTGTTTGATCGCTGGGTCTGCCCGATCCTTCGTGTCGCTATGGTCTCGCCGCGTTTGCGCGATCTATTATCTCTCGTGCCGTCCGTTTCTGCGTTCTTGCTGCTTGGGCGTCCTATGTGTCATCGCTGAGAGTGCTATGCCTGAAGCTGCGACCGGTGTGTGTCAAGCTTCCAGCTGTGGCTGTGTGTCAGTTAAGCAAACGATTGCGTGCCTTGTGAGTTGCACCTGTGTACAATAAATACACCGGTGCCCCGGCGACATCCGTCTCCGCGCGGGCATTCTGTCGTCGATTCCATACAAAGGTCAGACGAGAGGGGCCGCAGACCGCCAGACCCTGCCCTAAATGGCGCATCCGGCCTTCACTTTAGCTTAGACTTTTCAGACCAGCTTCACGCGCGGCGTCGGCAACTGCCTTTCACTTTGCCATGAAACAGGAAAAACCGCCACGATCGAATACGCGGTTTCGACACAGCTGCCTTGCACGCTCTGCATAGCAGCGCCCACCTTCTTGGGCAGCTTCGATGTTGTTCTGACAACGACGCCCAGTGCTGTTTTCGAGAGTGGAAGCGCGACGCAAGCGTTCACGCCGTTCACATCGCGATCAGCTGGACGCTGATGTTTTTGGAACGGTGAACCGACAGCGCATACGCCCGGAGTTCACAGCCCGCAGTTTGCTTCCGGACGCGCATGCGGCCGCTTCAGAAACAGAGTCTTTTGCCTGTTTGCCATGATATCGCACTTCTTCTTCCTCTTTGCGGAAGTACTCAACCTTTGTACTTGATTGCCCTTTGCCCTTATAGGGCTCGGCGTGCACGCCACCTCGCGAATATTCGGGCGACCTGGCCAACAAGCTGCTGGTCGATACCTTCAACAATGATTCGTCTGCTTAGCGGGCCGTCACAGTTGACGCCCTCAGGCACTTCGAAGTTACATCGTGCTGCTAACCAGCGCCAATTTCAGGACTTTTGTCGCCCTGCATTGTTGCACGATAACCAAACGGACGTTGATTTCAAGTTCTTTCTTGAAACCAGTGGTTGACGACCGGGTTGACGAGGTTTTCCACCATTCGAACGAGACATGCCCCACTGCTGACGAAGCGCGCTTGGATTTGCCGCCGCGCGTCACAGTGATTGCATTGTTCTCGACCGAAGAAGGTCACGTCGGTCGGTTGCCTTAAAGGAACGTTGTCCCTTTAGGGCCTTTTTTACTTCGATGGTCTGGCCGGAGGACTGTCGCCTCAACCCCGGAGGGCAGCTCGACCGGCTTGCTCTACCAATACGAGACATTATGCTCTCCTTAGAATACGTGCAAAGCACTTCGCCGCCGACGTTGGCTGCGCGTGCATTTGCATCAGAATCACCACTTTAGAGGTGGAGACAATCGAAAAACACGAGGCCTGCACGGACGACGGCGATCATGACGCCAGAGACGCGACGACCGGGCTCTAGAGACCCGCTCACTTCACGAATGACAGGCAATTCGGCCCCTTCATATTACTTGAGGCTAATGTCAAAAAGGCGGAGGGGGTGACCGTCCTTTGCCATCTTTTCGCCTCCATAGACCGCGGATGTAGCCTACGTCGCCAGCACAACCAGAACCCAGCACGAAGCTTGGACGCAGGTGTTTTCCACACGGCTCTTGCCGCCGCATTTTGGCCTTACGATTGCGTGTCAGCATATCACATAGGATCGTTTCATAATTAAATTCTCCTACCAGATCGACTTTGACCATGCCGGGCGATTTTCGCCATTGGGAAAACCAAGTTCCGCAGCGCGAATCCGGCGTTGATCGGTGAGTTTGCACGGTAATAGGCGTGATGGACGCCCGGCTCAACTGGCAACGGTTTGTGCAGACGCACGGCAGAAGAGTGCGCGGCCAGTTTGGCCAAAGCCATGTTGCCTTGGAAAACGACCTGCTTCGACGGGCTTCTCTGTTGGATCGTTGATTGATCGCTTTTCAGAGTCCGCACGCTTCTCAAGCATACTGCGCACCAGCTTTTCCGCTTCTTCTCGCGCTCGATCATGATTCTTAGCATCTAATATTCTAATCAGCTGTTGACGGCATGTTGACGCTTCCAACAGGCTCTGGCTTTCAGCGTCGTTGCCGGCGGTGGTGCAGACACGATGTCCATGCCCCAGTTTCTCGTCGATCTTGTCGAAAGTTTGATCTCGGCGTGCGGCGCGAGGAGCCAGAGCACACTCAGCCATTGGATGCCTGGTCGCGGCAGGTCGTATGTGTTCGTCTGATGCATTGCCACCCCGCCGCTGACGTCGCAATACCTGAACCTGGACCATAGGAACTCTACGTCCCGTCGCTTTCGCGTTGAGCTATGCCGACCGTGCGGGCGCGACGCTGTGCAAAGACTGTGCCGGACACGCCGCGGAACGTCGCGGGGTATGAGCGATTCACGGGCTGAACCAGACGGGCACCGTCTGCCCGCTCGACATGTATGTTTTGACTGTCTTGAGGGCCTACTCTATCTGGCGCTCCGCTCCGCTAGCGATCTCTGTTACAGTCTCTATTTGAACGTTTCTTCAATAATTCAATGAAGCATAGCACAGAGCGTAGTGAAGATGAGCGGATACGCACGCCACGAACGCCCTTACGTCCGCGAGAGCATGATTTGCACAGCAGCCGCCACCCTGAAGGAGGCGGGTGCAGTGGTAATGAGCGTTGTCCGCGCGCAAAAACCTGTCGCCGACATGGCTGAATGGCCTCTCATGGACACTAGATCGCAATTTACGTCGGTCTGGGTCGCTCCTAAGCCAGTTTTGCTCGGTTGCATTCCCCGTGGCTTACAGCGTACAGACGCGGCCCAAAAACATGGACGGCGACGTCTTTGTCGAACTATATCGCCAATCAGTCTGGCACGCCAGCGGCGACGCGTCTCTCCAAGGCCTGCTTTGTTAGGGCGTGCGTTATCGCTGTGACCGCTGGTCGGAATGGCACGCTTGTTGTTGTGCGCCGTTTCGACACGCCGTCAGAGATTTTAGCTGGCACACCATACACCTGCACTGGTCCTAATTATAGACAATGGGCCTTGTGCGCACACGTGGCGGACTGTCTGTGGGCAACTTCCCGCGCTGGTTTCTGGGCTTTTCGCTCGCGTCGGCCTTGCTATTACCTTCTTTCTGAATCTGGGAGCGGCGGCCGGATCTGCGAGCCAATGCTGTTTGCCGTCTCTTGTGACGTGACGGTCTACAATCCGGTGCGCAATCTCCGTGGTCGCTGGTTGGGCGATTGAGACCAGACTCGTAAGCGTTGATCGCCGACGAACCTTGTGCCGGTGCTGTAGTGAGTATGCTCGCTGCACTAGGGGTCCGTCTGGTTCGTATTACTTGCTGGCTTCTATCGCGGCGCGCTACAGTCGGCCCGATTATCTGTAACCTGGTTCGAACAACTGGCGGCTTCCTGCTGTCCGTGGTCAATCGGTGTGTCAGCCATTTCGTGCTATCCGCTGCGCTGTGCATCCATTGCCAGCTCGCTGCGCAGCGGCGGCGTCGGGACCTGAGCACTGTTCATCGTGAGAACCAAATCTGAGCGTTGGTTTCATCGAGATTATCCGCGGGCGTAGTCCGCTAGCATGCTCCTGCTGTCACCGCGTCCTGGCTGACGTGGACAACGTACCTGCCCTGCCGCCGGGTACGAAGTTTGGTGACCTGACGCTGCGGGTTATCATCATGGTGACCGCTGTTCTCTGCCTGGTACGCTTACATTTCGCAGAGGTGTCCGTGCGCGGCGCTTGGTCCGCGTGGGCACCAAGGTGTCAGTACGAGGGGTGCCGATTTCGACCTGGGGCCGTACTATCTCAATTGGGCGAGCTCCATATGGCAGTTCCTGATCGCTTGCTTGCCGGCATGCGTCTTTGCAAAGCGCCACCTTGTCTCTCCATACGATCCGTCCATCCCACGTATCGGGATAACGACGCAAACGGAAGCTCGTCTATTCTCACGCGCCTGGTGTTCTATAAGATACCACGCTGGTGGCTTTTATGGTGCGATCGCATTGATACGCCGCTGGAGCTCACTGGACCATGCATTCAGGTGCCAGCACTGACGTGGAACGGCGTCTATGGGTAACTGGTTCTCCTCATTGTATCCTGGGCTTGTCCTGTTCTTCAATCGCCTGCTTCGATAGCATGCGTTATTCACGCACCTGGAGAAGAACACTCTCAGGCCGCCGAAACTAGTTAAGGGAGGGCCGTATACAATGTCAGACGGGACCGTTCAAGATCGCCACAACTGCATCGCTAGCGCTTCGGCGAGTCAGCGATGAAGTTGCCATCGAGTGACATGTCCAACAACATGAGACAAGTGGCTAACGGCACGTTCCCACCGTTGCTGCGCGACTGGATCAAAACCTGGACGGTTGAACCCGCGCGAGGAGGATCGTTATTTGTGGGCCTTCTGGGGCTCGGGCAAATCGACGCTGATCCGCTGCATCAAACCGGTTGAAGGAGCACCAGTTCCGGTCAGATCATCGTTTCGACGGTACGGAGCTTGTCGTCGGACCTGAAAAAACATCGACAAGCACCGGTCAGAGGATTGGTATTTGTGCTTTCAGCACTTCAACCTGTTCCCGCATCTGACGATTTCTGGCAAAAACTGCACGTGCCCCCATCTGGGTCCGCAAGACGCCAAGAAGAAGCCAAGCAACGGCGATGGGATTCCTTTGAGAAGGTGGAAGATTCCCGATCAAGCGAATAAGTAATCCAGGCAAGCTTCGGGGTGAGTGCGCGAGCAGCAGCAGTGCGACAGTCGCTTCTATCGACGCCGGGTCCTATGCAATAAAGCGATCGCGGCGCTGTTTTGACTAGGGCCAGCCGTGTCCTCTGCGCTGGACCCAGAAATGATCAAGGAAGTCTTGGAACACCATCTAGATGATTTCGATGCTGGCAGATCTACGAGGCCGGACAGAACGACTCATGTTTTGCGTGGACCCCCAACTTGGGTGCAAAAAAAATTGGGCTGTGGCGGGAGGCCTGTTATAATGTTCTTCTTATTTCGCAGGCGTGTGGCGAACCGTGTAGAATTCTTCTTATGACCTGAATCGTCAGACTCGTAGCAGAATCTAGCCCGGCATGCGTTCTCTTAACAAGCCGCAATACAGACGACGAGAAATCTGTCGCTGCAGCCAAAGATTTTTCGTCCATGAACGAAGCCCGTTCGGAAAAGGGCGGGGGCCACCCCCTCAACCCCCCACACTCGGGTATTTTTTGCAGGAAGAATTAAGCGAAGCGCGGCTGCTTGGGCGTGGCAGGCGCGTCCTATATGAGATCTTCATGCGGCGCGGATAACGAAAGGCTGTTGGTTGATCCTGTGCCTTGGCGAAGTACTGACCAAGTCTGTCCGGTGCATCGAACCGCATTGACGGTTGTCGCCGGCGAGTGCAACTCGGGTTAGTCGTCAAAGCGTTGGTGCTGCGGCGGCAAAAGGGCTAGCTGCTGCGCCGCAAACCAATGCCTGGTGATGCGGCGCAGATCAAGCAGGGCTTTGCGCTATCTTGGGCAGTTACGCGAAAAGACCGCCTGAGGACGTATTCCACAGAGCCCATCGTGAGAACAGGACAATAACGTTACTGCGTGCGTGATCCGGTTTGTTAGGCCAGGACAAAACGCCCCTGATTCCGTTCTGGCGCGTGCGGGTCGCGTCAGAGGAGCCATACCGCATCTGCACGGTAAGACTGTTTCTGCCAAGCGCCAGTCCCCATCGCCATGTTGCATCGCGTGGTGCCGGCGTATTCTGTGAGGTGCGTTTCTGTATTAATTCGAATAACAGCAACGATTGCTAGTCGGATCGTCCCAGCCGGACGTTCGTTGCGATCCTGGACGACAAGCCGGGATCAGTGTATAGCGGACGACCGATTAGTCTGCCGCGATTTGACGCGCGATTCCGGTGGAGATCGCGGATGATCGAACCGGCACCATGTTCGCGTGAAAGAGTCATGAGCAAGGATGCGCCGTCTTCAGCTTGGGCAAACGTCCACAAGGATCCTACTACCGGCTTGCTGACACGGCCGTCCTCGATCGCCTTGGGAGGCCGTTTCCCAACCTTTGGGATCATGCCGCAAGCGCATCTGAGTGCCGTCGGTCGATCATGTGCGCGCGAGTATCTGGGAGCGTGCAGGGGTTCGAGTTGCGGGTCATAGTGAGCGTCGGCACGTCACCCTTATTCGCTATCCTGACGCCGGGCCAGTTCTCATACAGGCGACCAGCGCATGAGCAAAACTGGATCAGGCCTCTTTTCAGCTGGCACCCGCACGCGGGACGGGACCCCTCTGTACCCGTTGACAGTGAATGAGTGTCTCCAAAGCGCACATCCATGCCGGCTCGGCGCACGAGGGTCAGAGCACCATACCGGGAATGATGCCCGCGCCGTAAAGATCGCGTAGCACTTTGTGACGTTCATTTCGACCGGGCGACCGACCAAACCGAGTTCTGGATTCGTCCACCTCGGCGACCCATCAGTCGGTTCATCTTTACCGGACAAGCCGACAGCGCGGCCTCCTTCGTCCATGATGGCTGGACCAATGCGCTTGTTCACAGCCCCGCGTCCAGACACCATTGTATCCGAACACTTTCTACAGATCTGCATCGCGGTTGACGCGCTAGAGCCGCGGCGATGAATTTTGATTCGATTCCCAGTTTGTCGGCATTCGTTAATCATCGGGCCGCCGGTCGGACCGACCACGGGGTGCTTCATAGCGGATCTTGTTCGATCAGGCACGATGTCGCGCGCAAATTCAGCCATCGCAGCATGAGCGATCGCCTCATCCGACGTTGCCGCCAAAGTTTCACGACTGGGGACATCACGGCATCCCGCATCTGGAGTAGCGTTTATGCAAGAATTATGTTGGGGCATTGACCTTTTGCGGCCCTTCGCTCTAAGTAAGGGCGCTTTGTCGATTTCTGTTCGACTGGCCCTAGGTTCCGTTTGACACGCGCTGTGGCGATCCGAGTCTGCGGGGTTCATCCCTGACGTGCCAGCTCCATTGGCTATAACCCCTCGGGCGATCGAGTGTGTTGCCCTTTGGGCCGCGAATAGGCGGCGTTAGTCAGGCGTCGCGCCCGCGCTCACAGCGTAATGTCGCGCCAAGCATGTACATGCGTTTAAGAATGCGCATTTCGATAGGACCGTCAGCATCACAGGCGCGCAAGGCGGCTGATGCCCTCACCTTTTCGAACTGGTTCAGGATAATCTCGTGTGGTGAAAAGCGAGCAGGGTGCTTTGCCATGGCGCGGTTGTGCGTGCGTGCGTTGTCCGGCCCATGCTGGCGTCAGAAGTCGCGTCGCCTTTGAACTTTGTTCCACCTTGGATCATCACGACTTGGAACTCACCGCGGCGCGGTCAGGAGCGTCTGATTTCTTCGTGCCACGGCTTTGGGCCCATGACCGCGCATCGATCCAAACAAAAGACCCGGGGCGTAGTGGGCGGCGACCTTAGCAGTTAGCTTTTTGGT
>Ga0163217_1051531_pt1 | contig 11203 bp, 12 predicted proteins | sample SynspAceP_FD_185933 | JGI IMG/M metagenome (GOLD analysis project Ga0163217, IMG submission 185933) | Saline lake microbial communities from Ace Lake in Antarctica - Synechococcus sp. Ace-P (PacBio error correction) | ecosystem: Environmental > Aquatic > Non-marine Saline and Alkaline > Saline ... | reverse complement strand
TCTCAGGGAAAAGATCTCAGCAGGACGCGGCCGAAAACCTTGCTCGATCGGCGGATCCCTGCGCCGAGCGCCGTCGCCTCGAGCTCGCGCTGCGCGTGGGTCAGCGCCGAACTTGGCGGCGCGGCTCGGCCTCGCCGCCGCGAGCGATGCCTCTTGCACCGAGACGATCCGCATCAGGATCCGATCGAGTTTAGCCCCGGACACAATCGACGGCACGCCCGCGACAGAGTATCCCCGCCCGCCATTAAAAGATTGAGCAAGGCAGATGTCAGGTTTAGTTGCCGCAACAGCGCGCTCGACCACCCGCCTCGTTAATACTGACCGTCTCGCCTTGTAAGATCCTGCACCTTGCCGAGCTCGGCGTTGGTCAGGTTTTGGGCTGCCCGTGACGCTGCCGTTTGGGCCCGGGGTGATCGCATTTGCGAAAAACACCGTATTTGGCCCGGCCTGGCGCGGCACTTGCTCGAGCGTGCCCTGACTGATCCCCGACAGCATACGCGCGGCCGCAATTTCCTCGGCCGAAACTACCCCCGTCCTTGTTCCGATCGACGGCAGAGATCACGCGCGAGATCGCGGCATCAAGATTGCCTTTGCCGGGCAAAGCGAGTGCGGATCTGCTCGTTCCGTCATTGCACCGTTGCGGTCGATCGCGGATGCGAGCGAAATCACCGCTGCTTTGATAGGCCGCTGGACGATCGAGGCGGCCTGGCATTTCTTGGGGCGAAATAATTTCCCGTCGCTGTTACTTCCAAGGCTCGAGAACAATGCTCGCCGACACCCCAGAGCTGCGGCCGCTGTCGCGGTGTTGACACCGGCCAGGGCGCGCACTTGTCTGAGCGTGCCTTGATTGATCCCCGACAGGCACGCGCGCGGCTTGCGATTTCTCGGCCGAAACCACGGCCCGTCCTTTGTTTCGATCGACGGCAGAGGAATCGACGGCGAAATCTCGGCAATTTCGTTGCCTGCCGGCAAGCGAGGCGCGGAATCTTGCGGCGGTCGTCATTGCGCCGTTGCATTGTCGATCGCCGGGCCGCAAGCGAATTTCACCGTGCTGCGATACGTGCTAACGATCGAGGCGGCCTGCAGCTCTTGCGCCGAAATGATTCCCGTCGCTGTTACCGTCAGGCTCGAGACAATGCGCGCGACAGCCCCAGAGCAGCGGCCGCTGTCGCGGCTGTTGACGTTTGCGGTTGGCCCTGCAGTGCGGCAATTGCCTTTTGCTACCCTCGGGCGGACAAGAGATCCGATGATAGTAGGCCGGCATTATCGACAGCCGCCGCCAAAGCTTTGCCCGAGGCGTCTCGACTGACGGCAACTTGTAGACAGTTGCTGTTGACGATTTGGCGGGCTATTGTTTTTCAAGCAAGGCCGCCTGCTCGAGCAGATTCTTCTTGCGTGATGTCGCCTTGCGTTAATAAGCGCGCGCGTTTCTTCGAGCCGCGGCCGTTTGAACGTCAAAACAACAGGCGCTTGATAATCAGCGCCCAGGGCCAAGCGGCTCGGATACGCCGCAGCCTGGCCGAGCTGGGGCTGCATATGCTCCCTCGATGCGGCGCAGCTCGTTGCCGTTTGTGGCAAAGCCCGCGCTGTCTGTCGCCAGGGCAGGACCCGCGGCCTTCCGAGATCCCCCAGAGGCATCGAGATCCCCGCCGATCCGCTTGCGCAAACAGGATGCAAACCGCTGGCTTGCCCCCGCGAGATCCGATGCAGATTGAACGCCCCCCGATGCTGCTCGCCGTTCGATCGCAGGCTTTTCCGCCAACTTGGAAAATGCGGTTGCGGATTGGCGCGCTTGATTTGCTGGCCGCATTCCGATGCCTCGATCTGCGCGTCGATCGGTGCAAGCGCGCCGTCGATCGCATTTCGCGACCAGATCGCCGAGGCTTGCGGGACAGGCTGTCAAAAAGCTTGGCAAAATGCTGTCGATCGACCAGCCAGCCCGACCAGCGCCGCAAACATCGCCCGGCCCGCCTCGTTCGTGAGAACTTGCCCTCGGACAGCGCGCGAACTTGCGCCGCGCGCGTTTCGGGCATACCTGGCGAGATCCGACAGCGATGCCCGTAAGTGGCGCGTGAGATTATCGAGGCGCTCTTTGCTCGGGTAGAATGGCCTGATAATAGGCGGAGGTTGCCGATTGGATCGCTCGAGCCCGCCAAACATATCGACTAGGACCGCTCGCCATATCAGCGCCAGCAAGGCTCACTTCGTTTAAAGCGTGCCCCCCAGGGTATCCATGACGGCATTGCACCGCATGTCAAAGAGCTGACAGCCGGCTTGCGCCTCGAAAGATCCCTCGCCCTCTTTCTTAAGCGCCTTCGAATTCTTCGTTTACATGGCTGATTCGTTTCCGTGACACCCCGCCGATTTAGAGAAAAGCGCCGCAGAGGTCCGGTCAAGTTGCCGTTGTGGGACCTTTGTCACGACTTCCATCGAACGTGCGACGATCGAAATCCCGCAAAGACATCGCCGAAGCCGATCCATTTCCTCGGCATTCGCCTTCTTGGATTTTCCTCGCGCTCTTTGCCCTTTGGTTCGAGGATTCCTTGACTGAAAACTTGCAGTTGTCGATGTTGGAGCTGGCCAAAGCCAGAAGAACCATCAGCGAGGCGATCACGCTCTGCGCAATTGCTGTCGATCGCCGAAAAGAGCGCGCTTTGCGGTTTCATCGGCTGCGGCTGATACGACGCGTGCTAACCTTCTTGCTCAGCCCCCAAAACTTTTGGTTTCGATTACCTTAAACGTCTCGACCAGACCATCGAGCCGTCGATCGTCACGCGCAAAGCCCGCGGTCGAGCTCCTTTGTTTTCTTCTTAAAGAAACTGAACACGCGCCGCCCACCGCAAGGCAAACCGGCAAAGCAATCGCGCCGAGTGCCCGCCGCAAATGCCCCAACGGGACGCGGTTGCAGCGCCGAGCTGGCGTCGAGATCACGCTGCCAGCGCCGCAATGCCGCCCGAGCAAACCCGGGCGAGCGCCATGTTTGGAACCTGCCCCGAGGCCCACTTTCGGTCAAAGCGGCCGATTTGCCGCTTGTAATCCCGCCAAGAGCCCGCGCCACCGGGCCACCGCCCCCGAGGCTGCCAGGGATCCGCCCGCCGCCAGGCATACCGGCAACGCTGGCACGCCTGCAAGCCGCTGCACCGCCCACCCCTCGGGCGCGATTTGCCCAGGCTGAACATGATCGGTTTTTCGCGGCCAAGCCGCGATCATTTGGCTGATCATTGACCCTTTGAAACCGTCGAGGATCGGACTCTGTAAAGCCTTTTGAACCCCTTCAAGCCGCCGCAATGAAATCGCCAAAAGGCGTTTGCCAATGCTTGTCGATGCCCACGAACCAGGATCCGGCGCCCTTTTTCGGTGCCGATGTCCTCGGATGTTATGGCGGCCTCTTTCCAAAAAGCATTCCTGATACGCCTCGGCCTCTGTTTTGACCTTCTCGAGCGCTTTAGCTGCTTTTGCCAGCGGATCCGCCGGATCCCGTCGAGCCGCCGAGATCCTCGAGCGCGTCGTTTAGGTTTTCTGGTGCTCGGCCCCGCCGTCCGTTTCGTCGGCCGTGTTGGATACGATCGCGGCAAGCTTGTGCGCCGCGTCCTTGGCTTGCTGGAACCCCTCGGCCGCAAGCGCCGATGCCCTCGGCCCTTCAATGCCGACGCGCTGTTGCCGCAGCCTTGCGCCTTCGCATCAATTCGGACATCCCCGCCGCAGCTTGCCCGATGTCTGAGGATTGCATCGGCAACTGCCCATTGCCGGGATGTCGGGACAGATCCGCGCCCAAGCTGCCGAGGAACGCGGACCAGCTTTCCTGCAAGCCGACATCATTCCGTAAAAGCTCGAGGCGACCATTTTCCAAAACGCGGCCCAAATGCGGCGGGATCGCGCTCGCGCTTTGTCTGGATACCTTGCCAAAACGCCGGCCGCGAGATCCCAAGCGCGACAGCGCATTGCCCCAGCCGCCCGAGGCTTTCAACCAGGCGCCGCGAAAAACCGAGGACCAGCTCGCCGGCACCGACACCAGCGCGCCGATCCACCGTTCCGGATCAAGGCACCGCGCAAAAAAACATCAGCGCCTTGGACAAGCTTCGCCGTCGAAAGCGCCGCCCATCGCCATGCGCCCACGTATTGACCCCAAAAACCCGCGACGCAACCGCGACATAGTTCGAAAGCAGATCGAGGTTCCCGACCAGACCGTCGATCATGGCACGCAAGCGCGCCCTCGCGCAAGCTGTTTGTGAGCGCCTCGGCGAGCTGCGCCCATTGCAGGCACAAGAGACAGTTGCAAGCTGTTTGCCCGGCGTATTGGCGTGATCAGCCCCCAAACGGCCGATCTGATCATTGGCGCTCGCTCGATGCGGGTTTCGACTGGATTTTAGTCAGCTCGAGGCCCATATTCCCTTGATATCCCGGCTGCGCGGCGCGGGATCGCATCGCCGCCGCCAGGACAAGCAACGCCATTTCACGATTTGCGGATCCCCAAAGTCGCGCCAAAACGGGCTGTCCGTTTGGCCGGCATCGAGGCCGAGCTTTTTCACCGATCCCGATCGTGGCGAGCTTTTTTCGTCGGCATCGAGCCCCTGCCAGCTTCACCGGCCGACAGCCCCAAGGCATCGAGCGCTCGCTTGGCGTTGCCTGTCTTGCCCACGTTGGCAAGCTCGCGGTTCTTGTCTGGACTTCATTCGCCAGGCCAGGAAAGGTTTAACCCCGCCTCGCCGGCTGCCAGCTCGAAGCGCCCGAAATTGCCCGGACCGTTGCTATCGAGCCGCGCGCGCGGATTTCGCAGCGCGGTTCGATGTCACGCGCACCGGCAGTGCCGCTGCAGAGATCGCAGCACCCATGGCGGCCGCAACGCCAGCACGGCGCAACTGCTTGCGCGCCACTTGCATTGCTTTTTTGGGCTTCCGACAAAGCCCGCGGCTAAACTTGGCACTGTCGAGCCCGAGGTTGACCACGTAAGCGCGCAATAAAACTGGATTGTGGCCATATGACATAACCCCCTTCAAAAAAGGATATTTAGTTGCGAGCTTTTGAAACTGATTTGAAAACGGCCGCGATTGGCGTGTTTCTCGGGTTTGGGCTTTTTCGGCTCTTTTTCATTGGGATCATGCGTTTAGCGCTGACACTTGAGCCCGAAATCTCGGAGGCGGAAAAAATTACAGGTCGGAATGCTCGGTGGATCTGCCGTGGATGAAATCGCGCGCCGGCTTTAAAGATCCGACAGCGCAAGATGTGGGGCATGAGCAGCGGCAACTTGGTATGCAACCTGGCCCGCCTCAATTCAATGCAGCCGACGTCAGCGGTTGCACCCGAATTCCGCGCATCGAACAGTTTCGGCGCACGAATATATTTCCCAAAATGGGATTGCAGCTTGAAAGCAGACGGCCAAGATCTTCGCCTGGTCACTTGGCGAGAGATTCTAGCCGCTGATGTTCGCCAGGGCATAAAGAAAACGCGCATTGAGCTTTGCGCGAACTTCAATCGCGACACCTGTTTTTCATCGTGCGCGGATCCGCCAAAATTTTGGGATATTGGTCCGCGATTTCGTGGAAACGCCAAAGGCGACAGGGGTCGCGAGCTCATAGTTGCGTTTGCTGCGCCGTATTCATTTCTCGGCACGCGCCTTTTCAACGCCACCGACGCAAGATTCATCACAATCTCGCGCGTGTCAGATCCATAGAACGCCAGATAGATTTTGACCCTGCGCCAGCCAATCGGAAATGCAGGCTGTCGATCGATCCTGATTTAGCGGGCTTCTTGCCCGCCTTGCCGTTTTCCCCTTGATCGCCGCCCCATCTCGGGCTCACTGACGGAAAGCAGCGCGGCCGATCTCGCCGATTGACGGCCGCGCCTCGACAAAACCGATTTCATCCATCAGATCGCCGACGTTTTTTCTGCGTGTGATCGCCTTCCAGGCTGACCCAAAGTTAGATCCGCGAATGCCTTTGAGTTAATCGGCGCTCTTGCCATCCATCGACGCAAAGGCGTCGATTTCACGCTTTGCCCGGTTGCGTCCTGAACGGATCATGTGCCGTTTGTGGTAAGGGTTGCCTTGATAAGACACGCCCCCCGCTAAGCTTTTTACTGGTGCCGCGCTTAAAGAAAGTTCATTACTGTGGCCGCCCCTTTCACCCAGGAACAACATCGCCGGGTCTGTCCGGATCGACACGCTCATTTAACGGGCGCACCGATGTTCGCCGCCTTCGACTTGAGGCGTCGGAAAGCGCTGAACGCGAACACATCGCCCCGGAGCTTTGGCCGGGCGCTGCCTTCAACTGGTGCGATATTGCAACCCCGGCCACTCGGGAGCGCTTGATCGCGAGCTGTTGCTCGTAACCCGCCGGGTATATAGCCGCAAGGCAAAAAGCTGATCACGCCGGGCATCTTTCCAAGCCCTTGATGTATTCGCGAAAACCCGTTTCGGGTGTCCGAGGCTGGTCACGTCCTGAAAGTCGGTTCGACCATCGGATCGCAAATGCCAATCACATATCGGGGGATCGGCCAGAAAAGTATGTCCCGCATCAATGGGAGCGGCTCACGGTAGCCCCATACGCGAAATTTGTTTGCTCATGTGTAGAGCCTTCCTAGTCTTGAGTAAGTGAGAGTGAATCGAGCGAGGACGCGATTAAGGCCGATTCGGCCTCATTTCGTTTTCCGCCCTCGCGGGCTGTCACGCGATCCCGCATTGAAAGAACCTTGAATTCCCGTCGCCGCTGTATCCGCTTCAAGCTTCTTGACGGCGCGAGAAAGTAGTTTGGCAGGCACCATATTGCGGCGCCATAGAATCGACCTGGATCCGGCCGTCGCTCAGCCCGCGTTAGGGCCTTGAGAGCGTTGACACCTTCTAGGTTCTGCAATCGTATTGAGCACGATTTTTCCGGCAAAGCTGGCCTTGGGGAATGCGCGCCAAATTGACCCGCTGGCGCGAAATGGCTTTGCGACAGCGACATCGCCGCGCAGTTAGCGCCCTGATCTGTTCTTCCATCGGTTTACCCTTTTGCTGCTTTGCGCGCAGCGCGAGACCGACTGATTTCTCGAATCGGTCCAGAGCTCGCGGCCCCGAGATCTCGAAGCAATTTCTCGCGGCCGCCCTCCATTGCCTGGGCCGCAGCGCGGCTGCGGCCGTGATTGATATTGCAAATTCTTGCTGGGGACACCGCGGGATCTGACGGTGCCGAACGAACCCCTCGAACGGCGGCCTTGTCGTCGCGAAACAGGTCTTGCGATGCAAACGGCGTTGCCGCTTGTGAGCTTGGTCGAGTAGCGAAGGATTGCGCATAGCCGGCCGGGGTCGATCCAACCGGCGCGAAATCATTGGCGGCATCAGCGATTCGGCATCTGCCGCTTTTTTCAGCGCGCGGCTCAAGACACCCTTGCCGGCGGCTATCGTTGAGCTGGTCGAGTTTTTCTCGAGCTCCGAAAATCCGGAGGAGCTTGACGTCATGCTCACTTGTCGCGGTTTTGATCTCTGCAGTTGCCGAGATTCAAGCCACGTTGGCGGCCGGCGTCCATTTCGCGGATCCCGTAATGCCATTACTCGACGCCCTCGACAAATTCAAGCGATCGGCCGGGCGTAAGATGCGCGCGGAATGCCGTGTGCGGATCTGAAAACCGCGCCGTGATCGTCGCGCTTCCACTTGCGCGGCACCGCCAGCGCTCGCCGTCGGTGACCTTCAAAGCTTTTTTGACCCGCTTGGTTGGCGTGCCGGTGATCGGGCAAAAATTCTCGACATCTTTGCAAAGCCATCATCGACCAGGCTCGCCCGCGCCGAAATTGCGCAACCCATTTCAGCTCGCCCGCGCGCGGCGCTTTCATCCCGCCAATCCCGATACTGCGCAAGCAAAAATCTCGCACGCCAAAGGCACCTCGCGAAATTTAGAAACCTCCGAGACGGGCAGGCGGGTGATCGTACCAATGCGCCCACCAGCTATTGACCGCGCCGGTGCAGCCTTTAAGGGCCATTGGGGCGGGCAGCTCGATGTCGAGATTCGCGGCGCAGATTTACTTTGGGCACAATTGTCCTCGGGCCTGTTTGTGCAAATCAATCGAGCAGCGGGCGTCGTCCGTTCGTCAAAAATCAAACGCCGAGCAATGGCTTGATAATCTGCGATCGTGAGCTGGCTCACTTCGCGGCGGCCTTACGGCTGCAGCTTTGTCAGCGGCGGCTTTGTCAGCAGCCGGTTTGTCAGCAGCGGCCCTTGTCAGCAGCGCCTTGTCAGCAGCGGCCTTGTCAGCAGCGGCTTGATCCGGAGACACAAGACTTTTGACATGGCGAGATCCTTGGGTCATGTTTTGGGGATCCACTTGCTTTCGGCCATACTGCGTGGTTGATCAGGCTCGCCGGCTAACCTCTTTCTGTGTCGGGTTTGATTCGTCAAACACCGTAGGTTCACCCATTCAGCAGCCGCCGATATGGTCTTTTGTGTGCGCCTTTTCATCTTCAAAAAGCATGGAACCCCCTAAAGAAAGGTTGCGATCGCTGCGGCACGTATTGCCGCACGCCTGGCTCATTTCACGCCGCCAAAGCGGCCTGTCGATTAGATGAACGTAAAGTCGCCCCATAACCAAAAGCACCGGGGGCGCTTATGCGCCAGGGCGACCGCTTGGTGCCGCGAATGGTTTTCATGCTTCGACAAAGTTGGTTGGGCCGTTGCTCGCTCGAGATTCAGGACTCGTTTCCTGGCGATCCGTTAGATTGCTCGAGGCCATGCGGAACGCCACCGACCATCCACTCGCCTTGCGCATGCGACAGGGTTGGCACCACATCCGACCCCCAAAGGCGCGGCGTTGCCAGCTCATCGGGTTGCCGAAAATTATTAGCGCTTTTGCGCATCCTTTTCGCAGCTCGATTCCCGCCCAATCAATCCGGGGTTAATCGTCACACCATCGGGCCGGCTAGTTTGGGAACAGCGCGGATTTGCAGCAACCCAATCGCAAGGCGGTCAATCGCGTTTCGTTGGGCAGGCAGCAGGGGCGCAAAAGTTGCAGCAACCGAAAGCATGGCCAGAGGGTTTTTGACCCACGCCGTCACCCGCGGACAATCTGTGATTCTTCTTCCAGATCGAGATCATAGTTCAGCTCTTGATCACAATCAAGACCGAAGTGGCCCGGAATCGGCGAGCCGCTTCATCGGGACGCATGCACTATCGCAAGTAATCTTGCGCACGGCCGCTTCTTCTGCAGACATTTGGGACCACCAAGCTCGGGCATGTGGCCGCCTCGGCCCGTTGGTGCCGCGCCAGACGTTGCGCCACCGTTTGGCGCGCGTATTTGACAGATCGCTTTTCGGTCGTCGCTTGCGACAACAGGCTGCGCACGGCCAGGGCGCTGCATCGGCATGCTTGTGACTTGGGCGATCCTGATCAGGCACGATCAAACCACCCTGTCGCACCGCCTGACCGTTATGTGATCGCTTGGGTCGGGCGCAGGCGTCAAAACCACCTTGCGCAACCGCGCTCGATGTAGTTTTTCAGATCTCGCTAGTTTGCGATTTCCTGGGACCGACGACACCCAGTTGCACCGCCCGGCCTTGACCGGCATAGTGGTTGCTCCAGAATACCGTGTTGCGCGTTTCCAGCGCCTCGAGCTTGCCCGTCAGGTTGACTAACCGCGTTGTTCAACTTCGTTAGGTATTGTTTCAGCGCCTTATCGGCGTGGTTTTCGCCTCGGGCGTCACTTTTCGCCGGTTTTGGCTTGCTGTTTAGCGCATCCTCACGGCGCGGCGCACACATTTCGCCGACCGCGGTTCACCTCTTGCTGAACTGTTTTCAGCAGCGCCCTCGACACCCGCCGGCCGCTCCATTTGCGGGGCGCGCCGACAACAGCGATGGGCATGTGGCCGTTTGGCTGCAGCCAGGGCGGCCAGCGAAACGGCTGCATCATCATCTTTTTCATGGGTTTTTCCTGTTCCAAAGGATTTGAACGATTGCAGGCAGTCCGAAAAGCCCCTGCTTACTTCGGACAGCGCCCGGGTGCGTTTCCGGCAGCGCCTGAGCTTTTGCCCAGGTCTTGAGATCCTGCAGCAGCTCGCGCCGCGCAGAATTTGTTTAGACCCGCGGCGCGGCGAGCAGGTCAAATTTACGCTCGGGCCCGCATCGAGGCCGTGCCCGCATTCATCGGCGGATGTCCGGCATGTCAGCAGCAACCAAAGTGTCCGGCCAAAAACCCTTGGTCGATCGCGGAATTGCCCGCCAATCCAGGTTTCGCGATCGAGCATCACTTGCGAAGAATCGCTGTCGCGATGCCGGTGGCCGCGCCGCATAGATCTCGCGGCCGTCGCATCGAAGGCTCGAGCCAAGCGGCAACCTCGCGCAGCCCGTGCCGGATCGCCAGCCGCCCGATCCAGGTATTGTGGGAATCCATTCAGGAACCCGGCGCGCGCGATTCGCACCTTCGTCGCCCGCCATGGCAAATCACCGAAGCGGCCGGAGGCCGCGATCCCCAGGAAATGTTTGGACCGTCACCGCTCGGGATGCTCGCGCAGCAAGTTGTAGGGATCGCGAGCCCTCCGAAATAATCACCGCCGGGGCTGTTGGATCGTTCACCGTCACCGGCCACCGAGGCCGATCCGCGCGCAGAGGCTTGCACCGATCCGCTTTGCCGTAACCCATCGCCCCACAATATCCGAGGCCGATCGGATCCAAGCAACCGAGATCGGTCGGCTGATTCGCCCTCGAGCGCGCGGGCGCACCTCGGGGCACCAGCGCTGAAAGTGCTTTGGGGCGGAAATATCCGACGAAAACCGCCCCGACGGGCAGAGATTTTTGCGGTTGGTTAAAATTGGCGGTTTTGTCATCGGTTGCGGATCCTTCCAAAGTTTTGGTCGATCGGCGCGAGGGCTTGGTTTGCGCGCGTCAATTTCGTCGGCAGCACCACCACGGCGCGCCATGTTTCATTTGTTGGTCGCGACCCCTCGTCTCGGCTTCAATAATTTTTCGGTTAATGGTCATTTTTGCTTAGGAAACTCGCCCTTTGGCTTTGCTGTCCATTTGCAAGCATCGCCCCGCGGTTCATTCGGGACATACCAAGCGCCGCGCTTTTGCGGCGGGATTCAGGTCTTTTTTGCCAATTCCGTGGCCCTTCGTTTGCGTCCGCCCAAGTTTTGGCGGGGATTGAATCCCCCCAAGGGGAAAAAAAAAAAGCCCAAGCCAAAGGCATTTATTCGCTTTTCGACGCCGAAGGGCCAAAATTCCTCCCTTTTTTCCTTCCTGG
>Ga0163217_1046157_pt1 | contig 11203 bp, 12 predicted proteins | sample SynspAceP_FD_185933 | JGI IMG/M metagenome (GOLD analysis project Ga0163217, IMG submission 185933) | Saline lake microbial communities from Ace Lake in Antarctica - Synechococcus sp. Ace-P (PacBio error correction) | ecosystem: Environmental > Aquatic > Non-marine Saline and Alkaline > Saline ... | reverse complement strand
TTATTCAACTCACAGGTTAACTCCACTGCGAAACAGGATATTGGCTCGAACTCATAGGGCATTGTATCCGTTGAGGAGAGGGAGGATTGCGTTAAAGCATTCATGCGAAGGACAACCACAGACCATGTCCCAGAAATTTTTGCAAAACCATTCCTTCTTTAGTATTAGCAAATTTAGTAATTTGCCACAAATCATCTGCTCCCGCGATCACTCCACAGATCATTCATGACAGTACATTGGACAATGGATTAAACGGCTCACCCGGGGACGAGAAGTCAGTTATTTTTCCAAGATATCAACCAGCGATGTAGAGCGTTCCATTGCAAAGATCCTAAGCGAGAATCCGGTTTCTAACTTTGCAGTCAAAAAGCTCAGGATTGCGAACTCCCCTTAGTCTCGCAGGGATTACCCCAGTGTGGCGCAATTCGCCCTGGGCGTTGCCCCGGTTCAACGTTGGAGTGAGAAAACCTTGCTAATGGGCCAACGCTAATGGCTAATGCCAAAACGGCTTAACGGCTAACGGCTAACGGCAACGGCTAACGCCAAAACAGCTAACAGCTAACAGCCCCCAACAGCTAACGGCTAACGGCCAACAGCTAAACAGCAACAGGTAACCGGCGCAACAAGCTAATGGCCAAACAGCTAATGCCAACACTAACCGGCAACAGCTGCCAACAGCTAACGCCAACAACGCTAACGGCCAAACACTAATGGGCCAACAGCTAACGGGCCAACAGCCAAACAGCTAACAGCTAACGGCTAATGGCTAAGCACATCGCTCACAATGGATATCGGCGTAACACGATTAGGGTAGGGAAGTCCGGTTGAGCCACTCCCCTCCTCCGAACCGTGCGTGCGGTTTTTCCCGCACACGGCTCTCCGATCAGTGGTCCCCGGTAGGGAATTCCACGTTAAGCGGGAGTGGGGCTACTTCGCAGACTTTTGTAAGCCACGACTCGCTGAATTAGGTATTGGTGGGCCAGCGACCGTCGGCATTAACGCTTCGGATTCGTCCGATGACGTTCAGGAAGCTGTACCGACGCAAATTCGGCGTGCGAAACTATTCCAGGGTCGCATACTTGTCTTCGAAGATATTCCACGTACAGTGACGAAGTAGCGAACCAACCCACAGGTCACGGCAGATGATTTTCTGCAATCCGTCGATTCCATCGATTGGCCGCTCTTGCGAGCGTTCAGTTCGCCGGAGAGTGTCGGACCATCTTGAGATGACCTTCGAACGCGGAAAACGAAGCTTCCCGCGAAACGAATTAGCCAAGAAAGTCAAAACTCTTTTCCCGGACTGTCGACGATGTGTGTCTTCTCGGGTTGAAGCACCGTCAACCGGCCTGTTCGAACCCATCGTTTGACTTCCTCAAGAGCCGCTTCAGCTTGTTCCTGACTTAACGGACACAGGATCCACTAAAGTTCCGTCGGCCGTAACGAAACCATCTCTGTAGCCAAAAATTGGCCATCGATGATCCAGTAAACCCTCGACAACCGCGAGTGCGCATGGCAACCACGGCCACGGCGGAACGGGAAGCCGAAGGCTCTTTCGTGGAAATTCATTTGTCGAAGATCGGTTCGATGACATGACCACCGCACGTTTGCAACAAACTCGGTCTCGAAACCGTGGCGTCTCCGCACGGCAGCCTTTGCCGACGGAGATTCCGCCGAAAACGGCACTGTTACGCGGATCTATCTTCGATTTTACGCTTCGTTTTGCATGGTCTTTCATTTTCGTTCTCCACTTTTCTACCCCCTCGCTCGCTGCGGGTTTTGGTTCCCGGTTGGTCAAACTACTATGAAGGCTCTGACTTCCTGACAAATGTTCTTGTGAAATCGACCGGCAACCACCCGTTTCGTTCTCCCTTGGGCCTGGTATGCTGGACAAGGAAGCTGGAACATGATGTCGTGGGCGTTCCTCACCACGTATTTGACGAATTGATTCTGATCTGCTCAGCTGTCATTCTCCCTGCTTTATCTCGATTGAACTTTCCGAAACATTCCGTCTCCACAACCGCATCACCATTTCCGCTCACCTCAGTTTCTCACGTCACCGAGTTCATTCACCGTGCGAGCCGTCCACCGACGACCGCAACAAAGCGCCTGACTCGCGTCATATGGGGCCGATGTGTGGGATCAGAGGTTCGTGATTTGCTGAGACACTCCCCGACAGGTTTGGGCCGAATCGAGTCACAATACAGTTACGGACTGGTTCATTCGCCTTTGGTTGCTCTCCACCCTTTCTTGTTGAAAAACGCAGTTACCATTCGACTCGGGGCGGTAAACGGACTCCCCGACCGGGACTTTCACCCGGCGATTCAATCGCCTTCACAAGCGGCACTCACCGCGTTCTCTCTGAGACGCGTTGGAATTTGCGAGTCCAGAGAGGACTCGCCTACGTGAGGTTCTGCCGACCTTTTCCCCCCGATGTGTTAGCACCCCGCCCACTACGCGTCTTATCCGATTCGCTGTCGCTTAAGCGAGTACCCGGCGCTTTCGGTTTCGGAGATGTTCGGAGACCAGAGCGATATTCCTTGTTCGCGGCTTACGCAGGGCTGGCGAAGATTGCCGGCGATGGCAACGATCAGCAATGGCCGGGCAGCGACAGTTGCCTCGGTATCGGCAACCAAAAATTGAAGCAGCGAAGCCGTCATATTCAGATATCTCATGGCGTCAACTGAGATCGGCGGAAAGCCAAGTGGCGATGAGTTCCAGCTTTATTCGACTCGCTTTTGAAACGGAAAAAGCGTCTAGATGCTCGTATCTGTTACCGATACCGGAAAAAGTCCCCACTCGCTGATTAACACCTCACGGTTGCAATGCCAGCAATATCAGATGAGGGTGAGTTTACGTTGGAATCGAGAATTGTAAACGAGTTCTGCAGGTCGTCGGATTACGTCGGCCTCAGCGGGCGGCGACGAGAGATTAAACCATTTCCCAAAAAAACGTGACTTTCGCCGTCCGTTGCATGGCTTTGTTATTGCTAAGCACTAGCGCTTGCATTGATTCGTTGCAAAATTTCGCACGCGTCTAATGGTTTGGGCGTCGGGATGCTGCGGACAGCGAAACACCCAAGTAAGGGCGATGCCAAGCACCAAAAAACAATATCGACACAAAAGAATAGGGACATTGAACGACATGAAGTTTACGCCCAACCTAACCCAGAGAGCTAAAACTGAAACCCTTTTTTTGCAGTCCGCGTATTTTTTTTCGCATCGCTCGATAAGCGACGCCGCCACCAAAGTTTCAGCGTTCGCCGGCATAATCGCTTGAATTTCACGTAGTCGAGACTTAAGCAAAAACGCCAACTGCATCAGCAAGGCTGTATCCCGGCAACTTGTCCGGCGTGAAATTTGAGTCAGCGAATTGTCAATGCGTACGAAGTCGCATTGACATTCGATCGCGTCGGAAAGCACCAGCGGCAGATCCGACACAAACAACAGAAGCCAAAAACACAAACTGCCGCTTGTAGGGGTGAACCAGCTATAAACTTGCCATTCGAATGCAAAACAGACGGCAAAGACCCCTAAAGCTGCCGGGGTAAAACCATTTTTCTTCGTTGAAAGAACAACGCGATGCAAGAAAGCCGACCCCGGCTCCATGTAGCATCTGGTGTGCTCGTAAGTGAGTGAAAAAAGCGTTTCAGACACTTTGCAAGCTCGTTTTGATTTGCGTTTTCGCTTGGTGGATAGATGTCATTTGCTGTTGTATGCATTGTCTCGAATTTCAGTTTCAAATAAAAGAAATCTATGAAGTCCGTGGTCAGAGGCCGAGTCTGCGTGGAAAAAAAACCTGGCTGACCCAGGCGGTGATCTCATCCTCGATCGGTCACGAATCAACACTCATGTAACACGTTGACAACCTCCCAACCACGGAACAACCCATGATGAACACTCGCAATTCGACCTTGGCAGTTCACCTCCCGTTGCCTGTTTCTTCGGAAACCACACCAGAAACAGCGCTTCAAAAAACGATCCAAACCCAAATAACCACATCGAGCATCCTTGCTTGCCCACGACGGGCATCGAACCAGTCGTCATGGAGGGCCTGGCGCCCCTCGGGCTGGATCCACGACATCTCGGAAGGAAAAAAATCCCTAGCCACCAATCGTTTACAGCACCAACGAGGAGGCCTGGGCCTATAAGGAACACCAAACGGAAAACGGACCGAAGAACGGACCCACTGAATACTCCGCCCCAAATGGCGATGCTCGACACCCTCGTTCCCGTGCACGTCCCCAAGATCAAAGTGACGTGAGCAGCGATCGATCACCAAATACCGGAAAAAGGCTCGACCAGGACCATCACCCAAGCTTCAAGAACAAAGATCCGCCGCATCATCGCCAATCGCGGCCATCAAAATCGAACCGGCGAGCGTGCCCGTTGTTACGGGCGGAATAAGCTTTTTTAATCCGACATCAACGCCTCGCCCTGCCCTGATGAAACGGACTGATTGACCACGAAACTGAAGAGACCAGAAACAAAAGCTAAGCGAACAACCCCGAAAGGTCTTTTCCCTTGCCAGAAACCCTGACCAGTGACCGCGGGCGATCCACTGAAAGTTCGTCCGACCACGTCTGATAAAAAATGGGACTGGGAAGAGAAGCAAACGGTTCAACCCGGATCGCAACCCTGCAAGGAATGATGAACACGACGTGGGAAGCAACCCGATCAAAGCCAGTCTTCGAGCACTTGCAATCGTCGACAACCTCGAATAGTCCAATAGAACCGAACCGGACCTTCGCCCGCCCTGGAACAGGCACTCACCAAGTCGTTACCTAGCCCCAACGAACCTTCCAAAGGACATGCCCAATTCACGATTGTAGAGAAAACTTTCAAAAAAGCGCCAGAGCCTCTGGTCAAAAACCACGGACTCATAGTCGCTAACGGATCACCGAGCCGGATTTAGCGATGTTCCATTGGCAAGTTCGTTCCCCAATCCGCTCCGCGGCATCCGTTTTGTTATTCGCGGGCACTGAACCAACGCTGCAGTACAGTGATTCTGATCTGCGAATTGGTGTTGGAGAAGCCCCGCGATTTTAGCAAGCAAACAGCACGGGAAAGCAGGCGGTTGGGCTGGAACTCCAATTCGAAATGCGTTTCGCCATCGTCAAATTTGAGATCGGCGTTAGCTTTCGTTGCCGAATGAAACCCACCCACGGTTCGGAGCGGATTGACCAAAGTATCCGTAATTAAGCGCAATTTGTGCTCCAAAGGATTTGGCAAAACACGAACGACCGGAAGAAACTCACACCAGATTGCATTGCGCTGCGGGTTGGTATCGCCGGGAAGGTTGGCATTTCGGGCAGGTCGCTATCACGAATAACGCGACTTCTGGATGAGGGCTTGCGGTTCGTCGAGGATAAACAGACCCAAACGACATACGGAAGCCCGATGCCAACGTCGAATGAAAACCAACTGTGCAGTTGAAGTGAATATTGAATGTCGATCAACGGAGATCGAGGGCTCAGTGAGCCACCACCGCAGTTTGGGCCACCGTAGGATCCGCAATGCGGGTTGCCTTGGCCTTCGCCTTCCGACGCAAACTTCGTTTATGAACTCTGTGTTACACGATTGGCACCTGTACGCGTGCCAGGGCGTTGGACGGCGAAGAAGTTTGCCGTCTTCGCACATACAATGTTGGCCAAAAAAGGATCATTCTTCAGCGTGAAAAACGCCGGCGAATCCACCGGGAATGCGGACCAAATCAAAAGGTTGAAATTCACAAGTTAAAGTCGATGACCCGGAAAGGGTCGAATTGCTGCATTGAGGCAGCATTCTCCGGTACACCGTTTTGTAACGTAGCGCATCGGATCGCGCGACGTCGCATTGTGCCAGTTCACGCTTGGCGAAAGACCCGCATAATTATCGAATCACCAAACGAGACGCAGTTGCAATTCAGCGATGGACTCCAGGCGTCGGGGAAATCGCGGCATCGGAACAGGCGTCCGGAAAATCCGCGTTCAGGGCAATGCGCCGCTTGCGATCAGTTGCGGTCACCAGCCTCCACGAACGATGGATCTAACAGGCAGAATCGCTTTACAGAAGCACTTGCACTAATCGAAGGGCAGCATTTACACGCCGGACAGACCGGTAGTTCAGACGGCGAGTGATCACCGCAAGTGGTAGCAGATCAGGTCGAGTTGTTGCACGGCTGCTGCAAACGAGTCGTCCACGCAGCCGCCTGACAAACTTTTCTATGTAATGGCGAATATTTCTGTATCAAAATTCGCAGCGAGCGAGGACTTCGTGATGTGTCTCGAATCAACGAGATTGTCTCGACGCACACTGAGGGTCCGGGACCCGAAACGCGGGGCGTTTACACCGTTCGCACGGAGGTACTCGCAGGGGCGTTTTCAAAACGGTCTCGGAAATCGAGGTCCGCGATAAACGACTGTTTGGGGTCACTGATAAGTCATGCATAGTACTCGTCGTTTGAAGATATTTAGTCTACGAACGGGACCCCGTCACCGGGGACGGCTGGGTGATCGTCCATTTCGCAAAACGCGTGATGCCGTCCGCGGTGCGCCAACGGAGATGGCTTACCCGTCGCTGACACTGAAATATTGTTCACCCGAAAACCGGATCAAAGCTTGTTACTCGGGAAAAAAGCGGGAAGGCCCTCGTAAGGCCCAGGGACTGACCGATCCATTATATCTGCAAGTTGATGTTGCCAGCAATGATAAAAAAATAGGACGACGGGGGAAAAACAGTTTTGAGTCGTTGAACGGGACGGTATAAGGTAGCCGGGGAGGGAAAACGCAGGCAAACAGAAAACAGGAAATTCGCCACATGCCACGATGTCGGAACTTCTTGCGGCCAAAGCTTCACCCCACAGCCATTTGCAATCGTACCGATCTGTATTAGGGAATTTCCAACGACCGGCAAACGCATCCCGCAGACGGGACAAACAGACATTCTCGTTCAGTTTTCTGCATCTCCTTTGATCGTCGGTGTCGTAAAGGGGTTCAAAGCAATTTCCGTCGGTAAACGCTATGATCACCGGAGATGGATTAGCGATTGTTCCATTCCAAGTTCGTTCACCAATCGCTCCGCGTGGCATCCGTTTTGTTATTCGCGGCCCACTGAACCAGCTCTGCAGAAGTGGGGGGACTTTGATTTTGTCGACGGTTGTGAGAGGCCGATCTTAGCGATAACCAAAGCCACGAAAGCAAGCGGTTTGGGCTTGAATTCCCAATCAGAATGCGTTTTCGCCATCGTCAAAAGCTGTGAGATCCGAGCGTAGCTTCCGGGCATAAACCCCCAACCCACCCACCCACGCTCGTGCGGAATTGACCAAGTATCCGGTTAATCGCATTGCTCCAAAGAATTAGCAAAACACGAACGACCAGAATCACCGCCAGATCGCATTTGCGCTGCGGGTTTGGCGTTCGCTAGGGAAGTTGGCATTCGGGCGAGACCTGCTATCATGAAATAACGAATTGCGATCACGGGGCGGCGACGGAAATGTTTGTTTTCTAAAAAAGTTGACTCGCCGGCTCAGGCATCGGATTGTGTATCCGCTTACGACGGGTTTGTCGGAAGGTGCAATCGGCTTTTTCTCGTACCCAGCGACATGCGATGCAGCTACAGAAATGCGAAGAAACGCAATTTACGAGCGGCAAGAGAACGTCGACCACAGCAAGCCTTCCAATCGAAATTGCCGGGAAAAAAAGGGCGTAACCAGCCCTAGTAGTCCCCCAGCCGAAACCGCAAAGTATAGTCGCGCAGTGCAGTCTCGGTGTCGAAATCGAGCGGTATTCCAGCGTAGTGCAAAGAAGCAGGAATCACACGCATAGCCGGCGGTCACCGAGGGCAATAGTGGTTCGTGAACAAACCAGCGCAAGTTCCATTCCAACCAGGGCGGGCGCAGGCAACGCGAGGGCGATATCGAACAGCGGTCCGTTAGTTGTCATGTATGTCGGCATGTGGCGATCGCCGTTTGGCCTTGCGTCATGCTTCGGGAAATTTCAGTCGTGATTAACGTAGCAGGTCACCGGAATGCGGACCAAATCAAAAGAGCTTGAAAACCGCGTTTGACGTTAATGACCGGTAAGTTTGAATTGTCGCGAGAGCAGCATTCTCCGGTGCAACCGCCGTTGTTCGTAGCGATACCCTGATCAAGGCGCGTTAGCAACACCGCCACATACGGACCCGCTAGCCACAATCGTTATCGCGTCTCCAACCAGACGCCCAAGCAATTTCAGGCGTTCGTTATTTTTCAGGCGTTGGAATCAGCAGCATTTGGATGCGGGCGTCGGGAATTTGCGGACGCTGGAATCAGACGCCGAAATCTCGGGGCGTTTGGACGATGCAGTTGCGGCTTCCGTTCGGTGCACAGCGCCTACGAAACGCCAGGATTCCACCACGTCGGCCTAGCATCGTTCATCAGCTAGAAACTTGACCGCCGACTGTGGTGCAATCCGTTGTTATGGCGTGGCCTGGCTTGCGTTTCGCGAGAATTGCCCAAAAAGCTTTGCGACTAGTGAAGCAAAAAAAGAGAGATACAAGCACACCAAAGGCACGGATCACAACACTTCGTGCTTGGGGTAATCCCAGCGTTCCGCTCGGACCCAGATTGAGGCCCATCATAGGTGATATTCTGCGGCGATCAAGTAGTCCAAGAGTACGGAAACGGACTTGCCATGTAACCGTAGCCATAGCGGATACCCCGTATGTCAAGGCGTAGCTTTGCAAGCCTGCGGTTCGAGTGGAACGCGACACCAAGCCAGCGCATGCAGTCCAAAAGATTGGCAGCCAAGTGCGCCCAGTTCGCCAGCCAAATCTGTGGATGGATAGATCAACGCGAACGTAGCGCAAATGCCGGCGACAAAATCAATAAGTGGAAGTTGTGAATCGCCAATTGAGTCCGTCAAAAACGGAGAAACGTCCCGAGTGATTTCTGTTCGAACGTTTGCGATAACGCGTTAATGTGTCGTAGCGGAGGGCGGTTAAACATGGCGAAAGCCAAACCGCCGTAGCGGAGAGCACCATTACCTGCGATCATCGCCGTTGTTCGTAAGCGCACCCTGATTCACGCGCATCGCGACATGCAAGAAACGGTTGCGATCCCGCGATGATATCGAATCGCCAGACGGACGCAGCAATTTTCAGCGATCGATTTTTAAAGCGTGGAATCAGCAGCATGGGGTCAGGCGACGGACATGTCGCGCGTTGAATCAGTCGCTGAAAATAGCGGGCGATTTGGATGTTGGAGGCTTGCGGTCACCAGGCGCCTACGATCGTTTGGTTCAGCGGGCGGCGATGAAGACATTGAAGTTGACGAAAAGCGTTGCCGCCGGCTCCGTTGGATCCCTTGGTTCTGGCCTGTCCTCGCTTCGTAACTCGTACTCAGCTTACGCGGTACTCGTACTCGTACTACGACGCTGCTTCGAGCGACCGCACCAGATCGCGCAATCAGCCGCGTTCAGCATCGACACGATCCGTTGGAGCATTCGTTTCAGTTCGCCATTGCTATTAATCGTCGAGTGCGTCTGTTGCAGACAGCACGTCCTGGATCGCAGCACCATTCCGAGGCCGAACCGCGGGCAAATTATCGAGAAAGCGACTAGATCCTTTTGAGGCTGCGTTTGCCGTTGCCTTCTGCGATGTCAGGTGGCGATCTTAATTGCGCAGCACGGGAGCCTATTGATCGCAGAGCGTGGCGATGAGCCGCCGTTGAGATTCTTGGGCGATGAGCGAACGATGATGCCACGTATTCGATGGATAGACGGGTTAAACGGTCAAGTTCGAGCGTTGATCGAAGAATGGTTCGCGTCAATCCAGTCGTGGTTTCGAGTCACGAGTACGAGTACCGAACTGCGCCCTTGAGTACGAGGTACGATTTGTAGCCAAACGGCGCGGTTTACCGGCCGCCGCCAAAACACTATGATTTCGAATTCCGCCGTGCTCGGCAGCTCCGGTTCACCGCTTTGGTTCGTGCCTTTTCCTGCGCCGAGCGATTCACTCCGCTCGTTTCGACAGGAAGGTCATTATTCTCCAATAGTTCGGAGTTCTCGGATGAAAAACATGTAGTGCTTTCTTGACATCATCATCTCTTTCAAAACATCGGATACGACGATTTTGCGATTGTAAAAGCAGATGCAAAGGCTCTGGAGAGCCGCTGGACCGCCGATGTCCCCTGATTCATTCCGCGAGAATAGGTGTATACCAAGGTCCTTAGAAAGCCATTGGTAATTCTTCGCCGATACTGACTGGTAGCCTGTAAGCAACGGCAAAAAACGGAAGTGGCACCGCCTCCGTTCAGAAAAAGACATTTCCCAATTAGGCATTTTTAGGGTGAATCCGATGACGCTTTCGCGTAGGGCCTTGATCCATCGCTGACACTTGGGATTCATGCGATTGGGCAAGTCTTCATACATCACCTTAATTTCTTCGAACAGTTTCGCCACAGAAGGAAGATCAAGTTCGCTGACAGGGGGGATTCCTCGTGGACCTGATTTGCCAGAGCCTTTCATCACATTTTTTGGCGAAACGTCGTAACTTGAGCGACAACAAAACTTCTCGGTAAACGGGGTTCCGCATTTGGACGACCGATAAGTGCATTGACCGAGCGAGGGTGAATCGGACTCGACCGTGTGCGTCGCAGTTTTTGAAATGAGCAAAAGGCCCAGTTGCTTGCCTTTTTTGCAAGCGGAATGCCCAACAGCCAATCATTGGAACTGGCGTTTCCGAAGGGGTGCCTTTTGCCACACCAGCCTTTTCGTACAGGATCACGGACGATTTGATGCTGAAAGGGCGTTAAGGAGGCCAAAAAACGACGTCCGACCGCGTTAACCTTAAGCTGTTCCATTATTTTTCTGGATTGACCAAGTCACGCCGTATTTTTCAAATACCTTGGGTTTCCCTTTTTGTCGGAAGGGGACCCTGAAAGACTTGAAGCAACTCCCGGCGCTTTACGCTGCCAAGCCAACTTGCTGAAACGCCTTCAAGGCGATTTTCCGGCATCGCGGTATCTATCTTCACAAAATACAAGCGGCTTTTGGCGAGTAGCTGGATTGGCGGCTTTTTGATCACTAATCCACTCATTTAGATGCTTTTTCTTCTTCCAGGCAGGGAAAAACGGGTAAGAAAAATCCAACGGGGGGACGGGGCGAAAGAACTTGGCAAGGGGCAAGGGAACCCAAAAAAAACGCGACCTTTCCCCGGGTTTCCCCCATTTTCCTTTTTTCTTTCCCTGT
>Ga0163217_1041598_pt1 | contig 11203 bp, 26 predicted proteins | sample SynspAceP_FD_185933 | JGI IMG/M metagenome (GOLD analysis project Ga0163217, IMG submission 185933) | Saline lake microbial communities from Ace Lake in Antarctica - Synechococcus sp. Ace-P (PacBio error correction) | ecosystem: Environmental > Aquatic > Non-marine Saline and Alkaline > Saline ... | reverse complement strand
TCGGTATGGACAGGGTTTGGCCACATGAAAATTGGCTTTTCCATTAGGTCATTTCACAGTTTTATTGGCTTGGGATGACACTGGAAGAAATGAGAACCAATCTTCTTGTAGAAAGTCGCACTTGTTAAGAAAAAGGGCGATCATGTCTACCGCGATTAACCGCTCCGTCTAATCGATGCTGATGGCATGTCCTCTGAGTTAGGTGAGGCCAAGTGACGCGAACATAATAACTCAACCCAACTCTCACCACCCCCGCACGAGTTCTACGAATCTTCCGAAGAAAAACCACTACCCTGTCGCAAACAACGCAATCGCAGCAAACCGCAAATCTATTGTACAGAGAAAACAATCCCGAGATGACTCGCACCCGCCAACCAGAACATCCTCACGAATACAACAAGCCCCTAAGACGAAAAACGAACGAATTCAACAAAAATCCAGCCCAGAACACCAATAACATCCGACCCGCGATACCCACCCCCCACCCCACCACAGACACGCGGCGATCTCAGTCAAACAGCACCGGCCATACCCCACGCGCCCCCCAACTCCTCAGCGCAACTCTCACTACTACCTGCCTCCCGACACCAAGACCCCGCCCACTAAAACACCACCTCTCTATCCTCCGAGACGAACAACGAGCACCCACAACCAACAAAACCCACCCCAACAAAAACACACCAACGCCCACCTAGCGAGCACAGCAAACCCCCACCACGCAACCCCCTCACATTCCAACCTAAGACTGGCAAAAAACAACCCCAAACCCAGACTCCAAACTTCGCACACCGCCACGCCGACAAACCACCATTCCTACCCGCAAGGTCAAAACGCACAGCCTGCACACCCGCCAAAGACCACCACATTTCCGCACCAAGTTCTCACCGGATTCACAACAAAATGCTCTTGATTTCTCGCCCCCGCTCCAGCCTGCTCAAAGCGTCTCTGCCGCTCAGACAAATACTCTCAAGCTCCCAACCTGCCACGCCGGCAGCACAGACGTTATCGCTAAACACTCCTCGACCTACCACAACTGCGCACCAGCCACTTCAACGCAATCACCCGTCATCTCACACCATCTCGCCAAAACCTAACGAAACATCCACTTCGAGCAAGCTCATCGCCATACAATTCACATACACCACAGCAGTCGCGCACCTACTACGCAGCCCAAACCACCATCAGACCACGTACAATACTTCCCAGTACAATTCAGTTGTTATACCAGAATGCGCAATTGCACTATCCTCCGAACCCCAACAAGGTAACCATACGTACAAACAAAACTACCCTTCCCGCCATAACAATAACCATTACCGCCGGAGACCACCCGCCGGAGAAAACTCAGCTATATCAAAAACTCTCAAACCTAAACTCCTAACTCGCACCCGAACAAACACAAAACCTAAACTCGCTCGCAGCCAGAAACACAGCTGACGTTCGGCACGACAATCACACATTCGAGAGTCGCCCCACGCACCCAAAACCAAAAAAAAACCAGCAAAAACGTCACCATGGCACTATACTACGTTGATAGCCCTCGCTGCTCTCCAACGCGCCTCTCTACTCGACCCGCATCCAGCAGAACGCACTTAAGAATCTCGCAAACCTCGAATCAATCCGCAGGCAAGTACACTCCTCGCCAACACTCACGCACAAACCCACAAACCCCGCGCCCAGCTTCAGAGACGCCCCCGTCACATGCTCTGGCACTCTCTAATTACCAGATCGCCCCTCCGCCAACCACGATCAATCCTTACACACCACACAGAACACCACGCGCACCACAAAAACAAATAACGCATAAGAAGACCCAAAACTCGCGCACACTCAACAAACGCGGAAACCGCCAAAAACCGCGCAACATACCACCCAGCCAAATACTCCCCCTCAACACGCAGAAGACGCTATCCATTTTGCAGCTGTTTTTGGGCACTGTTGGACATTCTATCTCATTAATAAGCCGATTTCAGCATAATCTCAGCCCCTCAACCGCAACACCCACACAAGACACAAAAACAACACCAACCAGACAAACCCAAAAACACACAACCAACCATACGACATATGGCCTCCACAACAGAACCCCACATCGAAGATCGACTCAAGCCAGGCGACTACCCCACCCACCCAGGCAGACGGCGCCAAGCAACACGACGCGCGACAACCACGTACAATAAAAGCAAATCTACAAAAACCTCCAACCGCCCCACCACCCTACATCTCACGTAATACAACCCGGGCATACGCCGAAATAACAGACTATTCAAAGCGCGACACCCAACACACACCCAACGACCACCCAAACCACAACGACTGACCACACGAACAACCCATCCCCACAACGCTACAACAATACGACTAAACGTCATCCATTAACAAGACACAACACGCAGAGTGAAACCCCCACACGCTCCCCAGGGAGCCGCCGCCGGCGCGCGTCCCGAGAGCCAACAAATGGTGGTCCCCGATAGATAAGGCTCAAACGTTCAGCAAAAAAACACAAAGAACCCGAGTATACCCGAGAAACAAACAAAAAAAAACCCAAAACCAAGCAACAACACCGCCACCAAAAAAACCAAACCGCACCACCAAAACACACCCCGCCAACGAAAAAACCGAAAATAACAGCCCACCCCAACCACAAAGCAACCAACCGCCCCCCTCCCAGATAACCCCAAAACAGCAACCCACTACACAAACATCCCAATCGCCCCACTTGCACACCCCACGCAAACAGAACCACCACCATGAAGCCATCCCAAAAACAACAACACACCAGCACCACACGACACCTACAAAACAACTACCACCAAACAACCAGACGCCGCCCCAACAAAGACACACCACCGAAACACCCCCAACCAATCAAAAAAAACCCACACCACAACCCAAGAGCACACCCGACACAACCCCAACCACCGAACCCCCACGGCAATGACAAACCACGCACACCAACAACAACAGCCAACCTAAAGAATCCCCAGCGAAACCCACCCCCCCTGCCACCGACCCCGCACCAACCACCAACAACCCACCCAAACACAACGACAACACCACCCCAGCACCACCAGCACACAAAAAAAACCCCCACACACAATGAACCAAAACCACCCACAAACCACAACCACCCAAAACGACAGCACCAAAGCCCCACGGCACCTACGCGAACACACCAACACCCGCACACCACCACCATCTCCAATCACACGCAATACACACCACCACCACAACCCCACCCCGCGGCGGACGCGAGAGCGAGCGAACCCTCCATATCCTCTACAAACCGCCACGACTACCAACACACACTCTTCCAATTCACCTGTGCCCCAACCACACGGCCGTCAGAACGCTCAAGCACATCTAGCAACTACCGACCCCCAAACACGCGCAACCGCCGACACAACCTGACCTCTCTCTCACCAACAAACGCCCCCCAAGCCCCGAGCGACAATCCCCCCACATCCAGCCGCGAGTCGGCCGCGTATCACACGGATCAACGCTCCCCGTCCTGAGAACACACGTAAGTTTCCACAAAACACTGCCGCAGAGCCGGTAAGCAACAGTCTATCTCTTCCGACCCACCTGCGCGCCATTTTATCCGTGGTGCGTTGGTCGATAAAGGAGTGACAGCCTAATACAGTGCAGATCACCCGCTCCTACAACACGTGGCACTCTCAACCTCGCACTCTCCATTCTCTCGAGAGCGCCCCTCTCTATCCTAATAGCAGACCTCTCGTCCAATCTCAACTCCAATAAATATTCTGCGACAGAAAACGCCTTAACAGATCGACGCGCCTACACTACCAATCAACTCAGATCCATGGAATAGAGACGTCCATACTTCAGCGTGTAGGCATACAGCGAAGAACATATATCTAACTGATTCTCTATATCTCAGGGAGGCCTGCTAGACGACCTACTTCTCCGCTCATACAAGATTCAACATAAACACCAAACCAATTTGCACTCGCGTTAGCGTGGCGTTTTCCACCCATGAGATGCGTCCGGCTACGATGGCGCCATTGGCGTATGTTATACTCGCTCAGCGCGCTGAGTTGATCCGCAACACCCACTCAGACCATTGCTACTTGCCATCAATAATTGATTACCGGCCAACGCGCCGATTCTTCATCGCGACAAAGTCATTTAATTTGGCACCGACATCAACACAGCTCCCCCATCTCCCTCAACTCAGAGCGGATACTTCTATCATACCAGCCCACGGATGCCAAAAAACCCGTTCTTGTCTACTATCCATCTGAACGCAGAGATGTCACATCTGACGCTCCGATGGCTCATAGGAAACGCCCATCAACCGTATCTCCCCCACACCGCTCGAGACCAAGCGCTCAAGCGCCGAAACCGAACATCGAAACAGCCGCCACAAAACCACACGAATCCCGCCGCCCTCCAAGGCCAGACGCCATCCCACGATCGTTCACAGCAATCCCCTGACCGATATCCTTACAAACACATACCAATCGCTCTGCCCACAACCGATACTAGCGGCACAGAATAAATGTGCGATACAACCCCTCGACACACAATGCTTTGAGCGAAGCGCACAAAGGTTGTCATGGAGTGCCTCGTTCTTCGAACACTCGAACAAAAAAACTTCGCCCACCAGGCTCCACAATGAACGACGATCCCAGACATCTCAACTCCACAAATGAAGCGACGCCCCGAACGGTGAACAAACAAACACACGCCCAGACCAGAGCTGAGAAAGAACAACAAAATACGTCAAGACCGAAATACCGCCCTTCAATCCTCCGATACAAAGCCAATAAAAGCTCAGCCAACCCCCAAAACCCCCCACAAACCCCACGCACCCACCAGCCCAACCGACAAGAAGCAGACACCCCGACAAAAAAATCAAAAACCACCGAAAAAACACACCCACGCCCAACAACGCCACATCGACCCAACCGACAACAACCACCCCCAAAATAACGCCTGTTCAGTGCAACAAACAATGACCTCGAAACAATTAATTAAGCCTCAGTTAGCGTCCAATCGCGCTGCGGAGCTCAGACCGCTCGTCAAAGCTAATCATAAAACATATCGAGAGCGTCCTTCTTCAGCCAATACGAACGCCGCCACAACGAACGAGACCAAGGCGCACCTTCTATCTCCTCCACCAACCATTGCACGACCACACCCACAACAACACTCCCGACCAAACCGAAAACCAACCCAAAACACACCCACCACACCACCACCAGCCACCCAAATCTCCTCGAGAGCTCCGCAGCAACCACCTTCTCCAACACGCACAAAACTACGGCCCAAAGCCGGGGTGGTAGCCATTGTCGAGTTAACATACAATCAAAACGTCACACATAAGCCTCTACTACTGCCTACAAAACCTTCCAGGCAAACGGGCACCCATCTTGATTGCGTGACCCACCGCGACAACACCCTACCAAACCAACAACCACCCACAACCTGTGGTCCTCTCAGCAGAGCAAACACCAGCGCCATCGCCAAATCGTCGATCACCCCACCAGCCTCCCTTGACCACCCTCTCCGCGACGCCTCGAGAAAAACCACTAGAAATAGCGTAAACCAAATCTCTGACAAAACTCCAACACACCCAAACACCCCACCCAAACTATCAAGACAAAACACACCACCCGCCACGGGTTATCCAATCCAATTACGACTAAAACCACTCCCACCCCCAACAACACTCTACAATAAAGATGCCGTCCGCAATAAAGTGTTGGCACCTCTACGAAACGAGAACACGAGCCGATCAACCACCCCCAGCTCCCAAAACGCGTCAGACCGCACCCCAGTCCCACAGCATTCCTAATAACATCAAGAAAACCGGCCTAAAGGATTCAACCACACATCGCGACAACCTACTTTCTGCCTCCCCACACCACGCCACCACACTACGCGCCACCCCCCAAAACCCACCCCCCACCACCACCAGCGCAACCAACCGCCCACTCACCCAACACGAAAACTATGATGAACAACCGGGACTGCGCATCCACCAACTGCCCCACGCGCCCCCCAAACACCCCATGTGACAACCTTCTCGCAACGCCACGCAGCCCCTACAGCCCAAAACCAGGCCAACGGCCGCGGAAACACTCTCATCCTACCCAACTGCCCCCGCCTGGAAATACTCGAAAACACAACCGCCCCACAACACACTACATTCACCAGAGCGACCACATACACATACGCTCCAACCAAAACATCCTGGATCTAAATCTAGGCACCACACCCAACCAAAACACCACACATCTCAAATCCAAAAAACCCACACACACCCCCCACCAACTAGGAGCCTCAGAACACCACCGAATCCCAGAGAACCGCTTCTGCCCGCCCCACACTGCTCACCCGTCCACACCTATAACCAAACTAAATCAGCCCTATAAGTTCGACACCCAATAAAAGCCGCTCCTGACTCCTCACAGTACACACACATCGCGCCCCCGACGCCGAAACTCCGCCAAATCGCCTCAAAACATGAAACGCGGCCCCATGCAAAACACACGCAAAGCTGATCTGGCGACACCTTGACACCATTGAATAAGAGAACGTCAAAACGCAACACTACCCCACCGACACAAACATGGTCATTGACCTAAACTCGTCACCGAAACAACCGCCACCCACCCAAACATAACTATCGGTCAGTCGCTGACCATATACACAACAAGTCCGTCAAGGCACCACACATATAAAACACACGAACAGAAAAAACCTAACCAAGGCCGATGCTGCATCACCAAAACAAAACACCACAAAGAGCAAAACACGCCACACCCCCACGACCCGGAAACCCATTAGATCACATCCTACCACAACAGCCCACCAAACACAGGAACGACACACTCACCACGAACCCAATGACGCGGCCAACTCATAACAAAACCTCAATAATACCTTCATTCACTACAGCACACTCCTATCGAACGCAAAGAAACAACCAACCAAAACCACCAGCCATATTAATCCACGAGTAACGCCGCATCGCGCCTCACATAAAACCACGCCTCCTCCCCAGCTGATAAAGCCACACCACCAAACAACAACTATACCCGCTCCTTCCCCTCCTCTCGATGTACCTTCCCACCCCACTCCACCACCCAAACCACCCACCCCCCCCGCCCAAAAACACACCCAAGACCCCACCCCACCCACCAGCGACACCACCAACGCCAAAAAACACCCAAAAAACCAACAACGCGCAAGACATAAACCCCGATTCCCCTACAACCCTTACACGACCCCCCACCATATCTCTCGCAATAGCTCGAGACAACTCTCACACAACCGAACGCCAACAACAGCCACCCAGCATCGGAACGCGAGCCGCCACCCGCAAGGCGAGAACACATCAAAAAACACGCGAAACCATACGATCCTCACCAGGACAACCACAGAACCACAAACTATAATCTGCCTACGCAGACGACTACGCAACGCCACAAACAAGCACCCGACCCAAGCCGGCGCCACACAACACATCCAAACCCATACCGCTCAGCACACACACACTACACACAAACACTCCCAAGGCACGTAACAAACAAACACTTCTGCACCACAAACGCCACACTCAGAACACACGGCGAGCAAAAACCAAATCTGGACCCTAACACAAAGCACACCAAATAGGCAATTAAATTAGACAACCACGATCAACACCCCAACCCAACCGCAGAAACACCACACCCACCCCACCACAACCACAAAAGCCCAAACCAAACACGGCCCAACAAAACGCCCACCAAAAAAAAACCCCACGACACAGCAGACGATCCTCCAAAACCCAACGAACAGAACACACCCAACCCAACACCCACACCCACCGCCAACCACACCCACCCCAAACCCACCACCCGATAACAAAGCCAAATTATTACACCGCCACCCAACAAAGCCGCGACGCGGCTCGCGAGACCACATTGCGACGTACTTCGCCGCCCCGAGTTCCAATACAACGCCCGCACCAAAAACCGCCAAGAGACACCAACCACGCCTCTGATCCGTCAAACCACTCACCGACTCACTCCTGCCAAAATCCGAAGCAGCGGAGTCTAAGGTCTTTAAAAAAGCAACGACTTCATATCATCTTCCCTAGACACAACGCACCGCCCCCGACCCACACACAAACGACAACGCAACAAAGCACAAAGCGACACCCCGAAACCACAAACGCAAAACGCCAAAAACCACACCAAAAAAACAGACCAAAACGAACAAACCCAACCCACAACCCCAGCACAAAACACACACAACCAAAAAACCCACCACGACCCCACACCACAAACCAATCAACAAAACCGCCCCACACCACACCGAAACCACACCACAACAAGCAAACCCCACCACAGACAGCCCCCACAACACAACCCACCAAACGATCACAACCAACAACACCGCGTTACATCAAAGCTATCAACCTCCAGCCCAACAAGCCCACCCCCACGACAACAACCCAAATCCAACGCCAACAACACACCACAAAGCAAACACACCACCCCAAACAACCAACAAACATCAGACCTCCTAACACACCAATCCCACAATCGAACTCTCAACCGCGAGAGAGCAGCCCCACCAACACCAAAAACCCAGCCACACTAAACCCAACAAACAGCGATACCCCGCAAAACACTCCAAAAAATAACTCCCTTCCATACGAAACTCCATACAAAACAAAGAACCTCAACCAACCTTATGCATACACCCCCACACAACTTAGAGCCTCGAAATGAGGAAACCTGCTCCAGACCCGTTCACGCTAGACACTCCAGCTACTGTGCAGAAACCAGACAGCCCAAGGCGACAATCCGCCTCAAATGGCCACCACAATTTCACTCAACAATACTTCCACACACAGCACTCGTTAAGTGACCCCAGTACACGAGGCGCTGAGTGGTGCCATACGTAGGCGAGCGAGTGACACACATACTTCTAAGTGTCAATCACCAGAATAAGAGAGCCACTTCCAAACAACACATACCACATCCTATCCCCACCCACACACTCGCCGAGCAACCAATCCACCCAGCCACCCCCCCCAACCCACCAACACACACCCACCCACACCCAAGCGCCCCACGAACACCACCGACCACGCCAAAAAACAGACAACCACAACCACAAAACGCCACCCCACAAAACACACAAACCCCAACCCTCACAAATACACCCCACACACACAACCCTACCGTCATACTATATCACACACCATACGCATCACACACAAAACAACACCCCAACCCCAACCAACCCCCACCAGACCACAGCACCCCAACCAACACCCCACACCAAACCCACACCCACTCACCACCCCAACAAAAAACACACCCCGACCCACCCACCAAACGATCCGCACAACCCGCCACCCCCGCACACAACAAAAAACCACACCACAACAACACCAACAACACCCACGCACACCACGCCAACCAAAACACCACCACACCGCCGAACCAAACCGCTGCCAACGCACAACTCAAACACGCCCTCATGCACTCGCCGAACCCGCAACCCAAAGCCAAACAGCAACCCCATGCCCAAACAAGAACTCAACAGGCAATCACAGCCCGCAACACCAGAGACCGCGCAGATCCACCAACGAAAAACCAAACAAAATTTAAAGATCCACACCCAGAAACCCCAACTCGCACCCTATAACAAACAACAAACCAACGCCCCACCCACCGCATCGATCAATCACAGTGACCCCCCCACCACCCAAAACCAAAAAAAAAGCACACCAAAAACCACGCAGCACACACCACCAGCCGCACCAACCCACACACCAACCCAAGAACCAAACCAAGCCCCCAATGACACGCGCCAAACCACACAAACCCACAAAGTCCCCCCCCCACCCCCCCACACAAACCCAACCACCCCCAACAAACAAGCCACACACACCAAAACACCAAACCCACCCAAAAAAACAAACAAAACCAAAGCCCGACACCAACAAACCCCAAAATACCCAACACCCCAAGCCAGAACCCCACACCACACACAAACACCACAACCGCACGAAACAACAAGGCAACAGCCCCCACCGCAAACACCGCACACTAAACAACAAAAGCAACAGTCCAACCCCAAACTAGAACCCAAAACACCCAACACAACCCAAAAACCCCCACCACAAACACCGAAAGCCAAAACCCCACCCCGCCGCACAAACAGCAAAACACACCCAGCAAACACACAACACAAACACGACAAACCACCCCCACAGCATCCCACCACAAAACCGCCGAAACCCCAGACCAAACACACCCACACAACACCCTCAAGATCACCACCCAAACCACAACGAGCAGAGGGAGACGTTTAGCGCAAGCACCAAAAATTTGATCGCCGCGCCCGGCCCACCGATTATAAGCGAAAGAACCAAGCAGCCCCCGAGCAATGTTATCCTCAGAACTCACGACCACAGCTGAATAAAGACGCGACCACAACACAAAACAGCAGCAAACGGCCACCGGCACAACCGAAATCCACGCCCAAACACCCACCAACACCGCCCGCAACCTCCCCCAACCAGACGAACCCCGCGTTCAAAAATCACTACCCACCACTTAATATTATAAGCATTACGCCACAATCAAACCCACTGAAGCAACCGCCCACCAGACACGACAGAAGTAAAAAATCAACAAACAACACCCGCCCCAAAGAAGACGACTAGAGAACCCACCACCAACGAGCATACCGCGCCTTACAACTAATAAAAAACCCAGAATACAACCTAAACAGAGCAAGCACCCAACCAAACCTCACACGCACCGGAACCCGGACGCAATCAAACCCCTCTCGCGCCCCCCAAAACACACCCCAAACACAACCCCACCGCAACCCACACACAATACACCTTCAACCCCCACACACACCCCGACCAACACAAACCACTACACCTGAAACCAAGCCAGCGCGCAAAACCGACAAACCCCGCCCATCAACCACACCGACACACTACCACACAACCATAACGCCACAAACCAACTACCACACCGACACACCCCCAACCAAAACGAGCACCTACAAACACGCCGCCAACCGCACCCAACCACCCAAAAAAGCCAACACCACAACGCTGCAAAACACACACACCCACCCCCAACCGACCAAACCCTCCACCAAACAAACCACACGACCATCCTGCCGATCCCACCACCACCTACGAAACGAAAAA
>Ga0163217_1034066_pt1 | contig 11203 bp, 11 predicted proteins | sample SynspAceP_FD_185933 | JGI IMG/M metagenome (GOLD analysis project Ga0163217, IMG submission 185933) | Saline lake microbial communities from Ace Lake in Antarctica - Synechococcus sp. Ace-P (PacBio error correction) | ecosystem: Environmental > Aquatic > Non-marine Saline and Alkaline > Saline ... | reverse complement strand
GGCGGCCAGCATCCCCCGCAAAGACCTTTCAGGCCGGCACGGGCAAGGGGCAACCCGCCCAAAAAACGTGTCACTAAACGCACCAGGATTGCGGGTCTGAAAATCGATACATCGTACCATGTACGCCGTTCAGGTTCGCGCTGTCCCAGTCCGGCGCGCTCAGGTCTAACGGACGGACCGCGTTGGAAAGGTCCACAATCCTTCCCAACGTACACCCGTGACGGCGGATCGCTCAGCGGCCCATCGCCGTAGGCCAAGGTCAGGGACATTACAGAGGCTGCTAAAAAATGTAAACGTTTTCGTAATGGGCCCAGTTCAAGCCAATTATTCTTTACCGATCGGCTGGCGTGCATTATCGCGGCGGTGCACTCGCCGACGGACGCATTCACGCACACCACAATCCACCCATATAGGCCCGAGATAGGTTGCATAGTAACATGGTCACGCTATTTCACTGTCCTCCGGTCAGATTAGCCCCCGCTGAAGTCCAGCTCTGTCATAATCAATCTTTCAGTTGCACCTTCAAGATAGGCCGCTGAGTTCACCCCACTCGCTGCATGTGCAAGCGATCGTTTAGGCCCATGTCACCCTCGCAGTCCGCCCTGCTAAGGGTTCCCGTTGAGCAGGCTTGTTCTATCAGCTCGTCCCATCAAGCTCGCCCCATTCAGCGCTCGCGCCTTCGAATCCACGTTGTGCAGTTGCCGCCCGGTTCGCCCCTCAGATTAGCAATTTTTCAGTCAGCATCTCAGGTTCGCCCGGCAGTTCGCGTTGCGTCATTCGCGTGCAGTTCTTGCCGCTGAAGTCGCCAATCTTGCAGGTCCGCGCGCTCAGTCTGCCCCTTCCGGCGTGTACCGATGTTGCAAGAGGCTTGATCGCCGGTTGCGGTGATGATCGGACAGGGCCATCGCCGCCCCCGATCAAGATGCTCTCAGCCAAAGTGTCCTGCTGTCATAGGGGTCCTTGTGTGGGGATACCCGAATGGCCGTCCTTATCTAAGCGATGCGCGCCCATGATCAATGGCCGCCGCGGTATGGAGCGGCGCCTCAGCGGTGAGCGACTCCCTCGCTGGCGGCGTTTATCGCGCGGCACTCGCGAGGACACATCCAGCGCACACCGAGCCATTCAACCCATACCGCCCGATAGTTTGCTCCCATCGCATCTGCGCTGTCCAGAACTTGACCGGTTCAGGTTCCCCTGTCAGGTTCGCGTTGGTCAGTTTGTCCCATCCAGGTTTGCCCCAACAGGTTTCGCCCCTAAGTCGCGCCGACAGGTTCCCCATGTCCAAGTTTGCATCCCCAGCTTGCCCGGCATAGATGCCCCGGACATGTTTGGCCATCTTGACAAGTCCTATTGGAGAGTTAACTCTGACAGTTAGCTCCTGACAAGTCCAAGCGACTTCAAACTTACCGCTCATGTTGCACCCATGAACAATCATTAACGTCGCAAATCCACAGGCCATGACAGCACTGGATTGCCCCGAGCGAAACAATACTGCAGCAATTAATTTAAATACTTCATCGAATTTCCCTATGCCCTTTGTCATACGCGCATTTTTCGAATTACAATGACTTTGCTGATAACCAAAATGGATGAGCTTCGCTAGAATAGGCTGAGCGTTGAATACCTATACGCAAAATATGCCAGAATTACACTTGTGTCACCAGAGGTAATTACGTTTTTTCCGCTTAAGATTTACTATTTGATTTTTTCTCACTTCTCGAAAAGCAGAAACAGACTCTAAGCGATCCGCAAGACGGGAATTGGATATCCTGGACAATCCAATTACTCGCTAGCAACTGTTCAGCGCACGCCAATTGTCGGCTGGGATTTACCCACAAAGGATTACCTTTATTGAATTAACCACAGTCCTTAAACGCACCACGCATAGTAGCCGCAACAGTTTGCTCTCACTCGGCGCAACAAACGTTAACCCAGCCTCTCGACCCAGCATACCGTTCGTTAATTGAAGCCAGTGCGACAAGCCTACTGGAACCTGAACGGCGCGACCTGAGATCGCAGAGCTGCGGCACGCACTTAATGCGCCGCTCCGAGGGCGCGAATCCTGAATGCGAACCTGCTGGGCGCGAGATGACAGGCGCGACCTGAGCGGCGCGACATGAGCGCGCAAAACGTGGGCTTCGACTGAAACGCGAACCTGAGCGGCGCGGACATGAGCGCGCGACATGAGCGCGGCGCGAACTGCTAGGCGCGAACTGATCGGCGCGATTTGAAGCCGCAGCGAACCTGGCGACGCGTGGCTGCCCGGCTTAACCTGAGGCAACGCAAACTTGACCAACACGACCTGAGCGCCAACCGACGACCCGCGGGGAAACCTGAGCGGCGCGAACCTGACGGCGTGAACCTGAGCGGTGCGACGTGATAGACGCCGGACGTGACTCTGATTCCCTTTCAATGGTGCAAGTAGAGTTGACTGAGCCGGCCGCTGACGGCATAGCTCGGCTTAAGACAATCTGCGCCTAAATACTTTAGGGCCGCATGGCTTAAGCCTGAGCTATCCGTCACGGCCCGTGCATCAGTCCAACCTCTACTTGCACCCATGAAGGAATCAGAGCTGCACGTCCGCCTCTTATCCACGTCGCACGCTCATTCACGCCGCTCAGTTCGCGCCGCTCAGTTCGCGTCGCTCAGGTTCGCCCGCTCATCCGTGTGTCAGGTTCGCGATGCTCATGTTCAAGCCGGCAACCACGCGTCGCTCAGGTTCGCGCGGCTCAAATCGCGCGATCAGGTCGCGCCTTACAGCTTCGCGCCGCCGCTCATGTCCGCCTCCGCTCATGTCCGCGCCGCTCAGGTTCGCGTTTCTCCAGGTCGAGCCCCAACAGGTTGCGCGCGCGCTCATGTCCGCGCCGCTCAGCCGCGCCTCTGTCAGTTCTCGCCCAGCAGGTTCGCACCTTCCAGTTCGCCGCCCCTCCAGGACCGCCGCATAAAGGCGTGCCCCGCAGCTCTGCGACTTCAGGTCGCGCCGTCAGGTTCCAGTCAGACTTGTCGCATGCTTCCAATTAACGAACGTATAGCTGGTCGAGCAGGCTGCGTTACCGGTGTTGCGCCGATGAGAAGCCAAACTGTTGCGCGTATATGCGGTGCGTTAAGGACTTGGTTAAATTCAGAAAAGGTAATCCCTTTTGTGGTAACCCAGCTCTACAAAATTTGGCGTGCCTAACCGGCTAGCAGTAAATTTTGGATGTCAGGATATCCAATCCGTCTGCGGGAGCGCTCAGAGTCTTTTTCTGCTTTTCGAGAAGTTGAGAAAAAATTCCAAATATTAATCTAACGCGAAAAAAAACCGAATTACCTCGGGGGAAACACAAGCGAATATTCTGGCCAATTAGTGCAGTAATATCCACCTCAAGCCTTAATGCTAGCGAACTCCATCCAAGTTTGATGTGAGCAGGCAAAAGTCGAATTTGTTCGAAAAAAGGCCGCGATGACCAAAGGCAGAGGGAGAATGCGATAAGGATGAAATTGTTAAGGTGCTTTGCGGAAGGTGCGCTTCGGGCCACATTCAGCGGGTTCAGGCCGGATGGCGACGTGAAAAGTGCAGGGGCAACAGTGAACGGGAAGGAAGGGAATCGCGACTTTTGCAAGCGTAATCCTTGGCGGAGGAACCGCTCCAACGCGGACTGCAATGAGTGCGAAACCGGCCGGGCCAAGCGCTCCGGGCAAAGCGAGGGATGGCAAACGGGAAAGGCGAACCTGCGCGCGAAAACCTGTAACGGCGCGAACCGGGCGGGAACAAAACCGAGGACAAAACCTGACCAACGCGAACCCTTGACCGAGGCGAAACCTTAACCGGTCAAGTCGGCGACAGGCGCAAGGAGGGGCAAACCTAGCCTGTGTCGGGCGGAGGGGGGATGGGCGGTGGGCGCTGAGTGCCAGCGGCAGTGCACGCCGCATAAAACCCGCCAGCCGATGAAGGCGCGCACCGCTGAGCCGCCGCCTCCCATGACCCGGCGCGCCACTGACATGGCGCCCAGCCCTTCGAGAAAGGGACGGCCATTCCGGCGGATCCCCACAAAGGAAGGCCCACCAGGACAGCCAGGACAACTGGCTGGAGAGCAAGCGATCGGGGGGCGGCGATGGGCCTGCGAGTCAGTCACCGAAACGCGCAGCAGCCGCGGCAACTCGGGACAAACGACGAAAGGGGCAGACCTGAGCGCGCGGACCGGCAAGATGGCGACGGCAGCGGCCAAGACCTTGCACCGGCGCCGAACCGGAGCAAACGCAACCTGCACGGGCGAAACCTGAGGCAATTGTGCTGTAGACGGAACAATGCTAAGCGGAACGGGGCGAACCTGGGCGGTGCCAAACCGCACACGTGGCGACGTCGAAGGCGCGAGCCGACGGGCGAGGCTTGATGCGACGAGCCGGCAGCAGACAAGCCTGCGCACCGAACCTTTAGCAGGCGACCTGCGCGGGGGACCAGTAGGGCCAACGATGCCGTGTGCAACCAGGCAAGAGGGGGGAACTGCAGCGGCTGAATGCTGTGAGCGTGCACACTGCAAAGAGTTGAGGGACCAGAGCGGACTGCACGGGCCTTTAAGCGTTGACGCGAGCGACATGGAAGAAGCGACCAGTGGACTAGCAAACGATCGCGGAAGGGAGGCGCGGGTGCGGAGCGGCGCGGCGAGGGCACGCCGCGAGAAAGCGCCACCCGATCGCGAACAAGACAGAGGCGGGACTGGAGCCCATGACGAAAACCCCCGTGACAGGGTAGCAGCCTGCGGTAAGGCCCTGAGACCCGCCCTGACCGGCATGCCCTCACGATCCGCCCGTGCGGGGGACGTGGGAGAGAGGACCGTGCCAACGCCGAGGCCGGGCGGATGAGACCGAGCGCGCGGAGCGTGGACAGCGCGAACCGGACCGGCGCCTACAGGACGATGGAATGCGAGCGTGTCAACCCCCGCAATCCAGGCGCCGGTGGACACGGGGGCGCGGGGGGCCCCCGGGTCCCGGGCAACGGCCGGAAAGGCTACGGGGACTGCAGCGCCCGCCATCTTGCGTCGCTGGCCTCCCCGCGTTGGGGGGGTGAGAAAGAGCGGGCGATGCGTCCCCCGCAGGACCCTTCAGGCCTTGCACGGAAGGGCACCCGCCAAAAACGTGGCACGAAACGGCAGCCAGGAGTGCGGGGCGAAAGAGGAGACAGCGACCAGGAGCCCGGGCAGGGCCGCGGTCCAGCTTCGCGCGCTCAGGCTAAGCCGACAGGACCGCTGGAAAGGCACAATCCGCCCAACGAAACACCCGACGCGGGAGCGCTGCAGGCGGCCAGCGCCGGGAGGCAAGGGCAGGACAGGACGAGGCGCGAAAAATGTGGAACGGGGCGTAAGGCGGCCAGGCAAGCAATTATGGGGCGGGGACGCGGATGCGCGCGGAGGAGCGCGGCGGGTGCACTCGCCGAGGGACGGGGAGCAGCGGGCACACCGACCAGCCACCGCATAGTAGCCCGGAGATAGGGCAGATAAGGCCCACGGATCACCGCTCCGGCAAATGAGCCCCGGGCGGAGGTCCGCCGTCAGGAAGCAAGTCGGGCAGTGCACCCTCAAGGCCCCCGGTAAGTGCACCCCACTTCCGTGGGCAGGCAAGCGACGTGAGCCCGAGGCACCCCAGCCCCCGGCTGTAAGTGGCGCGGGACACTCGATGCACGTCCGCAGCAACGCGCCCCGACAGGCTGGGGGCGCCCGGGCAAGCACTGGCAGTGGCACCGGCCAGGGGTCGGCCCCGTCAGAGTGGGACAGTCAGGGCGAGCACCATGCCCGCACGCTGCGCAGCGCCCCCCCCCCCCCCCCCAGGCAGCGGCCGGCGAAGCCCAACCAGCGCGCCCAGGCTGCCCTCCGTACCCGATGCAAAGCGGAGCGGCCTAGCGATGGGATCGACAGGGCCACCGCCGGCACCCCCAGTTCAAGGATGCCCAGGCAAAGTGCTGGCTGTATAGGAGCCGGATACGGCCGGAGGCCGGCCGATCGAACGATGCCGCCAGGACAGGTGCGCCCGCGGTACGCGCCAGCGGACCGCCCGGCCGCTGTAGCGCGCGGCACTCGCCAGACACATCAGCCACACCGGAGCCAGCAACCCATACCGCCCACAGGAGGGCCCCACCATGCGGGCGCCGGCGCAGACTGTACCGTGGCAGCGCCTCATCAGGCGCGGTCAGTGTCCCATCCAGGGTCCAGACAGGCCGCCCAAGCGCCGACCAGCCCCACCAAACATCCACGGCCCCAGAATGCCCCAACACGCAGGCGCAAGCCATAATAAACCTCCCGGACATACGCCACAAGTTCCAGCACTGTGCAAACCACCGCGCACACCAAAAAGCAACGTCCGCAAATGCAACCAGCCAACAGCACGATCCCACGAAACAAGGACGCAGCAATAAGAACCAGCGAATGCCCCTATGGCCCCTCAACGGCCAGTGGCGGAATTACAAACGGCTAGAACCTGAAAAACTGAGGAGCGCGCAAACTGAGGAATACCGACTAAATGCCAATAGTACGCTCACCAGAGTAATGACGGGGCGCCTGAAATACTAGAGCGCACTGCGCAAAGCAGAAAACAGACCTAGCGACCCGCAAACGAGAATGGATCCGGACACCAAATACGGCAAAACGCAGCACGCCAAGAGGAACGATACCCACAAAATACCTGGCAGAAGAACCACAAGTCCGAACGCACCAGCAGACGCCGCAACAGGCCCACTCGCGGCAACAACCCAACGCAGCGCTCGACCCAGGCTGATACCGCGAAGGGAAGCAGCACAACACTAACCTGAACCGCACCTAAACGCAGACCGCACGCACTAGCCGCCGCCGAGCCGAACCAAGCAACCTCCGAACGACAGCGCACCACCAATACCGCAAGCGACTGAAAACCAACCACGCCACAGACGGCGCACATGAGCCCCAAGCGCTGACGCAACCTACGCCATGTACCCGCGAACCTGACAACCCGTCTGCCCGCGAACCGAGCAAACGGCGAACCACCACACGGACCGGCAGCGCCAACCGACGGACCGACCACGCGGCGAACCGCCACCGACCACGTGAAACGCCACGCAGCCACCTCCAATCAAGTAGAACGATCACGCCTACAACTGCAGCAAAACAGCCCCCCGAAAGACTACCAACAACCTAGATCCCAGCCCGCACACAACTGCACTACCCATAAGAATGGCAACTGCACGCCGCCGCATCCACGCCACCGCTCAGGTCACGCCGCGTCAGCGACCATCAGCCCCCACGGCCGCGCAGTCCGTCAGTCGCCCAGGCAAGCCGCAGCCACCGTCGCCAGGCCCGCCAAATCCCCCAGTCAGCGCCCACAAGCCCGCCGCCGCTCAGCCCCCGCGCACCCCCGCCACCCCACCGAAGCCCACAGGGTGCGCGCCGCTCAGCCGCGCGGCCCACCGGCGCCACCCGCCCAGGCAGCGCACTCCAGCGCGCCCCAACCCCATAAAACCCCCCACTCCACCCATCCCACCGGTCAGGCCAGCAACCGCACTCTCCAATTGAACGAACGAGACGGCCGACACCGTGACGTGCCCAGTGGAACACAACGTGCGCGTCTAGCCAAGACGTGAAACATGAAAGTAACCTAAATCCCCAGCCTACCAAAACGCAACCCGGCGTTAGCAGTAAAAGCAATAGCCATTCCGTGGTCGCATCCGAGATCGGCCGCGAAAGAGAAAAACAAATACTAAGCCAAAAAAACCGTAATACCGCACACAACAAGAATGCGCAACAGAAGAGCCACCGTCAAGCCAACACGAATCCAATTCCAAAACAGGCAAAATCAGGAACGGAAAAAACCGCGTAGCCCAAGCAGGAAAACAGAAGAGAAATATCTGCAGAAGCCTCGGCCACAACCAGCTCAGCCACACGAAAGATGGCATGCAACATACGGAAGAAATCGTACGGCAAGCTAACTGCAAAACTCCCAACGACCAAAGCAACCTGTCACCAACCTCGGCCAAGCAGACAACTGAAACAAACCTGCGCCAACCTAGCGGCCAACCTGAACAAACCGAACAAACGACCAACCGAAACCGACCGGACAACCGAAACCCAGTCGCGACAGGCCAATATCAAAACCTACGTGTCGGCCTAGACTCGGCGCAGCCAGTCCGAGTGCACGGCCGATGAAAACCCGCCAGCAACGCCACCGCACCCCCTCCCATGGACCGCCCCCACTACACCGCCAACCCTCGATAAAACGCCAGCCCGGTATCCCCAAACACAAGAATGCCACCATACAGCCAGACAACGGGCGAACAATTCGTATCGCCACCCGGCACACACCCAAACCGCGCATCAGCCCCAACACGACAACGGCCGAAGCAGACTACCCGACCTCAAACACCAGCGCAAAACCTGCACGGCGAACCTACAACGGCCGAACCTGCACGCAACCTGACATGCGAACTGGAACAACGAATCTGAACCGCAAACTGGCCAAACCCAACAACTACTCCGAACCAGCTATCGCAGACGACGACCTGCATCACAACGCTCAACCCGAACCTAGCAGCACCGCCACCAAGCCCGACGAGTGCCTGCAAACCACAAGGCGATGGAACCAGCGGCAATCTGGACCGACAACTCAAAATGATAGACCAGGAGCGACCAGCCTACTACCGACACATAAACGACCAACTACAAACCGACTCGCCATATATCCTCCAGCTCCGTCCGAGCACGCCGGCATAATGCGCCACCGGACGCGAACAAACATAGCTGGAAGGAGCCCAACGGAAACCCGTGACATAACAGCCGCAAATCCACCCGCCCACCCAGCCCGCAGCGATGTCCGGCCCGCCTACGTGAATACGCGCCAACCGCCGCCGCAACCGAGCCCCCACACAGCGCGAACTGACCCCTACATACGAGTCAGTCATCGCAACCCCCCAATTCCAACGCCTGAACACGGCGCCGCCCCCTTGGCCCCACGCCAGAAGCCACTCTACGCGGCCCGCGAGGCTGCTCCCGTCCCGTCCGACGAAAACCGAGGCAGCCCCAGACCCGCAGCCGCACGACAAGCACCCCCCAAAAACGCACTTAACCAGCCAGAGCGGCGTAAAGGCATAACATGCGCCATGGGACGCCCAGTCCGCCCACCCCCGCTCAGTGCTATCCGGACAACCGCGGAAGGGTCACAATTCCGGCCCAACGTACACCCGACGCATCGCTGCACCACCGGCCGAGCACAGGACATACAACCGAAAATGAAGGCAATCGCCAGCAAGCAATACACCGATCGCGGGCGATGAGAGCGCGCGCACGCGCCGACGGACGGCAGTCAGCGCACACCAGCCTCCACTGCAACGCACTAGATCCGCTTCACACCACGCATATGACATCACGGCACACGTCGCCGGTGCAAGACCCTGCTGAAAAGCGCGTCGTCATAATCAATCCAGCGGCACCGCCAGATGTACGCCGCTGATCACCCCACTGCCCAGTGCAAGCAGCTGAGCCAGTCACCCGCGCAGTCCGGCCGCCTTAAGGCCGACATGCAGCAGCCGCCCATACGCAAGCTCGCCCGACAGCCCCTCAAGCCACTCACGACACCCAGCCCCCGCAGACTACATGTCACACATCCCATGCGCCCACCGGCTCACGCCACCGCAGTGTGCCGCAAGGCGCCAATCCAGTCCGCGCCGCACCCCCGTCTCCAGACCCACAAAGAGGATGCGCCGGCGTAACGACAGGCCATCGGCCGCCCCCCAGCAAGACACAAAAGGCTCTCAAGGAACCGAACCCAACCCCCTACGAACAGCCGCCAACAGCGCGGCCCATAGCCGCTCAGCTACGGACTGCCCCCCACCCCCGCAGCTGACATCACGCACACCGACATCAAACCCAACCCCCGATAACCCCATCATGCCCCCGCCAAACCCAGCGGCCTCCACGCTCAGGCCCACCAGTCCAGACACCCCGCAATCGCCCGACATCCATCAAGCCATCCCCACGCCCAAAGTCCCCGAAGCGCATTCGCAACCGATAAGAGACCTGACAATAGCCCGACAAGCCACGACCAAACTCACCGCGTCCACGGTATGTCAAACCCATAAAATCAACTCCCCAAACCACAGACAACAGCACATCCCCAGCGCAAAACATGACCAGCAATATAAAAAACGCATCGACGCCCATGCCCCAACCCATCAAAACAATACCTGATTAACCTAAAACGAACCGCTTAGATAGCAAAAAACCTATTACGAATCCAAGAAACCTAACCAGCAGAAACCGCGCGTAAATACTAGACTCACGCTCAACTCAAAAAACAACCTTCTAGCACCGCAATACAATATGCCGACATCAATTACCAGCAACGTCAACACCCAATAACAACCACAAAAACACCGCAAAACCACAGGCCAAACGCACTAGAAACGCACCGCGAACATCTCCATCACTCCGACGCGTCAATCAGAACCGGCTAAACCAGCCCTACCCAGCTATACCGGTCAAAACATCGACAAGTCACAACCTAACACACGGACCAGTCATCCAAGGCTGCACGGCCACACTGCGATCCCGCCGACGCGAAACCAGTGCGAACCCCGAACTGACAGCGCGACCTACGCGCGACCAAACCGGCAAAACCGCTACACCCTCAGGAAATCCCCTAAACGCGACCGCACAACCCCGCACATAGCCGGCGCGAAGCGCACCAACCTATGCCCATCAGTGCATGCCGCGCGAACCGACGGCACTCCCGCCTCACCCTCCGAAACCTACACAGCGAACCTGACCAAACCACGACACCGCAAAACCTACACCGAACACGCGCGAACGGCCTACGCGAACCACGCACAAACGCCGGACTGCAGGCTCATGCCAAGGCAAGAATACTGAGCACCGCCCACAAGCCACTAAAACACTCGGCCAAAACCAGAGCAAGCTGAAGCTAGTCTTCACGCCCACACAGCCACACCACCCAAAATCAGAGCTGCACGTCCCCCACCACCCCACCGCCAGCCACGCGCTCACCGCCCCGCCCATCCCCCAGTCGCCGTCCCCGAGGCGGCGCTCGACTCTAGGTGAGAGGTTCTAAGAGCGGTGAGATGAACACTTTGTCGGCACCGCTCGCAACGTCGCCAACTCTCTGACTCTCGCCAGAAGCCAGCCGATCACGCTCAGAGCAAGCGGGACTCTGTCTCTGGCATATCAATCTCGCGCAGCAATCGACACTC
>Ga0163217_1010251_pt1 | contig 11203 bp, 11 predicted proteins | sample SynspAceP_FD_185933 | JGI IMG/M metagenome (GOLD analysis project Ga0163217, IMG submission 185933) | Saline lake microbial communities from Ace Lake in Antarctica - Synechococcus sp. Ace-P (PacBio error correction) | ecosystem: Environmental > Aquatic > Non-marine Saline and Alkaline > Saline ... | reverse complement strand
TTGGCTTCATCGCCTGGTGTTGCCGCGCTCCAACGGCGGACCAGGCATTACCCGGACCAGTGAACTCATCGACGATCACGGCATCCTCCCGCGCACATGAGTTTCACATCCTTGATGAACAGGGATTTGGCCTTGAGGGCGTTGGTTGATGTAGTGGCCCAGGGATCTTGCAGGATCGAACAGATCACTGAACATTTAGCAGCTCTTCTGCCTTTCGCCGTAGCCCCCGTCGATGTGAGCGTTCACGTTGCGCTGGTTTTCATCTACTCGTAATCACCTTCGGGGTCGATTCCCGATTTCTTTGACGTGTCCTTCGGCCCGCAGTAGCTTGATCGGCGATCTCGGCAGCCCGTCGTACTTTCCTGGGGCCTCTCGATCTGAGGCCCTGAAATGATCAAGCGCGTGGTGCGCGCTTCATCCCACCAGAATGGAGTCGACCTCACGATGATGCAGTAATTGAAGCTTTCGTTGTTACTACCTCTTCGATGTCGTTTGACATGTTGCGCGCAATTGTTGAAGCCCAGCTCACTGTTTGGTGGCATAGGTGATGTACAGCCGTAGTTGCGCCGTCGCTCGGACGGGGGCACTGTTCCTGTGGATCAGCCCCACCGAGAGGCCAAGGAAGCGATGCAACCTGCCCATCCACTCGGCATCGCGGGCGGCCAGGTAGTCGTTTCACGGTCCACCCACGTCACCCGGCCGCCCGGGTGAGGCGTTGCCGTTGAGGCTAGGCCGGCAGGGTGGCCACCAGGGTTTTGCCTTCGCAACGGTCTTCATTTCGGCGATCTGGCCTTTCGTGCAGCACCTGCCGCCGATCAGCTGACGTCGAAAGTGGCGCATGCCAGCACCCGCTTGCCGGCTTCGCGCACCACCGCAAAGGCTTCCGGCAGCAAACTCATCAAGCAGCTGCGCTGCCTGGCGGGGATCCGCCTCGCCAGCATCTCCTTGAAGCTGCAGTCTTGCCACGCAGCTGTCCGCTGTTGGGCGATCTCCCCTCCAGCAGGTTGATGTCCGACACCAAGGGGCCTGAAAGCGCTTTCAGCTTGCGGGCATTGGGATCACCCAGCAGGAATTGAGCATTGCAGCGGCCACCTTATTGGCTTCAGCTTATCACCGCTGAACCTCTGAAACGTTGCAAGAAGCAAGGCAGCGCAAGGGTTTGGCTTCACCAAGCGTCCGCTAATACGGCTCAAGGCAGGGTCTGCCGGCAGATTTGAAAAGGGGCTGGCCGGTGAAGCTTTGAGGATTTGGCAGCCGGCCCTGGAAACGCCATGACCTGCCCGCCCACCCTCTGCTGAAGCTGTGTCTGGCCCTGCGGCCATCAGAGCTGATCGCCCACGGACCGCTGAAGCTGCTGGCTGCTTTGGCGTCTTGGCGCCCGTGCAGCAGTTCTCGATTTGCCCACAGCTTCTGGGCCGCGGGCCGCAGCCGCCACGGACGCTGCGCCCGCATGCTGGGGCAAGCAGCCGCCGTGGTGAGTGCCTGGCGGGAGGGCGAAATGCTCGGCTTTAGGCAGAGCCACCAGCGATGGGTGTTTCGAGCTGTGCTCTGGGTACGTGGTGGTGGCCAGGCAAGCCAGTGTCAGGGGCTGGGCCCGCAGCACGTCCGAGGAGTTTGCTGCACGCACCGCGATCAAGCGGGCCGAGCGGGATCTACCTGATGGGACGACCCAGGGGCTGGCTCTACGAGCGACTCGTTTCAGCTACGGCCACGGCCCAAAAAACCTTGCTGCGGTGCGCACCGAATTGGCTGATTCAAGCGGATGAAGAGATTCGAACCTCTCGACTTTCTCCTTGGCAAGGAAGATGCTCTACCACTGCAGGCTAACATCCCGCGATTCGAACGCTTCCGCCGAATCAAGAGCATGCCCTAAAGGGTGCCCCAGTCAAATTCCAGAGGAGGCTGGTGCCGTCGCTGGGGGTCGTCTAAGTTCAAGTCCATGACAACCGCGTTTCGTCCAGAGCCTCTGGGAACAATCGGGAACTTTCTGGTGGACCCTGGCAAACAGGGCGGATTCAGAGTCTCAAGCATACGAATTGGCTTCTGGCTTGTTTCCGTTACCAATTGCCAGCATTTAATTGATGTCGTGGGAACACGAAACGCAAGCCGGCCTGGATCTGTTTGAAAGCCGGCCAGCCTCAGCAGGTTGAGCGCTGCGGTTCAAAAAATCGCCAAGGCCACCCGCCTTAGTGGTGCACAATCAAAATTAGGACGGAAACTAAGCTCATCACTTCGAAAGAACCTCCTGCGTCTTCGCTCCACTTCTATTGCCCCATATTCAGAACCAGGGCTCGAAAGCAATTGCTCTAAAATGGCCTAAGCCAATTAAATAGCACCGTCAGATGCTGGCTCCTGCTACTCTTGGACCTGCGAAAAACACCACTCTGAAACAAATATTGATACACTCAGGACTAGAAAACGCTAATCTTAAAAACTGTACAAAAAATGCCAGTCATGAGCTGAGATCAAAGTAATCCAGCCAAAAGCTGGCAGATTTATTCATTTAAGTTGGGGAAACCACTCTATTCCTCGAATTCTAATAACATAACAAATGAGCAACACAGCAAACTCATCGCCGGCATCACCGGCCAGGACGGGGCATTATTTGGCTCGCCATCTACTTGAGTCGCGTGTACCGCGGTAGTGGGACAGTTTAGGCGCGAGCCCAAAGTTAGTGATACCAGTCGTCTGCGCAGGCTCGGCGCCGATCAAGACATGAGCTCATCTCCTTGGCCCCCAAACGATTTTTCCGAAGCGTGCTTAAGCACTGATCATCTATCGAGCCAACTGAGGTATATAACCTTTTGCCGGGCAAACGAGTGTGGGGCTTCTTCGTTTGAGCAGCTGTTGAATGCATGGAGTCAATCGCCAGGGTTACGTTAAATTTTTAGAGGTGCTGCGCTACCTTGACGCACCCAACACGTCTCTTCAGTGCTGGGCAGCTCGGAGTGCTTCGTGATTACCCAGCAGAAAACCGGCAAAATGAGACAAAACTGCCTTCCATCCAGAAGCCCTATGTCCCGTCGCCAAAAGCACAGCCTTCTGCAGGTGGCAAACTATCGTGAGCCATATGGTATTTTCTGCTGCACGGGTATTCTTGCCAACCCACGAAATTCACCGCTCAGGCCTTCACGCTTTGTGACCCAGAAGATCATTGAAGGTACGAAGCATCAAGCGGGGAGATAGCCATGAGTAAGACTCGGCAATCTCGACATTTGGCGCGACTGGGGTGGGCGCCCTGAGTATGTGCTTGGCCATGCACCAGATTTGCTCCAGGCCCCAGAGGCCCAAGTACTACTATAATGCATCGGTTTACCACATCACTGCGGAGTTTGTACGCCTGGGCCTTTGTTGCTGTGGGCTGGACCGTAAGAAACCTACCTGATCAGCGGAACGCCACCTTCCTGCGGCAAGTGATCTAGATCTCTGCATGGGATCCTAGCCTCATCGCCGCCGATCTCGGCCGGGAAGGCTCAGGTGTCACCGGCTGAGATCGTCCAACGAATGTACGGAAGAGAGACTCATCTAAACACAGAAAACTACGTTCTGGATCCCTTGCGTTTGTTGTGACCTCAATTCTCCAATTTCAACTTTAACTTCGTATGGCCAAAAACGCATTGATCCACTGGAATTACCGGTCAAGATGGGTTCCTGTCTTGCGGAACTACTCACTAGGGGAAGAGTTAGTTGAGGTACAGCGGGCATCCAGCGACGCGCCAGCAGCTTCAACACCAACCGCCTCGACCACCTCTATTTCAGGACCCTCAAAGAACGCAAAATCCACATCTGAACCTGCACTATGGCGATCTCACGGGATAGTACCAACTTGTCCGCATCATCAAAAGGTGCAGCCCGCATAAATCTATTACTCAAGGTGCTCAAAGTCACGTGGCTGTGACTATGAAACTACTGAATAACACAAGCCAAGTCCGACGCTCTGTGAACCCTTCGCTCCTCGAAGCCGTGGCGGATTCCCCCGTGGGCTCACCCGCAAGCTCGGCATTTATCGAGTCCTCTACAAGTGTGTTGTATGGCTTGCTGTAGAAAATATACAAGAAGGAAGAGCTTATCGTTCTTTCCCTGCAGCCACTATGTGTTGCCATCTTTATGCCTGCTGGATCGGGGTCGATTACTTGTTAAAGCCTATTAAATGCATTTTGCTTACACTGGCACTCTGTTCAGCCATGATCACCACAGTGGGCGAAATCTTCGTAGCCGCAAGATCACACAGAGGCCTTGCCCGCATTGATGGCGGGCTTGACCGATTGGCATCTTCATGGGACAACCTCGACTCGCTTTCGCTATTGGGCCTCCACGTGAATTTATTGTGGAGATGCAGTGGCTGATGTTGCAGTCAGGAGGGGCTACCGGAGAATTTCGTGATCGCCCACAGCCGTCAGGAAAGTGTAAAAACGCGGTTCATTGAAACTCACCGCAAGCACCTGGGATGGAAATGGCTATCACTTGGAAGCGGTGAAGCCTCAGCGAGATCGGCTCTCCAGTTGACAATGGAACACCCATCGAAGGAATTGATCCCCGCTACTTCGTCCAGCGAAGTGGGAAACGCTCCTGGGTGATCCCACCCGACCAAGGAAAGACTGGCTGGGACGCCCACCACCACACTGGAAGAGCTGGGACAGAAAAATGGTCGCCTGCGACAAGGAAGAAGCTGCGAAGGAATCCATTCTAAGGCGGGAGGGATTTGACGTTGTGGGATCAATGGAAAAACCACGACGAAACCCTGTCATTAACAAACAAAGCAAACAGCTGAGTCCTAAACCGTTGTCTTCCTGTGCCTGCCTTCTGCAGAAGGCACCCATCAGAGATTGTGAGCCAAAACGGGCGTAGGCCTCAGATGTTGCCGCACTAAAACGATTCCAATTTCCGTAATGGCGGCGAAGACGCGTGTAGTCCTACAGACCGAGGCGATGGCGGGGCCGCTGCTGATTCCACGCTTCACCACTCCCGAGGCAAGTTCCGCCCATGCCTGATGCATTGAGAGAGGCGACAAAAGGTCCACGAAACCCTGACCAAACCTCCCGATGCACTTCAAAGATCGGGAAGCTACAACCGGCGGTCAACAAGCCAAGGCCCTCAATCAGGGGTAGGGAGAAGCCCTCGGCAAGCGAGGAACCAGCACCGCCTCACAGGCGATAAGCCAGGCGAGCATGGCGTCAAGTCACCGAAAGCTGGAGAACGGCATGCTGGAGAGCTGGTTGGCGATGCACTGATGCTTCTTGAGGGCGTCCAAGAACCGCCAACCTGCAGAAGACAAGGGAGCGAAGATCACAGCCTTGCGAGCAACCACCGATGCAATATCGCCATGCTCGCATCAAGGGTTCTGACCATCTTGTAGCGTTCTGGCGTTTACCCACCATCAGCCAGAAGCCCGATCCACAAGGCCCATCCACCTGCTGGGGGGATCTGATCCATTGCCGTAGCCAGATGAATCACATTGGGACAGGCGTAACGAATTACGCGGGTAAAAAGGAAATTGAGGTCATCAACAGATGCTGGCACTGATGCTGATTGATCAAATCGATCAGAGGGCAGCAAGCCAGCCTGGCTTTTTGCCATGGGGGGGAGCGCAGAGCTGGGTAAGCAAAGACGTGTTCAGGAATGTCGCTTCTGGGGTCATGTCAAAACAGGGAGCAGAGCTCACAAGACGCTGCTCGCTGTGTTTAGCCGTTTAGGGGCGGGCCGCCATAGAAGGTGCATGAACCACATCCAGCCCGACGCCATGATGACGGGTTCAGCCAACATCTGGGTGGCCTTGAGGCACGGCTCACGGCATACACCAGCCTGCAGAAGCTCCAGCGGCAGAGAATCGAAATTAACGCTGATACCACCTCGGCTCTGACGCCGAAAGATCTGAGCGTTCAAAAAAACCAAGGTGCAAGAGAAATCACAGATTGAACGCGGTTGGGAAAGGATAAGGAATAAAACGCTTGGGATTGAAACAAGCGCGGATGCCTAACAAATCGACCTGGAACCATGATCGCTTATGGCAGGCTGTGATCAGCTTACAAGCTTCCCAGGGCCTATGGCCAAAAGCCCCTGAAGCATGGACTGGAGGTATCTGATCCAGACTGACACAGAGGCCGCTGGGCCATCCACAACCGTTGATCACGGTCATTACACCCTGCCTGAATGCGATTTTGCCACCCATTGCCGAAAAAAACCTCCTGAGCGCTCCTGGCGGCCGTGAAGCTCTGAAAACGAGATGGATGGCTTCTGGAACATCTCAATCATTGATGGTGGCTCTGACGACGGCACGACGAACTGGTGGCTGAGGTATTGCGGACAGATATTCATTCTGCCGGTGGATCGCCAACATTCCGAGGCGGCCCTATGCGGCCATGAATGCAGGGCTGGAGCAGGCCAGCGGCACTTTACACCCACGTGCTTTAATTCCGACATCTGCTGCTGGATTCAGCTGGCATATGCCGCGTTCTTACAGAGGGCACAGGAAGGGGCCAATACTGATCAACTAATCCATCGGCCTACTTCCGGAGCCCCGATCGTCAGCCTCAAAGCCTATGGCTCGTGAATCCTGATGAGCGTATGACACAAGCGAATGGAAACAGCAGCTTCTTACGGGGCTGCATTACCCCACATCGGGCTTTATTGCAGAGACAGAACTAACAGAGATGAAGCTTTGCACGAAAAAGTACAGCCTAATCGGCAGGACTACAAACTGTGATGCAGAAAGAAACTTCTGGGCTGGGCCCGCACGAACCAGAAACACCGCTGCTTTACACCCAACGCTGCGTGGCGATGGCGGAGGGAGAGGCAACAGCAGCTGGAGAGCCCATCCTCAAGGGCTGGAAGCAACTGAACGGCATCAATCAAGAACTGGGATCCAGGCATCGAGCGCGAAGCGCTATGGAAAAAAGCACGACGTTAGGTTACGCCGCTGGCTGAAAAGATTCATGATCGAAAAGCTGGAAGGCTGTGAGCGATGAGTGGATTACAAGGTCGCCTGTTGATGTGAGTCAAAACGGGTGGGCGCAAGGCTGGATGCGGATACTATGCGGCCTCTCTGATTGGAGGGTCTTTGCTGAACTCAGGACGTGACAATGAAGTTCACATTGGCTGACCAGCTTCGGTGAACTTCTTCCATGACCCCCACCACTGGCTTTTGCCTTGCCCCATCTCCGCGCCAGGTATTCGCTATGGCCACGTCTTTCTGCGCCGAAAAGATCAGAAATCTTTTGGCGGCGACCATGACGAGGGGGTGGTCAACTTCCTGGAGCAACTTTGGACGTCGATTCATGCCAACAACTTCTGGTTTTTCCCTCCCTGGCCGATGCCATGGAGCACTCATCTTACACGCTCTATGACATGAGCTTTTCTCGAACCCACCCGAATGGGACACCGAAAAGAACCGACGGGCTGCCTTGAGGGCGTTGAACGGGGCCGTTCACACGCTGGCCGAACAAATTTGTGGCCATTTCCGAAGCAACCAAGCAGTCCTTTCTCAAGCACTTCCGCACAAGATCACACCAGAGAAAGTGCAAGTGATTTATCCAGCCCTCTCGCTTTGGTCAACCTGGCTTTTCAATGCAGCACCAAAAAGACCAAGACAAGGAGATCTTCAACATCGAAACCCTTTCTTCCTGATCAATAGGAACCATTGAGCCAAGGAAGAAGAATCAGGACCTTCCTCCTGGGAGTTTACCATCAATATGGCCACCGAGGGTGGAGAAGCGGACTCTCTTGTTACTGGCTGGCAAAAGAAAGGATGGCTAATGGATGACTTTGAAAGAAAAGATGTGGGCATTCACCCCTGGCTAGCGACATTTTCTATTGGCTACGTTGAGCGATGGTGATTGGCTGGCTTTACCAGGGCACTGTCTTTGTCAATCTCTACCCCAGTCACTATGAAGGGTTTGGTTGCCCGTTCTGGAGGGAAATGGCCTTTGGAGCTTGCACGCCTTCTGTTCTAACAGTACGTCCATGCCAGAAATTTAGTTAGGAGATGCAGGGATCCTGCTCCGCCAATGATTTGGAGAGGTGGGTCACCGCTCTGGGAATCGGTGGTGTTGAAACCGAAAGCGCATCAGCCCTTAAGGAAGAAGCTCTAAAACGCTCAACCAAGCTTCCAATGCGGAACGAAAGTTTATCGCAGACTTGAGTCTATACGAAAAAGCAACAAGGTGATATCCTCCTCAAGCCCAAGTGTAGATGACCAAGACTCAACGGATGGCCCAGAATATCTAGGCGACTTTCCTAAAAAAGGAGCGTCTACTACCTACCATGTAACCTTTCCAGGAAAGGTTTAGCTAGAAAAATGGGACAGGCTTTTGTTGATGTCCGAAAGGGAAAAGACTCCTCGGCATTGAAGGGCATAGTAAGAAGCCGCTTTGAGCAGGAAGGACCAGTCCAACTCCACGGCTACAGAGTGTCGTCAGATGCAAGATCAATAATATTCGATCATAGCCGTATTTTTGAGACTGGATACTTTTTTTCTGCCCTTAATCCATGTCAAGCAGCCCATCCGCTACTTTTCTAGAAATGCATATCGCGCCCATAAGTCTTTAACAAACTACCTCAAGCCAATTCGCGAAGCTTATCGCCAAAGGAGGGGCAGTGATAATAATGCTCGAACCAAGAGCAGATCATGGATAAAAAAACTTCACCTTTCAAAGCCCCGCCCGGCACGAAGATACTGATAATAATCCGCATAATTAGACTGAAATTCAGGGCGTAGACCATAGCAAAGAAAATATCGCCTGATGCGAAAGTCTATAGGATCATCATTCAACCCCCTCATCTGCACATCAAGGAAAGTTGTAGTGAATTTACGAGCATATCTGTATGGACTGCATCCCAATGTGGCGTAAACGGTTCAATGCGGCCAGGCCGACAGGAGGATTTTAACAACCCACTCTCTCAATATGACCTAACGTCTTGCGGCATCCCGCGTAACTACTTGGTTGTTATCAGGCCTGAGAACATCTACGAGTAACCGCATTTGCGCCTGCGTGGCGGAATTCAAGGCAATTCGGCTTTGAGCAATCGACAATAAATCATCATTCAGATGGGCTCTTCGGAAGAAAGTGCCGCAATAAGGGAATCAGGCTTTTAGGCAATGAATCGTCTAGTAGAATAAAAAGGGCTCAACTGCATTCATTATTAGGCGCTCAGCCATCGGTAAATGGATATGCGTGTGTACCGTATTCGTTCAAGGCATTTTACCATAGTCCCAATCAACGCCAAAAGAGCCCTCCAAATGCTTCCAATAAGATCTTGAGTCTGTTAAAATCATTCTGGCATGACATCAATATGTAATGTATTATGCTTGGCCAAGTCGCCATGCTTGCCATCAGATATACATGCTGTGTTGTTGTCCAGTAGTTCATGCATTCAAGAACGGCTGCCGATAGTTTCACCACGCGTGAGTGATCGCAACTGAATCGTCAAGGTCTGCAGCAGCCAGATATAGACGATTTAAACCTCCTGCTCTAACCAGCCGGATGTGATATGCACAGATCTTGAACCGCCGGTGGTTGGCGAGGTGATGGATGCAGAGAAGTTGTGATCCGTAAGTCACCAGGTAAGCATTTCCACCACAAACATTAAGCGGACATAACTACTTATGCCTCCGCCAGATCAGAAACCTTGCCATTGCTTGCAAACAAGCGGTGGTTTGAGCTTTGTGGGTGCAATGATCCCGAAGCGAGCAAACCACAAAAAATCATAGGAAGACAATCCCGAGCGCAATTACGCGCTTACAGGCCTATATCAAATTTGCAATACGGGCGCACGCAGAAAGTGGAATCCACCGTCAAACTATGCTCGTCAAGCCCATACCACTCTTCGGCGGAGTGTTGACCGGCATGAAATCTGAGTGAACAACTGTGCCCAAGCCATTCTATCATCACCTCCCTCTAACGGATCTTTACTAATATACGATAACATATCATATGATAATAGAAGAACTATATAGTCAACAAGGCCAAGGTATCCGTAAACAGAAAGATAAATGCTTTTCATATAATAAAAAGGAATATCACATAGAGAATATATAATATAGATTGAAGAATATGACAACAGAGAAGAGAAAAATATAATAAAAACAACCAAACGAACACTATATAGCAATCAACAATATAGATTACATAGAATAAATAGGAGTACCATAGTAGAACGGTTCAAAAACGGTCAGCGTTGGCGAACAAACCATTCAAGAAAGTGCGAATTGGGCAGTTAAAGACTTAATCACAAATCCGTAACATTCGCTTGAGCAACTACAACATATAACATCTACAGTAAATATTCGACAATGCAGGCCAGGCAATGCCGCGCTGTAGTCGGGAAATTTCCGAGCGCTAAACAGGAAAAATAGAGAGAAGGAAAGAAGCCGAGTAAACGCATATATTAAGCTATATATAGTATTATATAGAGCATAACCGATACAGGAAGCATAAAATTTTATACGCTTCCATTGCAAGATAGTTGAAACGGCCGTTGCGCTTTCCGTTCCACGAAAATTCTTGCCGGCCTGTTTGCAGTTGCCATGCGAGATAAGATGCTCGCGGGAATGCAGGCATCGCAAAGAGGCACGTTTCCCATTGCGTTAAGCTATGGCAAAATTCGGGAATATGGGATCAAAAAACACGGCTTCTGGATAGGATCAACAACTTTCCGGCAGCTTGATGTATCGGCTGCAAATCACCGGTGCCCCGCAGCGCATGGCCTTCCAGTGCAGGCCAAAACCAAAAACCTTCATTGCAATGATTGGAAAAAAACAAATTAAATGCACCCCACAAGTTGTAGAAGGAGATATCAGGATCTTGTTCAGGGACGAAAGCGGTCAGGATAAGTTCATCTTGCCTCCGAGCCCTTGTTTCCCATCGCCAGTTTTTTCACCAGAAGCGTCGGCTCTCGGTTTGCAACTGAACAACCACGTATGGCCAAATTGATGGTTTGTTCTCAGTTTGGAGTTTCCAAGCCGAGGCAAATTTTGGGCGGCGGGAAGTTAAAGGCCTTCTTATGTTTTTTGCGGATGATTCAAATTTACCGGCCCGGTTTTATTTTACAAATCAACAAATTTTGCGAGTAGGGCCCATAACTTTTATCCGTAAAAAAACTTTTTTTCTTGGAGCAATTCAGGGAATAATCGTAGTTTTTCCTTGAAAGCAAAAAAAAAAACTTGGTTTCCCCCCGGCGTCTGGAAAAAATCCCCTCCTTTTTCCCA
>Ga0163217_1080406_pt1 | contig 11204 bp, 6 predicted proteins | sample SynspAceP_FD_185933 | JGI IMG/M metagenome (GOLD analysis project Ga0163217, IMG submission 185933) | Saline lake microbial communities from Ace Lake in Antarctica - Synechococcus sp. Ace-P (PacBio error correction) | ecosystem: Environmental > Aquatic > Non-marine Saline and Alkaline > Saline ... | reverse complement strand
TTTCAACAGCCAGCTAATGTTGAACGAAGCAGCGTTGACTTTCCACAGCCAGAAGGACCACAAGCGTAACGAGGTCCTGTTCCTTTCATTCAACAGGACAAAGATAGGTCTTTTTAAAATCAATATTTTCTCCATCATATGATTTTGAATGTTCTTAAAACTCGATATAACTCATTTCCAACTCGCTCTCTTTTCCACGCTGTTCGTTTAGAGACACTTTCACTTGTTTTTCGTTTGGGTTTAGGTTCTTTCGTGTTAATGTCGAATTGACGCCAAAAGGACAACACCAGCAGTACAAGGAACTTACCCTGAAAACGGCCAGCGCCATGTCCAAGGACCGGGCCTCTTATTCATTCAAATAAAATGACCATTGTTTTTGTAAATACCTACGGCTAAAATCATTGACCAAGACAAAAAAAATTTTTTTTCCCCCGGGGGGCCCAAAAAAATGTTAAAAAGGGAAAAAAAATTTTTTTCCCCCCCCCCGTGGACACAACATCGTTGCAACATTCCCCGTTCATCATACTCGGCACCCACAACTTCTAAAATAAGCATACACTTTGTTAGCCCCTTAGAATTTTCACGCTTCCAAAATAGAATTGGACCTCAATGGTTAACAAGGCATTCTTTAATTCCTTGATACATATAAACGGCAAAATGATGATGCATGTTAGGCACAAATCAACAGGCAGAATTCCGGTTAGATAGAGGCCTCCATCACTTGTATACACGGAAAGAATCTAACCGCATAAAAATGACACCCTGGATCCCATTAAGAATTTTGGATAAAATATCTAAGTATTTGTCGTATTTCCGGAAAATAATAAAAGCTTTGCACGGCGTTTACATCGCTAAAAGCAAAAAAAAAAAATGGAGAACAAGTAATATACCGTTGGCACTATGTGCAATCACTAACGTCGCAACAACACGGCGGTAACAGGTTGATTGTCGCCTGTAAACAATTGCGCTTATAAAGATAAACGTAGAAGCCTTTTGGTTACGATGCCTCGTAAAGTCCTGAAAATCGAGTTTACTAGTGTTCCATCAGTGGGGCAACAGTAAAATAAATGAGAGAATAAAAAGAATGGCATTGCTGAAACCAATGGATGGCATTTTTCTGCATATTACCCTTCCTCTTCATTTTTTTTAATACATCGTACTTTTGATGACCGTTCATCCGCTCGATTTAACAACAAAAACAAGATGACGGATAAAGCACTCCCTATTCAACTTGACTGCAAACATCTCCGTAAACAATAGCTTGAAATCCGAATCGGAAGAGGCATAATTGTTGCCCATTTAAAGCGTACGGTGTTCGCGTAAGCCGCCTAATGCATTGGAAAAGAGCACTGAAAAGTACCAAATAGACTTGCAAAAACAATGGGAATACCGACACGCATCCAAAAACTAAAACTTTAGAAGGCATTAATAGCATCGCCGCTTCTTATGATTTTTCTGGTGATCGCCATAAATGACGGATACAGCAATAATGTGCTACGGTATTCTGAAATAAAATTGAACGTCATCAGTATGCCTGTACTGGAATAGACATCAAAGTTTGCCAGGAAAATTATGTTCATTTGTTGACCACTAGTACCCCAACACCCCTGCCATTTCCCAAACAAAATAATAAAGGCAAAAAGCCAACTGGATGCCTTGGAAATTTGAAGCCATATTGATCAAAATTGATAAAAATCGTCTTCACTTTAGAGTGTCCGCCGTGATGGAAGCGTATTGCCCCAAAACAGCAACGATAAGCCAATCACAGGAAGGACCAAGGGACAGGGCAATCAGCAGGACTATTGAAAATGGGACATCCGATAATTAGTCGCTGGCAAAAAATACTTGTTAAATATGGAAGTGAGTGAAAGCCGCTTGTTTCCAATTGCGAAACGCTATGATCAAATGCTCAGCAAGGGAAAATTTCGAATAAGATAATTTAAACCATAAACGGTAGTAAAAAATAATAAATAATGCCATTGCTTTTTTTTGATGGTCCCATAACTTTTGTTTCCCCCGGGATAACGTCAATTCCTGCATGGCGGGCACTTTTTTCAATTTCCAACAATGACAACATTAAAGGAGCCAGTTGCAATTGCTGGCACAAGCGTTTCTCGGTTAATCGCCAGTAGTGACTTTATCTGAAAAGATGTACAAGGGAACCTGCGTTCCATCATCTGGTACGGCCATTATGTGTGCAGTAGTCATTCATTGCCATGATCGGCAGTCACGGACACTTGATAGCCTTATCACTAGCCAATCCATCAGATAATTGGTAACGATAGCATTCTATTTTGACCGTTGCTGTTGAAACGTACTCATTTACTTTTGTTGAACCAACTTTATGGCCACTATCATCAATATTCATCGAGTGGATTAAGGTATATCGGGTTTGCTTTTCGTGAATTAAATAGGCCCCATTTCCCGCTATCAAATTGATTGTCCGGGTAATGATCTTCAAAATTAAAACAACCATTTTTGAATTCGTATTGGCGTGTACCACATTGAATGGCGGTCGGTCATGAAATCGAAGGGGGCTTATGTACAACTCCGCTCACCCCAATGGTAAACTAGCCGCCCCGGTTTTAAACGGCAGGACTTAGCTAGTTTGAAACACACTGGTTTCTTTCGAGCGTTTGACCGTGCATTAGAAACAATGCCATTCAAAATAACTGGTACCCCTGTTGGATGACCTCGTAAAGCGGTCTAGATTGTGCCTGGTAATTCTGATTTTACGGTTATATGATGCACATGGTTGAGTTTTTCGATTAAAAGTCTAGAAATCCCATATACGCTATGAGCGGTTTAGCGTTCAAGCCATCTAGTACGACGAAAATGACTTTAATTCATGCTCGACACCCCCATCTGTTCGATTATTTTACTTGTTTAGACTTCTTCTTTGGCCGATATTTGACCTACATCCCAGCTGCAGCTTTTTCTGTCCCAGGCGGCTCTCTCTCTTGATTGGTTTTGGCTTGCTTCGTATGATTCCAGTAGCAATCAATTTTCTTTGCACATCTGCTGGTGTTTTACGGATTCGCCCCCGGGGGGGGGAATTGGGGGAAAACCCCCCCCCCCGGCCCGGGGGGGGGGGGGGCCCATAAAAAAGGGGGGCCTTTTGCTTTTTAAAATTTGTTTTTAATTTTGCCTTCATCCGATAAAATGTATTCTCTTGCTAATGCCTGCCAGCATGAGGATTTTGGCGCATACGCATTGATAATGGTCCGCATAACAACTTTGAACGGTCCATCTTGTGAATTGTGACGGAAAAAGCCGCATATGGATGTTTTGCTTCAATGTGGAATCTTGCATGGTTTAAGGCATTAAAATCCAGAAAATTCCCTACTCAATTTCACCTGCTTCTATCGAGGCTAAATCCGTATCGCCCATATCGCAATCTGCCTTACTAGCTAATTCTGCGAAAAAGGCCATTTCCCTGGTCAGATTGGTTTCTCGCCACCATTCGCAGATTGCTGCTGCCAATAACCCCATTTGTGCTTGAGTCGCAGCCGTGACATCTCCTATGCTCACTTGTAATCACCTTTAGAATATCAGCAAAGGACGGTTGGTGCTTCTTTTAACCCGCATTCGTTTGGTGATAAAACAAATTGTCCTGATACCCCAACATCCAATTCCCACATCGTCTTGGTGCCCATTTCTGGAATTTCTCCAAATAAAGACGTCTTGTAAGGAAGGTTACGCCTTTATCTTTCTGCAATTGGACCCAAATGACCTGGACAACATCCCAAATCTTTTGTTGGCATTTCTTTTCAGCTTCGAATAAAGCAATTTCTTCGGCGAACTCATATTTGCCGTATCGGCTTGACAGTAAGTCCATGCTTCTTTTCCAATGTCAAGGCCCATGTTTCACCCCAGTTCGCCCAGCGTATCTGGCATTGCCGACCGATTGGATTTTGCCTTCTTCTTTGGCTTTCGTTTCAAATTTTCTTCAGTTCGTCAACGCATTTAAGTCAACCTGTGTTTGTTGGGACTGCTTCGCCTTGGTTGCGCCCACAACCGGCTAGCCAGGACTCAAGCTAATAAAAGTTGGCATACTTATCCTTTTTTAAATGATTCATGTTTTATTCCTCCTCAGTTATATGTAGATAGTTGTAAAAAAAACGCATCCGTTTTCATAAAGGTTGTTTTTCTTTTCAACAACCAAATCTTACCAGCAGATATGGTTTTTAAGCCAACTTCTTGTTAAGTCTCTTGTAAATGACAGATAGATTTGTAAATTTTTGGACAACAAAAAACCCAGTTTCTCATAGTGAGAACGGCTGTGTAAGGTACCCTTTTTAATTAGTAAACTTTCGAGAAAAACTAGGAATGATTCAAGATTTCATCTCTTTATTACACCATCTGTCGACCATTTTCATTCAATTTTGTAGTCAGTTCATGAATGAAGATAAAGTGAATTTTCTCTGTCTTGCTAGGTTTCTAAAGTCAAAAGAGGTCTTTTACTTTTGTTTTATCGGTTTGTTTCCAGTCCCCTGACTTCAAAAAAACTTTTTCACTTCGCGAAATACTCAAGGGGTTACAGTCTTCGTAAATGGTGGTTTCAAGACAGCTGCAGCTGTTGCAAAGTTGTGATTGTTTGAAAGTCATTTCTTGGCATAAGGCAGTCCATGTGAAATTCCACCAGAAAAAGCATCTCCTCTTCCAATACGATCTACCATCGGCATCTATTTTTATGGCAATTCAGACGCATAATGTACTTTTTGTCCAGCCAATAAATTTCCAGTTAAATCATTTACAGTTACTGAATGTCATGTCCCTTTTGGTTGAATAAAAAACGTGTGGCTGTTGGGAAATAGTTTTTGCATCTCTTGATAGTAGTACGTCATTTCAGCTTTTGCCATTATTTTTCCCCATTTATTTAAAATAGTGAGAAGATACTGAGCATCCATGTCTCCTGACGAACAATAAACTAATTACGGTAAAATCATTTTGATAGCTTGCTCCCGCCTCTTTCTGACTCCACCAACTAAGCCACGATAGTTGATGTTCAAACCTAATTTTAACCTATCCACCCTATTCAACTTCTTTGTTTTTGTCCTGCTTGTAGGCCTTTATAGTAAAGCCAAAAAACAGAAATCGTTTCATTCTATTTCAACTCTTAATATTGTTAATCGCACTCACTGCAACTAGTTTTATATGCCCTCAACTTATCACTTGAACGTTGGATAATTAATTGATTTTTGAATTTTTTCAAAAACCTATCTAGGCCTTTCAGAAAGAATAGGTTCGATCTATAAAGGCCTATCAAACTTGGATTAAAATCTCCTAACAATCTCTAGTAGCTAACGCTAGCTTGTTAGGAAGTCTTCCCACCAAAAAAAAACGAAACCTCTATCTATTCAGTCGGACAGGCACATTAAGTTCAATTGAGTTCAATTCTTTTTGATAAAGGCGCTTCTTTCTAGGCATAGGTTCTTGTTATAGTTGACTCCATTCCATGCCACCTTTGTTTTATGACTCTTCCATTTGACTCCAGAACTTCACCTAACAATACAATTAAATCAGCTACTTTATAATACAAACTTTGCGGTAACCGCCACCTAGCTATGGCATTTCGCGCCGTTTCTCTATTTCTTGCCCTAACATCCTAAGATAAGCGGTCTATTTGTTCAGGTGTTAACTCAATCGTGTTTCCCATCCGTGTCATATCCATCGTTTTACACTCATTTTTTCAGACTCCCTGAATCTTCAGGTCTCTCTATAATTTTTTACTGGCTTAATTCTTTCGCCTTACCTCGTTCTTCAAACTTTTATCAGTATCAAAGAAATAATGGAACCATTCTACTTTGATACTCTTTTTCCCAATCTAGGTCATTATTCGTCTCTTTTACACCACAGCCTTTGAACAAATCATCACCAATTTTCCACCCGCATCACTCACTGACATTAAAAAACGACCATCAGTTTGGTTTGTGTTCAGCACTTCAGGTCCGTTTTCTCATTTAATTGACTTAGCGGCGTTGAAACTTTTTATTGGCAAACTAGATTTGGAACACTTTTGCATACGTTTGCTGCTCTTTAGTTACTACTTCGTAGTCAGGCAGTCTTAAATAAGCGTAACAGTAATTGGCACAGTAGATGAGAATGAAAAGCCGCTTCGTAAACTTCGCTATTCTGAGCCTCTGTGTCGAGTGTGTCAGCGCGGCCTACGCAATCTCACGTATTTATGCGTACGACGTATAACCTCTGCTATTCTATGCGCACCACTCCAACCTTATAGTCACCCCAAACTCCGCCAGAAGCTATTACACATATACCCGATTCCCACATGTCGAGACAAAGAGTCACTGCGAATATACATGAGAAGTACAACCACCCTACTCACTAGTGTCTACCTACAACTCACCACACGCCAGGACTCAAGCGACCTCGCGCCTCATACACGCCGCCCAACACACTTACCTTATCCTCCACGTCTTCTTGCAAACGAAGCAAGCGCGACTACGATTCATATTACGCGCACAACTGAAAATACGACCAAGCCTCCGTCCGAACCGATCACCACCTACACTGCTCTACTACTCGCCTGATGTTTTTTCTTTAAGAAAAAACAATTCCATTTTTCAATAAACAAGGGTGTACAGTCTTTTTAATTCCAAAGGAAAAAAAACATTCTCTATGTTGATCTCTCCAAACATCTCCCACGAAAGTAGCGAAAAAAACATGCTGGGCCTTTTTTCCATAGGCAGTGCCTGTGTAGTGGCGTACAGCAGTGAACGCGATTTGTTTGTAATCTACTTTGAACGAACTTGTTCTTCTACCAGATCGGCTTCCAGATCCAATCTTCATCTAGCCATTGTCTTTTCGTTCGCTATCAAAGCCGCCGAAAGGAATGGTACAAGCCAATCATACAAAATCTTGGCCGCGTTTTCTGGTATTGTTAGCTGCTGCCCATTCTTTAAGCCGTCTGTAGGGCTTTAAGAATGCTTAGATTGATACCAAAAGGATCGTTGTATTCATAACCTTCTTCTCTATCCCAGTAGTAGTCCTTCTCATATAGTTCATGTAAAAACACTTCATAATAGATTTCTTCTTTCTCTATCTTTGATTGCCCAACTTTGGTAATTTCACTCGCTTGAGAAAACTAACTCTGAATCTTTTGATCGAGTGAGAGTTTTTGAGTTTTTAATGAATCTAAAAAGTCTCCGTGTTGATTGTCTTTTTGCGTTAAATAGTTTTGTTATTAATCCAAGTAGACTTTTCTTGATCTGTCATATCTAATATTGATTATAACTCTTTGTCATCCCATGTGTTAAACCTTTCCTTCACTCGTTATTTTTATCCTTTGTTAAGACAAGCATTTCTATATACTTTCCCACTGCACATGGACAAGGATCATTGCGCCCTTACTTTTTTGATTTTGGGTGCCAATTTTGGAAAATTTTGTCTTTGAAAAAAAGGTTTCGTATAATTCAGTTGGAGGTAAACCCATTGTTTTCTCGCAGATCTCGTATTGTTAGCTTAAGTCTACTATTCAATTTGCATTAATGTTGTCTTCTTGTTCTGATTTTTTAAATATTTTGACTTCTCCTCATTTCAAATTAATCTTAAAGCATTTTTTAAAGAATAATCGAACTGCAATACCCTTGAATATCTTCACTGGAACATCTCAGCTTTAATAAACGTTCCCTTAAAAATAGCCAGTCAAACAAGTATTGCTTTAATTCATCGGGTATTCTTTCTGTTTCTTCTACATAGTACTCATCAGTATAGTCATCAATGTCTTCTTGTCAGGAATATTAAAATGCTTCGACTGTTGTTAGGGACTAATTCTTCGAAAATTACCTTCTTCAACAACCACATTCATGAATACATATCCTTTATGCAGGATAAAAACAAAGTTAGGTTTTCCAATAAGTCTTCATTTTCATGGATAGTCGTTACTGCCTTTTGAGACTCCACTGTGTTTATTTTGACTATTTATAGAATTTCAACATGTTTTCCCAACTGCACGATACGCGTTAAGTGAGGTCAGAGGCATTGGGCGTATTTTTACGAATTCTTTTCAATTCGTTGTCACTCCTTTTTATTGTACTCTATTTTTTGACTTATTTTATTAGTGGCGGATCTGAAAACTGACTGCCATCCTTGGATTTTCGTATAATAAAAAAGAAAAACAGGAGTGATCATGTATGGTATTGAACGTTTGAGCTGACTGAGTGCAGTGGAATCAAACAAAATCGAGTTTCCCAAATATCACAACAGGTAGACCACCTAAAAAGCAATCGTGTATAATGTTTCACATGCTGTTTTTATGGATTGCTAGGAAGCGGTGCTGCTTGGCGAGATCTTTTTTTATGCCAAAAGAACGTTACGGATCCATGGAAAGGTCTATAGCCGCTTTTGGTCTATGCGTGGATAACTGCGTTTTACTTGAATCCCCTTTTTATACGTTGAATTTATGAAGCAGGATTACGAAAAAAATTGAGTATCGATTCCAACCGTTGTAACGGCGCATCAGCATGAGTGCCGTGGTGCAAAAAAGGGGGCTAAATTGCTGTCAAATCTTCGCAACATATCGGTAAAAAGCAGTGGTGGGCACACAACAAAAATACATGTATCGTAGACGGATTAGGAAACCATTATATTTCAAGCTATCAGGTGGAAAGTCTCCATGATAGTGTTCTCGCTATTGAAGTTCTTCAAACACGTGAAATACAAGGCCAGTAATGTTATTGGGCGATCGGCATCGGTTCTTTAGACTTCGACTTATGTGACGATCACGATTGCGACTTATACCTTGCACCAAAGAAAAATTACAAAAGAACCTTTGGGGACTGTTGATTGGTGCTATTAAAGAACGTCATTTGGTGGAGTGTTTCTTTAATAAGTTTAAAGCATTTCCGTCATATCGCGATTTGTGACTGCTAACTAAATAGTCAGATATGCTAAATAAGAATGTGCACTGTTCCCCATTACTTCCTTCGATTTGATAAACTAGAAAAGTTAATCTATTGATTGAAGGAGGCAGGAAAAGGTGAATTTTTGAAAAATGAATACTATAGCGAAAGGACAATCATTACAAAAGAAAGCTATCCAAAACACAAAAACTTAGTCGTTGGGTTGGGTCTTCATGAAGAAACACAGTATCGGCATATTTAAAGAAAAGAAACAGGAGACAAGCATCTCTTGGCTTGAGCTCAAGAAACTCGTTCTAAAAAGCGTTGGATCCTATAAAGAAACGATCTGTTAGGCTGGCTGAGTGATGAACCCTGACTTATCCGCTGCACAAGTAGAGGATGGTTAAAAGAACAGTTTAATTTTCATTGAAGGCCGCATCGAGTACGATTCGATCATATGTTAAGAAGTCACGCGAAAACCTACGTATCCCCAAGTGTGCTTATTTACCGGAATTACGAGCTGTGCCCTGAATTACCTAGGGAAAACAAATGCAGGTCGACTTTGGAAGAAAAATAGTAAAGCGTGCGTATAGGAAAACCTATTAAACTTTATTGCGGTTTGCGTTTTTGTGTTACGGCATTCTCGTATAATATATTGAATGAGCAGGCATAGACCGTTCACAAACCATTGATGTGATTCGAACACATGGAGAATTGCATTATGAACTATTTTGTGGTTGCGAACAGAGAAATAGTCTATTGATCCAGGATAGTTGTGATTGTAAGTGAAAATCATGGAAGATATCTTTTCACCAGGAAATCAAGCATACAGACAAGAAAGAAAATCATTGCTTTAGTCTAGTCGAGCCAGCTCGATCCGGAATCTAAAAGGAAAAATTGAAGCAGTTTATCAAATTTGTTAAAATACCAACTTTGCTCGTGGAAGACGATTCCATTCGATAGACATTGGCAAGAGCAATGGGAATTCCTGGTTGAACGAACCGCGAAATCATAAGATTCATGAAAAAACAAAAAAGAGGACCGAAAAGAACGTGTTTACCCTGGAAAAGGTCACCACCTCATCTCGATTCTCCAAATTATAAAATTCCTTGGAATTAATGAAAGTATACAAAAGACAGTTTGAAAGACAACACGATTCAATTACAGTCTAATTACTATTCCGCCCCATTCATTTTAGGAACGTATCAATCAGAAAAAGCTTATTAAAAGCCGATTTGATATTACAAGACAGTCAGCTGGTAATCTATGGAAAATGAAAAAAGATTAAAAAAATTGGGTTCTCATTCGCTTTATCAAAGAGAAAAGGTAAACCTGTTAAAAAGATCCCTTCATGGTTCGTGCGCAAGAGAAATCCGAAAAATAGCAGCAGCAGATTCATGAAGTCTTTCCAATTTTTGAAGATAAAGGGAAAAAGACACTCACTTCTATATAACCAATTAAAAGACGTTATCCGCGGCACATTCGTGACCAAATTGCGTGTTATAGAAAGAAGCTTACCACATTACATTGGTGAGTTTGGCGAAGAAGGCTTTAAATGAGTGTCTGCCTTACTTGAAATTGGTTAGTTGCTGTTGAGTTTCGGGACGTGGACAAATGAATTAAGCGACGTCATTTCAGAGACAGAAATGACTTCTTTCAGGGAGCGGTCTTCCTTTACCAGATAAGTTACAAAAAATAACGCTGTAGGAACGGCCATTTGATTCGTTCTACAAGTCACAGGAGAGAAAAATTATGAGAGGGAACGCAGAAGTTCTTCAACGTCAGTTTAAGCAAGGTCCGTATGACGGAAACCTGCGGGAATATTTCTTCCTCATTTATTAAGAGAAGCTGAGCAACAGTTTCCTGACGTACCAGGAATTACTGTGGCATTATGTAGTCATGAAGAAAATCGTAGAGACGAAAAATCACTCGGAAACATCTCATTGGGCACAATTCCCTTTTGAGAAGTTCCCTAGAGGACTTTAATACACTTGGCGATACTGCACTGAGCCAATCGTCAAATTAAAGCACTGAAAGAATCTTGATTGGTTGAAAACAAGCCTTTAATCTTATTTTTTAGACCACCAGGTGTAGGTAAAAACCCATATGGTTTATGGCATATATTGTATTGTAAGTTTCGGCAGTTAATTTATGTAGGGTCTCTTGAGATAAAAAAAAAGGCCACTGCCAACATTCTCATTAATACCGTTACCACTTAGTTGGATAGGACTTATCAACGGGAGGGGTACTTATAGGAGATGTTAACGTGACCGAAATTTAATTATATCAGAGAACAAGTAAAACCTAAAAGATGGAAAACTTACGCAAACTATAGGACGAAAG
>Ga0163217_1061321_pt1 | contig 11204 bp, 8 predicted proteins | sample SynspAceP_FD_185933 | JGI IMG/M metagenome (GOLD analysis project Ga0163217, IMG submission 185933) | Saline lake microbial communities from Ace Lake in Antarctica - Synechococcus sp. Ace-P (PacBio error correction) | ecosystem: Environmental > Aquatic > Non-marine Saline and Alkaline > Saline ... | reverse complement strand
AATAATGGAAATATTGCCTTGAAGAAGGAGAGAGGAGTTAAATGCCAACTATCAAGATTAATTACTGGAAGTATTGCCCATAAGAGGAGACTAGCTATCGAGAGAAAATAATTTAGACTCTGAAAACAAAAATCTAAATTCGAATATTGCCGAGAAAAGCAGCGAAAGCCATACAGAAAACACATGTATGATATTAGAGGAAGAACGAAAACGCAGACTAACGAGTCCTTTTTACTTCTCTGAAAGACCCGTATTTTGAACCAAACGCTTTTTACCTGCACTAGAAGCTTCAATTATATTTACAAAAGATATCCAAGATGATAAAGCTAATGAAGCGGCCCAATTTGGCCGAAAAAGTAAATAATTCGATTAGAAAACATGAGCTTGCAATAAAAAATCTTTAAACGGCTTTTTAAATATGAAGTATTAAAAGATCAAGAATTATGCCGATGCCCGCGGCAATGATGGCACAAGCATAACACAACCTAACAAAAAATGATACTGCGCGTTGCAGCAATTTAAAAAATTGCCCAAGCCTACACAAAAGAAAATACCGAAAAAGGACGTTACTTATTTTATCGACCATTATACAATCAATTGCCATTAAGGACAGTTGCAAACATGCTTTATACAAGTGTATAGACTTGAACAGAAATTCGCCACGTTGAATAATGATCATGCCCATTACAGAAAATTCAAAATACTTGCTCTAACTTCAGAAAATAAATAGAAGTTTCGATACTTAACTGCTTTAGAAGAAAGATAGGGAGAATAACCTTTTTTAGACAAAATATTCAGACAGGTGGCCGAATATCACTGTGGAATTGAAAAAACACTTGGCATTAGCCTACTTAATAAGCCTTAAGAGTACGCAAAACAAGCGCATTAAACGCTTAAATTATGAAAATTTAGTGAGAGTATAATTTGACAAAGCGCGTATAAAAAGCTGGTGCTTATATGACAGCACACTTTCAAATTTACCGGAGAATACCAAAAAATACCGTGCGATAAAAAAAGAAGTTCCGACAATCTTGAAAGATTGTGATCAACTATGAAGAAATTGTGAGTTACAACCGATAGTGTCCTTACCGTGTAGGTAAGCATAGCCTAAAGAAAGCAAATTCGCTTTATTTTGGACCTATATTGCAAAACTTAAGCACAGATTTCCACTGCCGCAAAAAAGAAATAGCACGGACAAAATTAAAGGATTGATGCTTTAGCGCCACCAAAGAGGAAAACAAAATAAATGGAATTCATTTTTATAACATCCAGAGTTTAGGCCTTATTGGTAAAACAGAATTTAAAACGCGTTGGGTTATATCGCGTTAAGGATAATTGGCCTGGGCAATAATAAAAGTACTATGTGGTACAGACCGATTGCTACTACAGAAAAATACAACAAAGTAGCGCTAACTGAAGATTCGGAGATCAAAAAATATCAATAGCTTTTAACCTTGATCAAGTTCCACAGATTTTATGTTTATGATATTTAAAAACAGAAAGAAACCTAGCTAATATCAATTGGATTGATTTATAAAGAAAAATTAAAGAAAAATTTAATAGCTGCTGGAAAATTTAGAATCCGTTTTAAAGAGCAATCCCTAGAGCGCCTCATATGCCTTCGAAATACAACTCTAAAAATCTATGGAAGTATCTGGGAAAGTCCATAACTGCCAAGATGAAGAAGATATTATAACTATCATCCATATTCTAGGTATCCTTTAATTCTATTAATCCTGATGCGGTTTTTAGAAGGGACGCGGATATCCCTGATTGCTAAATATGCGCAACTCTATAAACAATTTTTACAAATCAGAGTTCTGAATTTAAGTAACCAATTACCGGAAAAATATCAATAAGTTATACAGAGAATCCCTAGTTCCAAAATTTGAACTGTTGAAAGGCCTAACCGCCATTGGTAGAATTTCAAGGCTTACTGCTTTTGAGAGGCCTTTGAAACTATGTTGCCCTGAATTACCCAATAATCATGAAGCAAAAAATCGAAAGAAATACTTGCAGATCAATTACCCAAAAATTAGCATTAAAGAATTTGCCGAGCAGATGCTTTCCTCAATAAAAACAGAGCAATGGAAATTAGTATTTCCAATTTAAAATGACATTGAATGATCAAAAAATACAGGCCCTAAACAAGTTAGAGAAAAAGCTATAAAAGATTTTAAAGTATATGATACTGGCATCTATTGATGTTTATTATATTTTAAGAAAATCAGTTTCTGTCATTCACGGGTTTAGAAGTGAAATTATGCTTTGGGTTTTGCGCGGAATTGCTAAAAACAACAAAGAATACAAGTTAACAACAGAATTCGTTAATTTATCCGCTAATTACTATATATATTACTACTATCTATATAAGTATCAATCGTTATAAAAAATCGCGTTAGCAACCCCAAAAACCGCTAATGAACATGTTTCAGATAACAAAAAAAACCTAAAATCAATGGCAGAACTAGGAAGCAAACCCAAACCGTATTGAAAGAAACACCCAAAAATAAAAGTGATATCATCAGAAGCAGACTTCAGAATTGATGTAAAACTAGATGTAATGTAAAAAAACCTACTAGTAAAGTAGTCATCGGTAAAGATGGTATAATCCATGGAAAAGTTGAAGTGTAATGCCAGGCCCAGGGCATGATTATGGTGAGAATTTGTCTGTTTTAAGGAGCTTTAATGCGAACCTCTTAGTTCTGATTTAGATCCCTTAAAAATTCATCAGGGCAATAATTGAAAGGTTGTTTCGGTCGCAAAATTGTCGTAGAACAGGAGCAATCCTTTAAGTGCATCCTGTACCATGGTGGTTGGCAAAACTACCAACTCAGAACAAATCTGCGACAACACTAATTCGAACACAAAAGCCTCCTAAAAAAGAAAAATCAAGGATTACAAAACAGCTGTAAAACTTTCTGAATAGGACTCCAAAGGGTATTACCATTATACTTGGGGATTATTTTAGGCTCATGCTGATGAAAAATACGCCACAAATTTTTTAGAAATTTCATAACGCTTTGGCTATTTTGGCTGTCATATACTCGCATGATTCGTCAAGCGAATAACCCTAATACTTAATTCTGTTGCAAAACGATTGCGTAACTATTGCATTGTTTTCTCCTTCTATTTCTTTTGGGAAAAATTTATTTCATATCCATATTTTTTTAGAAATCAATTTGTTTTCACTTGATACCATTGTACCTGCTATCACTATTTTTTCTTTTGGGAGTTCTGTAGTTTGTTTGCCTATTAGCTTTTAACGATTTATTTTGATGCCGCACGTTGAGGCATAATTTATTTAGTAACACTTGCTTTTAAAGGTTATTTTTTTCGGCTGGTATTTCAAAGCTGTTATTTAGTGAAGTTCTTACCGCGTGTAGATCGCATTTCCATGTTAATTTCCTATGCTCCTTTTTCTATTCATGGAGCGTCCTATTTATTTCGAAAATTATCAATAAAATTCTAGTAACAATAATTATCAAATAATTTTATTTGATTTTATTTTTAATACCTACCTTTGCACAAAATTTTTGAGCAGGCAATTTTTTGAATTATTTAGAAGAATTATAGCACAAAATTATCTTAGTAAAATAGGTTTGTTAGTAGCCTTATGTTCTCATTACAAGGGTTTCTACAATTTGGACCTAATAAGAAGCAAGATATCTGAGCAGAGTATCGGTAAAATAAACTCTAAAAGAAGAGAGAGATCTTAATCAAGCAAACCACCTAAAAAAGATGCGCATGATTCATGGATATTTTCGTATGACCACTGATTCAGGCGTAACCAAAAAACACATTGGTTTTCCTCTCCTGTTATTTATTACTAGTAGAGTGATTGGGGTGGTAGTACTTTTTATCCTCTGAATTTCATCATGTATATGATGAAAAAGTGTATTGTGGAACCGAATGGTCGCAAAATTCACAAAAATTACATAGTATCATTTATGAACTAGATGCAAGCTCTAGTGTTCTTTTATGAAAGAACACACCCAACAAATGCGCTAAATTTTTAAGACTCTCAATCACTAAAAGTGTTCTGAATGCTATCGCTGTCTATTGATGATATTCGCATTCCAGAGCATGGCTAAAATGTTATAAGAAAAAATTCTATCCCTAAGGTTGCTAGGGTTTTTGAGCCCCCTTGTATTAAGTACGTACGAAATTGCGACGGCCTAAATATTGTGAAAAAGCATTAAAAAATTATATGGGCTTTTTATTAACAGTATTTTTCTTTATTTGGATTTTGAATTTAATGGGCTTACACCTTTTGGTTTAACGTTACAGACAAATTTCCGTTACGGTTTGTTTGCTTTATTTACATTTTTATGTCAGTTTGCGGAAATTAAAGGACATTGGAAACATATTTTCTGGATTGCCAGGGTACCTATCTTAATGAAAAATTGCATTAATACAGTAGAACTTTTAGGATACCACAACCTTTTGCCTTGTTTGTGCGTTGTTTGCCAAACATACGGCTGCACTCTATTGTCATGGGAATCACTGCTTTTATGATTTTTAAAAGCACCAGTTCCGAACGGTGTGCCACTAGTATTCTGTACTTTAACTTATTTTTATTCCATAATAGAAGTTTAGTTGCTTTTTAACAGCGTATATCTTACCTCCTCCTCTTTATTTTATGGGATGGCCGTGCGGAAATGACACGAGCACCGAGCATAATGCGCTACGGCGCCACGAAGCAGCAGATGTATAATATAAGAAGCAGATTTTATTTAACGAGAGTTTAATTTTTTAATTTAATATAAATCAATTTAGTATGTACAATTTAATTGAGCAGGCATTAAATCGTAATCGTGGAGCTATCGCGTTTAGGATGATTGTGGTAAAAGCAATGGGAAGGTTATTCGCGCGTCAACCTAAAGCGCAGCTGGTAAATCCAAACTGCGAATTGATCATTATCGGAGCATTATTAGAAAGGTTAGCATCGGTGCTTTTACTTTAGGAAAATAATTCCGATCACAGCAAACTAAAGCACAGTAGTAACGGTTGGTTGCGCTGTGTTTTAAAAAATTAGAATTTAAACAACAAAACAGAATAACATCTCATTCATATGGATATTTTTAATGATTTCCTGTAGCTTGTTTTTTATGCAAAACCTTGATATTAGTTCCTAATATTTTTAATGGTAAAAATTTGCATGGAAGCCATTTTAAACTCTTTAATGAAAGAGAAACTGGTATAGCCATGCCTACGGCCGCGAAAAAGCAAAAAAAGAAAGCAAACCATTACTTGCTGACAATCGAAACGTATTACCTAAAGAAGCACGAGCTGAAAGAGGAAGAATTGATCTAAGTAAGCACGTGAGATTAAAATAAAATACTGTTCGCCAAAGAACAGGCCAAAGCTGAGGTTATAAAATGATTGTGCATCGAACAGGCCATTGAAGGCGAGAAAAAAGCGGCTTTGCAAGATATTAAAAATCAATTGCTTCTTTGTCTTAAAACATAGCAGAAAAAGTAAATCAAGAACAATTAGGCCCAACAAGGACAAAAAACTTAGATGGACAGAGTAGTTTTTAAAAGCTATTGGTTGTGGGTATATCTAAATTATATACTTATTATTAAGCATTATTCTATTGTCTATAGTCTGTATTCGATGAGACGATAGCGCGGTAAAGCAGACCTAGAGCCTAGCCAAGAGACGAAGAGGAAGATCTGTTTGATTCGTGTAATTGATGATATACGATCTATTGTTACAAACGGTAAAGGACAGCGCGGAATTTGGTTGATTCTTAGAGAGTAGTCCGTATTAAAACTTCTGTATAAGCCAAAATACTTTTGAAGTTTTTAAAGGTCGAATCAAATAGCTAGTGCGCTCTATATACGCGCTTAGTAGCGGTAAGTAGAAATAATTTTGTATTTGCATGAATTCTGTAGATAGAGTTGACTTAGTTAAACGGGAAGATTTAATAAGGTCAAGCGTTGGTTTTGTTACGACAGCAATACCCTTTAAACAGCTGATTGCGAGAAAAAAATTCTTCAGAAAGTATTGGAAGTAACCGGAAAATAAAGTAGAAGTAAAAAACACCATTGATGAAAAAAATTCTAGGGTGGATTGTATACAGTAGTAGTGATTACAATTACATGCTAGCAATCGCTAGAAATTGAGTAATTTAAAGAAAAGAGAGTTTACGAAACAGTATATAATAAATTTGATTAAAAAAGTTTGCGCCGGTAAGTAACATATTGATGTGTTGATGTCTATTAATAATATCATTTACAAGCATTGCGTAGAAGTAAAAAAGCCGCTAAGGTGATCAGCGAATATTAAAAAGCAATATCAGGATTTAGCGTACGAGCCTCTTTAGACAAGGGTGTACAGTGTTACAAATCGGGATTGGTATCGCAAGAGTTTTACGGCATTAGCTAACGTTCCAATACGGAGAGTTAGTAGAATTCGAGCGGTTTTCAAGTTATGACTTAACTAGAAGAAAGAAACAGCGTTTGGGTGGTTATTATTAAGCCTTCTAGAGATATAAAAAGAAAGGCACTGTAGTAAAACGTCACAAACTATTGCTTCTATAAAAGTTTGTAAAGTATTGTTGGTCGTGTGTAAAACACTTAAGGAAAAACCATCGACGATAAAGTCCTATTTCTGGTGAATTATATGAATACCTTAGTAGCTAAAGCGCCTGTGTAATTATCGTAAACAGCCAGAACTGTGATCCACAGATACATGTTAAAAGCAATTGATGCATGATTCCTGTTGGTCGGGCAACGTGAGTATGTATGTGACCGTTCAAACTGGGAAAACTACCGTTTGTATCGATGCTATTTTAAATCAAAAGAATTTTACGGACGCTGGGAAACCAGTATACTGGTATTTATGTTGCGATAGGGCAAAAGCATCTACGTGCAAATATTGCTCAAACTTAGAAGATTAACGGAGAGCTTAGCTTTACATACTATTCGTTGCTGCTAATGCATCTGATTCCTGCCCCATGCAGGTTTATGCTCCATTTGCTGGTGCTGCCATTGGAGAGTATTTCAGAGATTACAGTCGTCCTGCTTTAATCGTTTATGATGATTTATCAAAACAAGCCGGTGGCTATAGAGAGATTTCTCTTTATTAAGAAGACCTCCAGACGTAAGCATACCCAGAGATGTTTTTACCTTCACTCTAGATTATTAGAAGCGTTCAGCAAAAATCATCCTAAGATTGCGATTGCAAGAGATAATGAAACGATTTACCAATGTTTTAAAACCAATGTAAAAGGTGTGTTCTTTAACACATTGCCTATTATTTAAACTCAACTGGTTGACGTTTCTCGTATATTCCAAACCAACGTAATTCGATTACGATGGGTCAAAATTTTCTATAGAGCAAATTTATTCAACCAAAGGGGTACGTCTGCAATTAACGTGGATTTCAGTATCACGTGTGGGAGTAATGCTCAGATAAAATCGATGAAGAAAGTAGCGGGTACCTTAAAAACTAGATCAAAGCTCAGTTCCGTGAATAGAAGCATTTGCTAAGTTGGATCTGATTTGGATGCTTCCACCTTATAAAATGTAATCGAAAAAGACCTCGTAATGTTGAAATTTTTTAAAGCAAGCAACAAAAACGATCCGTTTACGTTGAAGATCAAGTAGCGATTATGCTATGCAGGTTCTAAAAACTTGTTAAGAAACGTCCCTGTAGATAAAGTAAAAGAATGAAAGACTTATAATTAGTTCTTAAAATGCTAAACACAGATCTGTTTTAGACGATTTAAAAAGCAGGTAAACTAACTGATGAAGTGATTGATTGTATTACCTCAGTAGCCCAAATTTTATCAGCGAAATATAAAATAATTAAAACGCCCTTACCTCCCACATAAGGGAGGTAGTTGAAGTGGACCATATTAATTGTAGAAACAAGTGTCCTTCCCTTGGGGAGCTAATAGGGGCTTATGCAAGAACTTAAAAGAAATCCCGTAAGTAAGAATAACATCGGTTATCCTGCTAACGATTGCAGATACTGATTGCCATGAAAAATGGTATCTGCGGCCAAATTGAATGAAACCAAGAGCTATTTAGCCCAAATGCGACCTGTATTCAGATAAGGCTCACGAGCTTTTACAAGAGTTTTGAGTGGCAAGTTAGAAGTAGATTGCTTAGAAAGTCAATTTGCCGAAAGCCGAAGTCAATAGAGAGTTAACAGTGGCGCATCACTTCGAACTCGAGCTTGTGTGGTGCTTTTAATAGCCTAACATTATTAAACAAACGGCTCATTAGCTGTCGTCCTATGCTGGATAGCATGTTGAATTATGGTATAGGTAAAAAAAGCAAATGATATCCTTAAGAAAAACACTCCGTTGTTAAAAAATCATAGTGCATCTACGAGATCCTATCTTTATAATTTTAGCCCTTTGCTTGAAAGAGCTTATGGAAAATGTTTACTTCTGGAGCTTACGATTAAAATTGAAATATATACAATAGTTTCAAAAATGCTGCCCACAACCAAATGTAATGACCGAGCAGTTTTACCAATCAAACCGATGGTGGAGAGGTAAATAACAAATACGGATTATGTTTACGAGCCAAACAAAAATTAGAGATGTAAAGCAGTGATTCCGGAAATTCATTGAAAACACAAATTGTACAAAGGCATCGTGATTCTTTCGCCATGGCATGCGTGCTCGTATGAACTGCAATGCTACAATAGCTAACAATTAACGCAAAATTTAAGAGATCAATTAAATATTAATCCTACAAACAAAAGCAGACCAAGCGGCCATCACTAATGAAATTTTAGAAATGGGTGACTGAGGCTCTGGCAATTAAAACACAGCCCATAGCGATTCGTTTTATTAGAGCGGATTCTCTGAATGACTATACTAAAAATAGCGCTAGCGCGTTTGATTTACATTTTAATTTATTACCACCCTATTAAAACCTCGCTTTTAGGGGGGTTTTTGTTTTTTTAAAAAACTTTCTCCCTATCCTGTAACATTGCATAAAAATGTATCTAAAAGAAATCATTTAAACAATATTCCGCATGTGAACACTTAAAAACTTGTTACCCTAATTTTATTTCTTTCTGTTTATCACTTAAAACGCTCAAATCTGGCTTGTGAAAAGTGCAAGTTATTGGAAAAGAAATACCTGTATTATATTCCAGGGAATTTACATGTACAGAGAAGTATGGACCTATTGTTTGAAGAAATTTCCAAAACGCACCAATGTCATGTTTTTACCTTGCGGTTTTTGGGGGAAAATACCTGCGATTAAAAAGCCTTGCTACAAAAAATTAAAGAAAGTGTCGTGCAATACATTTCATCAACACTGAAAAACCAACCTTATTGTCATAGTTTAGTGGAACATTAGCCCTTTGATGGCCTCAGAAAAGACGCTTACGAGCAACTTATTGTTGTTGATGCTGTTACCATCTACTGAGCCTTTAAATGCCTAATTTCAATAGTGAATTAATGGTATTCGACAACCATACAATACTCAACATTAGCTAGGATATTAACAGCTTCGAACAAAATGCAGCACAAATGCCGCAAGGAAGACCTTAAATACATCAAAAGGAGCAGTACTAAAAAAAATTGGATCTACAGGCTGATAGAGCCACATACGTTTTATGGGTATACTATTTGCTTAAACCATTTAATGAGATGCTGTGAGCATATTAAAAGCAAGGGTCACTATTTAGAGCAACAGCACCCTAATGGCTTAGAAACAGTAAAAAAACCTATTAAGACCAAATGTACATTGGAAGATTACACGATAAAATTTTGCTGATGCCTCGGCACACTTATTTGTTTATCAGCCTTGAGGGCTTTAAATGAAATTAAAATGAGTTTACTGGATAATCTATGAAGCATTCTGAAACACTTTTTTAAAGAGGTTAGTCAGTGAACTAGCCAAATGGTATTCGCTTTGTTTAGTCTATTCTCTCAAGGGAGAGACTGCTGCAATGTACCTATTGTCAAGAGGTTTTCATAAAGTATGGGAAATTTACCCTCCTTAGAATAATACTCAAATTTCACTTTATTTATGAAATAAACAGTGTAATACCTGTTTATATATTTTCGAAACAAAAACGTCTTCCCATAGCAGGATACTACAACCCCTTCCAAGAAACCGTGTATAACACCAATGACACAAATATGAACCAACGCTAATAGGCATGTATGCTTTGATAGTATCAATAATCAAAAGATTAATTAAGAGTATTATTTTACTGAGTAGAGGGCTTCTCAAGAGAGATCGCTGATGTGACATTTATGGGTATATCAACCACGAATCCTTAAGTGTAAGAATCCATAGAATAAAAAATGAATTAACCCAAAGCATAAAAAATGAACCATTGAAGAACTACAATCGCAGTGTGGAACAATCAAAAAAAAATTACGAAAGCACCAAAATCAAGGCATGACTAATCATCGCCAGAAATGCTATTTAAAAAACAAACAAAAATACTACGAAATATTGTTTTTATCGTTAAGCCGTACTTATATTTAGTTGTCTTCTTTTCTTAGTATATCGCTTACAAACTATGCAATTGTAGGCATTTGCATTGCTATTTAATATGGTCTTAAGGGCCTGATAATTGGCTGTAAACTTACAACGAGATTAAAAAGTTAGAGAGTTAAATGTAAATTTTCGGCCGACTAATTTATAAACCCAATAGCATCCTATTAGATACTACAAAGTATAGAGTGCGTATCCATGTTATTTAGCAACGGCCCGATCATATACTTCGTATATAGCTTTGCTTGTATATCCTTATGTTACCCTCCATTTACCAAGATCAGTCTTTCTGCAAGTGTTTTACCAAATTATTTAAATTCATCGTCATTATTTTATTGGTTTTAAGCTCTTTATTTATAAACAATTACGAAAAGGAGCTCAATGCTTTTTATCAAGAAATTAAAAGTACTTTGAATAGCATTATTAAGCTAGGGAAAAAAATCGAACAAAAAGTCATTGCACAATAAAAAAAAATTTTAAAGGTTATCCCATAAAAACCTAAGCGGGCTGCTTGCTGTAAAAACTTCCGGTGTTTTCGAAAATTAATAAAAGTAAGAAGTGATTCTTTTTGTGAGCCAAAAACAAACTTCAAAGTTTATCATTGTTGGCCCACTTACTTTTGGGAAAAGTTATAGCTATAAAACTTTAAAGAACACGAGTCATGACAAAAAATCACTTTCTATTATAGCCCTTTTTATACTTTAGTTAGGATAGTTAAAT
>Ga0163217_1015086_pt1 | contig 11204 bp, 4 predicted proteins | sample SynspAceP_FD_185933 | JGI IMG/M metagenome (GOLD analysis project Ga0163217, IMG submission 185933) | Saline lake microbial communities from Ace Lake in Antarctica - Synechococcus sp. Ace-P (PacBio error correction) | ecosystem: Environmental > Aquatic > Non-marine Saline and Alkaline > Saline ... | reverse complement strand
CAACCTTCAGCTGCGTCTGTATTTCGTCCGAGGTGTGAACCGCATCGATTAAATATTTTGGACGTGCGTCAGGTGACGAACTGAGTGAATTACTCATCTGGCAAGTTACAATACAGACCACTCCCACTGCGAAAAACCTGATAAACACATTTTCGACTTCTCGCTCCTATATCATCTTTGCCTGCATTACCAGCACATCACGGGTCGATGCTGGCCCTGTAGAGCGTACATCAATGACCAAACACGCCGCCTCTCGCCTTTCATTGCCAAGTCTGTTCCAGTCCTAAAAGCCCAATGCATCACACCTGTTGCCGCCCATGTTTTCTAACATTGCCACGTTTTTATAACATTAATCACGAGGATTTTTTCCCCTTCCCATGGAAACTTCACGACGCGAATAATGGCCGTCCATTAATTTTGCTTCATGTTAAAAGTAAAGAGAACTGCTGCGTTGACATGACCGCCTATATTCCACCCCATGTAATCAAAAAATTTGATAAACGCCTTTGAGCACGGCTAAATTTCACATAAATAATCCGTAACAGATTTTCCAGCATTTGTCTAATATATATCTATCAAATTCAGCGAGACTGGTACATTCATGGCTCTGATAGACGAAATCTTTGTCTGAACCGCCTTCGATCATGTAGGTTGCGAGTATGTCCAAGGACTTCCTGGAAAAGCCCTATCATTTGTACCAATCACCGTTAATGCTGGCGTAATCGTGTAACGGCTTTCATCACGTAATCTAAATCTTCATGAACTGTTGACGCAGGCTCGTCAACGTCCGCTTTATTACGAATAGTGTGTTTAAATTAGGGCCTTCGCCTGTTCAAAATACAAACCTAATCCCCACTTGCGTCTGCAATATGTCTAAGTCTGAAAACAAAATGCGGCATTCTAGCTCATACGTTTCTAACGGTGCAAAGTAACCTTCACAAGCTCAAAAACGAATCGTTTTTACAAAACTCTAGAACAGTCACCAGCTGTGCTCGCTTGCACTGTTATATCTTGGCAAGTAACGTCCCGCGCTGCCTCATCGAATCCGATAACAGAGTAGTATCCGACATGTTGAGTAATGCGCGCAAAAAGCGATCTATTTAAGCTTAGAAAGCATCACGATCTCTCCTAGTCTGTAAAATTTTCCATGTAGGCGCATTTTATACCTAACTTGTGAGGAAAAGCAGATTGAATAAGCACAATATAGGAAGTCAGACGAAAAGACCAATAAGATTGATCTATGGCAGGGTTGTTAAAGGCTATTGTACTGAAAAATCAGTCACCTATAGGTAAAAAACCTTTAGCTATATTTTGTACCCCGCCTCTTACGCATATTTCTATTCTTTATCGCTGTAGTTCTTTTTAATACTTCGAAAGCCGCTTTTTGTTTGTTCTTTACACTCAACACCGTGAGTTGAAGAGGTAACCAGGCTTTAAGCAGTAAACTAATCTAGGGCTAATACGTAATCGAGCTTACATCATTAAAAACAGAGGGAAAAATAACATCTTAGAATCGTTAGTAAACCCCAAAACGGGTAGATTTTCTTCCACAAACAATCCAAAAAACCTGCCTTTTCCGCGCATAATCTACGGAATGATTATGATATCCGTACCTGTTTGTGATTCATTAGCCACTATTCTACGCTGAAATACCGAAGCAATAATGATCTCATGAAATAGCGTCCGCCACGAAACTTTTTCTGCATCGCCAATGATTTGCTTAACCCCCTATCTCCATATTTCATTAAGTCAGGACAACTAACAAAATATTGCTTTTTGATCGCTCGTTGAAATCGATGGAAAGGCCGGTGATATAAGCAAGATGTCATTGAGCGTGTAACGCTAAGAATCTTTGCAACGCATCGCCCACTGTCGCTTTCAAAAAATAGTTGATGGTTTGTTCCAACGTATTATTGGGGCTTGGTTTCCTTTATTCGCCTTCAAGCAATTTAATAAAAAACTGTCTTGAGTTAAGCATCGCCTTTGCCTCGCCTCTTTGACTGATGAGCGTCGAACGCTATGAAAAAAGGCCAAAAAGCAAAACTAAAGCGGATCATATAGGCTGGGTTGCAGTAACTGTTGGTGTTGTAAGGCGTAACGCGGTTTCCAATGAATCGTGTGTAAATGTCAAGTCATGCGCCGTCTAGAATACTCTCTATGCTCATTTCATGGACGAACCACTTCCTCTTGTTGTAAACTCAATTCGCCTGTAATGGCTTGTCATAACAGCAGGTTAGATTTTCCCCAATAATTTTAAACCCTTCGCCTTCCCGTAAGAATACGCCTTGGCTTTCTAAAAGGTGCATCAAAGTCCCTAATCCTCTCATAGCTCTCTTGTGCCATGTCTATATAGGTTTCCGCCCTTTCAACCACACCACCATGAGTGTTATGCCGTAGTAGCCGACAAAAAAGCTTTGTCATCGGTCCTTTTTTGAATCAATAAATTGCCTTTTTATCAAAACACCCAAAAGTAAGTAACACGTGTAATCTTCGCCAATAGTTCATTAAGCGTCTGGCACATCGCAATTATTGTATTGTGTTTATCGACTAAGATAAGACTTCAGTCATTTTTCGGGCATCAAAATACTCAATTTAAAAGTGAACTGTTAGGAAAATGAAAGATCGGCATTCTCTGAAAGAAAGGATTCTATCTATAAAAAGAGCGACCTATGTTTTTTGTTCACTCTAGTTAAAAAGAATGTAAAACCATCGAACGTAACATAAACGGTTATAATATACGCTTTATTAAACTTTAGTGGGTGAAGATAATACCATTTTGAAACATGAATTTTTTGGCCGTAACAATGCAAACCAAGAGGCTACGCTTTCCAAGTTTGTATTTCCATCAGGAACCGGTTTGTTGAAAAACGGCTGTTTTAGTTGAGGCCTACACAAGAAACGTTCTATTAGTCTGTCATTCTTCGGTTGTATTCATTATTGAATGAGACAGGCGCCGATTGAGTACGTGAATCAGTTGGTGACCTCTATTCTAGAAGGGCGGATTCATTGTCGTTTATCTCGTTTGCTGGTTCTTATTGTAACCCCGTAGCTCGAACCAAGCAACATACGTTTTTCGATGTAAATAAAACGCTTATTTAATGGCGCTTGACAAACTAATGACTGAGGTTTGATGCGCATAAGAGCACAACGCCTTAAAAGCTGTGGTCATTTTATCCTAAGGCCTAACAAGGAAACGACACAAACGATGATTGCACTACGATCGCATACTGCGATTCGTGGATCGATGCATGAAAAAAGTTGTCGTTATATCGTTCTTGTAACCAGATGGTACAGCTTTATAATCTACAGCCGTGGCTTTTTAGCCCGCCAGCGGCATTGAGGCATTTATCTATCACAACAGCCGCAACAGACTCTCACTTCTCTATTACATCTAGCCGTGTGCAATCGTTGTCCTCATGCTTTTACAGTGGAGCTGGAGATAAGGTTCATCTTCTTGCGCAGAGAACGAACTTATTCCAACTTTCGCAAGCCGCTAAACAGCCTGAGTTTACGCAGAAAAGGTGTGTCTGTGCGCAAGCGTCGATGTCTGAAAGCTTATTTTACTTGTGTTGGATAGCCCTATTTATAAATACATGTAAAATCTATGAAACTCTCCAATTGACGTGATTAAAAAACCTTCATCGCCCAGTCGAGTCCAAGTTATCCTTGGTCGCTCTATCTGAAAATAAGTGCATATATTATCGTTCAGAAAACAGGCGATCGTATCGTGTATTCCAAATTATACTAACTTGCCCGTGGCCAGCGACTGCCTGCATGGTCGTCCTATTCCTTATAGAAAAGGTACAGCTCGATTAACTGAAACACCCTTTATTACGAGAGATTTTTAGCTAAACCGCTTGAATCTCTTTTTATATGTTTTCATTACGTTTATAACATTTTATTAGTGTTGCAGAATATGAATAAGTTTTTGTTGCCGTTTGGCTATCGGCCTATCTCTTGTTTTAGGCTAACCTACAATTACTAGATCAGCTTCTCTATGTGGTGCCGCTATTGCTGGGATCATGCGAAAATACAGCCCAAATGTATCAGTACGCATCCCCATACTTTCTATGTCCTCTGACCTGAGAAAAATCAGCAAATTTTGCAGACACTGTGTTGGTTGGCGAATCGTAAGACGTGTTGAAAAGCCGCTTAAAAATGCTGGTAAAGAACAGTTCGTCTATTGAATGGCTGCCTAGAAAAGTATCCTTCATAACTTTGCCGAAAGAAGCTCATGACGACGAGGGTTGAAGGTTCATAAGAACATTGAAGGTCATGAAAACATGAAGTCATGAAGAACATGAAGCGTCATGAAAACATTGAAGGTCATGAAGAACATGAAGGTCATGAAGGTTCATAATCATGATGTGTCGACCCGCATGTTTGTTGTCCCTCAAAAACGCCGAGGTGCTGCAAAAGCGTCGCTGCGCGGCCTAGTGTCGTTAATGCCGAAAATGCCACTATTATAAAGTAATTAGTCGACCGTTGAAAAAGATACTGCTAAGGAGCTGAAAATTCGTCAAGCCTTGAGTAAGGTAAGCACCGGTTCCTACATTGTTTTCACGATGGACATGTATTTGAGGCACATTATGTTTGAGTCCCACTCTGGTGAATTACCGTTCATCCTGAGCGTAAAGCCTGGCGAAAAAAAGTGGCTGAAAATTCGCCGTAAATGAAGAGGCATAAAAGTTCAGTGTGTTATCAGGAGCGCAATTTAGCCCACGATGTTGAAATTATTGGAAGCCCAGTGTTAAAACGCCCACTGCATCCATTAGCGCAAGTGGCCATGGTAAAACGCGTATTTTCATTTTAACAATTTGAGTGGTCAGTCCTTAGACTAGCTTAGGTAATTCACCCGTTTCCAAAGATGTAAGTATCAATATTTCTCTTGTAGGCTACTGCTCCTCCCCTGTATAAGTAATATGACTTTACTTTATTACAGCTGAGCAGAAGCTTTATGAGCGGATCCATCCATTACAATGTCACTCCGATGTTCTATTGAGAGTGCTCGAACGAACTTATCTACACAGCTCAAGCTCTTGCCAACTTAGCAATAAGTCACGAAGAGTTCGCCCAAAGCTTCGCATGATGCTAGCAGCAAAGTCCGCAACGATCATTTTGGATGGTAAATCAGCTGATCGGAAAATAAATCGCCGCCGACCCTTAGCATCTACAAGGTACACCAGCTTCTTCTTCATCCCGGTTGAAGCCTTCCATGGCGATCTAGGCATATTCAAGCACAAGATACGCTTATTCTGATGGCTACTCGGGTGAACCGAAGAGTAATGCGCCGCTTCCTTCTCTCAGAAAGTTTTGAAATCCGGCACGCTTGGTTCAATTCAATCTACTTTAGCCAAACATTGATGTGGCTGGATATTTCATGACAGAGAAACCTGTCCGAATTTAAACCTTGCTCCGACAACCGTCAAACTACTATGACCGCCGCAATGGGGATGCTTTAGCGGTTCCTTGATGAGTGTCGAAACTTTAAACCACAGACTTGCTCGCTTCCATCCTGCTGGCAGTTTAGCGCAAGCCGTAACGCGTGTAAAGACTTAAGCACAAAGACGACCTTCCGTTTGTACACCTGAGACCACGCTAAAGACGCTATTCTGTGATGACCCATGGCCGAATGGCGTGTTTCTTATCCAAGAGCAAGAAAGAAGTTGTCTGGTATCTTTTACTATGGGGATTTACGCCGCGCGATGCTAAAGAAAGCGAATGCATGATTACATAAAAACCATGACGGTTTTGATACAATCTAACCCAAAACCATCAACGAAAAGTGATGATAGTGCAGGCTGAAGGCAAATGCTGCGTGATAAAATACCTATTAGTGTAGTCGACGACATCAAAACGTATCGGTATTTAGAAATTTACGATCGATAACGATTTCTATTATTTTGCCACTCGTATTGTTAGATGAGCGAACTTTTGATTTAAAACGGAGTTCACATGACGCAACAGCCTAAAAGCATCAAAAATCATTAAAATTGCAATAAATTCGAAGTCGCCAATCACCTCCGTTTGTCTTGTTCAGTGGCGTTAACGTCTTGGAGTCTCGCGACTGGCGATGCGTGGGCTGAAGAGCATGTAAAAGTGACGAAGCACTTGCATTCCTTATTGTCTTTAAAGCTCTTTTGATAAGCGAATCGTCCTCTATCAATTCTTTCCGTTGCCCAGCCGAAGAAGGCTTGAAAACTACAAGAAATTCAAAAACACATTCGGTGTACCAGTGATACCGACGTTCCATTGAAGAACATCAAGTGCGCCCGTCGCAAATTGCCAAGATTGATTCATTGCCAGCGTTCTTTCCTCGCCAAACCATCTAGTCTCGCGATGCGCAAAACAGCCTTTGGATAAATAAAAAAAGCCACAGTTTACGCCGCATGAAATTGAAAACATTATTCTGAAAAAATTGCGAAGAAGATTAACACAAATTAATGCTGTGTGAGCCCTGTAACCATGATGGCTACAACAAACTTGCTGTGTGATACTGGTTGGTGAAAAATGAAAGCAGATGGTTACCCCGTATGTTTGATGTAACACACTTCTTTACAACCCCCAGAGGCGCTCAATTCTGCCGAACGGTCGTCGCGCACAGTTACAAATTGGCTCGTGCTGTATGTCACTTGTTGTCCAAGTTGTTTTTAGAAACGCACCCTGATCCAGACATGCAAAATGACGGCCCGTGTGCGTTGCCTTTGGAAGTTAGCGCCACGTGAAGCAATGAAGCAGCTCGATGAGCTGTTAAAACCTTTGAAGTATTGGATACGAGTGTGTAATTGATGGATCTATTTTCTTTCTTCGTATCAGCGTTGTCGAAGATCACACGTTAATAGCAACGCTTCAGTTCTCTCAAACTGGTGGTCTTGATTGTGACGGCGTTTAAACGGATGTCTTCTGCTTTTATACCGAAGAGGTAAACCATCACGCCTTTAATGTGAAAGACGCGGGCTATAAGCTCTCCAAAGGGGGATTCAGTTGCCTGATTACGCGGAAAATATTCCGCGCCATTACGACAGAGAATTGAAAGAGTTAAAAAAATCCGAACATTTTTTTCCTGGCTGTCACAATAAACGCAAGCGTTATGAGCTTGTGGGCGTTAGGAGTCCAATCCAGATTTAAAGCGGCTATGTGGACGACGTGATGACTTCAGTTCATGCCAAAAGTGAGGGCAATTGCCCATCCGATGCGCATTTTGTTCAGCGCCAGCTCAGTCGCTGCTTAAAAAAAGCGGCGGTGAGGTTTGCAAAGAGAAGTCCGATATCGTGTTGCGACACGTATGTCATTAGAAGAAGCTTACAAACTGGCTCAAAAACCGGAGTTGAAAAATAATGGCAAGAAAATTAAAAAGACCTTAACTGTACCGATCTTCATATGTTCATTCCTGCTCGAACGCCTCTCAAGCGTCTCCCCAAAACTGATGGCAGGATCGGGAGTGAAGCCATCCTGCAATGGTTTATAACTAGCGTAAAGCAGGAGCGCAATCCGGACGTTGCCACAGACCATCGAAGTGATAGAAGCCGCCGCATTGGCCTTTGTGCGTCGTGTATGACGCGAGCAACCATGGAAAAAATGGCACAGAAGCTCTTGCTGAATTAGCAGCAAAAGAGTTGGAGCAGTAACGAGATCATCGCATTAAGTACCAAGCATGAGCTTTTTTACCTGTCGCTTGAATGTCACTCAAGCGGCAAAGGCCTTAAATCAAGATTCAAATGAATCGAAATGGCCAACGGTAGCCGCCTATGATCAAAGAGAGACTTTTTTAACCTAATTGGTGAAAGTGTTTGTGACGACAAACAACGGCGCGTACTTTAGTCGCTCCCCCATGCCTTGGACAGAGACGGCTTTTGCCAATAACCCCAGACAAAACTGTATCTTTACCAGGCATTCCGGCGTCTTCCATATTGGTTTGTACTTCTACCGACCAGCTTATTGGCAAGGTACAGCGGACTTACCCATCTTCACCTTTAGAGCGCTGGAAAGCTGGAGCAACTGCGATTCTGCATCAAGTATTTAAGTCCACGGGCTATCAGCGGGAGCTGCCCACCATGGTTGATACCGCAAGATCAAAAAACTCGACACCAGCTGTCTTTAGAAAATATCTAATAAAGACCGACTCGCGTTTTTAGTTCCACCCTTAGTTCAGAAAATCTATAATGTAAGCGATAAAACCTCATTAGGCTTGTCGCTTTTTTATCCTTAAATCGTCACAATGTTTAGTTTGTTCATACTTATATACTTTTAATAGTTCTTTAAAAAATCACGCTAATTCCATATTTTTTCGCCACTTTTTCTATTGCTAACTCGTATATCATTGAATAAAAAATGTCGATTTTCTGCTAGGAAATGTGTAATAAAAAGGTTTACAATGGCTTAATTGTAATATTTCTTTACTAAAATTAACGCCGTTGATTTATAAAGGATAGAAATCATGAAAAAAGCTACTAAAATGTCTCATGAGTTTGCTATCCATACTCCTTGATGGCGGCGATGCCCGTTAACCAAACCCAAACAGTTCTACTTCACGCTAAGCAGGCACCAAACCAAAGAGCATGTTACAGCCTTGTCAATCTGCTGCCCCCTTTTTGATTGGAATCAAGACGATGAAGACTAACTCCGTTTTGCATTCTTGTCCGCTTAGTGTCGGCGTAGAAATGCCTGACATTAAGCGATTTGGTCATCGAGCTGAACAGAAATAAAGATATTATGAATGCAAATTACACAACGCTAACTAAAGCAAGCTCAAACAGCTCTAATAAAGCCAATGGCATTAATATATTGATGACCACTGCTTATTATAAAACCTCTGTTAGCATGCAAGTGCCATTAGCCTGTTATCTATAAAAACAAAAGATGATGAGCCATTTATGTTGATGCCACATTCTGCTGTTGTCAAACGGAGCAGATATTAGTCTGGGCAAAATACACGAAGGAACAAGCGTAGGGCGCTTAGTACATCATTCTATGCCACAACCGCCTACGATCTGAAGTCGGAATTAGGTTACAGCCAAATCCAATGTGGGAAAAATTCTCTACGTATGTGGTCGTGGCAAAAGCCAATATTCACCAGATTCAATGTCTGCCTAGAGATTGACGATAAAAATAAGACGAGCGATGCTTAATCTGATGCGATTCAGAGATCAATAACAGCACCGCGTTGTATCGATTAGCGCGGTTTGGTTCTAAACTATTAACCAAGGGGTGACGCTTGCGAATATCAATTAACCTAGTTGACGGGCACCACTGATAGTAGCGCATATTCCTAGCTCATTTCGAAATGTAAGTACTTACAGACAAATACGTAAAGGAAATGCCAAAGCACGTGGGATGCTGCTGGACTACGGAAAGGTAAGCAAGTGACTTGGTATGTCATTACGACACTAACGCAGTAAAAAACCCGTAGTCGTGATGGAATACAGGGCTTGTTGCGTCGTGTCTTACTACGGGACTCTCACTTCATTCCAGGCCTTCTTGCTGTGCTATCGTCAAATCTAGCGTACCAGCTGAGTTATGGCAACGTTTGTGTTGGACAGTTTGAAACCGTTTGAAATTACCTTGGGGTTTGCTCTAGAGACCGTTGAAGACGCAAGACGTGAGAAATCGCCTAAAATAAGTGCAATTAACTTCTTCAATGGTACGACACTGCGTTTTGATTTATTCCATTAAAGTTAATAAATAGAAACCGATAATATTTACCATTTTCGGCTATTTTATTTTACTCACTGGCCGCATCTTATAAATTGATTCAGCAATGTAATTGAAGAAGTATTTAGCGACTTTAGTATGCTTATACTAGCCTAGGTGATGCAATCCATACCCATTTATCAACCAATAGATCTAGCTACGGTTTTAGTGGCACGCGAATCACAATCTAATAATTACCCTAAATTAGCTAATCTGCTGCACCTTATCTATATCTCTATATATGAAAGCTTCACGTGTGTTTTTAGTCCATTTAAGTTTTTGTTAATGAATATGGGTGAGATTATATATATATCTCTCGATAAAGATGAGCTGGAAGCATTTAGAAAAGGATAATTAGCGCTCTTTTAACGGCTTAAGCAAATGGGATTTGTAAGCCTTGGATTAACAGTTAATCAACTGATAGGAGATCAGTGCATGCACTTCTCAGTCGAATGCAGATGGCGGCTGCCTATTAATCAAAATGGATGATTATCGCAAAATAGCGATTCGCTTAGTTTAAGTTTTTCAGGGCTTACAAGCTCTTTAGCCTATATTTATAAAAACACGAAATCGTGGGCTTTCCATTTTAGATGCAAGCGCTTCTTTTTGTCTGGGCAGGTTGTATTATCTCCGAAATATTTCGCATCAGTGTTCGTTCTGATATTGAATTGGTCTGACACGCGGGTATGTTAAGAGAGCAACAGATTATCGCTTTGTCTGGGTTATAGCCAGTTGTGGTCGCCGTTCGGGCCCGTAATTTCTTAGGTGGTCGAGTTAATATTCATAATATCGCACTGAATAAAAAATTGGTTCTATATTGACCGAGAAATGACGGAATGCTATTGATGATTGTTACTTTTTATGAAAGATAAAAATTGTTGAAACCGTGTTAGTCCTAATCTTGGTGCTATTTTGCCGCTCCGAATATCAACTGTCGCTTTCATTGGCAAATGTTAATGAGGGCCTGAATTGATTGCGAGTTATGCAATTGCAGTGCTGTCGGCTCCGATTTAACAATTGCTAGCCGCACGTTTTCAGATTAGGGTAATATTAGAGTTAAAAAAAACCTACAAAATTGAAATCCCAATCTGACCTTAAGATGCCCCCGGCGTAATGTCGACCAAATCAGAATGTCTTTCTTGCTGTCCATTATATGTGAACTCCCGTGCTTGGACCCTGTTTTTGATAAAATATCAATGGAAGTGAATTCTTCTCTTCTCTTTTTACTTTAGCCGATAATTTTCTTTTTTCCGGGGTTCGTGTTGGTTACCGAAAAAATCAGCAAGGCAAGTAAAATTGAGTTATTTTGCGACGGTTGGCGACGTTTTTAGCGTTTCTAGATTTCGACCTCCGCTTATGGGGACTAAGAGAAAAAATTTAGCGACCGGTGATGTGGTACTTTAACCCCGAAAGCCTTGTATTTTTCTTCGCTTACGCTTTTTGCTTTTTTAGTTTTTTTTACTAACAAAACGATTCCAATAAAAAGATTTGTTTCTTCTCCCTCCTTGGGTGTG
>Ga0163217_1009345_pt1 | contig 11204 bp, 7 predicted proteins | sample SynspAceP_FD_185933 | JGI IMG/M metagenome (GOLD analysis project Ga0163217, IMG submission 185933) | Saline lake microbial communities from Ace Lake in Antarctica - Synechococcus sp. Ace-P (PacBio error correction) | ecosystem: Environmental > Aquatic > Non-marine Saline and Alkaline > Saline ... | reverse complement strand
AAGTACTTCATATGGAGAAGCTAGCCAAGGGGGTCATCAGACTTTCTAGACGGATGTATTGTACGAATGGCAGGATCAGGAAAACAGAATTCAGCTTGCGCAAAGACGATGGGGAAAATAAGAAGTACATTATTAATAACGAGACCAAGAGCTGGACGAAGAGAAGTCGTGGGTACGTTTTCCCAATTCCCATCAAAATTGGCTTGGGGCAGTAACCGTTCATAAAAAGCCAAGGCTTAAACTTTTTGATCGTGCGATTATTGATGTAGGTCAGGCTTTCGCTCCCGGTTCAAGTTTTATTGTTGGCCTGAGTAGATTAAGGTCTTGGAAGGTTTTGGTGCTTCCGAGCGGATTTCTTTCTGACTTGATTCAATCTTGATCGGCAAGTTGGTTTCTTTTTGATTGGAGCTAAAAAACACAAACTCGGCTGGAAGGGAATTGCATGGATTCAGCAACCAAGCAGTCAAATACTTTCACATTTCTTTTTGGATAGCAACCTTTTATTTCAGTCCCATTCAAAGAATGGGAGGTTTTTCAAGAATGATCAAGCGAGCAGTCATGGAGTTTGAAAGACGATTGAAATGCCCCGCGGAGCAATTCCCACACGATTGAAGTTCGATGTTCAGTCTTAAAGGGAGCACTCCGATCGTTTCGAAGACAACTTTTTGGTCTTGGTTCCACCCAAGGTTTAATCAAGTCAAAACTATCAAGACGCTTTAGCTAAGGTAGTCAATATTATCGGGAGATTATTGCCAATTCAGATTCAGCAAGTGATTGGCTTGAGAAGTCAAGTAGAGAATTTTTCTAAAACCAAAAAGTACCAAGAGGGATTGGAATTTGGCTGGAAGGGATGCTCATTCAGAAAATATTTGGAGATCAGTTAAAGTTGCTCGATGGTCAAAGCGATTGAACGGCGAATATGCGGAGTAAAAATGGAAAAGAGGCTTGAATTCAGGAGGTTTTGGCACTTCCGCATGCAGTTTATGCAAGCAAAGAGAAAGCGGCAGAAAAAATGCAAAACCATTCAAGTCAAAAACGGTCGGAGAAAAACTGGTGCAGGCCAAACCAAAGCAGAACAAAAGGAGATTCACAAGAACTCACTTTTTGCACTATTTGAAATGGGTAAAACAAACTTCCACAGATCGCTGAAGAACAGAGGAACTGGCGGAAGATCTTACCGGTAAAAAGGTCACTTACGCTGATGACGGATTGCTCTTGGACGAATAGAGGCTTTCAGATTGCCTTGCCTGAGGAAGATTATTTCGAGATCCAATCCCAGTTTGACCGCTGTTCAAAAGTGTCACAGCACTTCGGGAACGATATTTCAGGGAAAATTGACTACAGGTTACATTGAAAATGGTCTTTGCGGGAATAAGCTCGATTGAAAATCAGAAGGCTAATTGAGATAGCGTAAGGAGAGAAGCAAAAACTCCACCAATCAGAGTTTGAAACGTGTCTCAGGAATCTTAATTTCAAAAAATCTGGATTAAGGTGTCGGGGATGAAGTTTTGGGATTGCTAAAATACTTGGATGCTAAATTCAGGAATCCTCATTTCCCAAAGCGTAAGGAGTTAGTTATGAAAGAGGACAGGAACAAAAGCCAAGGGTTCCGATTATAGTCTAATTGAAGATTTAGTAGATTTTATTGATTTACTACTCAAACACATTATTGGTTCCACCCACAGACGCCAAAGTTTGCATTGAGACCCAATTCCCTAAAAAATTTGCGCCATCAACAGAACGTCCTCCACCTTGTTCCACATGCAATTATTGAATTGAAACTCTTTATCAAGTTGCCAGACATGAGTCTTTCATCTTGAAGTGGACATATTAAAAGCATTTGGAATATGTGCTTGATCAAATTCTTCTTTACTTCTGTACATCAATTATCTGGATTTTTTTTGTTGCTTAGAAAGGGCTCTTTTGACATCTTTTGGCTTCTATACAGTCTTTGATGATTATAAGTTGTTCTGGCATACGGATTTTATTAATATGATCGAAGAAATTATTGTCAAACTACCGATCAATAAAATAGCGTATTCAACTCCGAAATAGGTCAGCCGTTATGCCCGAAATCACTGCTCCAAACGCATAACCTAAATCTTCTCCAAAGGTCTAAAGTGCCCAAATGCTTTCAGCGCCGCTGTTTAGGGCCTTGTAGCCTTGTGCTATTCGTGGATAAAAATGTCGGATAAACCAAGCCGTCCCTAACCCAAAAATCGCTGGAAATGGAAGATAATACATAAAATTTATTACTATATGGAATTTAGAAAATAGCTAGTCCTTGCAATAACATTCCCCAAAAAAAAGCGCATTGCTTTTTTAGAATAATGATCAGACATTTTTCCTGTAAAAAGTTGCCCATTCCCCATACGGTTGGAGAAATTGCGGTATTAAATTCCAATGTTTTTCGTTGTCGAAAATTAATGCGAAAAAAAGAACGATTGGAAAGTAAACCCAAATCATTCCGTCATTCAGATGTTAATCCAGTCCTGCTTTGTGTACAGGGAACTTAATGTCTGTTTTTGAAAGTTGTTTCTAAAAATACTTCTTCAGCTGTGAGGTCTTGTCTGTTTTCACTTTCCATTCAACGAAAATTCTTGGTGTCTTTCACCATACCGCAGTTAAAAACTAAGGGCCTACTTTAAATAAATACCCAATGTAAAATGGATAGGGGAGTAACTCCGTATTATGTTTTGGCATAAAACCTGTCAAGAAGGGCAACCAATCAAACGGCAAAAATATCCGGCAAAAATCGTTTAAGCCCATTGCAAAACCCGGGTCTTTTTCTCAACGAGCGTCAATGGTTCATGAGAACTGTGCTACTCCAAGTAAAACCTTGACTTAACCTTAAAAGCACATTAGCAACAAATCACCCCAATTCCAACTCGCGTGCGTAAATCAGCATAAAATGGAATTGGGAATGGCCAATTAAGCCAACCGATTAAAAAGTAGATTCCTACGCCAAAATTTGTTTGATAGTCGGGCTGTAAATAATTTGCAGCTGCCTTTTGATAGTCAAAAAACGCTTGTTTGATTGAATGAAAGAATTGAAGTCTTGTGAGGCAATTCCCAAATTCCAACTCAGCGAATTGAGGAAAAAATTGCCCGCTCCATTCCTATCATTACCGCTACAAAAGCGTTTACGATTACCAAATGTAAACTGTTTTTCCAATTTTCTTCCAAGTCCAAGTTTTATATTTTTCAGGCAGGTTAGGCCCAAAATTAGTTCTGTTCAATTTAGGTGGTTCATTCTATTTCTAAGTACTTAAATACATGAAGAGGTCAATATCTTAATTCTGTTGGCTAGTGTGGGTTTTCGCCATAGTACACATTCGGTGATTTTTAAGTTCCAAATAGCATTTCAACTTTATTATTAAAGCCACTTTGTTTAGTAGTTAGACATTGGCTAAGTAATTGGCGTTGGTTCATTAGGACGGAAAACACCAAAAAAATTATACGTGTAACTAAGCCTTCAAATTATTTAGAAATAAAGTTTTTAAGTTCTATTTCCCTAAATGAAAAGCAAGGGCGTCCCAATTTAGCTATCGGGATGCATTGCTTCAGTCTGTGATCAGGACATTTAGTTGACTTTATACTCCTCTTTCAATCGCATTTTAATTCGGTTTGCATCCCACTACTTGGTCTGCATTTCTGGGGCTGGAGTAACATTACTTCATCTTCTTTAGGGTCGCTTTTGAAGATCATAGAATTCCATTTCATCCGAATCGTTAGAAAATGAATAATCTTGATCGCCATCAAAGGCGCCTTCGTGTTTTTTGACTGAATGTTGCTCCCGGAATATTCGAAGTAGCATAATAGAGACTTTTTCGCCAATCGGTTGTCGTTGTTCCTTGTCGATGATCGGTAAGAGACTCAGGGCCCTGCCTGGTTCCCGGATCGGTTAGTTTTTGTGACTCTAAGAAAGTCTGAGCAAAATCAAGATTGGATACCAAGGCCATCTGAAGTGCTGCCAGCTGGGGAATGACTCGGCCAAGAACATCAACAGTGGGGTCGAAAGCTCTTCTTCGTACATAAATTCGCTTTGTCAAACCAGCATGCTCCCGAGATAAAATTCACTTGAATCTGAGGGTAAAAACCACTAGGGTGTTTTTCTTCCAAGCCATTTTCTTTGAGGTAATCAAGCACCTTTCCCACCACTCTCATCCCCACAGCTCTGATCACCGCCAAATAGTCCCGCATGTAACGCTGATATTTCACATTGACCCAAGTCCTTAACCACTAGGTTGGCCTTTTCGAAATCTTCCCTGTAAGTGGACGGTAAAACTGCTCCCAAGCTTTTTGCTTGAGCGGATTCATTTCTACCGTAAGTTCTTTGAATAGAACTCCGGAGCTGAATCTTGCTTTACTCCACCAATTTTGAGATTCGTATTTCAGTTCCATTGTTTTCTCGATGGTCATGTCCTGATCTCTCGCCGCGGAAGTTTCTGGTGGCATAGTCGTTCAAATAGATTGTCAGGTTCAGGAAAAGTTCACATCCCGTAAAGTGAAGTTGATTTGGTCCCTTCTCCCATTCCCGGTTGCGGAGCTTTTGTGCTGCATCATGACATAAAAGGCTTTTCGCTTGCCTTGTTGAATCTTTCAGCCAATTCAATTGATTTGTCTGTTGATGATTTCAGTGACATAGCCTTCTACAAATAGGTAGTGTCAGATTCAAGTTATGAAACCGGATATATAGTATGTCCTTGCCAGGAAGGATGTCCAGTAGTCAAAACCTGTCGGAGCAGAATTCAAATTTGCCATTTTGCCATCAATGCGGTGTTGTATCCATGGCCTGAAGAAAGGCTTAGGGAAATGTTTGGCTACCGTCGAAGGTGTTCGTTATTCGTTAAGTGACCATTAGCATGCTGAAATGTAAACCTGTCAATACTGAGGGCTCGGGAAGGAGCGCAAGCTGAATTGGTGTGACATAGGGCTCGGTTTAAAGCGCATTCCATTTCTTTAGCAATTCGGGTCGATTATGTCGCTAGTGGAGCTAGGTCTTTCAATCGCTATCATAGGCTGAAAATGGCCTGAAATGCGTGGTCATCTACGAATACAAAAAAGGAATATTTGGTTTCTTCGGGGCTCTACTTCCTTTATTTCCGCAGGAGAAAAAGGCGAAGCAATAATAAAAGATTCCGGAGGAGGTTGATGATTTTTATGCATGGGGCTATAGTTCGGGTTGCTACAAATATAGCTTTAACCTAAAAAAATACTGGCTTCGTCATCAAAAAGAAAGCAGAACCTTTTTGAATTTAAAAAAGAAATTGAAACACCCAAGGTTCACCAAGGATTCGGGTTGAGGAACGTGAATTATATGTGGGATGCTCATACTGGGTTGTCTTTTCTGGACTTGCCGGTCAGTTGGCTTGACCAAGCTATTCCTCTGCATTTGCTTGTGTGTTGGTATTCCGTGGGTCTCTTTGTCCTCTGAGGTGAATCAAAAAAAAAGGAAGCCTTTCAGCTTCCTTTTTTTTACTAGGTGTTAAGTTTAATCAGGCACTATCTTTTATCGTTCCGTAGAAGCGATTCATTGAAATTGGTTAGCCGAGGAGAATCCGTCGCATTCTAAACATTTGCTTTTCGAGTATTGATATCCATACGAGGATTTTCGTCATTTCCCTTGCAGTATGCTCCATTCTGGAAGATTTTCACCATTTGGATTTCCAGTTTTGATTGAAGTTGCGCAAAGAAACTTCATTAAAAAGTCTAGAAACTTATATCTTCCGGCGGGCCGTCCAAGGCAAAACGTCGACTAGGGGTGAAGATTTTCCCATGCATCATTCCGATGCTCACAGGGCATGTGGAGCTCCGATAGCTTTCAGGCCATTTTTGGTCCACCTTCCACTTGTTTCCGTCCCGCCATTATCCTGTAGTCAAATTGGCATCCTTCGAATTGGCGGGCGAATGCTTGCTGTATAAATAGCGATAGACGGGTTGCGAGGAATTTTTGGCATGGAGGTCCAAGCCACTTCCAAGTTTACTATTAGGCTATAAATCGATCGGCTGCCAAATCAGTAGGCTGATCGCTCCACTTCCTTGGAGTAGGAATCGGATGAAGTTGCAAAACCTTCATTCAGGGAATGCGCGGGTTAGGTCTTGCTTTACCTTTGAGGATAAAATGCCTCAGGAGTATAAGGCTGTCCTTGAATAAAAGCCATTCCTGTATCTCAGCAGAAATTCCATCCAGGCAAGGAGGGAACCATTAGCTTGCTTTCTTTAGCTTCAAAATTTCGGGAGGGTTTTTGGGTAGAAATAACCATCTATTGTGAATGGAAAACCGAAAAGTTATGGACTCCAAAAAATTTTTCATAAAACATGCTGCAGTGCTCAATTTTCGCATTTCCGAAATTGGATTATATAACCTGGCTTTGCTGATAAATCTGAGCCTATCTTCTTCTGGCATCTGCCATTTTACTAGGTGCCAATGTGGGATTGATTCCTGCTCCGGATTCTCCAATAAGCTCCTGCTATAAGAACCTTTGGAAAGGGGAAGAAGAAGAAACCATTTGTAGCTTACCGGAAATCGAACCAGCTTGATTCACCTGCAATCGTTACTTTATTAGGATCTCCTCCAAATGCTTCGATATTCTCTTTTACCCATTGGAGCAGGCTATTGGTCCATCAATCCATAATTTCGGATTCCTTTGTGAGCTGTTTCTGCACTGAGATCAGGATTGGGGCTAGAAAGCCAATAGGTTGAGTCTATAGTTTTTACTGTGACTACAACGATACCTTGCTGTGCCATTTTGCCTCCCCATTATTACCTTCGGCTCTGGAGCCTCACCGGCACGAGAATCCACCGCCATAGAAAATAGACCAAAACAGGGTAACGTTTTTTCATTTCGTGGAAGCTGGGAGTCCAGACAATTTGAGGTATTAAACAGTCCTCACTCATTCCATCTTGACTTGAAATCCTATCTCGCAAAAATCGGTGCTTGCGGCCCGGGGTCCGAATTTCTTTGTCTCTTTTAAACCCTTCCAATTTTCCATGGCTGAGGCCGCTTTCCACGTAATTCAACTCTACCGGTGGCTTTGCAAAAGGGAACACCCAAGAGTACTTTTGATATTGGTTTAGTGTCGTGTATCACAATAGTGCCATTTTTGGTATTCGATTTTCATTCAATGCCATTAAATTGTGGCGCTTGTGTAAGGGAATAAAAATAAAGGCGTCAATAGAAGGATAGATGGATTTCAGCTGGGATTTCATTATCGGCAAACAATGTTTCTTTGTGAACAATTACTAAACTTCTTCTCCTTAAAAAACCTAGGTTTTTCAACTGCTTTTTTATAGCTTTCGTCTGGATGATTTTCTTCAGATGACTACATCCCAAATCTTTCCCTTGATTCTGAATTTTTTGGTGGTTTTTCGGGAGAAAAAGCTAAAGATCTTTGATTTTGGAGTACCATAATACGGGCACTTTTGCACTTCCTGGTGGCTTCATCCGAAAGACGAGGATTCTGGGATAATGCTGTGAAACGCAGGACTCTCAGAGCGGACGGAATTGATCAAATTTACTTGGAGCAGTTTCATTACGTTGGCGCACGTTTTCATAAGGTCAAATCCAGAGGTTATTGAGCCGAATTTTTGAAGCACAGGGAATTGTCCTGAAAGATCATTGGGTTTTTGGAATCGATTTATTTCAGTCGGGCTATTTTGCCTTGATCGTCGATTATGAGCGGTAAGCGCCAAACCTGACGCCTTATCTGATTCTATCGGTTTGGACCAAACTTTTCGACTCCCTACCGGTATTAATGCAAAGATCACAATCAGATTGTGGAGGAAAGCCCGTTGAACATCTTCCGTAATCACCTTGATCAAAACTCTTGAGTTTTAATTTACGCCAAATTTTATTACCATTGAAAGACTTAACGCAAGTCATATGGAAGCAATTTTGGTGTTGAAAATCAAAAACCGAGCAAATTTCCAACGGAAAATGCTCGGCTTAGGAATTTGGGAGCGACACGAGAAGTTAATATTCCGGTGCGTTCTCACAAGGCTCCTTTTTTATACAGGTTTTACAAAGAGGGAAGAAGGCTTCTTAAATTAGATTTAGCGGTTTTTTGTTCAAAATTGACATTACCGCATAGATGCCTCTTGTAATTCCCCAATCTTAGGTTTTCCATTTGGGGCTATGGTGATTATATCTGAATTGACCGGTTGGAATAGTGGACTGCTGGGATTCCAAGTGCAATTCCACAAAGCGGAGAGATAGGAAAAAATCCCCGAAATACGGATTTGAACTTGGATCTTTCCCGTTAGCGCGATTCATGGCTGTTGCGTAGCCAAGCACCAGGGCCTCTGAATCCATAGAGTTCCGAAAGTTGGGTAGGAAATAGATTTAGTCATCTTCACGATTTTGCGGATATTTAGGCACGTCCTCATTCGCTTGGATAATGCATCTAGCACGGTGAATCCTTGACCTTGAATATCGTTTTTCGATTCAGAGCAAACAGTCGATGGGGATCAGACTTTCTGGAACTAACGAATTGTTCTAATTCGGCCAAAAAGCTATATTCAGGGGGACTATCGTTCTCGCCTCAGGTCCTACCCATGCCGAACGCATTCCTCTGATATTTAAAGAGGGGTAAAAATGAATTAACTCTCTTGATAGGTCGCCCAACTTGATCTTGTTCTGCCCAATCCAAGTCGCTTATTAATTGCACTTCTCATCTGGAACAGCTGCGAATATCCTTTTCAGAGCTGTGAAATTCGATTTCCATTCATAATAGGGCCCAGGATTAATTACCCGCCCTTCGCCGTCCTTCATGGACGCTAAGATTTGTTGCCAAAGGAAATCTGGATGTGGTCATTGTTGCATAGTTGCCGTAGTGCCCAACTATGGCTGTGGAAGTTTCGGTCCATAAGTAGTAAGTGTCATTTTCGGAGATCCCGAGGCTCCGTAGCTGAGAGTGGCTCATTGCTGGTATAGTCGGGGCCATTCCATTATATCAGCATTAGATCAGCTGCAAAGTTTGCTTTATACGTCAATTACCGCCTTCGGACAAAAGAGGGGAATCCTTGCTCTTTTCGAAATCAGAGGATGATTTTCACATTGTAATTTTTTGGAAATGCCAATCCACCTTCTGCCATTAGCCATTCCCAAGCTGGTTAAAAAACAGCGCGATGGTCCTTGCAATCTGAACTGGATCGAGCATAGATTTCGCCCCAATTGGATTGTATTTCTGTTTTCAACTTTTCATTGGAATAATTCTCCCAATCTCCTTTGATATTTTGAGTTTTTAAGAACTGGAATATAAGGTCCGGCTTGAAACCATTTTGCTACGATCAAACCGCCTGCCCATCCACATGAAAAATAGAAAAGTTGCAGTTTTTAGTAGCTCCAGGCTGCTTTTTTTCCACGAGGAGGGTGGATTACCGGTGTTTTTTTAATCGCTCGGTTAGAATATTCCACGCTGATCAATTGATTTTTCACACCAAGCCAATATTGACCTCAATCTGTTTTCTGGATTTAAAAGGCTTTCATTTGGCATACTCACAAATGGTGCTGTCAAAATTGAAAGCCCATGCTGCCAAGCTTTTTCGGTGAGTTCTTCGATTTTTGCCTGATTAGTTGCTGCGCAAAAGCTCGAAACAGAGCACTGGCAAGGAGTAGAAAAGTCAATTTCTTCATTTTTGAATTTGGGTGATAATAGGTTTGAATTATAAGCAAGGAAAAGAATAACAAGAATTAAAAGAGTCAAAAAAATTTTCGAGTTATCTTGTCTTCTCCAAGAAAGGCAGTACAAAATTCTACTTTTTGGCTAGGATCTTCCGATTTTCCCTACTAGGAATCTCAAAAACCTTACCTGCTTATCGGTAAATCAAACGCTTGAGGTTTAACAGCCATTTTTCAGCAGGAATCAACCGCCCGAAAATTCGGTAAATCTTGACTTCAGATTCATCGGTCCTTTTTCATTCAATTAAGCTTTCCCAATTATACATCTACTCTCATTTTTTTTTCAGATTTTGGTTTAGTAGGATTCGATACAGTACATCATTGACAGGAAGTATGGGCCTATCAGCTGCTTGGTCTCAGCATTTTGTCTCGATCTGTGACAATATATCGATTTCATCCAATGCTTCCCAAATCAATTTAAATCCCAAATGGACTCTTTGTAAGGAAAGATCAGCGTCCTCACTTTTGCGTTCTGCCTAGTTGGGTTTGTGTTTCTTCGAAATAAGAATTCACCAGGACATCAACCGGAAGTTTCTCCAATCCGAGCAGGCAGTTTTTGGGAGTGATTGTTTTCGGGTTGCCAAAAACTGCAAAGGACCATTTAGGTAGATTGCTGTGCAGGATTCTTTTGGCCCTAAAGTTCCTTTTTTCGATCAAAGTTGTCAGTTGTATTTTCTCCGAATCGTTCAAACAAATCGCTTTTTAAAGACACCTCATTCGTTGCAAAGACTGGTTTTGATCCTACTTTAGCGTATTTCCAGAGGTATTCATTCTTCAATTTCTCATTTTTGATGACGAGCCCAAGTTCATCCATTTGCAGGAATTTCTACCGGCGAAAAACTGTCGCTCTGATAGTTGCGATTAAATCGAATACGTTTTAGGGAGGTATGAATTTTCCTGACGAATCACCAGCTTCATCTTTCAATCCTGAATAATATAATGGCAATGTTTATTTCTTTCAGTTACCTTTTTGGAAGTTGGATTGAAAAGCATTCACCAATCCTTTTTCATTTCCCGCAGGGGTCCACATTGCATCCAAGCCCATTTCCCAATTTCTGCCATTCTGCACGCCTTCAGTCTATTTTGATTGTCCGCATTGAGGGATATCTCGGTTAGGTTTTTTGTGACAATCGAATTAACCTCGGTTACCATTCATTTTTGGTCCCGTCCGTAATAATATTAGCCTTTGCGTCCAACGGTAGGCAAAAGCTTGGGAATACCAGCTCCGTATATTTGCCATTCATTTCAACTGGCGGATTAATCGTCAGGATGCTTCATTTAACGGTTCCAAGCAAACAGTCCGTCTGGGGACCTCGCCATGAATAGGCAGTAAGGTTGGGCACCAAAGCCCCCAAACCCATAGAAAGGAGTTTTTTTTCCCAAGTTGCATTTTCAATCGGATATTTGCTGTTTCGGATTTAGGGGATTTTTTGCCTTTTCTCTTGGGGCAAGGCCCCCAAAAAAAAAAAAAAAAATTTAAAAAAAACCCTTTTCCTTTTCGGGGAAATAAATCTCTCTTTT
>Ga0163217_1002801_pt1 | contig 11205 bp, 11 predicted proteins | sample SynspAceP_FD_185933 | JGI IMG/M metagenome (GOLD analysis project Ga0163217, IMG submission 185933) | Saline lake microbial communities from Ace Lake in Antarctica - Synechococcus sp. Ace-P (PacBio error correction) | ecosystem: Environmental > Aquatic > Non-marine Saline and Alkaline > Saline ... | reverse complement strand
AAGCCATGGCATGATCCTACCACCCAACTGCTTTGGCATATCGTCAATCCAAAGGCCAGTGACTCGTGACTGCCCAAACCCAAGTAGACGCTACTATGACGGTGATGTTAGATGCAAAACAGCGCACCCTTGATGTTTTTGAATCGACGTACGAATAATTAACCAAGCTGTATTCAGGCCTAAGACAAATAAAATAGGCAATCTCAAGCTCCTTAGGCATTAAAAAAAACTGCTGGGACTCGAAATTGGGTATTGAAAATATTTCCCATCATCGTTCTTATCTAAGATGACGTTATAGGTCACCACGGAAATACGTCGCCCAAGAATTGCCTATGGCAAAGATAACGCAAACGGCCCCTTACTAAGCGCCTTGAAAGGATAAACAAACGGATAAAGAACCAGCGCGGTACAAGGTAAATGGACGGCCGAACAACGGTCAGTAGATGTTTTGCATGCTATTTAGTGCCAATATCGCTAGATTCTTGTTAGCCAAAGGACAATAATGGCCAGTGATACAATGTCAAATTTAGGATCGTCATTAAGAGAACAAGGTAGATGTTTCCGGTTTTGATTTTGAAAATTTATTTTGAAAAAAGTACATAAATTTTCGGCCGACAATACGGAAAAAATAGTGAAAGTTCACTTTTCATTTTTGAATGCGTTCCTATTGACCTGGCTGTTATCTTAGAGAAGAAAAAGAAGCGGGTATTCTCATCATTACGGGGGTGCATCAGCATCGCGAGTGTCTCTTTATGATGTTAGTTTACTCATTTATATGGTTGTTCTATTAAACAGATATTCTAGCTATTCCATCAGTCTACTTTTTTGCATTCCATCTGCTCTATCGTTTACACAAGAAAAAAATATAAAGATCCTCTGTTTTCCCTTTTTTCCATATATCGAAAATATACGTTTCACTATTTTTTCACTCACTGTGCATACGAATGTGCAGTAAATCAAAAAAATCCACTTTATGATACTATTATTACCTGAGAGAAAAGGGGGGGGAAAAGGGGGATTTTATGCGTTGCCAATGGGACAAAATGTTCGACTAATTATAAATCACTATTAATTCAAGCGTAGAACAAACGAGATGGTGGTTCTCAATTTAGTATTCAAAATCTACTTCTTGGTGCGGTACTGATTGGCAAGTATGGCGATTGATTGGTTTGAGTGGTCGCGGCTATCAGTCCTTTATGAGATAACAGTCTTTGCGTGTATTCCCTGTGTATCTTAGAAAATATGGACAGTTTCGGAGATGGGGGTTTTATTAGTCTTGGTATTATTATTTCTTGCCGACACACATACGTTTTCATTGGGCGGTTTATTACCAGTTTTGCTGGGCGTAATCGTAGTGAAATTTACTGAAGGACTATTTTGCCAGCCGGTCACGCCGGCGGTGTTGGATCCTGAGACCTTTAACCTTTTGGGTAGAGCTATAAGCCGTAGCTGCCGTCTGGACATAGTTTAACGGATTTTCTTTTAGCAAGTGTGGCTTTGCTATACCAAAAAATGTGTTCTTTAAAGTCGTCCTTATTACACTGGCTGTCTAGTTTGCCTAAGCGAGTCTTGATCGGTGTCCATTGGCAAATGGATGTATTGAGTTGGCGGTTCATTAGGAATCGTATGGGTGTGGGTGGCGTCGATGATCACGCGAAATGGAAGTTATGGGCTTGTGTGCCTATGTCCATCTATCATGCTGAGTCTGATGGTGATTGCCTGCCATTGCTGTCTTTTGTTGCGGGCAACGATGTACACCACTGCGTTGCATTGGCTTACGCCGCTGCTGAGCGGCTTAGTTCAAGCGGTGAGAGATTATATTTTGGTTAAATTATTGATTCTTTATTATAGAAAAAAATTAGAAAAAAGGCTAGAACAGCGGCCTTTTTATGGCATTCAACATGGCTTTGAGTTGATCTTTAGAATCTAATGGAATCGAGTGAGTTTATCGCGTATGAGTAAATGCGAGAGAGGAAATTGAATTCAGTCCAAGGAGTCTGGCTTGTTCTATTCTTCTCCAATAATCGCTTCACTTAACGTGCTGCAATTTTTCGGGAAAGCCGCTCGGGTTTTAGCCCTATGTGTTCTTGCCGCACTCTGTTAATGTTATCGAGATCCGGACGGGTTTTTCGGCTTTCAAGTAATAGCTTCTTGAAGTAGCGTGGATACATCTGTTCTTCCAATCCCATGTTCTTTGCTACATAACACGCTCTGCAGGCGGGTAAGTGGAGCGGACGTGGTGACGCAGTTTGCCAAAAATCAAATTGAATTCCGTTCCCAGAGACGGATCTGAAGTTTTTTCAAGTACCCTCTAGTTTATCTTTCATTCTTCTGCCATAGGTCATTGATCAATCGCGAGCCACCCAGCATGGTTTTGATGGTTAACTGGTTCTGAATCAATCAAGATCATTGCAACGCTTTTTTGCAGCTTTGTCACGTTGGCGGAATCCAGCACAGCTACACATTGGCGTCATAGGCAATAAATTAGTTGTGGCGGTCATCGATGGCCCATTATTGGAATTGAGTTTTAAAAAGGCAGCATAAGGAACAGCTCTTTGGTGAAAAACAACTGACAGAAATAATAGCGTAAAAAAACGGCGTTCAGCTCGCGAAGCTGAAACCGTTTTATTCCACAACCTTAAAAGACTAATATTAATCTTTCAAGGAGGCGGCAATGGAGTCACACAGTGGGCCCATATTGCATGAGTCCATTCCTGCCACACTAATTGCGCCCAGAACCAACAATATAAATACCATATTCTCTACGCAGCTGAGCAAACTGGTTCTGGCCGTAGACCAGAAAAAGAACATGCCTTGCGCTTTGAGAATTAAATGAGGAGTCTTGTTAACACCCTTTTGCTCGCAGCGCTTCACAAACAAGGCTACGCAATTTCATGAATACGCAGAACGCATGCCTTTCAGTCACTTCCCATAGGGGCATAACAAGCTCTTTATCATGAGTATTTCCAGCAACGATCGCTGCGCCATGAGAAGGTTGATTGAGTAGTTTTACGAATACAACGCGTGATTTGCGTGAAAGCGGTTTCGCCTTGTTCTTTTGTTTCACACAAAATAGGTGAGCGCGCCAACACGTTCGTTATTAAAGACCAAAGTTCTTTAGAAACGAGCTCGCTATCAAACATCTCTCCTGGAAACGTGCTCTAGAAGGTACGTAACCCTTGAGCATCTCTGTTAGTCCTTGACCAAAACCTTGATAAGCAAAATCAAACAATGGTAAGAACCTTGTTTGCGCATCAGCTTCGCCAATTGATACCATTGCTCTGGGTTGGGTCTATGCCTGTGGTTGTGGCAGCAAACCAGTGAAACAACACACGTCCGCTTCAGGGGATTGTTGCGACAAGGCTAAGCCAACATGCTTCGAAAAATCTAAAGATTTAGCATTGGCGGTTCGTAATAGGCGTAGCTACCTACTTCTAAACCAACAGATTGGAAAACAGCTGATGATTTGCCCAGGTTGGTTACTGACCCAGATGGTGGCTTCAGGCAAATGTTTTTAATGATTCTGCTGCGACGCTAGTGGCCTGTGCCGCCAGGAGTTGTGAGCTGTTTGGAGCAAGCCTGCTTGGTAATGATGGGGTGATCGTACCAATAAAGCGTTTGCACGGCGGATCGAATAAGCTGGTGCGCCTTCGATACTGAGATAAACTTTTGGTTTTTTCTTCAGCCAACAAAACGCTCTTCTGCTTGTTTTACGGCTTTTAAAAGTGGTGTGTTGCCTTGATTCATCTTTAAAGACACCAACGCCCAAGTTGTTTTTATTGGGATTTGATCGTTTTTGTAAGCGTACATTCAGACAAGAATGGTTCTGGCTGCGGTGCGGCTTGGTATGTTCAAACATAGTAACTCCCCCAAGAGGGTATTTTCTTTTTTATTATGGATTAGAAGAAGATTTAAAAAATCAGTGCGTATGGACTCCAAGACGTGAATAACCGCCATAGTTGAGGAAAAACGGGAGGTAATTACGGTGTAAAAATTGCTGGTAATAAATTGACATAAAAAGATTTTTCACCCCAACAAATAAGACGATTACGAATCTATCTTGGGAAGGCAGTTGTGTGTTTTTTTTGAGTGAAACGATCCCTAGACCTAGCCATTAAGCTAAGTCGAGTTGATTCGCTGACTGTGTCGTTTGTTAGATAACGTTAATCATCCCAACCATTCATATATCATGGTAACCAAACGCTTTTGCTCTAAATGCTGGCTTCCGAATGGCACGTCTGGCTTTTAACAAACCGTAGTGCCTCTTTCCTTTTTACTCAGCTCTTTTTGTTTCATTTTCTAAGCTAATGGAAGCGTGCACTTATGTCGTTTTACTTCAGTTAGTGTTTCAGTTAAAAAGTCATCGTTATACCCTTTTGACGTTCGACGACATGAAGTGGCATAGATCCACTTGTCATCGACAGATAAAAAAAAGTCAAATAGAACAGACAACTCATTTCAAGCTTAATAAAAAACGGAAATCAGATTAAAATCAACCTAATTTATTACACGCTTTGATATTGAACCAAAAAAAAAAATATTAATCTAACCATGGCAGAATGTAATGGACGTTTCTTTTTATCCTCGACTCCACTGAATGACAAACAGCGTGAAGCCGTCGCGCGCCGTTGCCAAAAATAAGCCCTTGTTTTGGGCGGGGTGGGTCAGGGTAAAACCCGGTCTTGGTGCACCCGTATTGCGTGGTGATGCACGTTCATGGAATTATCTCCTTACAGTTTGATGGCGTTAACGTTTACCAATAAAGCGCGCGTGAAATGCAAGGACGTTACAACAATTGTGGGCGTCCTCTCAAGCATGTGGGTGGTACTTTTCATGGTTTGGCTTCACCGTTATTACGCGGCTCATTGGCGTGACGCAAGGACTGAAAGAAAAACTTTCATGATCATGGACAGTGATGGACAATTACGTCTCATCAAACGCCATTATGCGCTGAACTCAGTATTTGGACGATAACTCGCTGGCCACCGAAAACAAGTCGTCTGGGTTTATCAATGGACAAAAAGTACGAGGCCGGCGTGCGGCGCATGTGCCAGACAGCCATGACCACTTTACCAAAGGTATGCGAGAACTGTATACCACTATTGAGAAGCTTGTGAACCGCTAGCGGGTTTGCTCGATTTTGGTGAGTACTGTTGCGTGCCATGAGTATGCTCGCACCGCCGGCGTTACTTTTCGTCATTACCAGACCGCTTCCGTCATGTGGCTGGTGGACGAGTTTGGAAGACACAACACCGTCAGTATGCTTGCTACGCATTATGTCGGTGACCACGGCACGATTACCGCAGTGGGTGACGATGATCAGTCTATTTTACGGCTGCGTGGCGCGGAAAATCGAGAAAATTCAAAAGCTTCACGAAGATTAAAGACGTTGGTTTACGATTCGGCTAGAGCAAACTACCGCTCTACCGGCCGATAATTGACGCGGCCAATGAGTCTGATTAAGGCATAACGACGATCGCTTCAGGAAAAGAGGCTTTGGACGAAAAGCGGTGAAAGGCGATCCTATCTCGCTTTAGGCCGGGTTCAATGAACAGGACGAAAGCCGCGCTTTATTTGTTTGGTATTATTAAGCAATGGCGCGACAAGGTTCGTCGTTGACTGGCATGGCATCCTCTACCGTATCCCAATGCGCAAATCTCGTGTCATCGAGTGGAATGCTTAGTTAGGGAAACAGATTGCTTATCGTATTTATGGTGGACACAGATTCTACGACCGTCTCGAAATTAAAAACGCTTTGGCGTAACGCTCGTTTTAGCGGGCTTGAATCCTAACGGGACGACGGCGCCATGGAGGCGTGTCGTCAATTGTACCGCCACGCGGCATTGGCGAGCGCAGCATTGTACGTTTACGAGAATTTGCCCGTGATCACGGTTGCTCTATGTGGAAAGCCGCGCAAGAAGGTTAGTCAGGTCTTTGATGACGGCTCGTGCGACCAAGCTATTAAAACGGTTTCTGCATCTTATCGAAGTTGAGCACCCACAGTGCAAACAGCCAGATTTGAAACTTGAACGACATTTTTGAGCAGTCATCGAAGAAGCCGGTCTGGATCCCTTTCCATGAAAAGAGAAGGTGAAAAAGGTGAAAAGCACGCAGTGAAACCTGTAAAAGAGTTCGGTTGGTGCCGCGGGTTGATTCAGCGTGGAGCGATGAAGACGAAGAACTCAGTTCACCGTGATGGCTTTCTTGGATAAAGCGGTTGGATATGCTGGCGATGCGCAAGCAGGACGAAACCAAGATTGCAGTGCAACTGATACGCCTTCACTCTGTGTTCCCAAAGTTTGGAATTCGCCATTAGTCTTCTTAACGGTGGGAAGAAAATATTTCCCAAGCAAAATGTCGTTGAAGGAACCAGGACGACTCGGCAGAGAGCGTCGTCTTGCTACGTGGGGTATTACTCGCGGCGATGGAGAAGCTTTACATTCACCTACGCAGAATCTCGCCGTTTGTTTGGTTAGTGAATCTTTCAATAGTCCATCGCCGCTTTATCCAAGAGTTACCGCCGGAATGTTGGAGAAGTGCGTCTTCGGTCAACAAGTGAGCCGACCTATTCGTTGCAGCGACCAGATTACAATTTTGAAAAAACAAACTGCAAAAACAGCAGTGTGTTGACTAACTATAAAGGCGCCTGAAAATCCACTGTCAGCATGGGGCGATCGAGTGAATCATCTTGGTTCGTGAAGGCTTGTCATCAACTATGAAGGCCAAGGCCACCAAGCACGCGTGCAGGTTAACTTCGACGACGAAGCACAAGTGGCTGGTATTGTCGTTTGCTAAGTTGAAGTTATGGTCTATTGTGTCTGTTATGTTTGGATTTGTTTTCTGAGGACTGTCATAGAATATAAAGTTTAGGTGAAAGAGGGTAAGGGATGGCTATTCGTTGTTGGTTTGATCGGTTTTGGTTGTCTGCGGGTGATTTCACGCAAAACCCTTTGTGATGAAGACCCTGGGCATGGGGACGATTGGCGTAATGTTTGCAAGTTCCAAGGGGCGGGTGAAGTGGAAAAGCGGTATTTGCCTGGATGCCATGGTTTGTGTTCGTCTGCCGAGGGCTGTGTTTTATTTGGCGTCTGATGTGGAATTTGGTGGTGATTAACCCAACCACCAAACGTGTTGCATTTTGATCAGGCGAAACAAGCGTTGGAAAAACGGCAAGCACGTGTGTTGGCTAGGAAAAACCCTTTCTGTTACTTAATTTATCTCAGGATAGGAAGCCTTGTGTTTACCCTTGCTTAAGGAAAAAAAGCTTGGTTTGTTTTTTGTGTTTATCAAAATCGTCGCTTTGGATGGCGATTTTTCTGCGCGTCTTAAAGCCCTTGATCGAAAAGCGGAGAGTTGGGTGAGTGAAGCATTATTGGATTTCTCGCTTTGATCGTTTCCGCCCGAACATCTCAAGCTGCGTTTGGCGTGAAGGAAACCTGGGTGAATGTGTAACGGGGATTTTCTGGGAGCTAGTGGGCCCGCTATATAGATTCAAGCTTTAATGTTGTTTGGGCGCCAAAATGGATGCACGCCAGTATTGATCGTTTTGCGTGAAGGCAGCCAAACCCATGGATTGGTTCGAGGTTGAGTTAGGCTACAAATGATAAACGTGTCGTATCGCGTGCAACGCCATTTGAGCGGGCGAAATGCGCCGTTTTAATGCCAGGTTCACCAAGGCAGTGGCAATGTGTGGTTTAGACCCGCAAGAAGAAGCCTTTACGAGCAAGGCAAAATGCGTGGATACGAACTTCCATCAGAGCGGCACACAGCGAATAGCGGCGAGATGCGCATTCCCAAGAATGATATTTGATGTTTTCCAGAAGAGGCCACACAAGGCAGTACGCCCCGCGTTTTATGCTCAGCTGCGTTGATTGCGATTCTTGGCAAAGGGAAGGTCCGGTTATCGATGGAGCATGCTTGTCAGTTAATTATGGTTTTTGTTTAACGAACAGTCGTGCAGAGAGCGGTCATCGTTTGGTTTGGAATTACACAGCCAGCCAGTAACCCCCCCCCAAAAAATGTCGCTTTTATTCTCGATGGGTGAGGGAGGCTGAAATAAATTAGACTGAGTCTGCCGTTTTTCAGAGGCGTCGCCAAATACGGCGCGACTCTGAAAAAATGCTTTTCATTTCTTGATGTTGTTAAGCGCTCACAAGTCCCTATTCGTGGATTACTTTTTCCAAAGGGGCCTCTTCGGGGCAGAATCAACGAAAATTGAACAGGGATAGAATCCGCTCTCTATATTCCTTCGATCAACGAGCATGTCAAAATTGATGACTCGACCGCCAATACTCACTGGCCCAATGAATAACACCGGAACGGTTGATTTTGTCGCGTTCTGAATCAAGGTCCAGCGTTTCAAAAGTAATTCATCTAATGTTTCCAAAACCTCCTGGACAGGCCACTAAGCTTTTGGCCGCGTTTAAGGAAATGCATTTTACGAATGGCAAAATAGTGGAACTGAAAACAGAATTCAGGGGTTTAGTTGTAAGGTTGGGTGTTGTTTCTGATGGCAGTACGATATTAGCCCTATACCTTTTCCCTCCAGCGTCCACGGCGCACGGTCGCGCTTCCATTAACCTGGGCACCTCCCGTAATCACGACCGCTCACATTTACTGTCATTTCTGTTTCCGTTGTGATTAGCCGAGTAACTTTCGTGGATTCATCATAAAAAACGGACTATTAACAAGCACGCGTTCAGCAATGCGCACTTTACGCGCTAACGCGCTGTGTGTCTGGCCCAGTAGGAGCATGGCTTTTGCTGTGGTTTAATTTTTCAGTAGCAATGGCGGGCTCGGGGATACGGGAACTTGCCAAGATAACAACCGTAGAGGAATGTTATGTCATCTTTGATTAAATCGGGCCTGAGAAGCTCTATTGCAATCTGGACGGGTCGGTAGCTCATCGCGTAATAAAAACGCTTCGTCTGGTAGGCCAGCCTATTAGGATGGCGAGCTTGTTTGAGCGCTTTCTGTAACTTGCTTGGCGAATGGACATCATCACCCGCACTGGGAAATACACTTTTGGCTTTCTAGATTGCGGCATTAAAGCTTATCCGTTGGCAAAATTTTTCTCATTTAAGGGCTGGGGAACAAATAAGCCCCTAAGGTTTTTCCTTTTAAAATGAAATACTTTGATGTTAGTTGGAATTTCGGCCGGAACCACCAGCCGCCGAAGCAAGGTGCTTCTTGCGAGCGCTATTTTGGCGTTATTTTCGCCATGCACAAGAAAGAAAACAAACGAGGATGCGGTTGTTAAATTTACTACCCAATCCATAGCTGGCGATTGCGCGTGCGCTGAAACCGCGAGTGTATGGATGGCCGCCCGAACAAATCCTTCCACGCCGGTGCGAAAGACTGTTTGAGGGCCCGTCGGGACCAAGAGCTCTCCGGCGCGTTCCATTGGCTTGATAGCCAACAATATTCACATGCGCATTACGTTTTCCATATTATGTTTAAAGTGGATGACGAATTACGCCACCCGTACACATACCACTGCCAGCAATAATAATGGCGCCTGACTCAATTCGATTCATGCATGGGATCTTGCGTGAGTTGAATAGCGTAATTACAGGTAAAAAATGTGTGCGGCTGCTTTTTTTGCTTGCCCCAACACATGCGGCGGCATCTTTCCGTGATTTATTAAACATTCTGATATCGATGATAGATTTTCCGTCACGGCAAATGGCCATTGGGCTGTCCAGAAAAAACGGCTTGTTGTTTCAGGCTTGCCTTTTTGATACAACTGTCCAAGACGAAAGATATTTTTGGGTTTCGCCAAGCCGCAAAGGAAGGGATTAGTATTATGTGCCGCCATTTTTTGATGCTTCGTACTATGATGTTCTTCAAACTCTTCAGCGTTTCATCCATAGGGCGATGTTGCGATCACGTAGGTGGATTAAAGCAATAGCACGTCCGCTTCTTCTACGACTTCAGGTCCGAAAGGTAGACGCCGCGTAACTGTTGCCAAGGATCGCCTGAAAAAAACCAGTTTTTTCTCTGTGCCGCCCTTCGTGTAATGAATATTTTCAAACAATCGATGAGCCGAGAATATGGCCAGCTTCGAAAAAACACACATCGGGACGCCTTCGGACGATTGAAATGCGTTTGCCATAACAATTACCAACACACTGAGTTAACGTCTCTTCCACGTCTCCGCTGTGTAGCAGTGGTTCAATCAAATCCTTTTCCGGATCTGCGAGACGTTTTTTTCCCTCTGGCGTCGCTGCGCTGAAGAGATGCCGAATCGTGAGTAAACACCTCCAGCAGCTCGGCGGTTGGGTTTCGTCATATAGGATGGCCCCTTATAACCCATCGGCGGCTTATTTTGGCAGGCGACCAGAGTGGATCTGAAAATGACCATGCGGAACAGAACCACCGCATCAGCTCCCAATGTTAAACGAAAAGCATTGTCATTTTGCTTCTCTTCCTTCACGCCGCCTTTTTGATAAAGGACGCACTCCAGTAATATTTTTTGCTGTCGCGTTTCTAAGAGATAAGAAGACCTGTGGACGCCTTCTATGCACGCGTGGAACGTTTAATTTTTGCCATGATAACCTCAAACTAATTTTACGTTTAATTCCTCTAATCATCCTACATTGATCCAGATGAAAATAAGGGTATCTGTCCTTGGATCAATAAACGCCATCGAATACCGAAAACCTAAACGGTTTTTTATGCGAACGGACCAATGTGACTTTTGACCAGGTTTTTCATTAGATTGGGCAATGTTTTGTTTGTTTTTTAATCAAATCAATGTGGTACACAAATACTAGAGAGCGACTGATACAAGCTCAGCCGATAGTTTGGTGCTATTCTCCGAAACTTGAATGGAATGCAGCATTATTGATTGAATACCGGCTTTTTTTGTGAACAAAAGGGTTGAGCAAAAAATCCCAACACTTTCTATTATCATTCGCCTCTTTCTTGTTTTCATGCATGAAAGAGGGCGTTTTCTGTTCTGACCTATAATAAAAATACAAACGACGAGCGTGGGAAAAACATTCGCTGGTGTTTGATCAAACTGCTACAAATGGTGGTGATGGTTGGGCATCACTTTCACATTGTCACAGACAGATCATATTGTTAACAAGTAACGGCTCACTTGAGGGAAAAGTAATGACGTAAAATTTTAATGGTAATGGGCAAGTTGGTATTCGCTGGTTTGTTGGCCTTGTCCTTCTTTGGTCGCTGTGGCGGATCAGA
>Ga0163217_1054822_pt1 | contig 11206 bp, 6 predicted proteins | sample SynspAceP_FD_185933 | JGI IMG/M metagenome (GOLD analysis project Ga0163217, IMG submission 185933) | Saline lake microbial communities from Ace Lake in Antarctica - Synechococcus sp. Ace-P (PacBio error correction) | ecosystem: Environmental > Aquatic > Non-marine Saline and Alkaline > Saline ... | reverse complement strand
CATAGATTTCATTAAATCAACCACAGTAACTTCACTATCCCTTATCTAAAAAGCTTAGGCACAAAAATCGCACCTACATAACCTTGCCCACCGGTAATAATATTCTTTTTCATTTTCGCTTGTAACTATCAATTATAAATAAAAAACCATACTTCTATCAATTCAGAAAAGGCTACTTCTTTTCTATTGTATTTTTATTTCTTTGTTCAGAAGGTGACCCGGCTTGGTACTTCTTCCCCATCTTCTTCTATCGATGCAATCATCTCTTCCTCAAAGCGTTTCAAGGACATTTTGCAAATTTCAATTACTTCTGCTTCTGGGATATTTACTAGATCTTCGTACTTCACCAATAGCTATTGTTTTAGCAATACCATTATTCAATTCCAAAAAAAACTTTCGAATTCCAGCATTTCAACGCAACCCAACTTCCCGCACTTTTTACGGGATCGTCGTTTAGTTCGTGTCTTAGAGGTAAAATGAGGAAAAGATTCTACCGGATATCCAGCCTCGCACAAGTGAATCGTTTTTAAACTCTGGATTTGCTTTCGATAGACACTCTTTAAATTCCGCATATTTAGGTTATAGCGTGAACCCAAACATACTTCACCAACAATATGACTATAATGATCTTCTTTAGAAATATAAGTTTTCCCTAATCTTATCGAAAATAATACTTCAACCCTTGAATTTCTTACCCAAAAATCTGTACTCTCTTTTAGCTGCATTAAATTGCAACTTCAATTTCAGGTTTAGTGATCTCGTTTTATGCACTTGCGCCAGTAATGTCCAAATCAAGTTGTCATATCCAGAAAGTATCATGAAAATCCCATGGGTGTACTAAACTGTTTCTAAAAACAGATGAGTGCTTTTTTAAAATACTCCTGCACAACCACCTGCCACCAGAATGTGGCCACCAAATTACCCCCGCCATTGATTAATATTACTCATTGTAATCTGCCTACTTTAGTCTTAATTATTTGCTTATAAAATGATAGAACCCTTTGCATTGAATATTCAATCTAAATTGATTCCGCTTTGTTCTTAAATTGTCTACTAAATTAGGGTAATTTAATTATTTAAGACTGATTTCAAGTCATGAAAATTACTTTTTGCTTACCACCTAGTCGCTAGGCCATATTCTTCTTAAAATCCATCGTTGATGTAGATCCCATATCTTTAGAAATTATTGTTGGCAAGCCAGGACTCTAATAATTGAATATTTTTAAACCCTTTTTTTTTTATGAATAATAAGCGTTTTAATGGCGATCGATTGAGTATCCTCATTAAAAAAAGGAATTAATCCAAAAGTGATATTCGCTATTCTTTGTTCAGTTTTCTCAGGGAGAAACAGATTCATGCATGTTGAAAAAGGAAGCCTTCGACATTTAAAATACTCATCGTTATATAGGGACGAGCCTTAAACTTGGAATTTGGATAAATATGGAGTGAATTTTTGCTTATTTGAGCGATTCTATTAACCAATGCATCTGAATATTGCCATGATCTGCTTTTGAGTCTTGGGACTACCACGAACTGCACCAACATATACTAGATGAATCGCTCCCTCCGTCTTGTTTTTTGTCGACAGCGAATAATCTTTTGCATCTCACATAGGTTCGGAAAATAGATTCTTTTTTTTCTTTTTGCTTTGAAATAGCGGGGAGGCGTAATTTACTTTCTAAACTCTCAGCTAAAATTCCATTCAACATTTTTCAAAAGAATACTTTCAGATGGGTATTTTCTTTCTCAAATACCATCGAGGAGGTTCCAATCCAAACGAGGCGGAACTTGAAGTATCTTTCACGCTTATCACAAACAGGCACTTGATTTCCTTCAATAAGATTTCGATAACCTAACATCTTCTTGGTAAACCATGAACGATATCAATATTCCTTTAGTTGGTTTAATTTGCTTCCTAAAACCCAGTGATTTCTAAAAAAAGATAACCTCTATTAAATCCTGCAGTCAAAAAACAGTCCATTATTTAGTATGTCATTACCTTTACCTCACCCCATGAATGATTCTTTAAGTGCACTATAAAATCTTAAAATGCTAATTCCGTGGAATTTCTTCTGTAACAAATAGAATTGATTCAATTGATTTTTCAACCAGGACCAAATTCTAGGCTTCTTATTTCAAATAGATTTATTAGCCGATCAAAGCAAGAACTATAAAACAAAAAGCTGATTCTAGATATTTTGATAATTTGCTTTGGCTTTTCAAAATAAGTAGGCTCATCGTGCCAAAGTAATGGCAATTCTACAAGTTTATTAAACCAATTCTTATCGAAATCACAAATTAATTACTATGAAAAACATAATATTCAAAATGGACTAATCGTTAAATTAAAAATATTATTATTTGTAAAATCCATATATTAACATTTAATCTAAAAGGCCACAAGTGAATTCGTTTATAACCATATCACTTCAGAGAATAACTTTTTCAATTAAATACTTTTTTCGTTTGTCCTGATAGTTATAAAGTAGGTGCCACTTGTTCAAATGTTTCTATGTTTATCGATTTCTTCATTTGCGTTAAAATTGAGTTTAGAATAAAACTAATTTTCCCTTTTGGAATATATTGCCAAAGAAGAAACATTATTTCAACATTATGGAAGCTCTTTATATTTAAAACTCCTGAAGATGGATTTGGGTATAAAACTACCATATTATTTCTTAGTGTACTTTCTTAATGAAGATGTAGGAACAGGTTTTAGAGCCAGGAACATTTTTGTATCACCTAAAGTAGAAATCATAACCAACAAGCTACACATACTTAACGCAATTCAACATGTCTGTAAATGATAGAAAAAATCTAATTGGGATAATCGAGTTGCATAAAAAACAGTTTCCTTCATCAAGAGCGTCACTTTAAACAACATTACCAGATTCAACAAACAAAAGCACTAGGACAAGAGGGAAAAATAACACTGTATATTATACAGTATATTATATAAGTATATTATTCACGAGGTGTGGATCATGCCTGTAATTATCAAATATGTTGTAGAACGCGGATGGATCGGAAAAAGACGTTTACTTCAAAAACGGAAGCCGATGCGTCGATAAATTGTTTGGACACGGCCGAAAGCGCTGTTATGAAATCTTGGATCAGAAGCATTAGCCCGGTGACCATGTTCCAAAAGGAAAGCACCTCTCCCATTGTTAACCTAGCCCAGGCTAAAAATAACCTACAGTATATTCTATTACAGAGTGAAAATCAATGCCCGCTCACCATGTAGATAGGGTTAAGAAGCGTCCTCCCGCAACTTAAATGGTATCGCAACATAAAGAGAGTGGGAGCTCACAACTGTTTGATTAAAAAAGACCCTCTTACACCCAAAATCATAATAGTTCAAAATAAAATAGATACCAAAAAAATGGGCGTACTATTACTTAAATTGATGACCACCACCAACATACCCATAACCCGAGCTCATTATCCCGTCAATAATAGACAAAAACAACGAAGATGACTGTCTCCCCTCTCTCGATGCCTCCAGGCGTGAAAGCTGGCCTTTTGTGCCTCCGAATGAATCGATTACCCTTCCGATTCCTACTAGAGAATATAATACGACCCATAAAAGCCATCCATTAAAATTTATTCCTCCTAGAAGATATTCTTGTGCGCGTATCTCTAGAAGGCAAAAAATTAACACCATTGGTGTTAAAGGCTAAAGGTTATTGCTCCTGTTTCTTGCCACCAAATGGAAAATGAGAAAAGCAGATTTGCCTTTGCTGTCCATAGTGATTTGACTGAGGATTATACTCATAAAATTCTAATGAACTGGTATGTTAGAATTTACAAAGCTAGTTCCAAGAATCGACCAAACAATTATCCCTATACCCATTCCTAGCGCAATCTGCAATCAAGATTTGCTACAGCGTCTGCAGCTCAAGTGATTATGGCATTCTTATATGGACCATGTTATCTGTTTTAGGATATTGAGTTGAGTGTAAGAGCGACATATCGATGATACAGACAGTTGATTGATGCACCGTGCATATGCACCGGCATTATAATAAATATAACTACGCTACCACTGCCATATTTCTTAATATTAACGCACTATATGCAGAGAGCACGCAGATTAATACTCAGTGCAATTTTTTGCAATCATAGCGAAGCTTTTTTGTCTACTCGATCTAAAATCCGGACGCTCCAAAAAACTCTCTTCACCCAATACGTGGTGCGCTACACAGACGATACTACACTGGATACATTTCACTTATCATAAGTAATCCGATTTAATCTTTCTCGCTGACCGTTCTTTATATACATTCAGAGTAAATTTCTATTAATAGCATGCTTCGTGACCTTGAACTGCGGCTTTTTCCAAACACCTCAAATAACACTGTGATAACAAAAACATTAGTCTCGGCCGTCTTTCTGCTTAATAGTCGTTCGCGGACTAGAGTCACATATCCTCTCGAAGTTGCTGAGCTAAACCTGTTTCGCCCGTGATTGGCTCATAACCATTGGAGAATCAGCCATCTCACACCATTCTGAATGACAGGCTCGATTTCTTGACTTTAAATATTCAAGACCTATAAGAAACGACGCACACGCGATGAAAGCTCTCGTTGGACAGAATAATGATATATGTACGCACGCTACTTTTTTTCGCGTATTGTGAGCAGCCATTGGAAAAGCTACATATAGCAAGACCAAGTATTGCACTATTGGGAAAACAGCACTAGTCTAACTAAGTGTTGTTGTCTGAGATAACGAGATCAATCTCTCTCTCTGGTATCTCGTGTACATTCAATATATTTTGCGTGCGTGTGAACTAATCGGGCATTAACGGCGCAAGCAGGCCATTCTACTAAAGGTTTTGTATAAAAAATAGTTAGGTCAAATATGCTCGATCTTTTGATGATCTTAAAGAATAAATCGCAGTCCTCACCAGAAGCCTCCTACCCCTGGTTCTCATTTTATGAGGAACCTCATGTGTTTTTACTGCCTAGCGGTATGTTTCCCTGCGCGCATCTCTGCATGACGCTGAAGCAAATCACATGTCGCGGATTACCCTCCGTCTCCTTAAATCGTGATGACGTCGTAAAACTTTTTCGCTACCCTTAAAAATGCACATTCTTTATATGCGACAGCAGTGTTGCTCATGTGATTCCTTACATTCCTGGTCAAGTCTCTCAAAGTTTAAATGTGGGTGAGCCTATATTAGCGTGTCTCTAGGTGAATAACTGATTGAGGAGTTCTCACCCTCTTTATCGCCTGATATAAAGCACTATTATTATTTGTGAGTGCCCTCCGATGCTTTATTATACTGTTTACACAACGAAACGTGCTGAGGCGCCTCCGGCTCTCCGAACGGTTACCAGTGACAAGATCACCGTGACAACTCATAAGAAACGGTCTGTGTCGAGAGCAAGTGAATGACACACATACAACAAGTAGCCCTTCAGCTCCTTCTCATACCAATAAATTCGCGTATGTCATTAATTGAGTGCGTATTTTATACTTCGCGCAGCGCTATACTGAAATTTTCCTCCAAATTATTTAAGAAAGATTATGGGTCATTATTAAAATTTATCTTTCTATAGGAAGAAACCTGGGGCTTCATCATCTCGGTGTGTGATCCCAGCACAACTGTGAGATTCCTAGACATATTTACATGTGAGTCGCGCTACACTCGATACTGTTATTGTGATTCTCCAAGTATGAACATACACTTTATTGGCGGCTAGGCGGAACTCCACATAGGTCAAATGAACCCATGTATTTACTCTTATTCAAAGGCCAATGCCTCGCATATAGCCCTCCCTTGTGTCTCTTAGCACCTCCACTGACCGCGCCGATCAGTCCGAAGTTTCAATTCAATTATTAGAAGTTTAAAAGTTGATAGGATTTAGTTCGATCGATGCCAAGGAAAGTTCGGACTTTCTGTTGTTCCAAGTGTTAGATACTGGATTGTAGCGCCCAAAAATCTTTTTGAAGAGAACCCGTATGCCCAAGTCCCAAAATAGATTAGTCCATTACTTTCTCTACAAAGCCCCCGGTTCTGATTCCCAAAAGGGAAATACGAGACAAACACCTTTATTTATTAGATTCGAAGCTTTACATGATGTGAGTGTTGTATGTAGCCGCGACGTATCAAGACATACACCTATTCTCCAATATAACATGCTGCGGCGTCTTTTATTTTAATAGTATTTTTGGGTGTTTTATAAATCAAGCTACCACTACCAACCAATGCAATGGTATTTCGCTTTAGAAGAATGATAACTCTCGTTTATCAAGATAATTCTCATAGACAGACAGTGCTCCTATACAGAAACCGAAAACTCCGTCAATCCAGTGAGATCCTCAAGATAATAGCTCACACTGCATTATTCGCCTTACTCCGGTCAAACAGTCTCCTCGCAGTGATTGTGTCGGTTGCGTAGAAGAATGGTTTATTACGTCTATATCTAAGCACTTAAATTATAATTAAGAATTGTACACACTCGCCTCTTTGATCCAAGACTCGGCAAATCCAACACAAGGTCGAATTATTATCTATATTAGTGTTGTACTATCGGAATTGGACTCAGAATGTGAGTCCGAATAACCGCGCTCTTCTCTTAGGCGTATGCTTGGTGCACGGGGGGTGATTTTTCAAGATTTTTTGTTACGCTATCAATTCATCGTCGCGTGAGAACAATAGGAGCTCGGTGATAACGATCGCTACAATGACCAAACGGGTTTGGCACAAAGCCGCTTGAGTTAGGCAAAGCCAACTGACTTATTAGATCTCGAGATCTCGTCTCAATGGCTCTCTCGTCAACACCCAGCTTGGGCCCGATGGTTTAAAGGCGGACCACTGAATCTGAGTTCTTTGGCGGATTGTGTACTTCGCATAATATCTTTCGAGGTTTACATTTCCTGTTCTTAATGCACAAAACAAATCTGCCATCAATATGGCCTCGTTCCTGTCCCTGCTCGAGAAGGACGCCGACTATGTTGTAGTACTTATAGCCAGAACCAAACGGCCCGCGCGATGGACGCCAAAAGCTGAGGCTAAATATTTTTCAAGCATTATTCTATCTAGTACTCATTCACGCACCATAGAGGACGAAATAATGCGATTCTGATTTCTCATCGAACCTGATCTTATAAGTGACATCTGTTTCGGGCTCGGCTCATGAAATCGATAGCAATATAATGTGAATATTGATGAGACAAAATGGAATAGTTAGGATAAGAGAACAAGATAATAAGTGGCTTCTTATAGTGCACCAGTGGTGCTTGAACTCACAGAGTCTCCATGTCGCACATTTTATATTGCGATAATCCTACATAAAGGCACAAAGTGGCCATCATATAAAAATTAAACTCGATTATTACACTCTTCTTTGTATTCGTCTCCAGTGTTAGACTTGCAACAGCGACCACAAAATCTAGTGCTAATGAGACTCATAGGACAAATACACTCAATAAAACAACCGCCACCGCCTAACACAACCCATTTAGAGAGGACGTTCTCCCAAAATAAATGACGCCATGAGAAATCGCCGTTAGCGGAATTCAAATACAACACAATGGATTATTTTACTGACCTCAGCGCGCGACAACACATGAACGGCCCAAAGCCACGTACCGCCCAACGCACTCGGGGAAAACGCCCCAACAGCACCACCGCAAAGTTTTATTTTGAAATCCTTGATGGACGGCCAAATTAGCTCAGGCAAGCCCTGAGAAAAAATCATTAGAATAAGCGTCCCTGTCCAAACCGTATGAACACACCATGGTTAAGGTACTGGTAGCGCGCGAAAGCGCTTTTGCAAAATGAAATACCCACACTCCAAGAAACACGCTGAAAGAAGAATCAGTAAGCCATTGAGAATGATATCCCTATTCCTTTATCGCCAACCACCACGTAAACGCGGCCCATCATGCCGCCTAAATAAACCCAACGCCACACACTCACCGCTTTCTTTAAAAACACACCGTGAAATAATCACCGGTGAAAAATAGCGTTGATTGAGCCAAAAAACACGCTCGCCGCGCCGGCACGCTCACACCACGTTGACCCAAATTTAGTGTAATGTGGTGCAAAGCCCCACGGCAAAAAACCAAGTAAAAACAGCAAAGGAAAATCTTGTCGTTTAGGGATTTGTACGCCGTGATAACATCGCTACCATTGGCCATAAAAGCGGAGGCGAATTAAAAAATCTCAACAAAACGCCAACTGCCCAGGCGAATACGCCTCTAGACCAATATGAATGCCTATGGGCGAATAAGCCCAACAGAGCACAACAAACACGCCGCACTGCCAACTTCATTCTTTCGCTCTATATCCAACACATTTAAAATACCGCCTTGGGTCGCTAAGTATTTAGGAAGGTTTAGTTTATTAAGGCAATGCATCGAAACAACAATTTGACGAATTACTGCATCCAGTATTCACTTGGAATGAATGATGAACTTGCTCAAATTCGTATTGTTTCAAAACCGTGTGCCAATCTTTGGCAGGTGTGGTGCAAGCATCCGCTTGCGTTGCACTGTTTTCCTTCGAACATCACGCGCCGAGAATCAAGACGCTTGAATCAGAACTCAAGTGTTCGCTGTTTTACCGAGAAGGTCGCGGGCTTCGAATTACGCCATCGGTGAGGTTTTCTGGCCTACGCCGAGAGATTTTTAGCGTTAACAGAAGAAGCAAACGGGGCCGTTGATCCGTCTTCTGAACCCTTCTGGTACGCTTCCGAATTGGCGCCATGAATCCTCGGCTAACGAGTCGCTTGCAACCAATTTCCACAAAATTTCACGCACTATATCCAAAAACGGTAGAACTGCAAATTAAAACGGCACTTGGCCTCAACTACTAGAAGGACATTTTGCATCAGCATCGATAGACGGAGCGGTTATCGCGGTAGACATTGATCGCCCTTTTTTCTAAAACAGTGCGACACCTTTCTACAAGAAGATTTGGTTTCATTTCCTCAGTGTCATCCCATGCTATAATATCGTGAATGACCTAGAGGGAAAGCCATTTTCATGTGGCAGAACCCTGTCCATTACCGAGCCGCATTAGAAAACTTTGGCTTAGTCAAAACAACGTTATTTCACCCAATTCACGAGAGCATTGCGAGTTATGGCACTATTATTTTGGCTGTGTCAGTGCCGGAAGGGGTATCGCTCGTTCCGAAAGGCAGTATTTGAAGCGATATCAACATGGATGGGGATTAGTAGCGTTGTATTACAGCTTTAGAACCCATGAAAACCGCGTTCATTTGGCCCGTAATGATACGGGGGAAATTTCCCGCTTTAGATGCTTTTTATCCATAGATCAGCAGGATAAACAGTCAAAAAATGGTCTCACATTGATTACGAAGCAAACCGCTTTGAACAGACGTCGCTTTATTAAATCCCAGCCTACTTGCTTGCCATGACAGCACCTTGGCCTAGAGTCTTCTAGCCGCCCATCCTTCTGCCGGGATCTTGATTACGAAACTACGTCGCGCCAGCGGAGTCAACATTGTTACACCGGGTGGCAGGCACACCCGCATGAGTTTTCAATGGCGGTTACCCATCACCCGTCATTCCGTGCCAAAACAAAGCATCAACCCGTCGTATTCGAGTAGTGAAATCAATTAAACGAGCCAACCACCATTCATTGGCCTGGTATAAGAATTTCCCAATTAGCCATGGATGGTGCTGCCTTTTTTTTTTAAAGTCAAGCCCAACCCATCCATGCCCGGCGGCACCTTTGATTATCGAATTCACACCGCCAGAGACGCGGGGTCTTTTTGGTATCACCCGCACATGAACAGCATTGAGCAACTTTGCAAAGGCTAGTTGGCGCCGCTGATTGTCGATGAAGCAGAAAAACCAGACTTCGATACTGATCTGGTTACTTTGTATGAAAAACTGGCACATCAAGACGATTTGCTCTTTTACCGCCCTGACCACACCACAAAATGCCTTCGTTATGGAACGCCTGGCGGCGTCATGACATTAACGGTGCAATGCACCCGACCTACGGACGTACCTTGCTGGCGGCTTGCCATTTGTGTTGCGTTTTATTGAACGTCGATAACACCTTGGTATATTTGACGTGACGTCAACGGATCTGATGCTCAAATTATCGCGATTGACGGTAACCCGATAAGCTTCAACCAAGAGCGCTGAGCAATCATCTTATTGGCCCCCGGTATGCGCCTTATTCTAGGTGTTATGCGCCCAGGCAAGGAAAGGAGAAAACGGCACATTTGTGCACAAAGAACCAAAACCTCTCCGTAACACTAAGAACGGTAATGAGTAAGCTTAACGATCGCCGACTGCCCAACATTGCCACTCAACCCGGATTCCTGGCCGCAGATTTGGAAAATGTAGAAACAATTAAGGTTCGCTTTCGGATGGAACGCCGAAACATCACGCCGATCCATAAAGATGGCAAGTAACTACAACTGTTTGGGACCATGAATCGCCGTTCATGGGTAGGCATGTTCAAAAGGCAAATTCCCAGCGCCTCTGCCATAAACTAGAGCTTGGAAAAAACTTACCTTTTCCGAACTCTCTAATTTGGCAAATACCATCACCCGATCCACATACCACGGCCACACTTTTACTGGTTTTAAAATCCAATAAAAAAGCCATTCCCCCTTCCACACAGCACTGTTTTATGCGGTCAGAATGAAAACCGTTACTCGCTGCATTGTGGTTGCCGATAATTCCAGGCCGATGGATGTTATCACTTGTCACATTATTGAGCACCTTAAAAACGGGCTTCCATGGGGATGGGTCGAAGTTCAGCTAAAAGCACTGAGTTACGTGGATGTGTACCAAATAAAGGACGTAAAAAAAACCCAGATCAACAATCATTGATTTGGTGTTTTATGATCGCTTTTTCTGACAGATAAAAACGTTTTTTACAAATCGTCTTCGTTCTTCTTCATCTACCACTTCACTCGCTTGTACGTTGTGTCGGTAACCGCCAAAATTTTCTAGATAAAATGTTGGCCATGCTTGGCTTTCAGCGAAGCTAATTTTCATTAATTTCGGCTACGTGAAATAATCTCTTGCTTGTTCTGCTGTTGGGCCAATTTGCAATCAAACCCCCAAAAAAATCAGCGTCATTCAGGCAGAGCTTTATTACGCTCCTCTTTCAGATATTTTTATATGTCACTTTTTGGTCGCTTCGATTAATCGGAGGGTAAGCGATTTTTGGATGAGATAGGCTCAAATGTTTTTTTCCATTAGGGTC
>Ga0163217_1045310_pt1 | contig 11206 bp, 10 predicted proteins | sample SynspAceP_FD_185933 | JGI IMG/M metagenome (GOLD analysis project Ga0163217, IMG submission 185933) | Saline lake microbial communities from Ace Lake in Antarctica - Synechococcus sp. Ace-P (PacBio error correction) | ecosystem: Environmental > Aquatic > Non-marine Saline and Alkaline > Saline ... | reverse complement strand
GGTGTTCGCGACGGGCGGGTTGATCGCGATTCTGCCCGCGTCGATCGAAGCGGTGTCGTGGTTTGCTGGGGGCACGCGTTGGTGGTGGCCGGATCTCGATCGGTTGGTGAGCGGGGTTTTTTGGAGATGGCGAGTCGGTTGGGCGGTGGCGAGTGGCCGGTCGGTGTGGCGCGATGTTTGTCTCGCCGGCGTGTGGGCGTTTCGATAGGAGTGATGTTTTTTGGCCGGCTGTGGCGCCACAGTCTTGCGGTGGTGAGCCGATGTTGGTCGCGATCGGATTGGCGCCAGGTGTGGGTCGGTTGTGTTGATCGGGTGGTGCGCGCGAGGGTGACGCGTTTGCGTGGGATGGATGCGGGCAGGGTGTGTTGGCGGTCGATCGGGATGGTGACCGGGTTGTGGGGGGCGACGGCGGCGGTGCAATCGATCGCGTTGAGTGTGGCCCGGCGGAGTTGGTTGGGGGATGTGCCGACGTGGGGTTTTGGCGGGTGTTGTTGTTGGGGGTTGATGTTGTTAACGGCGGCGGCGGCGATTGTTGCGTTCCGGTATTGGTGGCGTTGTGTCGCTGGCGTGTGTTCAGTTTTTGGGTCACGTGTTCGGGTTGCCCGGATGTTCGGTTTCGGTGCTGACGTTCGATACGATCGGGCGCCGGCGGCGTTTCTCGGTGTGGCGGGTTCGACCCAATGTTGCGTTGTTGGCGATCGCAGGTCGTTGGTGGGGAGGGCGAGTGCGGGGACAGAGGGAACGCAGGGATGTCGGATCGGCGCCGAAGCGGCTTGCTCCGCCTACTTTTCGAGCGTTTTGCTGGGGTCTCCGGTGGCGGCGGCGTGTGGGGTGGGTCGGGTTGATCGTGGCTTTGTTTTGGATCGGTACCGAAATTTTAAACGATCGCGGTTTCCGTCATGGGGTGTGTCGGACGTGGATGATTGCGGCGGCGAGTGGGCATGTTGGCGGGTCGGTGTCGGTGGTCGTTGGCATCCGTGGGTTTACCTGCAATGCGCGGGGATGCTTGGTTTCGGCAGCCGCAGTTTTTGTAGTGCGACGCATTGCGGTGGGATCGAGATTGGCCATCTCGGCGTGGAAAGAGTTGGGGACCGTTGTGGCATCTCGCGGGTGTGTTAGGCGTGGCGGCGGATCGTTTGGTTGGGCATTCGGGAAACGTTCGCGTGGTTGCCGCGTTCGTGGGCTGAGAGTGGGTTGAAGATGGAGCCGGATTGGTCGCGGCGTTGGATGCCTGATGGCGGGTTGTGATCGGGTTCGTGGTGTTGTGTTTGGCTGCGGTCGGTGGTGTGGCGTTATCTGCGGTGTTATGCGGTCCGGCTGGGTGAGACGTCGGTATCGGGTTTTCGGGCCGGGTGTCGTGTTCGGGTTGAAGGAGATGTCACGCGGCTGCCTGTGGCGGCGGGGCGTTTTGCGTTGGTGGGTGTTGGCGGGTGCGGACGGTGGCTGTGCCGGTTCGTGCCGTGAACCGGGCCGGTCGCGGTTCTTTCGCTCGGGGCGCTCGCGATGGTGGGCGCGGGGCCGGCGGGCTGTTTTTTGCGATAGTCGTGTCGACGATGGGCACCAAACTCACCAACGATGTTTCTGATTCTGACAAACCTCGATGGCCTTTAGCGGTGTTATTGGTTGCTTGGCGAGTGGGGCGCTTGGAAGCAATCGCGTTGCGCCTCGATACGAAACGCGTTTTCTGTTGAGTGATCGCTCGATCGGGGGTGATCGATCGGGTGTTGGTGGCGTTGTTGGGTTCGGCGGTTGTTTTTGTGGCGAATTGGTGGAACGCCGTTGATCGCGAGAATTTTAGATCCGGAGCGGACCAGGTACGCTGGCAGTGGCGGTTGTGGTGGTGTTGGCGTCGGTGGGTTTGCTGGTTGCAGCCGAATGAGTCGATTGTGGTCGAGCCTTCGGGCCGGGTGTTGTCGTCGGTGTTGTTTGCCAGCAAGCGGTTGGGTTGTCGTGCCGTCTTGCATGATTGCCAGCGATCGTTTGTGGCAGGCCGTCGCTCGGTGCGCAGGCGTGTTGTGGTGGCGATACCCGCGATTTTCGTGATGCCGTGGTTGATGGGGGCGCGAGTGCGTTCCGGATGATGCGATATCGACACTGGTGGGATCGCGTCGCGTGCTGATTGCGTTGGTGGTTTCGGGTCGGCGGCGTGCTGGTGTTGGCGTTGTTGGTTCCGGTGAAGGGATGACGTTGTCTTGCGAGCTTACCGCTGAGGGGCGATCGCGTCGTTGTTGGCGATCGGTTTTCGTTTGTTTTTCGGCGAGGAACTTCGGTTAGGTTGAGGATTCGGAATCGTGGTGGGATCGCGATGCAGGTGTGAAAATCTTCCGTTTCTTCCTGCGGGTGATGAGCGGGGGCATGTTGTGCGGTCCGGTTGGTGGCATTTGGGGATGTATCGAATGGGAACCAAAACAAGTGCTTTGGCGTTGGTGGGTTTGCGGTTTGGTGGCGGCCCGTTGGGTCGACGGTTTGGGTTTGGGATTTGCGATCCGTGCCGGTTCATGCGTGCATGTGGGCGTTGCAAGCAGTGGTGTTGTTTCGGTTTGGCGATTCATGAATCGGTGATCGCTTGATCTGCCGATGAGGATGAATCAATGCGGTGACGTCCGATGGCATTGGCGGTTTGGCGACGTCCGGCGGTTCTTAATGCGTTTCGCGAAAGGACGGGTTCGGGTGCGTTGTTCTGGGGTGGTTTGTGGTGTCGGCTGGGAATTTCTGTTGTGATTTTCCGTGGTTGGCCGGGTGACGAGTGGGGATGCTCACGTTCCTGATGGCGTGGACGCGGCGGGTGTGTGATGTTGTGGCGCAGTTGATCGGTTACGTTATCCGGTGATGCCCGAGCGGAGCGGGCCGGATGTGGGTGTGTGGTGCTGTTGTTGCCGATGTGGCGGTGGCGATCGTTTTGATGTCGCTGCCGAGTTCGGGGTGGTGGCGTCGGGAGATTTGACGACGCGTTTATGTTAACCGGTTTGTCCCAGGGTGCGATTGCATTGCTCGTTGCCGCGGAGTGCTCGGTCGCGTTCCGGCGTTGGGTTCCTTTAGGTCGCCCCGTTTCAATGTGGGACGCGGATCGTCGATGTGGACGGTCTCGATGGCGTTGATCGCCGGGCCGGGGCGGCCGGTGGGCGTGTCGGAGTGTTGCAGAGGGTCGTTGGGTTGTCGCTGGGTTCGCAAACGGGCGCATGTTGATTGTCGCGGCGCATGAGTTCGCTCGCGATCGTGGTGAGCGTACTGCCATTGTTGGAGCGAGGCCGCGTCGCGATTGGCGTTGAGCTTGGATACCGTTTGGATTCGGGTGGCGCGGTCGGCGTTGTGGATCGGCTCGGGGTGTTGGATCGGCTCGGGGTGGCGGTCGAGCGTGTGTTGTTGGGTTGGGTGGCGATCGGGTGTATGTTTTGCACTGTGTTGTGTTTGGGGTCGCGAACTCGGGGCGGATGTGGATTGGCGTGCCGATTGAGTTGGGGGGGATCGCGGATCGCGCGTGGGCGGTTGGTTCAATTGTCCCGAACAAACTCAGGCCGACGGATTCGCGGGCGGGCGAACCGGCAGTCGTGACACCAATGGTTTCGGTGGGATTGGGGACGGTCGGGTTGCTGCCGGTGTTCGGGCAACGGAGGCGACGGCGTGGTTGTTAGACGTCGGCGATGCGTTGTTGATCGCGTCGGTTGCTCGCTGGTGGGGGTGATTTTGTTGGCGGATGCCGCGATTGATCGGTTGGTGCGTTGTTGGATCGTTGGAAGCAGTTGCGTTTCGGTATGGGCGGTTCGGGTCGCGGCGGGGAGCGGCGGTCGGTCGATGGTCGTGACGTTGGGCATCGAGGTTCTTCGCGGCAAAACCGGGGCGGGGATTCCTGATCGGAAGTTGCCGTGGTGATCGTGGTGCGATTGATCATGGGCGGGTTCGCGTTTGATGGCCGGCGCGATCGCGGGTGGTGAGCGGGCCTGGTTGGGAACGCGAGTGTCCGAGACCGGGGCGCCGAGGGATGGTGGCGCCCGAGGATGGGGCGCCCCTGAAGGATTGGGGTCGCGATTGGCCACCCCGAAGGCGAATTGTTGGTTTAGATGATTCGCAGCGCGCCGGGTTGTTGTACGCGCCCAGGCGATCGCCGGTTGCGACTTGGTTGCACTGTTTTCTTGTGTCGTGCGGGGAGGTTTGCGTGCACGTTTTTGGCCTTACCATCGTGCATGTTGATCGCGATTCGCGAGCGTGGGGTTGACGCATGGGCGATCCGTCGTTCGCGACGAGGTGCTGGCCGAGACGATTGCGGAAGACGGCGTTTGATTCTTGCGTTGCATTCCGGTCGTCGGTTTTGGTTTGAGTGCGTGCGTACGCGACGATGCTGAAATCGGCAAGGCGTGGTCGTGACGTTTCTACCAGGGCCACCGCTTCGTATGCGGGGTTGCTGATCGTCGTGCGGATTTACTACGGGCGGTGATGTCGGTGATGTGGAAGCGTGGGTTGCCACGATCGCGACGGTGATTTTGGCCAAACGGGGGCGTTGTGGGTGACGTTGACCCAGATGCCGGGTGGGATTCCTGACCAACATCCTCAGGCGTGGTTGATTTCCGCACGGCGATGTTGCGCTGTTAGCGGTGGCGTGGATTCAAACGCGACCGTTTGGACAACACGTTGGAACTGCGATCCGTTACGCGGCGACTGTTGTATTGATTTACATCAGCAGCACGGCGGACCATGGTTTGATGAGCCGAGATCGGGCAGCTTCGTGGTGGGTCCGGTGTTGTTGATCGCGTTTGTCGCTGACGGATGTTTGGCGGGCGTCGTCATGCGGGATCAAACCGTTTTGTATCTTGGACACAATTTTCGTTTTGCTCGCGTGACGAGTTATGGTGTGGCCACGCGGTTCAAGCGATCGATGCGGTGTGGCCGTGGTGGGTTGTTCGAGGATCATGAGCGGTTTGATTCTGTTGTCGGCGCTTGCGGAATCGAGAGAAACACCGCGACAAGTTGCAACGGTGGTCCGCATGAGTTGGCCAGGTGGAATGACGTACGTTTAAGCCTTTCTTAGGCTGACACCGGAGCGTTGGGATGTGTCAGGCTGGAAAGCCTGACGTTTACGTTAGCCTTTCGTAGGCTGGACACCGGAGCTTGCGGAATGTGTCAGGCTGGAAAGCCTTGACGTTACGTTAGCCTTTCTAGGGCTGACAGCGGAAGCGTTGGGATGCTGTCATTTGCTGGAAAGCCTGACGGTACGTTAGCCTTTTCTAGGCTGGACACGGAGCGTGGGATGTGTGTCAGGCTGGAAAGCCTGACGTAACGTTAGCCTTTCTAGGCTGACACCGGAGCGTTGGGATGTGTCAGGCTGGAAAGCCGACGTACCGTTAGCCTTTCTAGGCTGGACACCGGAGCGTACTTGGGGGATGTGTCAGGCTGGAAAAGCCTGGACGTACGTTAGGCCTTTCTAGCTGCTGACACCGGAAGCGTATGGGATGTGTCAGGCTGGAAAGGGGCCTGACGTTACGTTAGGCGTACAACTGGTAACAGCAATCACGTAGACCAGCACGCCGTGATGGACACGTACATCCACACTGGAACGCGTAGCGGACCCATTTTTTGTGCGGCGACCGATCGTCCGTTTTTGGCCAAATAGATTCGCTCGGATGGGCGGAGGAACGGGGACCGTGATGGCGAAGCAAGAATGTGCGGGATCAGGGATCGAAAAATAGTGATTTTCGCCGCCAAGGGCTGGCGTCGTCGGGAAACGCGTCATTCCATTTTGATCCAAGGATTGAATAGGGCGAATTTATGGAATTAAATAGCACGCCAAAAAAACGACGCTGACGCCGACGCGCTGAGCATCAGGTTTTTTGGGTTTTTTGGCTCGTCCGTTTTTGATGTTCCACAATCCCATCCGCGAGCAACACGTGGCGACGGTGTTGAGTGCCGCGTTGAGGTGAGGCAGGTTAGTCGCGAGGGCGTCCCACATGGGTGTTTCTGCCAACGGTTTGGAATGAGGGGAAGGAAATGGGGGAATTGCGACAGAGAAGCGTTCCTGGATTGGGCCCGATCTTTAGCCGTTCGCGGCGGGGACCAAAGCGGACGGCAATGTTAATTTTGCGTCGCGTTATTCTTCAGAACCACGGTTGCAACCCTCGATTCAGCCGCCCGATGCGTTAGATTGGAGGGCGACCCGTTATTCGCAAACCTGCCCATTATACCGTGGAGCCTCGTTCGTGTCCGCGACCTCCTCCCGCCGTTTATCGAACCACGACTTGAACCGAGAACTCGCGTTGTTGGGACGTTCCCCCCCCCCAAAAAAATTTTTTTTTTTTTTCCCTTTTCCGGGGGGGGGGGTTCTCGACCAAGGCCGGCGGACACAAACAAGTTGCAGTGCTCGAACGGGCGAAATTCTTGCATCACGGGTTTCGAACCTGGACGCAGTTTGTGTATGGTCCGAGTGGGGCCAGTTTTGAAATTGCAGATTCGCGGCAGCGGCGGGCGGCGAGACCCAAGCCGGTTTGACCGCGTCGGGAACAATTGGGCAAAGCCGTCGCGACGCGGTTCCGGACGCCATGTGGATCGGCAATACAAAATTTCTGGCTCGAGGATCTGCCAACCGCAACTTCGCCGAAAAAAAAAACATCACTCGCATCGACCTGAAATCAATTTGCAGCCGACGACTCGTCCGCTGCCGCCGAAACAGCATTTTATGGTGATGGTTGTCGCGGTATTGTCGCCTTCAGGCGCTCCCAACGACCGACGGTTTCCGATGGCTTGCCGGGTTGGGCATTCACCTTTGTGTGGAACTTCGCGGCGTCGCCGAACTCGCCCCTCCAAAAACACAACGCAAATTCTGCCGGGGGATAGCTCCGATTTCGCCCGACGGCAAATCCGTTGGCGGCAACAAAGCGACCGATGGACAGAGATCGAACCGCAGTTCGCGGTTCATTCCCGCTCGGACGCACCCTGCCGCGGATTTTCCTCTGCCGGCGGAACACAAGCTCACGGCGAAAAATCGGTCGAAATGGGCAATCGCAGAGGTGGCTTCCGGGAAAACAGTTTCAACTACGTTTGCGCTCGAAGACCTCGTAACGCATTTGCTGACGATTTCTTTCCGGTCGTTGAAAAGTCGTGCAGTGCAAAAAAACCGTTTCCGCATCACCCGCAAAACGCCGAACGTCGAGTTACTGAAGACGGCGCGGGGACGATTTGCTCGGCGGCATGGCGAAGAGGTGCTCGAAAGTCGCCGGTTTGTCCGACGTCCGTTCGTTTGGAAAATGGACGCTTCGGCGAGTGCATGCGATTCGCAAACTACTTGTATGGAGAGTTTTTTACGTCAATCCGATTACGTTTTCCGATCGAAGACCGTTGGATTTGCACGTACTTGTTCGGATTGCATTCGGTCAAAGGGTTCGGACTCGTTGCGCGGACGAACCCTGGCGCCCCAGCGAAGTCCCGCGATCGATCCGTCGGAACCGATGTTCGCGTCCATTCGCCGCCGGCGTATATTCAGCTGATGCACCCCCTACGAGACCTTCGAACCCGTCGTGCGAATGATCGAAGAGGCGGCGCATCGATCCGGACTTTAGCGGTGAAACAAATCCTTGTAATCGGACGAGCTCTGGACACCCCCATCGTAAGCGGCATTGATACGTGCCGCCGAGGCGAGTACGGGAAATACGTCACCGCGATCGTCGAACTGAAAGCTCGTTTCGACGAAAAGCTCGTAACATCGAATGCTCGCGAGAATGAACAATCCGGCGTGCAATCATTCTACGGCACCGTGGATTGAAAAAACGCACGCCCAAGGTTTGCCATCATCGTGCGGCGCGAACCCCAGGGATTAGTTGCGGTTACGTTGCATTTCGGGACCGGAAACTACAACGAGGGGTAACTGCCAATCTACGGGATATCTCGATTTTCGGACCAAGACGAGGTACTCGCACCGACGCGACGATGTCTTTCAACGCGGTCCACCGGATCGAGTCAACCGCCAACCATTGCAACAACTCGCGATCGCCCCCGTTAACGCTTCGCCGCACGTTTACTCGAAATGATCGAGGCGGACGAACGGTCCAAACAAGGACAAAAGGGAGAGATCATTGCCAAGCTCAACGCGCTCGTCGACACCGAGGTGATCGACACGTTGTACGAGCCAGCAAAGCGGCGTGAGGATTCGTTTTGAACTTCGCGGCTTGTGCCTGCTTGCGTCCTGGCATTGAGGGCCAAGCCGAATCGATTAAAGTCGTCTCGATGTCGACGGTTTTTAGAGGCATGCCCGATTGATGTATTTCGTCACGGGCGGCGACTCGAAGGTTTTCATCAGCAGCGCCGATTGGATTGCCTTCGCTAATCTTCGACCGTCGGTGGCAGTTGTTGATTCCCGGCAATGATCGGCCATTCATAAACGGGTTAAAGGAAAAACCGCTGGGTTTGTATTTCCGTGACAATTTCAAAACGCGTGGAGATGCAGTCGACGGTTCGTACAAAAACGGTGACCGCGGGAAAAGACACAAAACCACTGGCGTTCGCAGGAGTATCTGCACCGCAAAGACGTATCGATAACCTGCGAAAGATCAAGCAAAGATCCCAGTCGATTTTCGAAACGCACCGACCGCGAGATTGAGGTTTTGCTCGTTCACTCCGTCACATTGTGCGACACTAAAACCTTAAGCTGGCGGAAGTGAGCGACAGCGAAACAAAAACTGTTGTAAACCGAACTCGCCAGAGTTTGATTTCTGGGGAATATTTAAAGTCTGGCGCGACTTCGGCTACGGGAATTGATTCCGCCACTTATTTTTTCCGGCGGTTCGTTCGCCGTATTGGGCGTCCGCCCCGGTTCAACGGAGAACCGTGGCGAAACGCCCAAAAACGGCTAATACAAAACCGAAAACACTCCCGAACCTGCGTAAAGAATGCCTCGATTCTCCGCTAACTCTTTGGTGTTTTGCATTACCGGTTTTTGCTGCGCTATTTCGCTCTGCCTCGCAATGGCGCCCGCAAGTACGATTCCCTGTTGTCTTGGCTCGCCAACTTCGCTCGTATTGTACGGAACCACTTCTTTTCATTACCGGAACTCGCGTCTCGATTTGTATCGCTGTCGTCGACTTTCGCACCGATCTGTTGAGCGGCAATCGGTTGCCTCCGCCAATTCCCATTCGTTTTCTTGCCCGCCCTACATTGGCATCATGTTGTTGTCACGGCTACATCCATTTATCTACCACATTCTCTTGATGGACTGGCACTACCATAAAACAATTCCACAGGTATGTTCTTCGCTTACCAACCACTTGCGTTGGTTAGCTTTTTAGTTGGCCTTGTTCTTTTCTTCATTTCCGTTTGCGATCCTTTGCGTTTGACGCTAATACTAAAATCGGATAGTCGGACAATCGCCATCGTCTGTCACCCATTCCCGTAGGAAATCGGCAGCGAAGAATAAAAAGCGGATAACATCCCGCTTGCCAGTTCTACTCTTACGTTTCGATCGTCATTGGCGGGGCAATGGTACCGGCGTCCGCCTTCGATCGCCCAAAACTCTTCTTCCCGAGCACTGGAGGCTTGCAGGAATTCGTCGGTGCTCTGCGGGTCATGTGCGGCAGGTTTCGGTTAACCGGTCGGCGAGGTACGTCGAGTCCAATTCTTCCCAGGTTTCGACCGGTTGTGTTTTCTCCGCGGGATGTTGGCCATTTCGTCGAGCAACAGGATCATTCGGCAAACAATGTCGAAACAGAATGCCCTCTTCTTTTTTGCCAGGTTTCTGAGTGACGACGTATTTGTCGAAATACCGCCCGAATTCCCAATCAGCTCGGCCCACGATCCAAAACCGGTCGGACCCGACATCGTCGACGCTCGGGTAATCATCCCGAAAACAGACGCAGGATTTTCTCGCCGATCGTTAGTGGCCATTACGCGTGCCGTGCTTTCAAACATTCACTCCGCCGAATTCCTTTGTCGTGACCTTCTTCCTCCTTCTTCGTCTCTCGCCCACGCCGAGTTCCGCGGTGCGGGCGAGTCCACGTTGCAAAGAGGCAAGCGGGTCGAGATAGGAGGTCCGCCCAAACCTCCGGCGGGCATGTCTTCGATCTTCGGCATCCCGCGTGAAAACGGGCCACCGTTGCCGGGGCACATCGAAGCACACTTTCGAGCACCAGCGATGCGGTTCGTTTGTCGTCAGCCGTCGCGAGCAAGTCGCCGACAAAAACGCCGAACAACGGGTGATGCTTTTAAGCTGCACGATGCGTTGCAGTCGGCTTGCGAGGGGTTCGCCACAGTGAATTCGGCGTGTAGTCGGCGATTCGTATCCACGCTGCTCGATCGTTGGCCTCTTTTTCCGCCGGGGTTTCGTCGCCATGTTTCCTTTATCGGGAAACCGGGTCGTTTCGTTCGACGCGTCGCTCGGTTCCTCGCACGCAGATTATCGAGGCCAAACTCCACCGAACAATCCTTCGGTCGCAGGCGGGCGGTTGGCTTGCCGCGTCTTAACTTTTCGGCTGTTCAACCGCATTGGCTGCCTCGGCTTCGAATTGCCCGCGACCAGGTCGCCGGGTTTCTGCCGTCCGCCGGGTGGCACGCCTCGGTGTTGACTTCGAGAGCACGCGGGGCGGGGTCGAGTTCCAAACGCGTCGGAATTGTGCAACAGTGATCAGCATCCGGTTGAAGATCTTTCTGAGCGGTTCAATTCCCGGCGGGGTTTGCATCAATTCCGCCGGTCAACCAGATCCGCCGAACATCGGGGCGATTGTCGTTGTTTCTTTGGAAATCAAATACCGCGAGCAAACGCCACGGTTAATCGACCGCGAGAAAAACCAGGGTCCGCCGGATTGGGCCGTCTTGCAAATTGTTCGAAAACTGTGTTTGCCGTTCCAAATTAGGGGGGGGGTTTTTTTTTCCACCGGTTTCGTCGTTTCGGCATCTTTTCTTGAGCTGTTTCCCGCGCCCGCAAAACAGTCCCCGGGTCCCTTCGGTGTTCCTCGGGAATCTGGGTGGAACTTTTTTTCCACGCCAGCGGGTGCATTTTTTTTGTCCACGTCGTCTTTTCGGTTGGTTGCGGAGCGCCGAACCACGTATTCCCCCCGTCGTCCCCAAATTTGGGGGGCGGGGCGTCCCGGGCACGTTCCGAAAAAAAAAAATTTTTGGGGGGGTGGGGGAAAAAAAAAGCCGGGCTTGGCGGGGGGGAAAACCCTCGGACGGGGGAAAGGTTTTTTGCGTTTATCCCTTCGGCCCTTTGAGCAAACACCGGATCTCCTTCTTT
>Ga0163217_1039026_pt1 | contig 11206 bp, 17 predicted proteins | sample SynspAceP_FD_185933 | JGI IMG/M metagenome (GOLD analysis project Ga0163217, IMG submission 185933) | Saline lake microbial communities from Ace Lake in Antarctica - Synechococcus sp. Ace-P (PacBio error correction) | ecosystem: Environmental > Aquatic > Non-marine Saline and Alkaline > Saline ... | reverse complement strand
GCCAAGCAGCAACCAATCCCCCACATCCGCGTTTTTCGTCGGGCAGAGTGATCATCGCCCAGCGGGCTGAGATTTATTGAACTGCGCCGAATGTTGCGCGATCGAGGGGATTTACGCAAGTCCGGAATATCACAAATTTACGACGCTCTTTTTCGCGCTCCTGAGCCAGCGCTGGCCCTTTTGCAGCCCTCGTCCTCATCCTTGCATACTACTGGTGCCGTGGTTCGCTCCGTCCGTCCTGGACAGATTCACCTCTGTTGTCTACTCATTGAATTCAGCATGCCATCACCCGGGTGATACGAGCCATTGAGCTTCTGCGTCAGGACGCAGCCTTTTCGTAGGAAAGCTCGTAGGGGCGCCATGGCACAGGGGCGTCCTTACTCTCGCCACTCCAAAGCCCTTGTCGATTGCCGGTGCCGGTGATGTGCATATCACTACGTCGCAGGTGTGATAATATGCTCGATCGGTTTCGTGCCTGCAGTGTTCGATGGCGCATGCAGTAGCCCCTGCTGGTGCAGTTTGCCCGTTGACGGACTGCCCTTCAGGGTGGGAAGATGGACTGTGGTGAAGCTCCGACGGACTGGATCGTGCTTGTTGTCGGTCGCGGCATCCGGAAACCGCCATGGATGACTTACACATTATGGCTGATGCCAGTGGGCATGGTGTTCTTTCAGGCAAGCACCAGCACACGCCGCCACAAGCGAGCATCAAGGCTGAGGCCCATGGCCATGCGCCGTGTGGAAGCTTCGCGCCAGCGCCAAGCACCGAGAACAACACGCCCACGAACGGAGCCGTGGCAAACACCACAGCCTTCGCGAGCTCGCGCCCAGGTGGCGTTAGAGCCAGCAGATCCGCCAGATCGAAAGCCGCTATCCCACTGGTTGCCGATGGCCAGCAGCCCAGCACAGCGGGAAGCGGCCGGCAGGGATTGGCCAGCATTGCGAGAGCCAGGATCCAGCATCGGGAGCTGAGGCCCCGATCGCTTTCCAGCAGGGCGATCTGGAGCGGGTCGCGCAGGACTCAGGCGTGGCTGAGGTTTGGTTGTCCGATCCCCCCAGGCCAGGCAGGCCGCCGCCGATCAACAAGCCGTGTCCCTGCAGAGAGGTGGCCACCGTCAAAGGAGCTGTTCGGTGAGCAGACCGGCACCGCTGAGGTATCAAAACGGCAGCGATCAGTCCTTGCCGCTTGAGTGTTCACGGCTAATCAACACCTGCGATCAACAAGGGAACACTGCTTCCTAGCGGATTCAGCCAGCAGCGAGGCTTGATCCCTGCAGGCAGCCAGGGTGAGCCCCTGCACCAGGCAGCATGGGATCCCGACCATCCACCGAGAATGCTGATCCCAGGAGTGGGTGGAAGGTCTTAGGCGCTGAATCGGGGATGTCCTCCTAAAGCTTGATGGACAACAAAACCCCGCACGATCAAAAGCCGAAGGTGGCTCCTCCGTTACAGCAGTGGCACGCGGAATCATCAGCGGCCGGAGGGCCCATCCCGGACTGAAGGACACTGATCAGCGCGAGCGCAAGACCGAAAGGAACAGGCCAGCCAGACAGCCCGGCGATCAAGCCCTGACTTCTGGGGGCACCCCTCACTTTCGGTGGCATGTTCGTGGAACATTGATCACCAAACGCCTTATATATCACTTGTTTGATCGTTCATCAGCCTGAGAATACGCCGCTGCAATGAAGCCGACGGTGTCAGATTGTTTCTAAGCCAGCGAATGTTGAACCTCTTCGGCAGATTCTGGCATGCATGCACTTCAACTGTGACATGGACAAGGCCCATGTTCTTGGGATACATGCTTTGTATTGAGGCTTGGCGTCAGTGGTTCATGTGCAACGCACGGAGATGATTGGACGGAATAGATCTTTGGCCCAATCGGCCCGCACAATGCAGATCCGTTTGAGCACTGTGTCATCGTCGGCCTCCGATGCTTATTGGCCTGCATTGTGCGCCGAGATTGGTTTGCGGACCTTCCTGGTCCCAGCCAATTACCCTGCTCGTTAGACCCGTAAATAGGAGACGACCGACCCACTGCGCGACAAGCACAGCTCCAACGATTCCATTGCCGAATCCATCCAGATGCAACCCGAAATACTTGCAGTGCAAGGCAAGGCGAGCTATTGCCAGGATAGAAGGTAAGCGCATCAGCAAGGGACATTGTTAGGTATTGCTGCTTTGAAGGTTGTGGTCATGAAATGATGGCCGTGGTGCATGGCTGTGATCATGCTCAACATGCCTATGGTCCGTGAGTCTCTACCCGGCGAGGGATACACGCACACAGACGCCATTAACCAGCAAGCCAGCACAGGCAATGAAAAATTGCCTGATCAAAAATAATTTTCAATCGATTAAGTAGTCTGCCAACACTTTTCCAACTGCCATAAAGCAGTGCAAAGACACCAGCTAGCAAGTAGTGCCTCCGGTGAGCCCCAAGGCGGTTTTGACCTTGCAGGTCCCAAAGCTGACAATCGAGGATTGGCCGGGCGTTGCGCCTGGCCATAGGACTATAGCGAAGGCTGAAAACGCCTGAGGCCGCAAACCGGCGTAGTGATGCCCATATGTAGGCATGCCAGCAAATTGCCATCGAGCCGAACTCCGTGCCGGACGGACGAGCTCAACCACCACATCACGACCAGTGATCCCAATGACAATCACCGTGCGCGATTCTCCAGGGTCGTCTCTAGCTCTTGGCCTAAACGTATGCCCGTGCTGCCAAGTGTGAATGTTTTTTCGTTATGCATGCCTGGTTTTGTTGCCCCTAAGGTGAACTGTCATGGCTCCTGGCGGATAGATTGGCTGAGCCCTTGCGGTTTTCACCAGCGGCGCAAGGGTGCCGCAGGCCATTGGGCCGAATAGCCGGTTAAGAGGCTGGCGACTGCAGTGTTGGCTGTTGTATCGCATCGATTCGCCATTCCACGGCGGCCCGCTCTGCACCGCAGATTGTCAAGCACGGTGGTCATGTCTGTCACCCCAAAGCCTCGTACCGGATTTCGACGGCGATAAGAGCGAGCCCAGTGAGCTATCTGATTCTGGGCTTCCGCCCACCTTTTCGCATCGCCCAGTCTGCGAAATTGCATAGCCGTCGCAGACGTGTGGGACCGCCTGCTTGCGGAATCTTGCAGGCCGGCTGCTTGAAGCTGCCTTTCCGCTTGCCATTGGACGATTCCGATCGGCGACTGTGGCAGCAGCACGCTGGAGCCACCATCAAAGAGGGCCAGCTGAACAGCAAACGGCACCGCTCGCCAGGGTGGCAGTTTCCGAAATTTCCCTCTGGAAAGCCGGTTGATGCCGGCAGCTGCCGAGAGTGGAGAGTTTGGGCAAGATATTCGATTTTGTAAGGCGCTTCGCCTCCAGGAGCGCCCCACTGCCTGGGCCAGGCTTGCCTTGAGATTTCCTCGCGCAGGGCCCAAGGCCTGCTGAAAGTGTCTGTTCGCGCGTCTTCCAGCGGGCCAAGCTCGCGGCTGCAGCGGTCGGACGGCAAGCACGAACTTCACATCAGGCAGCGCCATGCTCCAGCCAGTTCGCAGGAGTCAGTTGAAAGAGTTCTTCATAGGCTCGTAAAAGCCTGCTGGAAAGTTGGGCCGAGCTTGGCAGTGCGGGATCTGTTCAACATCAGCAATCAGCTGCCGCAAAAGGCCGGCATTGAAGAAGGCGGCCTCGCTGCGCATAACCTGCTCGGTGGTCGAAAGATATAGAATCTCTTGATGTGTACTGAATCTTATTCGAGCCATCGCATGGAGATCGACGTAGCGCGTCTGAGCAAGCCTCAGCAAGCAGGTCTCTGGACGGATGATCGAACAGCGAATTTTTTTAGCTTCGAGCTCGGCGCCCGCGGAGCGGGTGTGGCCCGCTGCAGCCCACCGGGCCGGTCACAGCAAGGTCCACTCGACCCTGCCAACTGCGACGATCTTCATTGGGCCGGTGGCACCGGCCGGCCTGGGGGCCGATGGGAATCAGAGGCTGGAATACTCCGTGGACGCATTCAGCGACCAAGGACTGTTGCGGAAAGCTGGATCGTGGGGAGACCACTGCCTTCGGAGCTGCCACGGAAGGCCGCCATTCCGTCCCTAGGATCTCGGCATAGCCTGGCCAGCTCGGGTTGGGTTCTCCAGCCCGGAAACGCAGGGCGGTTTTCCAGGGTCCACCGGTTTCGCCTCCACTGTGAGTTGCACCTCAGGAGCACTCCAAGTCGCTCCTTCAACCTGCCGGCAAATTCGGGCTGGGCTCGACTGGTGAGAGGCTTAAACCAAAGGCGAGAGGCGTCCCGCTGCCAACGGCCAGCCTTCAGGGCCGGCGAAACATGCCAGCAATGCGCTTACGGCAGCCAGCATCAAAAAACGTGGTTGTCGTGTTGGCATGGGGAACTGGATCGATGGTTTTTACACCTATCCCTGCTCTGCGCTGGGTAGGGTATGAAGCGACTGTCCTGAGGCCTCAGGGGCGGACTGCGTATCCAGCTCGGTCTTCAGCACATAGGTCGTTTGACCGGCAAGAGTTTTTCGGCCTCCCTTAGACGGCCGCAGAGGCATCTCCGTCGGCCTCCTGTCTGCTTTCCAATCAGCCACAGATAGAGGCCCTGGCCACAACCCTTTTCGTAGAGAAAAGACCACTGGGACTGCCAGTTCAGGTACTGACCAGCCTGAAGCTACCGTGAGCTTGCAATGTCGGCGGCAATTGACCACAGGAAAAAGCCGTCACCGCCGTTCCCGCCGCCGGTGTCGTGCGTTGATCGGCTGCGCCCGCAACAGGATGCCACGATTAGCCTCCAACCCGCTGCCGCGCTGCCCACCACTTGTTACCCGGGCTGGAATCACGCGATCCTGCTGTCACACGCAAGATTCCCCGACTTGATGACTTTTCCACAAGAATTCTGGGTGTCACAACAAAAGTGAGTTCCGCTTGCCGCCAGGAATACTGATTTCGGCCTACCACTTCGCGCGGCCTGGCACGAAACTACCAGGCAACATCTTCACGGCCGTTCACTTGCCGCTTTGATCGGGCTTCTTGAAAAGAACATTTCCCGATGCACTGGTGGAGTCCGCACATGCTGGCCTTTGGCGGCGGCGGCTCGAACCCTCGGCATTGGGCGCGCACGATTCGATACGTTTGTCTCTAACCTTCCACTGCCAGGGGGATATAGCCTTTCTTCATTCGCCAGTGCAGACATTGCGGCGCATACTGGCCGTCAACCAAGCTTGGCCTGGCGCCGCCGATACTTCCAGTTCGCGGATAATCATCGCCGCTTCAGGGCTGACGACCGCCTGGCCAATCGGCTGCCCCGGCACGGACAACAGCATACGGCCGGAACAAGGCAGCTTCGCGGATTCGACATGCTTACCGGCACGCCACCGCGGGAACTGCCCACCTACCTGGCAGCTTTCAACGAAAACCTGAGATCTGACAGTTCGGCCCGCCACTGCTTCGCTCCGGGTCGATCAGCTCGATGCCGAAGCTGCGCAACTGGGCCTCGCCTCATCTGTCCACGCCCTCCATCGGCTTGCCCTCCGCTGACCTGGCTGGTATTCGGTTTGGCTCGGGTCTGAGGGGTAGTGATTCTGTGCGGCCTAGTGCCCAGAACAGCTGCCAAGGCCAAAGCACCGCCAGGGCAAGGGCCAGCCCCACGGCAGGCAGCCATGTGGTGCCGACTGGATTGAACACTCCGTTGCCCAGAATCGGAGGAAACTGGAGAACTCCGTTCCGCTTGGCCTATGCTGTGTCTTCCTTCCCCGGAGGGAGCAATTCGGAGTGTATACGTCATTGCTTAGCGACCAAGAATCGCGCGGCCCGAACTGTTTTCTAAAGAAAGATTCTTAGCGTCCATCACGCCGGTTGCACTCGGTGGCCGGCAGCAAAACCAGCTACCGAAGCGGGCATTAAAGAGCGGGTCCAGCACTAGCAGAGTGAGGCCGGTAGAGGTGATCAACCCCCGCAGCACCACAATCCGCCAGGGTTGGAGGATTTCTCGGTTGCCTGCCCGAATTGCCAGGGCCACGGCATACGATGCCCAGTAGCCTGTGAGCTCAGCGGCAGTTGCATCAGAATTGCACTTGAGACGCTTCAAGACTGCCCGCGCGGATCACCTCTCTGAGGCTCTATTCCCTTGCGCCCTGCGACGGCGGTTGTAGTTTGTCGACCAGAAGCAAGGACCATTTGCGAACCGCTACCCCGAAACAGGTTGATGAAAGCCGATCATGCGGGCCACCGAAGCACCCGCCCACTCAGCCCAGGCATTGGCGGCAAGCCACCGAGACGAGGGCCAGCGGAGCGGTTGATGAGGATGGCGATCGTTGCCGGGACGTGATTGAACGACCATTGAACATTCTAGCACACCCGATCACCACAACTGCCAGGCAGGGCTGCCTTAGAGCACCAAGTTTTGGCGGTGGCCCGCTCCTCGGATTCGAACTGTCCGCCATAACCGGAATTCAGGTAGCCGCTTGGGCAGAGTGATTCGGTGGAATCCGAATCACTTTCTGAATGTCTTTGACGACTGGGCCAAGCGGCCGTCCACTGACGTTGGGACGACACCACGATTTCAAACCTGGCAGGACATCCTCCCGGTTCACTGATGTTGGCCCCCACGGCCGTTGCTCGACCCGGCATAATGGCTGGACGATCGGACACATGTGACTCCGGAAAGGAGTAAGCGATTCGGACAGGGGACCACCAAGATGGCGTCGAGGTACTGTCCGCCTAAATCGTGCTCCTGCTTTCACCGTTCACAGAGCACATCGAGTGGGGCAGGGACATCTCTTCCCAATCCACCTTGCCCTAACCACCTTGCCCGTTGAGGGCCAAATCTCCAAGGCCTTCAGAGGCTGTTGAACATTCAGGGACCAGCACCGCTGCCGCCTTTGGCGTCCGAACGCGCCGATCTTGCACCTGCTCGATAGGCAGTTTGCGGTGCTCCAAGCTGCAGATCCACACCCACCTCAAATCGAGCTCCAACATGGGGGTACGCGTCCGCCACCTACGCTCGACCTCGATTACCTGCGCAAGGCTCGACCGAGATCGGGGGCCGCTTACCCGATTCTTGATGGCGGATCGCACTGCGCCCCACCACGCGAGAGCACTTCATTCCATACGGTGGGAGATAAAGCCAACCGATGTTGGGCGCTACCCCAGGCAGCCTTCAGGGCAATGCTTCCACAGCAGCTGGTCTGATTGCTCATATCCCTCAACGGCCTTGTTTCATGGCCTGATCACTCGACGCTCCACATCCACATGAGCACGAGATCACCCCAGCAACCGTCGGCCATTCAACCGGGGGCCCGCACCCGCGACCTGCACCACTCGAGAACAGAGGGGCTGGCCTCAGCCGCGTGTTGGAAGAGTGCGAGGCCGGGCGCGGTTTGCGTCATCTCCAGCGGACACGCCCGGGGTAAGAGCACCAATCGCCAATTCCAGGGAACTTTCTCGCGGAAACTCCGGCAGAAAGGAACCCCGCCCAAGGCCTGGGCAGTATGGTGCAATTGCAAAACCACGACGGCGCACCAGGGCACGGAGATAGCACCCGCTTGGTGAAACCAATGCGATCTCCAGCAGCGGCCACGGTAGAAGCCGCTCCGCCGGTCCGCAATCCAGGTGTCTTCTCCGCTTGGGAAGCTTGGGCCCTGGCCAGGCAGAATCGGCGCAGAGACGGCAGGCGGTAGCGTGATCGCCACAGGGTGCGACGGCCACGATCGAGAACAGACAGGCCAGGCCCATCGGCCGCGAAGATCCGTCCTTCCACCCCCCGCACTAGGCTGCAAGGATCGGGCGCGCAGAACCACCACTGATTGCATCACGAGCTGGCACACGAGAATCAACCGGCTGCGCTCGCACTTGCACGACCCGTGTCAAACACCACCTGCGGGGATTGCTCGGGCCCGACCGGCGGCCCTGGTTGCGGCGCAAGCCGGCTGTAGCAGTTCTCCATTGTCGGACAAATGCCGCGTCGACCACCGAGCACCGATCCGCCACACTCAAAACCAACCGAGGGCTCCATGGCGGTTGATCTCAGCCCGAAGGCACGCATCAGCCATCAAGCCCGATCAACAAAGACAGGGGTGATGGCACTGAGGGTGATGACGGCGGTTCTTTACTCAACGCCAGTTCATCAAGGAAACAGCACCTCACCACCGAGACGATCACGATGGCCTTCGATCAGCGAACCACTGACGTTATGATACGCTGTATTCAATGAAGCTGGCCTAGACGGAGGTTGCGCCTTGACCTGATATGTCAATCGGCAGAGGTCTGGTGAGGGCGGTCGATTCGCTCCCCTCCACCTCACTGCGGTGACTTGGCGAGTGCTCGATGTCGGGCGTTTTGTTGATTCATCAGCACTAACGCCGGCATATGCCGGTGAAGCTTTGCCGTCTCCGCGCTTTGAGAGCCGGGGCACGCCGTACTCGGCCACACGCCGTTCAGTGGCACGCTTCTGCCTGCTGCCTGGGTCCAACCAAACCACCCGCCGACGTCCTTGGCTATTCCGGTGGACCTGGACGACCCCGGTCGGCCATCAGCCTTTACCTGGCCTTCCGCCAGACGAGCGCAAACGCCGGGGAGGTGATGGCGGCTGGCGCCCAGACCACCCATCGCACGCAACGGCCTGCAGCTGAAACTCTGGGTCGGACGCTGCAGCTCCCTTGGATCAATCAAGCACTTGTTGCTGGGGGCTCATCGGCCGCACGTAAAAGCTGCACCTGGGCCACCACCCTGGGAATGGAAACAGGAATTCTGGTTGGCGAAAACGGTCCGCGACTAACCAGGGGCGATGGAGCTCCATCGGCGTGGTGGAAGCCGGTCCTCGCTGACGGTGAAGGCCGTACCTGCAGATCCGTGCGAGAGGGGGAAAGCAGCGGAGAGATTTGGCGGCCTTGCCGGCGTTGGCTGGAAGTACACGAGGAGATCTTGCCCCAAGGCGGCTCCGCAACCGATTGACGAGCCCGGTGATATCGGTTCTGATCCAAAGACCACCTGCACATTGAGGAGGGTTCCGACCTTGGAATGATCGACGCGCACCGTTTTTTCACACCCGGCAGGTGAACATTTGACGGCCGATTCGATCCGGCACAAGGTGATTGCGTGACTTTCCACTTTCTCGGGCGCTGAGCGAGACCATCGGCTGTGGTCTGCCACAACACCACCTGTGGTTGGGGCGAACCTGGGAAAAGACATCGAAGGGGCATCCGGCTCAGGATTGGAAAGGCCCCAGCAGGGTGATCAAGATGGCACACGGCAACAAACAAACCAACATTCCTGGTGATCGAGAGTCCCGCCAGCGTCTGGTTGAGCAGGGCGGTGAGCATGACCATACATTCGAGTTGAGGAGCGCGATCGAGAACGAGGGGTTCGGCGGGTCCACGCTGGCCATGGCGCGAGGCCACCACCACCGCCACACCACCAGCACTGCCGCACCGCGCACCAATCACAAGGGGCTTGAGACCAGCCGGCTTCTGCCGCCGGTGGCGGCCATCTGGGTGTTTGCCGGCTGCCGTTTGTCGGCCTCTCTTCCCGCATGGCTGCTGCTGCGCTCTGGCTTCTTCTTGGATCGGCGTAGAGAGAAGGAGTTGACCCTCGTTTACACCACCTCATCCGCCAACAGTCACGCAAAGTCAGTTCACTGCGAATCTGACTCGCCTACTGACACTGGCACCTGTGAACAAGCAAAGACCGGGTATAAGCTGGAGGCCCAGTACTTCCAACGAAACCACCCAAATGCGCACTTGCCAACTCGCATCCACACCGTAGCGATGGGCGTTACGGGAAAATGGTGGGACAACACCACCAGCCTCTGTGGGCTGCTGCTGGTGGTGCATTCACACAGCAGCGCAATCGATTTACCGTGCGTCGCCTATTAACAACCTGGCGCCAACGTCCCCGATCTGTCTGAAACTCATCGCCAGTGCCCGCACATGGGCCAAGGCCGGGTTGACGCTGCACGAGGGCCCAGCGTCTCCTGAAGGCTGAGGGCTGCGGCCAGACACGTATACATGAACCGTGCCATGCTGCTGCTGCCGCAAGCAGGACAAGGATCGCCAGAGGAATTTGCCCGCCAGGTGGACATGAACAAACAGGTCGAAAAGCGGCCCTAGTTTCTCCACATGCGGGATCCAGCCGTCCACCCCGCACGCCCCCATGGCCCAGGCCCACTTGCCCCCTTGCGCAATACCTGCTTCTGGCTCGAGTGACGACGGCCGAGCTGCCGCGCTGCAATCCAGGCCCGGTTGCTCCGTGCCGAGCCCGGCACTTGTGGCTTTGATTCCCACGTTGCTTTGAGGCCTAGGAGAGGACATGCGAGCCTATTAGATCCGCCGCGCATCTAGCCAGCATCACAACCCCCTGGCGCATCGTTGACCTACTGGCATGCATGCAACCGCGAGCCTCTAGACGGTGAGTTGAAACCATCTGCCACGGCGCCTGCGTCAGGACGGCCGGACTTCGAATCTGACCCAGGTGCTGGATTGCTTCCACGGGCCCATGGGCGAGACACCACCAGGCCACCCGGCTTTTCAGACGGGCCTCGCACTGCCGGCGCCGGCACGGACCTACCCTGAAGCAAGCCCGTTTTGCGACTCGGAGGGAATTACTGGAGCAAGGATCCCCAGGGCGCCTGCCATCCGGCGGCCAGGCCCAGTTTACCCGCGGAGCCTGTGCCTCCGCGCCTGGTATTACTTACGTCTTCTCGATCCAGGCTGAAAGGCTTTGCCTTCAGCGTCGAGGGAGGCAGCTTGGAAAACCACGGACGAAATCGCCTTTGTTCTGCCAAGGAACTCCAGCTGCATGGGCTACCTTCATGGAAGGCATCCCCGACGCAAAAATCATTCCGGGAATCACGATTTGCGGCCGCCCAAGGCTCTTGGTCGCTCCGATGAGGACCGATCAAGCCCATCTTGGTCGCTGCTCCAGGGGTTGCGGGGCTTTGCTTTGCGGCGCAAGATCCGCCCAGGTCACGAGGCTGCCCTCTCCGATCTTGGGAACCACCGTTTTGGCCCCTCCGAAAGGGCTATTCGCCTTACGGAATATTCCGCAGAAAAGGCACCCTACGCGAGGGAAAAAAAGCGCCTCCCATGGCCTTCAAAAGCCTTGGGGTTTCCCATTTTTTTTTCCCCCCCGGGGGGCCCCAAAGTTTTTCGGTCTTTTTTTTTTTTTGGCCGGGGGGCCTTGGGGGCGGGCTGCCATACCGGTTTTGCCGTGCTTTCCGGGGTGAATCTCCTCAT
>Ga0163217_1022737_pt1 | contig 11206 bp, 9 predicted proteins | sample SynspAceP_FD_185933 | JGI IMG/M metagenome (GOLD analysis project Ga0163217, IMG submission 185933) | Saline lake microbial communities from Ace Lake in Antarctica - Synechococcus sp. Ace-P (PacBio error correction) | ecosystem: Environmental > Aquatic > Non-marine Saline and Alkaline > Saline ... | reverse complement strand
TTTTGCAAAACGCTAATTGAAAAAAATTGTCCACGAGCACTTATCGCCCCGTAGGATTTACTACATTTCTCAATTTCGATGATTTTATTCCCAGTCGTTGGGCGCCTCACCTGTAATCGAGTGTCTCCCGAATCTTCACGTTTTTGGAGAGGCTTTTTCTTTTGTCTGCTCTCGAAAGCATCCACACGCGTATTCGCCTTTGCGTGCTTTCGCGGCTTTTGGTGACGTTCGAATCCAGTCGAGCTACTTTTTTATGTAGCAGAACTTTTGGCCTTCTCAAGTTCGCATGTCTTTCGTTTTTGCATTCGATCGCGCTTTTTTATCTAGCAAATAGCCATAAGTTCCCTAGGTTAGCGATAGGACTTTTGCCTCTCGATCGAGCTCGAGGATTTCTGTTCGTGACTGTCTCGCAGGAAAGTAGCGTCGCTCCTGCAGCTCACCATTGAAAAGTGCCAAATTAGCCCTAGCCAAGTAATCTTCCAACCATTCGATAGTCGCTGAAAGGGGTCCAGGTGGTTGGCCTAGTTTCGCATCAACGTAATAACATCAGCGTTTCTCCGCAGAATAGCTTTCGCCAATGCTACTCGCTTTCGTTGCCCACCGGTAGGAGCGAACCCACTGGAAGTTCCGTATCGTGTAAGCCAATTTCCCATGCACTTCTTCACTTGTATTCAAAATCCCAAGTTCGGCAGGCATCCATTTTCTCAAACAATACCGATCATTTTATCTTGAGTTGTCGTATGCCCTGCTCCGCATTCCAGCATGGCTTTGTGCGTAGTCCTCGATCACCTTCAGCACTCAGAATTACTCGATCACAAGATGGTTTGCTAGTATCGACATCGTTCCTTCAGACATATATATTGCTCGACGTAAGCGCGACTTTAATGCGACTGGTTGGTACGATCTTGGCCAGTATCGAGGATTGTCTCAAATCTCCACTGGATTCGATTTTTCATCAGCAGTGAGATTGCCGCGCGCCATTGTGGATGCCGACGCTAGGGCTTAATTTTCTGACCTCTGCGAAATGCCAACGGAGAGATATTGGAAAAAAGTTGCGCCTCCCCGAACGTCCTTTACTGAGGTTTTCGACCGAAAGCGTAATTCATAGCCGCAAAAAGTAGGAAAAGGCAGGCAAGAATTGTTTATTTAATCTCACTACAAGTTAATTCTAGGAGTATCATTTATTGAATCAGAAAATACGTATTCACAGCAAATTCCGCCTGCTCAAATTAAACAGCCTTTTCATGGCGTAATATTTAGCGGGTCTTCTCGTAGAATACAGTCATTGCTTTTTTATAAATCAAGCGATCAACTGTTCGGAAGGAAAGCGGGCAGAAATTTCCGCTTATCAAAATTCCGTTTGACAGGCATTCTGAAGTTCTCTTATTACCATCCCCAAAGGCTGTGATTAGGAGATTAAAACTAGCCAGTCAGAAATGCTTTTTATAGATGAGATTCTGAGAATTGACAAGGTTACATGTTTTTTTCAAGCGCCCTCCTTTATCTTCAAATTCATTGTCAAGAGGATTATAATTCGCTCCCTGATATGATTCCAACTCTTCGGTCTTTCGGATTTTCTATTGATTCCCAATTCCTTTACCAACAAGCTGTGCTAGTTCTCTCAATAAGTATTTAATGGATAGATTAACTCCATACTCTGGCTGCTCCCAACCAGCGAAATTCATTGCCTCCTTATGAATTGCCAGTAGCATGAACGCTTCGTCTTGGCTTTTCGGATGCGCAGTCTTCTTTTCTTTTAGAAGTTGCTCTGTGCTCTAAAAGTGAATAGGTGTTTCCTCTATTTGGGAAGATTTCCAGCTTAGTCTATAGCCAGTCTTTCCATCCTTTTTGGAATTCTAAAGGGTTAATTCTTTCGCTTTTTCTGGTTGAAATTTCTCTTGAAGGCTGCGATAGATGAGTCCTGCTCTTCCCGCGATCAATACCTAATCCTAAAGTCAAAAGATTTACGACATCTAAATTACTCAAAAAATATTCAGAGTCAAATCGTCTTTTTATGGTCTCTATCATCCTGCTCCTACCAATGCATAACTAAGTGATCCCAACCTACTGGAAAAAAGAATCTCACACTATTGGCGCCGAAGACATACGTAGTGCGCCTTTCCCTATTCCAAGTTGAGTTATGATCCAACCTCTTGACCAATGCTCAGAAATAGATTTCTTTTGATGTGGCGTCACTTACCACCAACCTGAATTGGTCTGCTGTGATTTCAGCACCGCGCAGTACCAGTTTTCTTACCTTGGATAAATCCAATTACAGAGGAGTTGATCTTGTCCCATGACTATGATTCGGCTCAAAACTCTCTATAGCAACAATACGCTCATAGCTTATAGAAAAAAGATACAAATACCTGGATTCTTGCAGCCGTACTTTAGCGTAGATTCTGGATATTTTTGAGCCAGTAGTATATTTATCAGAATTTTCATTGCACAAGAACATTCATCTCTCAATATCGCAGGAAAACCCAATATATGTTTTGAGCCTTCCTAGTTTTCAAATCAGAAAAGCTTATTCATTAATTTATGAAAACCATACACGACATCCTTAAGCCCCTAGCGCATCCCAGGCCTTTACGCAAAATTTGTGAGCCAGTCTTGAATCCGAACTGCGATATCAAGTATTCATGTGGCTACACGAAGCCCTTGCGATGGTCTTCAAAGGTTATCGAGTGATAATGACTATTCATTTAAAAATCATGTGATTCGGATGCTCTCTATTAAGGTTTTCATACGTTATCAAAATACTGATAGATGCCCGATCAATATATGGATTCGATTTTAAGAATCTGCGAAGGAAGGATTGTTCACTTATGTTTATCTATTTCGCATTTAATTGAATAAGGAGTCTATAGGAGAAATATAGGAATTGCGCTGTCCACACTTCCTAATAAGGAAGTATCAGGCCGCGGCGCTTCCATATAGGAACTGTCAAAATATTGAAAACTCCTTTCCAAAATCAGGATACCGACCAACCCTTTGCCGCCAGTCCTAACGTTCATATCTTGTGGTTCTATCTACTATTGGGAGTATAAAAATCCCGCAAGCCCTGAATATATCGAAACAGGAATATATGTTTTGTTCATGTGGGTTGTATTGAATAAAACCGTGAGAGCCATAAATTATTTTCTGCTGCGCTTGACTTTCTAAAATCCATTATGTTGTTCCAACAATGAACGATCAATAGAACTGACACCTGAGGATGTTTCGTGAATTTCTCCAAAAATCAAATACATATATTATAATTAGAGCCCGATTCGCTTAGCGTGAAAGGAGTATCTACTACGAATACAAAAAACTCCATTATCTCCATCTTTAGCCCATAAAAGGTTATCGATTATTAAAGTACTTTCAGGTAAGTTCTTATTCATTTCAATTTGGGCTGAACCCTTTCTTTGTTTCTTCACCAGTTTTTCCGTGAGATCAAGACATGCACGAATCTCCATCTCCGTTTAAAAAAGCTCGCCGCCGCATAACGCTAAATAACAAATCAATCCATCCCCTTGCGGCGCATAAACGCATCGGTGGCCAAATAGAGATAAGGATTTTTCCCACTTCAGTTTGAAACACACCCGATCGCTATGAATCTAAGTAATTTGCCTCTGTTTTTATCTAACACCTCTAAAAAAGTCTGGAGCCTTCATTTCCATCGGATGTCATCTTACAGATCTGAAATTTCTCCAGGACCCAGTTTCCAGGACCTAGAATCGAAGGGTCTAAAATTTTTCACTTGCCATCAAGATTGAAAATTTATTTGAGCCGAAAGATCCAGTAATTATTATCCTTAGTTAGAATTCTCTTTCGATTTGTGGTTTAGATTGTTATAGCTTCGATCCTTCAATAGCGATCATTTCTCATCTATTTCAAGATTGAGTCAAATCTCTGCATTCGCCATCTTCAAGATTCTTATAGCTTATAGATTTTGATTCGCATATTCATCTTTTTTCGTTGGCTGATTGAACAACATAACACAAAACATATAAATAAACCTGTAAATAGAAAGACTTTTTTTCATAAAGATATAATTTAAAAGGAGGCGGAAAACCCTCCTTTTTCATTTGTTAAGATTTGATTACTGACAAGCTACCCCTGAACAGTGTCCAATCCATTCCGTGCTTGCTCACCACAACCAATAAGTAAATTTTAGGCGAACAAATATAGCCATAAAACAACCTGTCTTTGTTGCCCCAAATTGTATAACTTTGCGCATTTTCCTCATTGCAGTTTATCCCCACAAAATTTCCTTTGTGCAATGTATTAACTAGGAGCCCAAATACGAAACTAAAAGCTAGTAATCAAATGCCTTAAGAATTTAACTTTTTCATAATCTTCTATAATTTAAACTAATCGCTCCTATATCTCCCCTCATGGCCACAGAGCGTTGTTAGTCACTCGCACTAAAACTAATTCGAACATACTTTATCTATCTATCGTTCATCTCTACATATTTGTTCGTAAAAATTAACACTCGAAACTTCTCAAAAGCATACCCAATACTGGCGTAGAAAGCATCGGGCTTTGAAACTAAAATTTTCTATTTGCAAACCATCCTACAGCCTATCCTCACTCATTGCGCCGATCCCAGTTGTATGCAAAACTTGAGCGCGTAAGGCCCAAGCATGAACTTCCAGCAGTCATGAGAATGGTGTTGCAGACGAGAAGGACTGTAATTAAGCCGATGGAAAGATATACGTAGATCACCTGCTAAACACAGTTTCCAACTTAATCGCGCCTCATTTTATAAAACGAATCACAGCTCCATTTTTAAGAAAGTTTACTATTGAGCCCGAATTTCTATATTTGTAAGATCCCTCCGAAGCCGGCTAAGTCGAAACCAAGCACATGTGTTTGCATCATCTTTTATAGTTTTTCTGACTGATTTTTGAAAAAACTCCGTACATGGACATTTCCTCTTTACAGAAACCTGCTGTCCAAGAAAACTTAGCTAAATAATCATTGTAGAAATCCACAGAGTTTATTTGAATCAAGTTATCTTCAAATACCGTCCCATGCGATATTCGGATTTTCTTTGATCAATATCTTTCAAAATAGCTTACTTGGCTTTCCACGCTCATTTTCTATATATTCAAAAAAATAAAATTGCAAGTTTTACTTGTTTGATATAGAGACCAAAAAATACATGTCTCCCAGTTTAGTGAACGCTGGAAATGTTTTCAACGAGATGTATTTTCTTTAACAAAATCATAAATGGCTGCATCTGCGATGAATTATGCCAGGGCGAAATAAATCTAATTCCTTAATTCTGCGACGTGGTAAGCATAACCAAATCAAGATTCACTTTTTTATTGATACTTTAAATCATTCTTTTGAAAAAAACTACCTTCCTGGTCTGAATTGGTAATTGTGCGAAAAAGAAAATCACTTGAATTAAAATTGACTCAAACCCGTTTTTAGAGCCTGTGCTGAAATTTTCTCCAAATCCAGCTTTCTTTTTTAACGAGACTCTGAAACTAAATTACCCTCTTTAAATAACAGAAAGTTATAATCTGAACTTTCGCTTACATTATCATAAAGTATTAAATAATCCTTATTACCGTTGCTTATGAAAGCTCGTGCATTGTCACGGGCTATAAACTCTCATGAACTACCTAGCTGCCTCAGAATTATATCTAGTATTTTCTTAAACTTCTATCTAAGCATAAGAAGCGTATCCCTACCCACTTGGAAATGCGTCTCTAATTGCCTGCATACTCCCTGGGACCTTGTCCTGTTGATTTAATTAAGCTTTGAAAATTCCATTTTATCAAATCTAGTGACATAGCTGTTTATAATAATCTGTACATAAATCAGCATATTTATTACGTTAAAATAGTTTGATACGCATTCTACAGCGGATTTAGCTCCTGCCATCTCAATTAAGCGTATAGCTAATCCCACTGAAATACTCAGATAATTTACCATATTCCTGACCTTATCTAGATTGATCTTAAGTTATATTGTCTCCTTAGTGGAATTTTGTTTATCGAGGAGTTTATGCACGAGGCAGACTAATTAAATAAAGCTATGGCAATAAAAGATTATGTTTTTAGCCCATTTTGTTTCTTTAAATAGGTACCGGCCTAGGATAGGCGCCCCACTATTTTTTTAACCAATTCACCGACTTCACCCAATGTTTTGACCGGATACATCACATGTTTCAGTTCCATCAACCTACATCTGCATACAGAGCCACCACCTTCAACATTCGATTGTTTCTATTCGATAAGTGCCATTAGCTTTTACGGCAGAAGCTGACGTAAAGAAAAGGAATGTGGTTTCAAACAAGCCTACCCCTAAATTACTTTTCATATTTCTTTGTAATTGAAATATTGTAACCTCCTAGACATGGAGCCGCTAAACCGCATCAGCTAGACGATGTGAACCTATTATTATTATTATTATTATTATGCCCAAATTAAACGGGTCAACTAATGCCTATAAATTAGTTGGTAATTTGACGCAAGGTTAAAACTATAATTTAATGCGTGTTAGCTTCTTTAAATAAATCTAAGCACACCTATCCTTAATAGCGTATTTCAAGTCTTTTTCCTTATTTTAGAGGGCTTTCTTAATCTTGTAATCCCATTGAAAAGCCAATCCACGACATCCTCAAACTTGGTGCATCCCAGTGTATGAAAACTGTGAACCCGGTAAGACAAGAGAGCTCCTTGATGTCATGGAATGGGTGCCAGCCGCTTCATGAGGCGATGGAGGCATATTCGCAAGAGGGTATCAATATTGCGACGAGCGCATTGCAGCTCATCAGCTGCGGAATTCATGAAGCGACTTTTTTTACTGCAATCTGTGATAGACCAGCGCTACATCCTATCAATCCTGAATGGAAAAATCTAAGTGAGGCGAAATTTCGAGCCTTTGCGGTGACTGCATGTCCTTTCCAAATCTATTGGTGAAAGTTGCCCGACACGAATCGCTGACTTGACTTATTTGCGATGAAAATTGGAAAAAGCAGTTCTATGCATGTCACAGGTGCACTTCTGAATTGATTCAGCACGGAATTACGATCCACCTTAATGCGGATTCTTGTACCATGCGAGCCGGTAGACCATAAAAGCTTTAAATTGGAAATAATTATCACCTCCTATCTTGATACTCAACATCTAGCTACTTGATACTTCAGCAATCCCTACCTTTTGTCCTCATGAAGAAATTCAGAAAAAGACATCCGTAAGCTTACTCTGGCCACAGTTGGAGAATTCTTTTTGGCACAATGCGCAGCATAAAGCAAAATCCGAGCCAAGCAGGTGTACGAGCTGCTTTTGCGAACAAGTCTCTGAAAAACTTCGATGAGATGTAGTAATAATTTCTCTTTTGTCTACTCGGAAATGACTCAAAACGCCACTTTGAGATCAAACCACATCTTGGCCTAGATCTCATGCAGGCATTCCAGGACGAAACCATCAAAAAATGCAGTCAACTCTCGATTCTATGAATTTGTAGAATCGGTTCTGATCCCGACGTCAAGCGGATTACTGCTTTGTGTATCTTCACAAGGTGGCTGTTAGTCTGCGATTGTAATTTTTGCTGCCACTGCTCGTCTGAAGCGCCATGCTGAAATCTCAATCGGATGAAATCTACGATTCAAGTAGATCGCGATCAAGATGGAAGCGGAAAACTTACTTCCAGCGGTTCCACTGCACCAATATCGTCTTTATGGCATGGGCGAACCCCTCCTCAACTATGACCAATGTGCTGGAGGCCAATCAATAAGATCACCTTCGCCTGAAGGTCTAGAATGGCCGCGCCTCGCCGGATCACACTTCCACAGTTGCGGGTGACCAAATGACCGAAAGCCTCGCCGATGATGGAGTCAAATTCAACCTTGCCGTTTTCCCTTCACTCGCCCATCAATGAGACCCTCTGATCCCGACTAATGCCGATGTTTGTTGATAAATAATACAATCCTGCTTAGAGGAACTAGGTGAACTCACATAAATATTGGTACGAAGCGACATAAGCGCAAAGTCCACCTATGTGAATACGTGATCTGCGAAGCCATCACGACGACGCAGCGACATGCCAGAGCACTTGCCCCAAATTTCTGTCTAAAATCATGTCCTTCGAAAGTGAATCTCATCCAGCTTACAAACCCCATCGACGAAGCGTGAATCGTCAGGCAGCAAGAAGCCGTAGATATGTATGTTGCGCATCTCGAATTCACAAGAATTTATCGCCAAAGTTAGAAAATCAAGAGGTCAGACACGATGCCAGCTTTGCGGTCAGCTGGCAATAAGAACGAAGTTTCGGCTTTAAACACGATTAGATTTTTCACTTGCTCTGATTATAAGTAATTTAGTTTATTTAGGACGTTTTAGTAACGAACCAACTATACTTATGAAAAACCAACTTTTAATGCTGATAATTTTTTCTTATCAGCCCTAAGCTCCGTTAAAGCTCTATGGACAGGAAGCTTGCCCAAAAAATCCAAGCTACTTGACACCTACAGAAGGAATATCCGTAGCAAAAAGCCTACCTCATTCTGGATAAAAACACCTACACGTTGGCAGAAGAGGTCTGGTTTAGCGACTTACCTCACTGCAGGCCAGTAATCAGATTCCCTCCCGTTGAGCTGCCAACATTATTTGTTGACTTATTTTTGATGAAGATGGTCTTCTGCTCAACAAAAAATCGTACGCTTGGAAAAAGGCTAGAGGAAGGGTGATTTTGCGACTTCCCGCCTTTTGGAAAAGCTGGGAAATATCAAATCAAGCCTATCTGGCTTGCGGATGAGACAATTTTGGAGACGCATTTATTTCCTTCACAGGCATCGATCAATGTGGGTCGATTGCGTGACTTGGCAGGATCATTTCTACTAAAATCACGTTATACCGGCATCTAATCGGCAGTCGGAAAAGTGACTTATCGTGTCCTGATCTGGTAGTAGTGGATAGCGAGGGGGAAAGCTTTTATCGCTGAAAAACAATTGAGGTCAAGGCTAAAAGCTGTGGGAAGCACAATTGTACAGCTCAGAAATTTCCCCTCAACGCACAGTGCAGAACTCGTTTTACTTTTTCCATCAGAAAAGCCAATCCCATCCAGATTCTAGAACTCACTTTTTTGCGAAGAATGAAAAATTATGAAGTAACCCAAAAGCTGTCTTTACCCTACAGCCTAGACCTAGCTTGATATTCAATTTTTGCCCAAGGGCGGTGTCGATGAGATCATGGGGAAAAGTGCCAATATGGCATTTCGGCGGAATCACCCGAATGGCATAGCCAGTCGCCTACAGGGGAAGTCACCGGCAACTGACATCACTTTATCAAGCAATTTTGGTGGCGTTAGGCAATTTGATCACGCCTGATCGTGCCGGACTATCAGGCCCGAAGATCAAAGCACACTGCCTACTGCGACAGGAAGCATCGTTGCAGCCCTACCAAAGTAGAATTCTTCGAGGTATTCGTGATGCCCAAGTTCACAATAACCCGGCAGCGAGCTATGCTCACCGCATTGCTACAAGGCACCTATGCAGCGATAGACCCTATTTTGATTCTCAAACTCGAGCGAATCATCAACTACATTGGCATTCCAAGGATCCTGCAAAACGACGTTTGGGGCTGCTCGTATTTCAAAGAAAATGATTTCCGCGATCAATCATAATTACGGTAATGGCACAGTTAAAGGCAAGCCTTGCTTCGAGCGGCTGCTCTTTGTTCCAGCCCATAAATCCAATCAACTGCGAAACTTACAAGTCCGGCCAATCTGAGCCCACGAGAAGAAAAAATCTCTATGATCTAAAATCGACCGCGTCTGGTAATGCCTTGGCCAGGAAGTTTCTCAATTGCCAGTTTTGCGATGCTGACCAGGACTGATAAGAATTGCGATCGAGTGGAGACTATTTTCTCTACCCTTTTATTGACTTTCGGCATCTGAAGGCAGCCATCTAATCAGCCTGGCCAGTATTTCCTAGACAGTAAGCCAGAAACTTTGGATGAGTTAGATTAGTGATGGCTGACTCATTGGTAGGAGAAGGTTTAATTGGGCAGAACGTATGGCCTGGGGAATTTTCAAAGTCGAGGCACTTCATCGAAGCGGGGAATCAATATGAAGGGACTGCTCACGGATTCAGGAACAAACGAAAAGGGCTTAGCGAGGTGCGAAAAATTACCGCCTTTGCCGTCCGGTGAAGAATAGAAAATCGTCAAGCCCTCCGGAATTTGGCCCAATGGCCGATTTATTTTCCGCGGATTGGAATACCTCGATTCGGCAAAAGTCACGATCACTGCAGAGCGATAGTCGGCGCTTAAGAATTTTATGATGTCGCAAGCTCGATCGGCCAGAAGCAGTATTCAATTGAATGTAGGAGGTAAGTTACCAAGAGATCATTTGGCCCTGCTGAACTCCGTGGCCACCTATCGTGAGCGAAATATGGATGCAAGCAACTTAACTCTGAGCAAAGACATTATGATCTTCAAGGTGGACTTCGAAGCAAAGACCATTGAACGCGAGGAAGAAGAAATCAAAAAAATCTACGGCGCTTGTGATGTCACACTTGATCCTTCCGAAAATCCCTTCTCCGGAGGGTTACCAACGTCTTCCAACTGGATCCAAGGGCGAGTTTTCGGTTGTGCAGTATTTGTATCTGGATTGGATGTATCGGTAAACTTAATTTCGAGGGTCGGGTCCACTGGGTGGGGCGGGTACGCAGCCCTTATATGTTGAACAAATGCTCCGTAGAAAGCCCTTCAAAAACTTTACTCAACATTTTCCAACCCCAGAGAGTCGCTAATGTAGATGTTTTCAAAGACTTCCAAAGCGAAGACCCGGCCATTTTTTGGTTTGCAGGTGGCCAAAACGGAGTAAATTGCTTGTCTATACCAAAAAAACGGGCCTCCGGATTTGGTCGGAGCGTAGGAGGGGAAAAAACGCTTGTGACCAATTATGGAGTGCTTAAGGCCGTTTTTCCAAAGGAATTTTTTACCTTCCAAAAATACGATCGCTAAAACCGCGGGGAAAATTCGGGCAAGGATTTTTGCCACGGGCAAACGAATTCTATTGGGAAATCCCACAATTTTTTAAGTTACCAGATGGGAAAAAAATGGTTTCAAGGCAAAAACTCGAAAATTCTATTAATTCCGATTTCTCGCCCAAAAAAAAAAAAAACAGATGGTCAATTTTCATAGAAGGGGGGAAATCCACTGGGCTTTTGAAATTTTTTTTTCTCTTCTTTCACTTT
>Ga0163217_1093648_pt1 | contig 11207 bp, 17 predicted proteins | sample SynspAceP_FD_185933 | JGI IMG/M metagenome (GOLD analysis project Ga0163217, IMG submission 185933) | Saline lake microbial communities from Ace Lake in Antarctica - Synechococcus sp. Ace-P (PacBio error correction) | ecosystem: Environmental > Aquatic > Non-marine Saline and Alkaline > Saline ... | reverse complement strand
ATGGCTGCTGCGCGGAAGGGCCGTCAGCAGACGAATCGCCCGGATCATTTCCGGCACCGGAATTCCACCGGCAGGGTCAGGCTCAGGCGGTCGCCTGAACCCCCGGCCCCTCCACCAGGGCTGCCAGCAGGCTTTCGCGACTTGGCCACCCCGAGCACCTCATCCAACTTCGCGCCCCAAACACACCCACAAGCGGGGCTTGTGTTGGCCAAAGCAGCAACGCCTTGGCGCTCTCAGCTGGATCTCAGCCGAGAGGGTCGGCGCCGAACACCCGCGGCACCATTCAGCGCGGGCCGTTTCCACGGTCGTTGAGCTGGAAACACCTTGCCGATCATCGCGGCTTCATCGGCTTCGATCTGGCCGGTGCGCGAGCCCCAGCCTGGCCAGCAGGCGGATCGCGCCCTCATCGGGGTGGTGAGTTCGCTCTCGCGGTGATCGCCGGCCAACAGCGCTCAGCACCAGCACCAGTTGGGCAGCATCATTTCAGGGCCAGGCCGAGCGGAGCGCGCTGGCCAGCGACACCGGCAGGGCCAACGGGCGCCGATCGCCTTCTTGCAGGATCTCCCCCAGCAGGATGACCAGCACGGTGAGTCCGAACGAGAACAAGGCAGGGCCACCCTGTCGAATCCTCTGGGAGGCGAACACCCAGCCGGCGTAGCTGCCCAGAATCAGGCTGCCGAAGATGTTAAGCCGTTTGTTGAGGAATGACGAGCACCGCCGGGCCCGCGGCCCATGCGTGTCTTGAGGCACAGGGCTTTGGCGCGCGCACCGGCCGGTCGCGGCCTGCCAGTTCGTGCACCCGCAGCGGGTTGACCGGTGAGCATGCGGCTCCACGCCGGAGCCAACCGCCGAAACCCACCAGAATGAAAGGCGACCAGTCCGGCCACCCAAGCAGGCTCGTGCATTCCGCTCAGCGTCATCGTTGGCCGGCTCATGCCCATACCGTCCTTGCACTCTGGGGACCACCGCATTTCATTTTAATCGGTTGTGCCAACGTCCTGCTGTTTCTGAAGTTGGCCTCCATGGTGATTCACCGCCGCAGAGTTCGGCCAGCGCCGGGCGCGCTTCTTGACCAGCTCGGCGGCATGGCGGCGCTTATTTCCGGCGGCGCGCTGGTCACCCACCATGCGATGTGGAAAGCATCCGTCCGCCAAGCAGAGTGATTTCTGGTATCTCACCGGCTTTGATGAACCCGGCGCGGTGGCCTGTTTCCTGCGCCCATTGCCGGAGCACCCCTTCGTTTCTGTTCGTGGAGCCGAAGATCCTTGCCGCGAGGTCTTGAACGGGTTCCGCTGGGATGTGAAGGAGCCGTCGAACAGTTCGGGCCGATCTCGCCCCATCCCCGCCAGGAGCTGAGCGGAGCGGCTGGCGGCTATCTCAGGGAAGCGGAGGGCCTCGCCTTCCGATTAGGGCCGCCATTCCAAGATGTGGACCGTTGCTGCTGGGCCGCCTGGGCCGCCCAGCTCGACCGTGCCCCCCGCAACGGCCAGGCGGGCCTGGGCCTGGTGGCACCTTGCCCGCTTCCTGCACGCGCTGCGGGACTGCGCAAGTCTTGCGATGAACTCCGAGCGGTGCGCCTGCCGGAAGGAATCTCGGCGTAGGCCCATTGAACGGTCGGCCCGCCAGCTGGCGCGGCCGGGGCTCAATGAGCGGCAGGTGCAGGGCGTTGATCGAGCAAACAACTTCATGGAGCAGGGGGCGCTCGACCGCGCTACGGCTCGATCAGTGGCCGGCGAGACAATTGCCTGCGGTGCTGCATTACACCAGCAACAACGCCCCGGCTTTGTGGGTGGCGACCCCTTGCTGTTGATCGATGCAGGCTGCAGCCTCAGCGACACTACTACAAAACGGCGACATCCACCCGAAACCGTTCCCATCAATGGCGCTCAGCGCCGAGCAACGCGCCCTCTTATGGAACTCGTGGCTCGCGCCAGGAGAAGGCCGATCGCCACCGGTCAGGGCCAGGGCGATGGCCGAGAGGTGCATGGGCTGCCCTACCCGCGTTGCTCGGTCGAGGGGCTGGTGGAACCTGGCTCCTGCTGGTGGAGAAGTGGATGGCTGATTGAGCAAGGGGGCCTACCGCCACCTCTACATGCACCGCACCGGCCACTGTGACTGGCCTCCGAGTCCACGATGTCGGCGCCTATCGCCTCGGCGAACATCCGCAGCCGCTGGAGCCGGGCATGTGCTCACGGTGGGAGCCAGTGCTGTATGTCCCAGTGATCGGCTTCCATCCCGGAAGGCCAACCAAGCATCGATCCCCGCTGGAAAGCATCGGCATCCGGCATCGAGGAACGATGTTGGGCCGTGACAGCGGGCGGCCATGAGGTGCTCAGCGCCGCCGCGCTCAAGATCGGTGTGGCGCGATGTGAGCGCTGAATCAGGAGCCTGCGGCCAGCCACTTGAGCAGGCTTGGCGGGCTGGATGCGGAGTGGAGGGGAGGCAAACCGATCGGCCCCGGCAGCGCGCAGGCTGTCTTCGTAGGCGCTGCGCTGCTTCTCAGACGGGAAGCCTGGCAGATGCGGTGGCACCACCGCCAGGCTCAGCCAGCGCTTGGGTACGGGCGTTGCTTGCGGGGGCGATTCAGCACCGGCTGACGTCAGCAAACGGTTGCACCGAGATAGGCGACGGGTGGGCCTCCAGCCCCCAGGGCGCCTTCACAGAGGCTGGTGGCGAGCGAAGGGCAGGCCGGTGGGATCGGGTTTGTCGGGAGCAAATCTGCCCATGCGCCACCAGGGGCGGATCACCCAGGTCCAGCCTCGGCGAAAGCACATAGCGAGCTGAGCGGGCTCGGCACCACTCAACAAATCCCAGGCGATCCGCAGCGCTGAGGCCCTTTGAAAGAAGGCGCCTGTCCACCAGCAGCGGTTCGTGCGAATTGAAGCCCGCTCCAACCGGCGGGATCCCCCTGGGGAATTCGCCACCGAAATTAAAAGCGGCTGAAGACGTCCACCAGGGCGGCTGGGCCGGGCAAGGGGTTGTTGGCCGTGGCGGCGCAGCAGCTCCAGGGCGGCCATCCACAGGTCGTTGTTCCAGATCCCTTTCGCCCTTGAGCGCGTCAATACCAGCGGCTTGCGGCCTCCAACCGCAAAAATGCTCCACGGTTTCAAGCCAGGGCGCGACGGTTAACTGCCGCCCACATCCCTGATGCACGCCATCGATATCGAGAGCAGAACGGCTTGCTGAGCTCAGGGGTTTGTCTAGCTGGGTTGGTAGGTTGATGTTGATTTTATGCCTTGAGCGCCGAACCCATGACGGCCCCAGACAGTGCTGGTCCAGAGATTGAGGCGGCCCGAAAGCCTCACGGCTGCATCCGTGCAGCCACGCTGAAGCGTGTGCCAGCCCCCAGCTCGCCCGAAACCGGGAGTTCCAATCGGGAGCTCAACCCGTCACGCCCCGGCGGAAACCGCCGCTGCGCTGAGACGGACGGACGGCACCACGGAAATAGGGCCGGCCGGCCCTGAGCGGCTCCAGGCGGCCTAGCCACCGCCATGGTTGATGAGACGCGTTTCCTTCCGTCATACGCCGAAAAGCCGAGTGAGGGCCGCTTTTTGCTCAAGATCCTTGGCGCCCACCAAACGGTCGCCCTGGCCGTCGATTCAGATCGTCGGCGGTGGCCCCAAGCCCCCTTTCCCACCTTCCTACTTCTTTCTGGCTCGCGGGGAAGAATGCCTGGGAAACGATGAGACGGAAACTGGGAAGCCAAAATCCTGGATCACCGACAACGAGCGGACGTTGAATTCCCTCAAAACAAAAGGCCCACTGACGGTGATCAATTACTAGGGCAGGAGAAGGCAAAGGGACAAGTCGCTGGATGAGGCCAAGCTCAAGTTTCCCGACGTCACCTTTCTTGCGGTACGGCCTGAATCAAGATGGCCAAAGCGCAATAAACGCCCAAGGCCATACCAACAAAAAAGCGCCCCAAAGGGCGCTTTTTTCATGACCTGGCTGTGTGTTTCCAGTCTTCAGGAGGCTCGGCTGGCCTGGAGGCGTGCGCGCGCACGCGGCCAGGGTCTGCTGGCCTTTTGATCTTGTCGCTGCTTTGAAGGTTGGCCCTCAAAGCCGGTGGGCCGCAAAGTTGGGCTCCTCAAGGGCCTTCTGGCCTCTTCAGCTGAATGCTGGAGCCGAAGTTCAGCGATGTTCCACCAGCACAGTCACCTGGTGGCATTCCACCTCGGCAAAAAAACCGGCCCATCAGGCAATTGGAGGTCCAATCCTTGCCCATCGCAAACGCATCAACGCCCACATCAAGGGGCCGTCAGCAGACACATGGCCCGCAAGATTTACCAGTGGCCTGTGGTGCGGGCAGGGAATCACCTCGTCGACATCGCCATCGAAAACGCTCTGATCAGGTGCCAGAACGCGCAGCGTTGATGTCATCGGCAGGGAGTCTTCAGGAATGGCCGATATCAACAATGATCAGTTCAGGATTTAGCTTCCAGCGCTCAGCTTTGGTCTGCCTTCGCCCTGACATCTTCAACCGTGCCGCCAGATAGAAAGCTGTTTCGGGCAAGATCATCAGCTCACCAGGAAAAGAATTGCATGTTGGAAAGCCCCTTTTGAAAATGGGGGGGGTTTTGTCTTTTTCCCCCAAAAACTTTCACATATTTGCCGGAAACATACCCCCGTGAAGATTCTCGGCCACGAAAAAGGCTGAAGGAGAATTTCTCGATCTTGCGGGCCCGGTTCACGGTACTGCGATCGTCTCAGAAAAGTTCATCAAGGACCAAGAATGCAAGATAGCCTTGAAAAGTTCCTTATAAACGCTGCAGTGTAGATTGGCACTGGCCCTCCGCTGTCCGTAGTAGAATCATCTCCGAACGAACGGCCGGCTGAAGCATCCGTGCTGGTGGACGAGAGATCCCCAACAGCGGTAGATGCCTTGGAGGCCCAAAACCACGGCTTCAGAACCAGTGGTAGGCATTCGAGGGGGCAAGGTGGTGGCGGAGCTGGATCGGTCAAGATCGGTCGGCAGCACATTACACAGCCTGAATCGAATGTGATGGAGCCTGCAAGGGTGGAGAGAGATTGATGCGCTCTTGGAGCTCGCCGACGATCGCGTGCCAAGGAGTGGGCTGATAACCCACGGCGGACGGCATGCGACCCAACAGGGCGGCGCACTCCGATTCCTGCCTGACCGAACGCGGGAAGTATTACGATTGAAGCAGCAGGGACATCCTGGCTTGTCACATCGCGGAAAAGTGCTCGCCATGCGTGAGCGCCGAAAGGCCCACCGCGCATAGCGAGCACCGGGAGGCTCGTTCATCTGGTCGAAGCAGAGCGCCACTTTTGACATTGGTTCAGATCCTCGGAGTTGATCACTCCGGATTCCTTGAAACTTTCTTCGTATAGAGGTCGTTGCCCTTCGCGGAGTTTGCAGCATCGCCCACACCACCGAACACCGAGACGCCGCCGTGCCTGCCTTGGCGATGTTGTTGATTTCCAGCTCCTGGATTCGCACCGTTTTGCCGACGCCAGCACCCGCCAAACAGGCGACCTTGCCGCCTTGGCAGGTAGGGGGGGCCCCGGAAAGGGAGGCCCCAGGGTCGGGGATTTTTTTTTTTTCACCTTGATGCACGGTTTCCAAAACACCTTGGGCTTGGTTTCCAGCTCGTGAGACTTTGGGAGTCGCGGTAGGATTCTGAGCGCGGTCAGCTTGGATGTGACAGGACCAGCTCGTCACACCGGGCGTCCCCAAGCACGTTAAAAAAGCGGCCGAGGGTGGCTTCTCCACCGGACGACACAGATCAGGTGAAGGCCGGGTGGTCTAAAGGCTTCCATGCCGACGCACCAGACCGTCGGTGGAGCTCATCGAGATCGCCCGTACGGGGTGATCTCCGAGCAGCTGCTGCACCTCGGCCGTCAGGGCGACTCTCCTGTTCCGCGGAGTTGCGGCCACTGATGCGCAGGGCATTGAAGGATGCGTGGCCAGTTTGCCGGGCAGGAAAGTCCACGTCGGAGCACTGTGACCGATCACTTTTGGCGCACAAACGCCCTTAGAGCCGGTGTTGACGGGGAGCAGCAGCAGCGCATAGGAAAAGATTTGGGGGATCGCACAGCGGGATCCATACCCCCCGAAAGCGGAAGGTCAACTTACCACTGCAGGGGGATTGGCCCCGAAACCAAACCCGATATATGTGGCCCGCCGTTGGCTGTTCCGGTTGAAACCCGCCCCGGCCGGAATTGCGCCTGATCACGCTGCTGCCAATAGAGTTGGCAGTCAACGAGCACGAGTGCCAACTTCCGTCCGTTTTCATGACGTTCAATCCGCGTCATCCCTGTTGTTGTCGCACTGAATCATGGCTGCTGTTTCTCTCCACCCGTCCCTCGGTTCAAGCCGCTCGAGGACCAGTGTCTTTGTCCAGGTTTCAGACGACGAAAAAACCGCCGGCGCGGAATCCTTGCTTTCCTGACCACCGCCCAGGAAAAAGCCCCAAGTGGGTGAGGTGGTTCAAGTGGCCCCGGGCAAGCGCAACGACGACGGCAAACCGCCATCCCCTGAGAGTGAGCGTCGGCCGCATTCAGGTGCTCTACAGCCAAGTACGCCGGCACCGACATCAAGCTCGGCGGCAACGAATTTCGGCGCTCTCCGAAAAGGACATTTTCCTGGCGATCAGTTCAACTAACCCAGGTCCCGGTCCGCTGCCTCCCGGTCCAGCTGTTACCCGCTTCACCCCATCCTCTTCTTCAGAGACTGGAATTCCCATGGCCCAAACGCATTCATTTATAACGAGAACGCCCGACGGGCCTCGAAAAAGGCAATCGACATCCGGCGTGAAGCCGTGGCTGTACCCCTCGGCCCCAAGGGCCGGCCAACGTGGTGCTCGAAAGGAAAATTTCGGCGGCACCCCAGATTCATCAATGACCGGCGTCACGATCGCCAAGGAGATCGACTCGAGGATCCACATCGAGAACCACCGGCGTGGCCCTGATCCGTCAGCCGCTTCCAAAACCAACGGACCGCCGCCGGTTTGATGGGCACCACCACCGGCCACCGTTCCTGGCCCCATTGCCATGTCAGAGGCGGGTCTGCGGCAACGTGGCCGCCCGGCGCCAACGCCATCACCTCAAAAAGGGCATCGACAAGGCCTCCGACTTCCTTCGTCAAGAAGATCGAGGAGCATGCCAAGCCGATCTCCGATTTCCAACGCCATCGCCCAGGTTGGGCACCATCTCCGCCGGCAACGACGAAGAAGTCGGCCGGATGGATCGCCGATTGCGATGGACAAAAGTGGGTAAGGAAGGGGGTGATCTCCCTGGAAGAAGGCAAAAGTCGATGACCACCGAACTGGAGGTCACCGAGGGGCCATGCGCTTCGACAAAGGGCTACAATCTCGCCCTACTCGCCACCGACACCAGCGGATGGAAGCCATCCTCGAGGAGCCCTACACCTGCTCACCGACAAGAAGATCGGTCTGGTTTGCAGGAATCTTCGTGCCTGTGCTCGAAGCAGATTGCCCGCCACCGGGCCAAGCCCCTGGCTGATCATCGCCGAAGACATCGAGAAGGAAGCCCTTTTGCCACCTGGTGGTGAAACCCGCCTGCGCGGTGTGCCAAGTGGCTGCCGTCAAGGCCCCCGGCTTCGGTGATTCGCCGCAAGGGCCATGCTCGAAAGGACACGCCGTTCTCACCAATGGCAGCTATTCACCGAGGACGCCGGTCTCAAGCTTGGAAGAACCCCAAGCTTGGAGATGCTTCGCACTGCCCGCCGCATCACCATCAAACAAAGACACCACCACCATCGTGGCCGATGGCAACGAAGTGGCCGTCAAAGTCCCGGGTCGAGCAGATCCGCAAGCAGATCGACGAAACGACTCCACCTACACAAAGAGAAGCTCCAGGAAAACGCCTGGCCAAGCGCTGCCCGTGGTGTAGGCCCCGTGGTGAAGGTGGCGCTGCCACCGAAACCGAGATGAAGGACAAGAAGCTGCGCCTCGAAGATGCCCCCCATCAAACGCCACCAAGGCGGCTGTTGAAGGAAGGGCATGTTCCAGGGCGGCGGCACCCACCCTTGCTCACCTGCTCCGGCACTGGAAGAGTGGGGCGGCTGCCAATCTCTCGGGAGGAGCTGATCGTTTGCCACCATCCGTGGCCTCCGCCCTGAGCGCTCCGTATGCGATCGCCCAGAACGCCGGCGTCAACGCGCCGTTCGTGGCCGAGCACGTCAAGGCATGCCCTTCAATGAGGGTTACAACGCCGCCACGGTGAGTTACGGGACATGCGTGGCTGCCGGGGCATTGTCGACCCCGCCAAGGTGGACTCGCTCGGGGCTGCAGAACGCCGCCTCCCATTGCGGCATGGTGCCTCCACCACGAGTGCATCGTGCTGACATGCCTGGACAAGAGGAAGGCAGCTCCAGGCCGGCGGCGGCGGCATGCGGCCGGCGACTTCGACTACTGATTTCAGAAAGCGACTGCTCTGAATGTGGGCCCCTTCGGGGGCCCTTTTTGATGGTGGCCATCACCTTGGCACTCCGTCACCCAGGGATTTCCGGGGCCCCCCTCACCCTCGATACCCGAAAAACCGCCTTCAAAGCCTGGAATGGAAATTCAGTGCGACGCCGTTGTTGCAGTAACGCTTGCGGTGGGAGGGGGCCGGTCGTTGAAGACATGCCCCTGGTTGGCCACGCAACGTCGCCGTGGTATTCGCAGTGCGGGGCAGGATCAACTGAAAATCAAGTTTGGTGACCACCGCATTCGGGCAAAGGGCTGCCAGAAACTGGGCCAGCCGGTGCGGCTGTCGAATTTGGCGCTGGAGGCTGAACAAGGGCAGCGTGGCAACCGGCACAGGACAAAAGTGCCCTTGCGCTTTTCCTTTGTCGAAGCGGGACTGCTGAATGGGCGGCTCGGTGCCCTCGCGCCTGAGGCACGGCAAAGGCCGCCGGAGAGCCGTTGTTTCCACCTGGCCGCCTCACTGAGCTGCCCAAATTGGGGTTCATTCGCCTTTGAGCCGGCCTCGGCCCGCTCGGCCGCCGAGCAAAACGGGGCTAAGGCATGGCGCCAAGGGCGGCAGAGCCAGACTGCGGCGATTTGATCGGCTCAACGGCAACCAAGCCCGCACTGAGCAGCACGGCCAGACCGCAGAAAAACTGCGAAGCAGGGTTCCAGCTTGATTCCGATTCAGGGTGTCTTCAGCGCTGCGGGCGCTGCGGAACATGGAGCCACCGCTGCTGGCCAGACCGCCCATGCCATCGCCCTTGGACTGTGCAGAAGGACACTGACGATCAGCAGCACACCCCGGCCGATCCCAGACCCAGGAGGGAATGGCAATAAGCATCGGCCAGCTTATCGAAGTAACGGCAACAACCCCGGGCCGGGCCAAGCAAGGCCCGAACCAGGGAGGGCTTAACCTTGGCAGGGCCTTGGGTTGACCTGCCGGAGGTGGTGACCACATCGGCTGTTCGATCAACGAAACGTCCGGTCATCCGTGCCGGTTGGGGCAAGCCAAGATCGTCTTAGGCAAGGTGGGGCAACATCGGCGAGACCACCGCCGCTGCGCAGATGGGCGTTGCACCACGGCCAGGACATTTGCGCTTTTCGGCCTCTCCACCAAAATCACCGCACGGATTGTGGTGTGGGCCTCCATGGCCTGCCGTCGCTGCTTTCCATCACTTCGGCATTGCATTGATCCGCCGTGATCAGCAAGCGTTCCTCCCTGCGGGTTGGGTTGGCCTCAAAGCAGCTGCCGACACAACGGTCCACCGTTAAGCGATCGCGCCGTGGTGGCCTCCATCTGGCCGGTGTGGCCCACCCACCCATTGTCAGGGGTTGGCTAGTGTGATCACGAATCAGAAATAAAAGCCCTTGGTTGATCGGGCGATGCAGCTTGCCGTGGAGCACGGCCGCGGACATCTCCGGAGACTGGTTCATGGTGGCAACCCTGGGGAGGCACAGCTGGCGTCTTCCGCCGGGGAACGGTTGTTCGATGCCACGTTGAGGAAATTAGGTGACGTGGGGAATTTCTCGGTTTTCAGCAGTCCGCAACTGCGCAGATGGCTGCTCTGGAGGACCACCTGGCCAGCAGTCCGTCGGGGGAATCGGGTGGGAAAGCTACCGTCAACCGGCAACCCGAGTTCGTATTGCGTTGAAGGTAACCAGATGAGGCGTTGAGAGGACGTTTGGCGGGGAAAGGCGTCGAAGGGCTCGACGACCAAGGAGCGAATCAGCTGGCGGGGCCGGTCGGGTCGGAGGAAGTTTGAAAAAGACCAGCCCATCACCGGGCTGAGGGACATCACTGCTGAAACGCACCGGCTCAATGAATTTCGTCATGGATACCGGCTGCATAGGGCCGATTCGAGGCTTGCCTTGGACCCAGATCGCGCAATCGGTTCCGCTTCGGGTGAGCAACCGGATAGCCTTTTCGGTACGGTCCCAGCGGTTATCGCGATCCCATGGAAACAGTAGCGGGGCCGCAGAGCGTGCTGATTGGCGACCGGACACCCAGCCGCCTCGAAATCTGCCTCCTCGATCTGGGGCAATGAACGGGATTGGCGCTCTGGGGAGGGGTATCCGCGGGCCATCGGTATGGACGTGGATGGCAAAGGACGTCCTGGATGCCGCGGCCAGGCCGCCCCAGTGCAGCAGGCCAGCGAGATGGGCTTAGATGACTTGTGACGCCGCCGTCGGAGCAGAGGGACCAATCAGGTGCAGCTGTCCGCCATCGGCAAGGGAGGCGATCGGGGGCCAGGGCCATCAAGCCGGATTGAGGGCCAGGCTGCACGTCTTTTGAACCGCCTTTTGCTGATCCGGGAAACCCAATTTCCTGGGCGGATTTGGACGCGTCCCGAGGCCGATCGTTGAGATGGGCCGGACTCGGAATTGCCCCATTCTGGACCATTGTCAAGGCAAACCCACATCAAGCGCGCTTGGCCTGGGATCAAGCATTGGGGATAGGCCTCCCCAGAGCGCATTTCCATTCCACCCGGGCGGTTTCAGCCAGGGAAAATTCGCATTGATTCGGAAGGGCCTCCCCCATTAGGCCCCAAAGCCCATTCGGAAGGAAATCGGCCAGCACAAACAGGGGCTAACAGAACCTTCCAGAGTGACGGCCGAGCGGGAGGTGAGCTGGGGCTGAAGACGGGTTTGGCGCAGTGGATGCCATGGGTCATAGATCTAGGCAGTGTCACCCTGGCGGGGCCGGCGTCCAATTCGCGTTTCTGTCATGAATTTAACCTTGGCCCGGTTAGACCCTTGGGCATCCTCTCTCTT
>Ga0163217_1088947_pt1 | contig 11207 bp, 15 predicted proteins | sample SynspAceP_FD_185933 | JGI IMG/M metagenome (GOLD analysis project Ga0163217, IMG submission 185933) | Saline lake microbial communities from Ace Lake in Antarctica - Synechococcus sp. Ace-P (PacBio error correction) | ecosystem: Environmental > Aquatic > Non-marine Saline and Alkaline > Saline ... | reverse complement strand
CAGGAGAACTCAACTGTCCCGATACCCAAACTTTTCGAACAAGGTGTGGACTGCCTTGGGACAAACGCGATCAAAAACCGTGTCAGGCAGGAATATCGCTCACTGCCTTCAACAATTTTCAGCCGTACGGCGACCGGTTTTCATCCGCAGTTCACCCATTTGGCCGTTCGACCAACCTTAATGCTGCTTCTACTTTGCCGTCACCAATAATTTCAATTGGGTTGACGATTAAAGAGGAACTGCACCACCTTCTTCGGTTGGCATTGGTCACTTCTTTACGAGAAACCAGGCATGTTTTCTTGGTCACGGACGATAATGCGCAGACACGCTTTTCGCGCCTTGACGAAATGGGCTGACGGTTACAAAGTCCCATCGCGGTATCACCACCACCAAAACAACCCACTTGCTTGCCCTTTTAGATTGATGTAATCGGCTTCATCTTCTTCGAAGTCTAGGCAGTGATTCACGTAGAGACCAGATAATTCTCAAAGGCATCGTAAACACCCGGAGATCTTCACCTGAAAACCGCCTTTCATGTATTTGTAGGGCCCATGCCTAAGAAAACGGCATCGTACTCTTTCCGAATAATGTTCAAACGGCACGTCATCAACCAACCGAGGGCCCCAACACAACTCAACGGCCCATTTCTTCAAAAATTTCACGACGTCGCGTCATGACACTTTTTTCCCCAATTTTGAATTCAGGAATACCAAACGTCAGCAAGCCCACCAATCTCTGGATAAACTTATCAAATACGACAGGCTTAATACCGTTACCGCACCAAGACATCGCCGCGCAAGCTAGCCCTGCAGGACCTGCAAGCCTACAATAGCAACGGTTTTATTAACCGGCCATACGTAGGACATATCAGGGCGCCAGCCCTAAGGCAAAAAGCCGTATTCCCGTTAATGTATTTTTCAACAGAACCAATCGGTGACCGCCACCCAAAACCACCTTCACCCAGAGTACAAGCCGGCCTTCACCACAGACGATCTTGTGGCAACACGACCACACACTTCTGGGCAAAGAGTTGTTTGATGACCACAACTCAGCCGCTTCCAAAATACTGCCTTCACTGACTAATCTCAGCCAATTTGGATGTTAGTTATGGGACAGGACATTTCCACTTCAACATAAGGGTTGCCACCATTCTAGACAGCGGTGCGATTGATCTTTTGCACCTGCACTCTTATTTTCAAATACGGTTTATAAATTTCGACGAATTGCGCCTTACGAGGCCTCAATTAAAGGCTGTTCTTAGGATCCTTACGCGTCCACTTCGACGATTGGAAATTGCTGTTCAAGCGCTCAGACATAAAGCTGCTATCTCCTCCGGCCGCTGCAAACAAGCGCACTTCTCCTCAAATGGGTCAGACTATTCGTACACGACGCTTTGCTTTACTGCAAACAAAGCGCCATAACAGCGTGTTTTATTCCGGACCGTTGACGAGTCTTGCCAAGGAGCGCGCCTTAAACTCGGCTGCTTTTGGGGTTTACTAGCCAGGAAACTTGCCGGATGTAGTCATGAAGTTTTCTAAAGATTTCATTGCCCCCATTCGCTATCGGTTTCGCGGACGTACTCTTCGTCACAGGAGCGAAGGTTGAGCGATTATTCTTCCGTTAATTCCGTACCAAGCGGTGGAATTTCCACCAAATCATGTTGTTATTATCCAGACGAAGGTAGCGGTCTAAATGCGAGCACATATAAGGCAAAGCCGCCTGTTCATACCCGCACCAAAGTCTATAACCGGTATTACCCAGCAACCGTTACCATTACCGCCCAGTTCATGTATTCACTACAGTGGGCGCCGCGCCTTCGATCACGTATGGTGCTACCAGAGTTACGTACTGCAAAATTCGTTCGCCGGCGGCGGTGCCCGCTGCAAAACAATTTATCGGCCCGTCGCCACCATACAAACAGTGTTACCTATGATTCGCTGAAATCTGAGACTTAAAAACGATGAACCACGTGGCTGGACGTATTTGACTTTAGCCTTACCCGCCCGTCATACCTTTACCCACATAATTCATTTCGCGCTCGCCCATCCAAGTACATGTTCCAAGCCACCCGCGTTCCATACTCACCAAAGCTTTGGACCCGCTGTACCAGTCAATTTCAATAGTATAATCCGCATGTCAGACATACCCTTGATTGCCCGAACGTTTCGCAATTCACCAGGACAAAACGCGCACAATAGAAAACGATTCACAGTTTGGTCACAGCAAATTCGAATTCCGCCACCTTCCTATTTCTTCGCATGACGCTTTCATTGTGTTCCACATTTAAGCCGCCATAGGCCCTTGTCTTGAGGAGGATTAAACGGCAAATCGCAATATTGTGGCTTATCCGCTGCGGTATAAATCATTGTTCAAGATTGGCGATAAATCTAAATTACGCTGTTTTTCCGTTTCACCAGCAAGCAAAACAATAAATCAGTTACGAACAATAGATCCTGAGACGAGGAAAACCACCTAACTTCGCCAACCATAAGCCGCGTATCTTGTGCCATAAACAAGAAGAAATTTCTTGATCATGTCGACCGTGCCAATGAAGTGTATCATCACGCAACCTTGATTTCCTGAGTCCGCCCACACCGGTTGCCAACAGTTATTTAGGTGGACAAATTTCGTAGATATTTACACCCCATGGCAATTCATCGGCGTCGTACCGAAACCAAAACTTTCCGGCTCCAAGAATGGGCAGCTTTCACCACATTCTAGACCGGTTTTTAGACCACCGGTCGTTTGCAAGCGAATCTTGCCTCGAAGATCGTAGAACGAAGTTGCTTGCTGGCGCTTCGTCAAAAACCCAATCCCACGTGAACCCCGCATGACGAATCGAGGTATTCGGCGTACGCGGCCAGTACCACCCGTCATAACCAGAGTAGTGATCAAATCCGCGTAGTGCTTTTGCCACGCCCGCTCGATTGTGCCCACACAGGGTTCAGACACTAGCTTCACAGAAATCAACGCTTCTGGGTTAACTTGCTTCCAAATCAAAAAATCAGCGGGCCAAATCTTCAATCGAATAAATATCTGATCGCGGGCGGCGGTGAAATTAAAGTCACACCTGGTACCGCATTTAACGCTTCTTCTTCTTCTCTTTCCTTCCCCGCAAACGTGCAATCAGATCGTTTACTTTGCCGCCAGGAAAGCTGACCACCTCACCCGGTTTTGCACCTTGTGCCACTTTAATCTGTAGCACTTCTCATTGACTAACTATTCCGGTCGTCACACCAAAACGACCCCGAAGCGATTTGCTTGATCTTAGAAGCCGACGCTCCTTCCGTGACGAGCAGGGTCTTCCACCGCCCTTACCTGAAATTTGAGCGACACCAAGTTCGTCATCGCTTGCGCCCAAAGCATTCATTGCGCTTCTGGAGACAAAAAGCGCCTCAATGGACATACCCGGCATGAGGTCAAAGCGAGGAAGGATGGCTTTCAATCGATTCAACATTTCATCCAAACAAAAATGGCTTTGGCTTTATCCGACCACAGCGAACAAAGTCACGCAACATAGACGCCGGCACGATTATTGACGCAAGTCAGTGATATTTTAGTGAAGTCTCCAAAACTTTACCCGAAAACCTTACTGCCAGTTGCAGGTTACGAAACAACGTCAGATGAAAACGCATGGTATTCTAGCATCATGCCACGTATTTTATATAACCGCCCCTGATTGGCATCGTTACGCGATTTCCAGCGTTGCCAGCCCAATGGTTGTTTGCTCACGTTGGAAGTTTCTTCAAACTTCGCACCTTTAATTCCGGCTAAGCAACCCCTTTGAACAAAGCTCGACAATGGCAGTTGTCCAAACCAATGGCCTTCAAATAATTGCGCCACCACGGTATAAGACGCCATGCGTCGAAGGATCCCCATTTTTTGAAGGATCTTCATTAAACCTTTGTTTAATACCTTTACGATATTTCGCGATGACAAGCCCAAATTGGATCACCCAATACTTCGCCTTTAATCGATCATGTGCATTGATTCAGACGAAAGACAGGTACGGATAAACGGCTGTCGCCACCAAAGCCTAGCAAGACGGCAAAACTGGTGAGCGATCACGAGCGGAAGCCGTTCGTGTCAGCAATAATGTTAGAATCGCCACGCAAACCAACCTTCCGTTAAAATGGTTTGCGTGACAGCGCCCAGCTGACATTGGCGCAGAATCGGTAAATGACCTTTCGCAATATCACGGATCGCTCAGTACGAGAATTACCGCCACCATTTTTAACTTCTTCTTCTGCTTTCGCTTGCAATTTTTAACCGCGTTGCTCAGAGGACATATCTTGCTGGGGTTGAAATAGTTATCCCAGACGCACACGGAAGCGGTGATCATTCAGAGCCAATAATACGGACCTTGTATTTACGTCGGTGACCAATACTGCGAAAGACATAAATAATACGATTGGGCATGCTTTGGCGTTTCTTCAAAACAAGTACCGCTCGACACCAATGGTCACGTTTCCAAAGGACATGACGATCGATTCGCGCAATGGAATCGATTGGCGGATTGTGTTGACTTGCGCAAATTTCGACGAAGTAATCCGTCAATGGACGAGTCTGCTCGACATAAACGCCATTGGGCGTATTCATCCCCATAGAACCACGCTTACATGGCCGCTTTCTGCTAATGGCCGCGAAAATTTGCTTTCCACCGTTCTTCAAAAGTACACTTGAACATCTTCTTGGATTAAACCATCATTTCATCTTTAGTAAACGGCACAAACTCTGGGAGTCAGATTCTTTCTAACCAATGATTCGATACGAGATCGCTTCTTGCTTCAACCATTTTTTATACGGATGAGGAGACTTAAGGCGATTATCGATGGTCTGGAGTGTTGAAGCATCGTTGCCTGTTTGCACGTATAAACTCACCAAGCATTTGACCAGGGACCAACACGACCATTTCGCCACGCACGTCTTCTGGTTTGTAATCGTAAGTTTTGCGATTTCAGACGCGAGCCGTAATTGAAGCCCGTTCTTAGTCCACAACCCACGGCTGGGCGTAATCCATTACGATCCAACATGCATATCGCATTCGACGGCCGTCTTACATGACCAAGCCTAGCTGGGGCCATACGCCATGGTTTCCATGTGCATAGAATTGTATTCGTAAAGAGCACGCAACTCTGGATCCATGTCTTTCAACGTTTTGCCACGCTGGTGGCAATGATTCAAATCGCGCCCGCGCGGAAAATATCCCATACCGCCCGTCACAAGCACTTCCAAACATATTATCCATGAGGATGGAATCAGAACCGGTCAAGCTTAACCAATGCTTGAAGATCTTGTAATTCAGGGATCAAAAAAGGCGAAACGTTAATTTATTCGCACGCGGCCAGAGCCAGTTGCGGGATTTCCTTCTATCCGTATTGATTTCACCAGTTGTGCCGCCAACATTACGGAATGGCTGAGCAAGCGGGCCACTGCAACGTCATTTAGTAGGAGAAACGTTTGATGAAATAACACAATATCGCCGTTGCAATTATTCATGCCTAGAATCTTGGTTATTAGAAAGACGTTCGAATCCGCTGGCATTCATCAGGCCTTTGTAAGACAACAAAACTTTATCTGACAAGAGCAGAACGTAGAAATTTTTCGACTGCGCGAGCGCCATTCCAGTCGACGGGACGAGCCAACCAAAACAAGCGCGTCGAGAAAGTACGGATCCATACGATTACTATGCGATAAAAGACTTTGCTTCCAATACGTGGATAAACATTCTTCAGCATTGCGACAAGAAAAGACGCATCGGTAGGGCACTTCACGCCAAGCAAACAGACATTTCAAGTCGTTGCTCTTTAAGCTGTCTGGTTAATTCGTCACGGCGGCTCGCGTCAGCAAGCGTCTTCATCCTGATCTAAAAACCACCATGCCCAATGCCATAAAGGTCAGGACAGGGTGTGACTAACAAATAATGGCTCTGTTACGCAAAAAGCATCCAGCATTCTGTATCAAAAAGACCACAAGCCCATCACGCGGTTTTTTCCCATCGGCCGGCAATACCACCGCGGCCCGGTGTACACTACTATGTGTCATACATGTCAAAGATTGAATCGCAGTTTTTAGCAGCTCATGACTTGTGTTGCCTTCCATATGAGCAATTAAGCCCAAAGCCACAGTTGCTTTGGAAACTCGCCAGGACGATAAAGGCCTGCATTCATTTACACCAACTCCCACAGATTGAAACATTAAAATAATAATTAGAGAAAAAATTGACTATTTCAGGTGGCCTGGACTAAAAAGTGAGATGTGTTAAAAAAAATCACTTCGAGAATGACATCATCTACCCTAAAACACCACCAAAATGGACATCATACTACCCTGCCAAGGACACTACTCAAACTTGATGCCAGAGCGACTTTATGTTTTTTGGCTGGTTTTTTTAAACAGGGGGTTTAGGGCAAATAACGGGACTAGAGAATTATCATGGCTGGAGTTTTTCCAACAGAAAATTCCACTGTTCATTTCATGTTTTTCAGAGAATTACAGTGATTTTAACTTAATTTTAAAGATTTCTCATACAAAAGCTCACAAAACGGCCACTTTTGTGAGGCTCTATACGTTTCAGCGCCAACAGAAACTCGGTACATTGAGCTTTTCTTAATATCGTCCTGAAATACCCCGCAGCACTTCGTGCCCAAGGATTAAGGTCTCGAATGTCTTTGGAAGTGTCTCTGAGGCCGCTATGCTTCACTGCCGATTACGATTAGGGAGTCCGTACTACGACACAAACCAATCTTTGGACATTATGTTGGGATTTGGAAATAGCAAACGCATCCGACGCCACCTTGATCACGAACATGAAATCCTGCACGGTTTGTATTTATTATAAGTGACCTAAAAAGTTGCAGCGTGTAGCGGTTAGGATTTTGCGATACCACCATTCTGTCTTATCAAATGGTCTATGCGAAAATTGTCAAGTTTGGCCCGTTCATTTTTATCGGCTGGTGTTCACAGGCACATCCGCTCGACCACAGAGAGCCGCTTGTGCCAAAGGCGCATCAGCAGAACGAAGATAGGCGCCCGTAGAAAGAAATCGGTTCCCGGTTGCACCAATAGACCGGCACATTGGAACTTATCTAATAGGGGAGCGTGGGGGTTAAAGCGGTAATGATGTGCTCATAGGAATTGGCGGTAAGGACATTTCACCATTCTTGCCCAATTTTACGCTCGCATCGCACAATCGAGCAATGGGTCTCCGCAGAAAAGACTTGGACCTTTGTCGTGGACTCAAAGGAAATCACATTACTGTCCGTTCTGCTGAACCTGTGGCAGGCGTGAAGGTTTTACCTGAAAACTATACCGCCACTTAAAATACCTAGCATCACACTGACAGTAATGCCATACCTGTGAGCCAAAGGAAATCCCCCATCGCAAGATTAAAACGCATAACCCGGACTGTTTCGGTTCGAGGCGGTTTAGTTTGCCATTGCCCATCATGGTCTGAGCCATTTTGGTTAATGCGATCCAGCAGCTATAACCCATGGCCGGACTTCTTGGTTAAATCTGCTTTACCTGGCTTTGTCATTTTAAACGGGCAAATTGATCCCCGCCGCCTACGGCACGAACACGAGGCAATAAAACGCTCGCGTTTTGCTCCAAATGAATAAGGGCGCCAAGGTAAACGACATGACTAGGCTGTTATAGCGAGAAGCGCTGATACGCAGTCCAAATTACGGAGGATAAGGGATTTCGCTAAATAGAACAACATGAGGGACGGTTTGGACTTGTTTGTGCCAAAGAGCACATGTCTAACAATCATACTTTTCCACCGTATCGGTGGATTTGTAGCTCTTGGCGCGCATTTATCAGATCAACACCCAACGCCGCTTGGCCTTTTCGTCTCAGATCATGAGAAAACTTAAGCAAAGGGTCCAAGGTTTGTCTCATTTGGAAGGTTCGAAACGAGTGATAGTGTTTGAAAATACGCTTAGAACACAACCCTGTGTATATGGCTTGCCAGCTGGCCCCAAGCCGTCCATCAGGCATTAGTACCTTTGACGTGACTGACAACCGTCGTATCGTCTTGCTGTCGAGAGCGGAATTCCATCAAAAAGCGACTTTTTTCACCGCTGCCGTTGCCGGTTCCCTTGAACCAACAGGAGAGCAGACTTACTATAACCGGCGTAAAACTGCTCAAGCAGAGCAAGTGCTGGTATAAACCCCTCTTCAGAAGGAGCCCGAATAGACAGAAAAGTCGTCTTTCGAGCCAAAACTGTTGATCTCCTCCTCAGCGTCCGCTTTTGAGGTCTGATTGAGCGCAATTTCTAGTGTCTCAATACTGAAAGTCTGGCATCTCGACATACTAATCGTCCTTCAACCAATAAGTATTACCAAACATAATTATGAGTAAGTCTTCGCTTGCTTACTCGCTTACAAGCGCGCCCATGAAGGCACCAAGTTCCTAACACATTCGGATAGTCCGATCCTCACTAATAGCCCACACCAGCAGACGCCGTATTTGTAAAGAAAACAAACCGTAAACTGCCATCTAAGTACTTGTTTTATTCCTCAAAACGCCCTATGTTGCGCTCGGACTAAAGGCAATGTCAAATCGTCAATATTCTAGCGCGGCGAAATACCGGTTAAATTGGCCGCTTTTTGAAAAAAGCGCCACCAGAACGAGCTGAACATTCGTGGGCTCCCGTTTAAATTTCCCCATTCGCCAAGAAAGGTACCTATGTGCGCCCAACCACCACTAGCCACAGCGACATAAGCTAATAGTTGCAGCAACGAACTCCGGTCCCTAACCCTCGACTTTCCCGTGTTCCAATTTGCCAATTTCAGCTTGGTCATGGCCAAAAGTATGGCGCACCAAAATTTATATAAATACACGGAATAACCGCCATTCTCTATCGTTCTTGAAAAAACCAGCAATTGGTTTGCTCCGACAAAACAAATATTCGTGAACATAGCGTCGCCTGAATTATAATTGCTACTAAACAGACGCGTGCAAGTGAGGCATTTTCTTTGCTTCTTCTAGCCAATCGAAAAACGGCACATCACTCCAATTCAGAAACCATATTATAAATTGAGCGTGTACCGCTCCCATGCCAGCAGACAACTACTCGACTGTGAGACGCGCAGAACCTCCCAATATATAGAGCTCGTTTCTAAGGATCAGATGTATAGAGCGGCTTGCGGCTGATAGCGCGCCCTAATTTCATATGTCTTTACCAAGTGGCGTGATTAAACACCGGTTTTTCCGCCGAACAGGAAGAGTCCACTTGTGCGAGCAAACAATAGATATAGTCGGAACTATGACACTAAGGCAACGCACTCTCGTTGATAATACAGTGGACGCACAAAAAACACAGCCATATCACCCAACCGAATCTCCAACCCAGACTGCCCTAAAGCGATTGTTGAATCGCTTTTCGTGCGATATAGTGCCATTCTCGCCTTCCAATACGCGTCTGTCCTGATACATGCCGTGGATAAGTATCCCATTGTTTTTGACTCTACCATTCCATCTCCGTGCGGCAAACACACACGTATCTTACGTGATCACGCGACCGGATCTGTGCATGCGAAACAATAGCGTCAAGATTTACCAAAGGCGCCTGACGGTTTCGTGTGTGATCACTATTCATGACTCTGAGCTTTGCCATAGATAATAGCCATACAGCGTCGACACGAAGACTTCCTGCTGACAATGCCCTCTACCATAAAAAAATACGAGCGATCATACATATAGCCCGGGCGTGTCCGCCGACATCAACGGCTAACGATGCGCCTTCTGCGTCGACTTAGGATACCAGTCTAGTCTCCATATTATTTACACGATGAACAGACACGTAAATACCAATCTAAACCCTTATGGCGACCAATACACATAGGCACTGGGCGAGCATCGGTTCTATGATTAAAGTCGCCAACTTCTCTGTTAAAGAGCGTCCTCGTTACTTCAAAAATACTCTGTGTCAAAAAAGTGCGCTTTGGAGATCTCCGTATTGCAAAGCAGGGCAACGGATGGTTGCTTTTGGATGTGCGGATTCAGCTGGAGCTGCGCGAAAGCCGAAGTGGCATCAATAATTTATACATACGCTAATGCCGGTTTGTGTGCGTGACACGGTGTCTCTGTTTTCCTCTCGCTCAGTCACGATACCGCCACGGTAGCGACAACACACTCATCCACCTTGTGTCCCGACTTTGACGTATGGGCTGACAAGCGTCTCGTAGAGTTTTCCACATACGTGAACCCTCTTCTCTCCCTGCGTGTGTCAAAGATCCAAGGGATTATTCAGCGGCCAAAGGCACGATAGTCTTCTATGACCGATTGCTAGATTCAGTATTAAAAACTCTTGCCCACATTGAATGAGTAATCAAACAGGCCCCCTATCTCACGTTTTTCCTTGACAGCCCTTATATTGGGGACATACTTAAAGAATAATATTTGGGGGTCATTTTTATTCTTTGTATTCAAATCTACGTCGGAATTAAGCAGATTTAGGAATGCGGACCGTGTTATCTGCATTGCGGCCACCTAAAGCAAGCTTTGGAGCGTCATAACAATACCAAGACTTAATTTCAACCTTTTCTTGCTGTTCGGAACGTCTTTTAAACAAACTCCACCCAACAACGGGATGGCTGAAGCAAGTCTTGCATGACCAAAAATGCACTCAAAGAAAGGGACTCCCAGTTTCAAAAGCGTGGTCTTCCGAAAAATCCCACCTAAAACAAGCGTTTCTTGATTTTCACCACAAACCTGCGTTTTGTAAGCGATTCGTATTTAGACTAGGGAATTACCATTCACTAAGTCTCCAAACCGAGTCTTGATTTGAATGTAAGCGCAACAAAATATGCTCGCCGTCTTCTAACAAAATTGGCGTTACTCAACATCAGAGCAGGGTTGTACCGAAACCCCCCTATATGACTACTTCTGTCATCGGCTGTACTGAGTTCTGATGAAGGCACTTTCCGGTAATCCGATTCCATTTCCGAGCACGACTGTCCTTCAGAGACAGCTCCCGCTATTTTCGGCTTTGACAGTACAATCATCTGTGCCTATGCCCTTTCATCAGCTATATACCAAAGTATTGCTCTACAAAACACATGAACCCACTCACATTTAGAAAAAAATGTCAAGCTAGCGGTCGGCCGTCTAACGAGCACCTAAATCAAACAGCACACCCACGGGTGCTGGAAAAAAATGACATCGATTGTCATGGCGTTTGGCAAAGCCCAATGTGTAGCTG
>Ga0163217_1054224_pt1 | contig 11208 bp, 6 predicted proteins | sample SynspAceP_FD_185933 | JGI IMG/M metagenome (GOLD analysis project Ga0163217, IMG submission 185933) | Saline lake microbial communities from Ace Lake in Antarctica - Synechococcus sp. Ace-P (PacBio error correction) | ecosystem: Environmental > Aquatic > Non-marine Saline and Alkaline > Saline ... | reverse complement strand
ATGATTAAGCACTTGGGGCTTATTGCTGGATTTAGGGCTGCGGTAAGATAAGGTCTCAGGCAACGTTCAGAAAGCCATAGTGAAATGGCAGGTAAGGAATGTTACCTTATTGGCCGTTTTGGGTGTGATTGGGGCGGGGTATTCCTTAAGTAGGGAATTATCAAAAAATTTCCGTTTTATTTTTACCGGTTCTCGGTATAATGCTGTAACCGGTTTACTGATTAGTTGCCAAATAATTAAATTAAAAAGACATTTACATATCCGGATATTTGACAGACAACGGAAGTGGCTGCCTTGATGGATGTTTGCTATGAGGTTATTTGGGTGTATGGGCGATAGGTTTTTGGGTTGTAATAAATGGTACTTCACATGGCAGTGACTATCTATGTAAAGGAAGATTGCAGGATTTACTAGATAAATTACAGGAAAGGATCTGGACTGGCCAAATGACTCTTGCTGGTATATCATTGGTGGTGCTGCCTATTTCTCAATATAAAACCTTCATTGGACCATATTGAGGTGCTAATCTCAAAACATTTGGTTTAATGATAACCATATTGTCAGAGGTCTGAGCATTTTAGATGGTTATTATTTATAGTTCGTAGGAAAAGAAGTTGGAATTATTTCAAATGGTGAATTTTAGAGGCGATAGCAGGCATGGCAACTACAGTAAAGTCTAATGCCCGTAAAACTAGAGATACTGCATCTATTAAGCAAATGGCAGTGCCTTTGTAATTACAACTGCTTCGGCCATTGCTTTAGCTAGGGTAATGGATGGAGTGAGGTGTTGTTAGTCGGAAAAAGTGCTGAATGCTACTGCTTTATTGTTGTAATTTTGTAGGTTATGGGCCGTTGTATTGCGTGGATGGTTTTATCAGTATAATAAACAGATTCGGATACGATAGAATGCCAGAGCCAAAATATCTCCGTTTTGAATATTTGGATTGCTTTATGGTTGCTATTTTTATTGGCGTAGCATTTTGCCGAAGGAGAGTTCGAACGAGGCTTTGTATCTGGTTGCAATCATGTAGCGCTTAAACGGATGTAGATGCCATTAACCTTTCTATTGTCCCAACTTATAAATAACCGATACATTGAAACACATCCCACTGGCTGGCGAACTTATTCTTAATTGGCCTCCATGTCCAATTTAGCTTTTAATAGGGTTGTGGCGTAGCGTGTTGGGAAGTAAAAACAGTTCAGGGCGAGTGGATAGACAATTGCCTTCGGAATTGCTTACTTACTGGTCGGGAGTGTTATTTAAGATCAATCCAAAATGTTGTTGTGTGAATTGAAATAGGAGTCGATTCTTTGCAAGAAAAACGATCGGGCATTGGATTATCTTTGGACATTAAGCCTTTATACTTACCAGAAACTATTATAATAAGCACTTCGACCTGGGGCCTCCCATTTAAAACGGCAAGGATTGGAACGCATCCATCATATATTTTTGAAGAAAAGCAAGGACCACCTAAAGAGAAAAATATTCGCTTTATTAAGTAGCCATGGTTTTTCATAATGAGATAGGGTCGTCAGACTTTCCATTGAGGGGAAAATCGTGTCTTACTCCACTCAGCGCCGCCGTTGGGCTTGATAAGCGCACCAACGAAATAGGCAGAGAAATTGGATCTTAGGTAGCAACAGGGAACAAGGGAACACATCGACCATCGAGTTCGCTGTCTTTTTTAAAAGTAACTGGTCGATACTAGGGCCTTCGGACTTGCCGCACCATAGGCAATTTCGTATGGGGTCGACGGAAGAACTCCAGCGACAGATACAAGGTATTACTGAGCGATTTTAAAGATTGTGGAACAAAAAGGGAATGCCACAACAATGGTATTTTCCCGAGAAATATCGGGCCATATTCTGTCCATGACGAAACGGCACTGTCCAAAGGGAGATCTATACGATTTCACCATAAAAGGCAAAGGGCAGGAAAGGATTCTAGAGTGGCCATCTTCTCTGTGTAACAATGGTGGAAAAACGATCATTAGAAATCAATTAAATGAAGATATAGGCAAGGAAAGGGCCAAGGTCAAAGGAGATCACCCTGGATTTATGGCAAACTCGATGAGGACCGATTGCCAAAAAGTGCTTCCTCGGTGGCTAATTACAGGTCACCCGATCGCTTCCTATGTACAAAACTTTGGCCCAGAGGCTCTCAGGATTATCCGGATCAAAACACAGATGGGACGGCAATAACCTGCGAAACGAAAGATAAACAGGCAGGGCAAGACAGTATTTCGTCCCAAAGATTCGATACGGGATTTACAGAAAGCAACATATTGGCCCGCAGCAGGTAATTTAATGTACAAGGCTCCCTAAATATGGACAGAGAACAAAATCCGCAAAGGAAGCAGGATATTGTTCGAACTCAACAATATCCCGATATAAGATTGCTTTGACCACTGGTCAAGGGCTCAGGAAACATATTCAATACGGGCAAACGTTCCTCATGGAGACGCTATACAAACTGGCACATTGGTACAAGGATGTAGAAAATACTCAGGATTTTAGGGCGTTTTTCTAACACCATCCGCCAACACGATATCGCTCAACTTATAGATCTATTCGATACTATTTATAACAAGAAGCAACAATGCATCGGCAGAATCGTTCAATGCAAATATAAAGCTTTGTAGGCACAGTTCAGGGTTGTGAAAAATGTTAGAATTTATCTTTTATGTACTTAACTACAAATCTTTGGCATAAACATACAATTGGTCTTGATCCGTTATTAATTGGTTTTTATGGCCAGTAGACTTATATATTTTTAAAACATGGGTATTTATTTGTAGTCGAGACCCTTTACAGATATTGTTTTTCAACATATGGCATCCAATACGCATTTGTAATGTTAAGGGACGTGCCTTGGAAAGACGAAAAAATTATTGACCTTCAGAAGAATTTTATCACCTATTTATTCATGGAAACGCTTTTGAGACAGATGTAATAGGAAAATACTGTACTCTAGAAATTAAAGCTTCCCAATGGTGTTTTAAATGGTTTGAAACGGATAAGGAAGTTATTTTCTGCTGGGCCGGATAAACGATTTGCCAATCCAATGTGGCATTTAAGGAAGGGTGGTTGGCATTGAGGTTTTCATATTGCGAAGAATCCCTAAAAGAAATATCCAGCTTGAAACGATTTCCTGGGGAAATGTTGATTCATTCTTAGGATGCCGATTTTGGGGTATCAGTATATTGATGATTACATTCTGCAACGTATATGGGCTTTTGTCTTATTTAAAATGGCGTGTTTTGGTACAATACTTTTCTTAAAAAAACCCGGAAAGAAGGATTCCCTAGCTGGGTCGCCGGGAATATTTTATCATTTGTTGATAGAGGGGTTCTTCTGGATGATAGGCGAACTAATTTTTATGAAGTAACAGTCCTTGGAAATCTTATTCTATATCTAGATTTTTTTTAAAGTAATTAACAATTTTCAAGGCCCTTTTATTGAAGGGCTTTAAGCTCATTTTTTAAAAGAAAAATGTTAAGGGCCCCGTATGATCGAACACATGAAAACAACGAAATTTTTAATTATTCCTTAAAACTTATCCCAGACTTTTCTTTTTGTACTTTATGGAGATGGGTGGGAGAAAGATGCAGATTACTATTTGGAAAATTGCCCAAAGGTTTTCCAAATAGGACTCAGGGCCATTTATTTACGTAGTGTTAAGATAAGAAAAATGTTACGGGTAGTTGGTTTGTTTCAGGACAGACAAAGCAATACCCGTCTATTGGAAGAGGATAAGTGATCAGGCTATAAAACATGGCAAGAAACAGGGACCCTGATCATTAAAAAGTAAATCTTTTCTGTTGTATTAATTCGTTTTCAGAAAACCCAGGGATATTTAATCTCTAATAAGGTCTTAATCTCTAAAACAGGCCGTTTGATCTGGATGCGTCAATTTTATTGATCACCAACACCTAAATCTTCGGGCATGTCAATCAAAAATTTAAAGTTTATCTACATCCAAATGGACCAAGAAGATTGCCTTTTCATACTTTGGCCCAAGCCTTCATAGCGCTCGTTCAATCTATTAATATTCAATGGAAATACTATTTTCATATTCTACGTCCTTTTTTATGTTGGAATTTTGATTTACCAATGGGAATGGGATTCTTAAATAAATCAGTAGGTCTGGGGTTTTGCACCATGTTTCCATCAATTAAAAAGACTGGTATAGTTGTTAAATCCCGTTCGTCATTAACCCATGGCGTGGAGGTTTTTGGGACATAATAAAAATTATAGTGAATCCTCATAAATGGGTACGATCCTTGTATGGTTCTTTCCGCTTTTCTAAATCATGTATTATTTGTCTATATCTGTATATTTAAAGTTAAGATATGGGAGATTAAAGCTCCATCTTCTCAATGATTGTAAAAATCGTCAGATTGAAGGATTTGTCTAACTACATTCTTCAAATTGGGCTTCCAGTTGTAGTGTTTCGATTATAGTTTGGTAAGGTTGGTTTTGCAGCCCAATATTTTCTGCACGGCGATATGCATAGGTTTTGTAATTATGGTTAAGTGTTTGCTACTTTAATTAAGTGTACAATATTACGAGATATCGTGTTGTATGTTAAATTTTGATAGATTATCGATAAAAAACTTATTACGGAGGGATACTTGTTTTTATTTATGGTTCTGATTAAACCATATATCCTATAATTGTAGTCTTAGGTTGACCTTAAAATGTAAAATAATGAAAAAAATTTCTATTTTTCTCTTTGATTGCTAGTTTTGTCATCGCAAATATGGAATTTATGCCCAGGACCTTTCAGGGCGAAGCAACTTAATTTTTGTAAGTGGACCACGGTAAAAATTATGGATTTTGACGTGGCAAATACCCGAAAGATCGCAAGAAGGAAATAATGCAAAGGCATTAAGCAGCCAACGAAGGGACTATATTTTAACCTTTGACAAATCCGCCTCTATCTATAGGAGAAGAAAGATTGGAGCAACCAGGCAATTGAAAGAGGTGGTGGATCGAATTTGGTAAATATGGGCGGAGCGGTGGCGATTATTTACAAGGATGTGAAAGAAGTAGGTATTTTAGTTAACAAAATGACCTTTTTGGAAAGATTTTTGGTTGATGATTGAAATTGCCAAAATGGGAGTGGAAACATCTGGAGGGAGAGTTCAAAACAGATGGGGTTAATTATTACGCCTTAAGGCTACGGCCACCAAAAACTATAAAAGAGCCCAATATACGAGCAATTTTTATAGGGGGTAGGATAATAATGAAAACAAAGAAGAAGAATTCACAGGAAAGGAATCGAGATTTTAATTTGCTTGGTATACGCCAAGATGTCCAGTAAATCAAGGCCTCCAGGGGTCAGTACTGGGGGCTTCCTTGTATTTATTTTTGGAAGTAAAGGATTGAATTACAGTTATACTTGTGTAACAAAAATTAGTGTCAATTCCACTCGGAGGAAAAGAGGAATAAAGGCACCAGTTAAAGGAAAAAAACGGTTACAAGAGGAATATTGATGAAATTTCAAGGGAAAAGATGAGAAATTGAGGCAGAAATTTCCGTCGTGGTGGGGTGCGAGGTAACAGAGGCGGAGGGGGAAGGCCTTAATTAATTCCCTAGGTACTATTTTTCATAATTAATCATTTTTACTCTTTGAGAGTATAAAAAAGAATTTTGTTTACTGCTGCATTTTGCATTTTGCTTCAACGGCTTTTTTCACAGGAAATTACCCTTACGGGAATAGTTGAAGGATTCTACAGGAGTAGGATTCGATTTGGCAAATGTTATTCGCCATATAATACGGAAACAACGGCATTGGAATCGTACGCATCACCAAATCATAGTGGGTTGATAGCTAAACTTAAAATCGGGCGCCAATTTTAACGTTCGTATTGAAGTTATTTAGGGTTTTTAAAAAGAGGAAGGATTTTTCCTATTTACGGCCTACCACGATTGCTAATAAAGATATTGTTCTATATGACAAACAACCAATGGATGAGGTTAGGTACTTATGAGATGCCTATTTCTGTCCGGGGCGGATCTATAGTTTATGATACGGATTCTTTTGTTAAACAGGTACTCGAAAAAGAAGGTAAAGGATTGTATTTGGCAATTTATTGGTGTGGAAATTAATGACGTACGGTGCAATAGAGGTGGGAGGCTAAAAGGTGTTTACCAAAGTAATGGTGAGGGAAGGATTTTTTGACGGGGATTCAAGTTGGCGCAGAAATATTCCAGCCAATTGCCTTGATAAAATGAGGTGCTAAGAAATTTTAAATTGATATGTAAACCCAGAGAGGGGCTAAACCAATTGATACGGACAATGGGCTGAATTATAAACTCATGAAAAGGAGAGAGAGGAGAGGGTTGTTGGTTTTGTGAAAATAACTCAGGGAGATGGGTACAACGATTAGTTATTTGGCCATCAAACTTTTTAATATACAGTCCTGATTATAGTATAAAACATAATTACCGATTCTTAATAATATAGGTGAAGCACCTATTTAATAGAGGGATTACCAAAGCTTTACAGGTGGATTAGAAAGAGTAGTACAAGTGGAAGTTCAATAGATATGGAGGCGATGGATTGGGCTTTGCGCGAAGTCTTCAAACAATTAGGCCAAGAATATTAACAACGGAAAGGTTGCGGAGTTAACTTTAGTTACTCCCATAGAAATTGGGTTTAAGTGGTTTTGGTGTTTATTCCTGTAACAGGGACTTGATGTGGAAAACAAACTCGACGGTTGTAATATATCCCAACGAGACGGAGGATGCCACACAGACAGATCGAAACCGGGCACTTTGGGCTTTGGCCAAATTTAGTTCGTGTGTAGTAAGCCCGAGATGAAAGATTGCAAATTGATTACGTATGTACTTTTAAAGAAATCGACGACATATGAATTGCAGAATGTGCTTTCCATTTCAATATTACGGAATGGAAATTACGTGAACCAAGAAGCAGAAACCATTTATATAAGTCAAAATTGCTTAATATTTACATTTATATCTAAACACAAAAAAATATTTATTGCCTTTGAGGCCCAACATGTCTATCAGGATGAAGGATGCGGTTTTTCTATTAATGCCATTAGGGATATATTTTTGCGTTTACGACGATATGTCCAGAATGGAAGGTCAAATATCTACAACCCTTAAAACATAGGGTTTAAAAATACAATACCAACAAGGTGGATGCCAAGGTGGACTATTAATATTTGGTTACAGGTATGAAATAGTAATTACAATTTTACTTGGGGCACCACTCAGAGTTCGTCAAAATTTGTGAAGTGTTGGAGGGATATTTTTCAAAATTATTGGATGGCGGAGAAGAATTGTGATTTTACGGAAACTGATTTAACAATATGTTACCTATTGGCAGTGTTGTCATGTGTGTATTTAGTTTTCATTACGAATGGTAATTGCAGGGGAATTTTTAGCGTTTTAATCAGGGCGCTACTTGACATCAATACGGCTACAATACCAGTTGGAACAACGGTAAAGGATAATCTAACGGCTGCTGCCTGACCTATAATATTAACGACAAACTAAAAAAATCGGAAAAACATTCGATTTAATGTATAGGGTTTCAAAGATCTTTACTTGATGTCATTAATTTGCCGTAAGGCCTATGTTCATTAATAACTACAAATTCGGTATTATTCTGGTAATAGGGACCTGGAAGCGTTTGAACCATTTAACCTTATCTTTGAACTTTTAGTTTCAATATGTATAATTTTTCACCAACATATTTGCCAATGTTTACGTATTTTACGAAAGAACGAATAGATGCGCTTAAAAGTTGCCTTCGGGAAATTATAGGTATTATAGTGGATCAGTATCCATAAACTCAAATTGGAAGATGAATTCCTTAAGTGCCGAATAGCAGTATTCAAGCTTTTACTTTGGAAAAATAAGGAGATCTGTAGGGGCGCAATGTATCCTGGTCCCACAAATTAGACATTCATTTAGATTTTGGCAACAAGAAAATCGGAAATCGTTTTACTCAAATTTACCTCTTCACTGGCTACAGATTTTAAGGATGCCCCCAATCTAGAATGGTGGGAGTATAGGATATCGGTATAATAATATGATATGGTGGACTTGCTAGTACGCTGATTAACGAGGGCGGGCCTTCGCGATTGGTATGCCTCCTTTTAAAGCTTATTTTTTAACTTGTTTGATTATTATAAGTACAATGACACGGAAAATAACCAGATAAAACCTATAGTTTTTTGGAGGGCAAATCTTTAACTATCAGTGAAAAAAGAACAGTCCTGGGAATTTGGTAATTAAGGCACTAACTTTTGGATATCAGCAACGTGAACAAGGGAGCACAATGAGGTTGTCATTTTACTTACTTCTTTCTTACTATTATTCAAACCGCGTTATGTCTTGTTCACTGGTAAGTATGATTTTATAGGGATGAGAACAAGAGGGTTAAGGAGTTGTTTTTTAGTTGTTAAACATTTTTTATGCGATAAGTCAAGATAGTTGCTGTTACTTTTGTTTACCCTTAATAATTCGAGGAAGGTTATTTGACTGATTTGTCAACTCAAGTTGCTGAAATAGTGTGTTCGGCATTAACAAATATGCTAATGCAGTTTCTTTTGTTATGTTCTATTAAAGACTGTACATTCCAGATCTTCTTTAACATTGCTTCGTCAAATTCTTATTACATTTATTTAGAAAGGAGTTATGGCATATTTATTTACTTTCGGAATCGGTTAGATTGAAGGGTTATCCAGATAGATTGTCGGATCAAATTAGTGATGCATTTATTGGAGATATTTTTTTGCTTTTTGACTCGGAATGTAAGGTGGTCTTGTGATAACTTGGGTTGAACCACTGTGTCAAGTGGTTTTTGGGCCGGGAGGTTAAAAGTCACACTTATCTTGATGTTCAGCAATTGCTAGGATTGTCATTATAAGATTGGTTATACGAATGGCGATTTATATAGTTTAGTGGAGATTTTGTTGGCGTAATTTTCTCTACTTAGATTCATGAGTCAGTCCCTCAAAGATAATCCAGGGGAGTTATCGTTGTTTAAAGCAGGAACAAGGTGCAGGAGTATCAAAGGTATGAGTTCGCTACTGCCTTTTAAGGAAAGGATCATTATTTATGGCCTCTTGGCCTTGGATTAATATCAATAAGATATTACAGGTTTGCCGATTGAGGAAGGGTTGGGGATAGTTAATTAAACCTATTAAGGACGTCGGATGCAAAAGCACAGGTAACTATTTGAATATTCGATGATAATGTGCAGCGGGCACTTTGAACACTATTTGTATCTCTATTCCAACATTGATGAGTGTTTGATTAAGGACGTTTGAAACTGATTGTTGGCAGCGAAATTAAAAGGATATTATTTCTCAATTCTAATTCCAAGAGTAGGAGAAATCAATTTTACCGGAGAATATTACAGAAACTATTTATATACGTACACTATAATAATATCATATCAATTCCAAAACAGGGAAAATTTGTTAATTGGTGGCCCATGTGATACTGGTTTTAACTGGTAAAGAAAGATCATTGTGGTGTACCTATGGAGGGCAAAGGTGCCCATGGCGGAGCCTTTAGTGGAAAGGACCCAGTAAGTGGGAGTCGCAGTGGCTGCATACGCGGCATAGGCATGCGCCAAGAATTCTTGTATGGCTGTGGTGGTGGATGGAATGTTGTCAGGTAAAGTTACGCCATGGACGTATAGAACAACCTCAATATTTGTGGATACTATGGGAGCGTGCTTGAAAAGTTGTTAGTGATTGTCGAGTTGCTAATAAAAGGTCGCACAATTGTTTTTCGACATTGCGTCTTCCGTTTTGCCATTTGAGGGTGACGATTGAAAACTTAGATAATCAAATTTATTGGATAACAGCAGTTATGGGCACGATGGCAAGGAGACCTAAATTTTGTTGTAGAAGGTTTTCGAATTTCGATCCTTAATAATTGGGGTTATAGAAAAGAAGTGGAATTATTTATTTGGGGAGAAATTGGATGCCGTTGAGTTTGGTCTGAAACAAGCCTTCAATTTATAATTTTTTAAATAAATTAGGAAAAAGGAATTTCGCAATACCTTATATTTTGCACACCGTACAAGTTCAAACACTTTATTTTGAATTGTTTATCAAGAATGATAAGTTAACGCCTTAAGCCTTGCAACCCTTAGTTCATTTATTAAGAATAGGTGCTAAATTCTACCTAAAATGCTGCTCCAGAATAATTGGATATTTTTTCAGTTGTCATCCAATAACACTACGGTTACTTCTGTAATTGACTTTTCTTTTTTTATACTTTTTTGATTTATACAATATAGCATGTCCGCATTATTTGTTTTTGGCTTTTTCATTTTAGCTATTTTAATATTATAAAAAAAACAATGAAATCATGTAAGTCTAACTCAAAAAGTTTTTCATACAATGCATTTGCATTTTGGCTTGGACATGACATCAAATTTAACAGCTGTGATACCAGGGCCTGTACCCATTTATCAAAAATACCGCCATATGTATTTTAACATATTCTGATCTATGCGGCAAAATCTTTTTTAATTTTGTTTCAGAACCTGGATTTTATCTACACCAGACTTAGACCAACCAACAATGATTTATTGTCTAGAGCAGCGTTTGGCGGCTTTGAAGGTAGTGAAGGTTGTAGTTTTTACCCGCGTCAGGTCTCATGTTGCTATTTCAACAGCATTATGGGTTTTATTGAAATACATGTGTGACCATATTTGTGGCTTTCTAGTAGTCTTTATGGATAGGTACTTATAATTTATTTGGCAGTAACCTGCCTTTAGATTTTGGTATACGAACCTACTTTTGTAGAGCCTTGGGAGACGGATAGAGAATTTTATACTAAACGCATTCAGGAAAATTACAAAGACAATTTTTTTGTTGGAATCTTTAGGGAATCAAAAATTGGATTTGTATTGGACTGAAAGCGATATCTGAAGTAGCTTATAAGGCATAATAATACTTTATTGTAGCTAATACAAGTGCCACTGTTGCTTTGGTAAAACCTATTTGAACCGAAGCAAACATTTAGTTATACATTCACTTACTAAAAATATATAAACGAAAGGCCACTCTATTGGGTTGGTTGTTATTGTTGGTATGCATGGTACTCCATTGATTTGTAAGTAGTGGAATAAATTTCCAGAATTCACAGGCCATTCTGCAGGAATATCACGGATGTTGTATTCACCGATGTTTAGGGGCCGCTTGCCAT
>Ga0163217_1018802_pt1 | contig 11208 bp, 11 predicted proteins | sample SynspAceP_FD_185933 | JGI IMG/M metagenome (GOLD analysis project Ga0163217, IMG submission 185933) | Saline lake microbial communities from Ace Lake in Antarctica - Synechococcus sp. Ace-P (PacBio error correction) | ecosystem: Environmental > Aquatic > Non-marine Saline and Alkaline > Saline ... | reverse complement strand
CACTTTTGCGTGTCGCGGTTACTGCGTTCCGCAAAGGACAGCCGAGGAGCGGTGAATCGATTGGTGTTGTGCGGAGTGCTGGTTTCTTGGTTGGTCCGCGGCTTCAATACCGCACCCATATAGGTGATGTAAGAGTTCTCGGTCCCCCGATGTTCCAGCTGAGATGACCCGGAATACGCTGAGGAAGCGATCTACCGTGTCGCCGTCCCCCCCGTCCGCCGATTCTGTATCCAAGAGTCCAGTATCTCCTGCGTATTTGATTTTTTTTTTTCTTTTTTGGTTGTTATAGCGGTTTTGACTTGTATTGTTCTTCCGATATTGTTTTTTTTCTTTGTTCTTTCATCCAGAAAGATAGTCTGGCCCGGTCGTGTAGTTGCAATGCCGGTCGGTAATCGGATGGAAACCGTCCGTATGCAGGTCCGATGGTCGTTCCATTGCCGTGCGAGGAGTAACTCCGTTTGGTAAGGCTCATTGCCGGCAGGCGAGTTGATTTACGGTGATTTTTGCCATGCGGATCCGGAGGGGTCTTCGGAACATTTCCGTCGGGCACTGAATAACGACGCCGCGTACAGATTGTTGTATCGGGGAGGATTGATAACGGTAGAATAGAACGGAAAGATGTATTTTCCGCCTACACAGCCCCGACCATGTTGGCGTGCATGTTGCAATGCCTCCCATGTTGTGAACTTTGTAAACCCCACTCCTTCTCGGCAAATTTTCGTTGTGGGTTGATCCCCACGATCACGCGGATTGTGACCGGTGTGAGAATCGAAACGAGGATCCGGGTCGGCGATGGATATCGTCTGCCGATTCGTATTTCTCCCACAATCGGCCACCTTTTGTCGGTCGCAAAAATACGTGCTGTCCCGAATCCGCCCGGAATTCGTGGTCGCCGGACATGCCGGTCAAACCTGTCCGAGCGGACACTGCACAATTACGCCTGTGCTGAGTTCGCATGACTGGCAAACTGGGCGGCGGTTCTTTTACGATGAGTATGGACGTCGTCAACGTTCGCCATCAAAGGATACGCGTTTTGTTTGAGGGGTGCAATTCCGAATTTTTTGGAATTTACTTCTTACCGAGTTTTGCAGGAGCACGGTTGCGGGTCGTCTTTAAGCCCGGTCAGGAATAGGACATTCAGGGCACGGTTTGGTTTTCCAGTCGTTGTCCGACGTTGAGCGGGATGAAGGGCTATGCGATTCTGCCATGGCGTACCGGCTCGGCGCTATGCCCCCGGGCGGCCGGTTTTTTTTCGTGCGACTGAATGTTCTATCCAACCTTCGGGGGCGATGACAGACATCCGTATACGTGCTCCTGCCCCGCGTACTGTACGGGCCCTTCGAGTATCCGAGAATTCAGCGGCCTGCCGATCCGGCCTTACGCCTCGATGGATTTGCGAGTTCTCTGAATCCCATGCGCGTAGTGGCCAGCCCGAACCCGGAAATGGGCTGGGAACCCCGTCGCACCGTGTGTTCTGCAGTGAGTGGGAGGATCGGTCTGAAAGATACGTGGGAGGATTCCCGGAGCGAAATTTGCCGGTTTCTGTGTCTAAGCGTTTGCGACGATGTCGTCGCGCGGAGGAGCCGGCCCCATTCCTCACCCCGTGTCGGGGTCGATGCGGTTGACGTAAAATTCGCGAGGCGTCGCGCGAGCCGTTCCTGTCGCCGCTGCTTTTTGTTCTCGGCACCTGGGTTTGCTCTCGGCCCGCTCGATCGCGAATCCGGCCATTTCCGACCGGCTATTAAGGTCCCCCTTGCGATCCGTTTCAACGCCCAGTCTCGTTTTGCCTCGTAACACCTTGCCAACGTGCAGCCCAGTGAGTCTCGTAAAAGAGGTCCGACGAGTGGTAGAGATTGCCCGCTTTGTTTTGCCAGCATTCGAAACCTCCAATGATCGCTTTAAGATCATCGTCCCATCGTTGTAGAACAAACGATTTCGCATTTCACGGTTTTTCTTGGGTTCCGCCGGCTTGTGGACCGACTCGATCGCCAATCGTGATGTTTGCATCCCGTCCCCAATTGATATGACAAGTCTTTTTGTTGCGAAATCGTGGGTGTTCGTCATGCTAAGATTAAAATCGCCCCTGTCGTGGAATTCAACGGAACAACCACCATCCCGCCATCTACTAGAAATCACGCAGGACGCAGAGAATTGCATCTCCGTAGCGTCGCATTTGCTTTTCGTCCCTTGTATAATGTCCACCCGGTTTTCATCGTCAATGCGAGGTGCCGATGTGGGTTCCCCGGTATTTGTTATTGTGCGAATTCCCGTAGCTGGGGGTGGCCATTGCGATGGATGTGATCCCCCGGTCATATTTCTGTGGGTGAGGGTTCATGAGAGTTCTTTCCGATGAGGAGTGAATCCTTGATTTTTAACGAAAAGCCCTTTAAACCGAGCGTGAACCGTTAAAAACGACTCGCGTCGGGTCACCGGAACGAGGCACGCATTGGTTGGATTTGGTTGCTCGACGACGCCGAGACCGCCGTGGGCGGTCGGGCTGGCGGCAAACTTTCGATCCCTGGCCAACCCCTCCGCTGCGATCGCGCGGGTTCCGAGTCGTAGGATTTGTACGTTTGTGAATGCCTTTGAGGGATCCGATCTGGCTCGGTCGAACGATTGCCCTGGTTAGTTGTATTGTGAATTTCTTCCGGGATTGGTCTGCGGACGCTTTTCAAATTTGCTGTTGCATCGGCGTCGCTTCACGTCTCGCCCGCACGGTCGCCAAACGAGGTTGCGATTCCACGAATCAACGCGTCAAAAGTACGCCGTCGGATATCAAATCCCACCACTCGACGAACTCCTCCGGTGCTATATGGGCAACAGGGGACAACCGGTGGCGTATTCTACGCTGGAAGCTTCGTACCGCCCGGCCGGTGTGAGCTCTTTAATCCACGTCGGTTTGCTAAACGTCCGGGATCAAACCTGAGGATCCGATTGGGATCATCGATCCCCGTCGAAACCACGGTTACATCGGCCGCTTATCGCAACCGGTATCGAGATGATCGACGGAGTTCGCCGAGGCTTATGCCGATGCGTTCGTTCGACAATCATCTGCGATCAAATCACTTCGCGCGCCTTCCCTCCGATCCCCCCGTTGGCCGCACCTTCGCCCCGTTTCGGCCCCCCTAATCGGTGTGTCTTCGTATACTTTCCTGCCAGCAGTCTTATGACTTTCCAGATCGGCATCTTGAATGAGCGTCGACCGAGATCGTAGGCCTATGCGCGCGGCAATGTGTTTACACCCGGCCCGCTGCGGTTGTCCGGGGCGATCGTTTTTCCGCATCGCCATTGGAAGATCGCGTCCGCCAAGTGAAATCGCGACGAGACCGGGCGGGTCGTCCGGACGGATTGCTCCCTTCCGAAACGATGGCGCGAGTTAGCTTGACGTCGCGAGGCCCTTATGGTCTGGTATTGCCGTCCCGACGGTATATACTGAACCGTTTGCAGCCCGACCCCGTACTAACTCGGCTGCTTGAGCTCGGAATAGTCTGCCCCGACTCTGGCGATCGCACATCGATGCTGGCACGACACGCAGAGCGAGGAGGTTCATTGACCGTGTCGCAGTCTGTGAATAGGATAGGCGATCGTTTCGTGTCATCGGTTCGTTGGATGACCATTTTCCTGATCGTTTCATTCACGATCCGGTGTTCCGATGTTTTTCACGATGGTAATCAATCTCGACTCATAGCAAAACGCACATTTTGGTCTTCAGAATCGACACGAGCGATAGTTCGTCCCCCGCGTTCGGCAGTTTGGTTTTAACGAAGAAGTTGCACGCACTCCGTCGTCGATCGTGACGTTCCGGGGCAGGTGGGAATTCGAGCAGGTGGATTTCGGGGCGGGGATTTGAATACGCGTCTGGCGGCGAGACTTCGGGTGTAACATGCAAGCCGATGGATCTATGTTGCCCCGTACCCGTTGGATATGTCGTGGCCGGTTGGTTGACTGATGCCCCGACGAGGTGGATGCCTGCCCGCCGCTCCGAACATTCCCACGTCGCAAACGCCGGGACAATGGGCGGCCCCCGGTGCCGTGATTGCAATCGCGAGCGCGGCGCGTAAGCATCGGCCCCGGACCGGGATTCAAAGAGCGATTGCCAAAACCGCGGCATCTTGCTTCTGTTGAGTGTATGTCTACGGCGTCGCGGATCCGTTCCTTGCGACGGTAAGAATCAAGTAGGCGTAGTCTCTTGAGATCGAATTCCAGCTTCAAGAGAGACGTTGCTAAGGGCGCGATCAGATGGCCGAAAGGTTAAACTTTTTGCTTCGACCACGAACAGTCCGAGTGATGTATAGGTGTTTCGAGGCTTTCTCCTGTTGCACTCGAAATCCTGTTGTGTCAGATAAGGCTAACATTCCTTTTGTCAATTTAGTCCGTTGTTCGGTTTGCCCGTCGATGAACTTTTTTGCTCGCATCCTGTTTTTGTTCATCATCGGGCTGGTTTTATATCGCGGATGTTTACGATCACCGAGTCCGGTTTCTCGGACGCAGGCAATCGCCAAGCCAACCGAGTATCCTTCGTGAACCGTGACCGTGACGCCGACCTGTCCGCGAAAACGACGGCGACGCAACCGGTCCGTATGTCGCGAACGGGCGAAATTGTGCCCAGCCCGATCGTTTTTCGCAGTGTGTCCCGAATGTATACGTCGAGTGCCGGGCAACCCCGTTCGGTCGAGCGAGTCCCGATGCCAAGTGTGAGTCATCCGAAGCGAGGAATGCCCGTATTCTAGCGAAGAGAACGATCCCCAAAGCCTGTATCGACTGGGTGCGAGTCAATCGGCGATGGCACTGGTGAGAGATAAGTGGCGTGGCGGTAAGCCGCGCTGCCCGTGCGGATGCCCCATTGCACCGCCCGGATTAGCGGAGCGGTTGTTGAAAACGGGTGCTGACGAGCATTGAAATCGCGATTCGCAATCCCGCTGCAGGAACTGATGGGTCGGCATGAGTCCGGCCCGCCGGAGCCGGTGCAAGCCCCGCGTCCCGGTCGTCTCCAAGCCGATTCCGATTGATCAGCCTGAAACAATATCGCCGGCCGAATCGACCGAATGCGACTGATGATCCGATTCGCCGAGCGTCAAAGCACCTTTCGCAGCGTCATCACTCTCGCACGTCGAACCGGCGATGGTCAGATCAACGAGTCTGCAACCCCAGCCTTGTTCGTCGTCAGCAGGATCGACCGTGTCGCGTTCGAATCCCGGTCCGGAAAAGCGAATGCACCTCGGTTTCAATCCCCGCCCCGATGAATCACGTGAGTTCCCTTTCGCTTCCCCCGAACACGATCGTCTCAAGTGATCGGCAGGAGCGTCGCTCCTATCGAGACCCACCGTGATGGAAGTGAATCCGCAACGAGAGAGGTAATTGCGGGTATGTTCCCCGGCCAGCTTCGTTTTCGAGAAGGAGACCAGGCGGATGTGCCGCCCAAGCGATACACCGGTTCGACCGAAAACAGGCACGCTATGTTTATAGTCTCCGGTCCCCTAAACCGGAACGGTTCAGAGCGGAGATTGAGGACGAGACCCGGAACTCGTCGAGGGGTCGCGGTGGGGGGACAACGTATTCGCTATCGAAACGATTCGTCGACGCAAAAAGTCGCCGTCTTTGATCGTAATCCAACTGCGTGCGTATGGGTTGCGATGTTTATTCTTTGTCGCTTTAATTACACGTTTTCGCCGTTTGCCCGTTCGCCGTTCGCCGTAATTCGTTTCAACAGAGCTGTCAATCTTGTGGTTAGTCGGATCGCGTCTTCGGGCATCACGACTATTTTGCCGATTAAAGAAAGCCCGTTGTGCTAGTTAGTTTTTTATTCCAGGATTGCCCACATACATGAGATCGTATTCGCGTTGTGAGCCGGGGCATAACCCCCTGCGATGTGGATCAGGAATCTAACGTCGGAGCGACCGTGTCATTCTTTCACTCGGTCGGCTGACGGATTCCGATATGACCGATATCCTGTGAACTGGAGGCGGCGATTGTACTGCGCGGGTGAATGGCCTTACCGCTGCGCTAGTGAACGTGCAACTGCCGTTAGTGTTGGCGCATCTTCGGGAGGATTGAGGAATCCCGAATTCTATTCGATCGGGCATTAGTCTTCTATTGATGGGCGGCTATTGCAGTTTGAGATCGTCCCTTCGCGGCAAGTTTCAGCATGAAAATGAATCTATTGTCAAATATCCGGCGAAACTCGAATGGACCTACCACTCTGCCCCGAGTGGTAGACTGCTAAATCCGAACTACTCGATCACGCGGATATCAGCGCGGATGGACCAACCAATCACCCCGCCGAACACGCTGCCCTATCGCAGTAATTCCGAGGCATCCGATTCACCGTTCGCCGAGAATGGCGACATCTTCTTCGTGAGTCCTGCGTGTGATAGCGATTCCGCGCACTACAGAATGTGCGTCACGACGCAGGTTATGCCCGCAATGTGTTGCAGACCCGTTGCGAAACGATCCCGTGTGTCATGATCGAAGCGACTCGGGGTCATATTTCCAAGATGAAGCCGGCTGGGTAAGTCCGAGGGAGGAAGTGCGTTACGGTTTCGATCAATCGTTACTCGTTGACGCCGATGTATTGCTCACGCAGCGGGTTGTTCGTGCTCGTTCATCGTGTGCTCGTGTTTTCGCGCTGTTGCCACTCGCAGATCTGTTCCCGACATCTTGGCTCTTGATCGGGCTCTCCCGGTTTCGATTAAGGTCAACTACCGTCGATGACTTCCCCGCCCTGTTATCGCGGGGCGATGGAGGTTGTCGACCGCTCGTCGTAGTTGAAATATCTTCCCCACAACGGCAGGGCACAAGAACATTTTGGATGCCGCGGAGGCGGCCGAGTATCGCGCGATTCTCAGGGCCTCCGACGGCTCCGCGGGTTTTTACCCGATTTTTGACCGCATTAAGTATCGTAGCTTTCGTTAGCAAACTCGTTCCGACGATCCCCCGGTAGCGTGTAATTCTCTGCCATGCACTGTCCTGTGCCTACGTTCTGCGACGTTGTGCTGAGCGTTCGCTTGGACGCGTATGCGGAAAAGGTTACGGCAGTTGTGCGAAGGAGTCTACGGGCGGTGCTGCGTGCACTGAAAATCCGCGTGTGTATCTTCTCGTGGTCCGGTCGGCCATCGTTGCTGTGCCCATTGGGAACGATTGTTTCCGAGGTCATCGGGGTCCCTTTGAATTCGTTTTTAAAAACGTTGCCGGCAACGTACGTCGAACCCCCGAAAGTCGTGCCGATGGATACCATCGCATCAGGTCATTCTGAGCAACAGGAATGAGAGCCCCCGGTGATCCCCTAAATCGGATTGCCGTGGCAAGGTGCGGGTTTCCACCCGTGCTGAGTTGCCAATTCTCGCGTGGCCCGAACGGCGTACTGATTTCCCCCAATTTGAATCGAACGGATTCGGGGTGGCCATCGACCTTCGACGCTGACTACATGAAACGGCTACTTGAACGACTCGCCGACGGTATCCTCGAGAGTTCCTGTCGTCTCGGCCCGCGGTCGTAACATTGGCATAGATGACTGTTTCGACACGGTCAGCGATCCAAGCCATAAGCCGGTCGACTGCACGTTGCCCGCAACGCGAGAAATTGTGCAGCGGTGCAGAATCCCCCGTGCTGAGTTCAAATCGTCATATCGGTACATCCGCTGAGTTCAAGTCTGATCGTGACGCCGAGGCAAGTCTCGGCGTCTCGTATCAAGAAGATCGCCCCCAAACCGTCAACCGGCACGGTCGAGTGTCGTTAGCGCCGACTATCTGGATCGACCCGAATCAGGGACTGATTTTCTGGGGTGCCCCCGAACGAATCCAACGATTTCGGTCGCTCCGATGACCCTGTTCGCAAAAGTTACCCTTTCGTCAAACACTCCAACTCTCCATACATTCTATTGTGAACATCCCACCCCGTACCGGTGCATTCCCGGCGAATCGCCCACTACAACATTCGCGGAGGTAACATGTTCACAGTCAACGTGCGAGTAAGGGGATTCGGCAGTGTGGCCCCTACATCGAACCGACGGATCGCCGATGATGGAGTTTGAAGGAGTGTGTTGACGTCGCGAGCGGTCAGAAAGAGCGGGGCAGGAGCTATGTGATGGCATCGTGCGTGGCGACTTGGCTGTTTTATCTTGTCTTACTGGCTCGGCCGTTTATCCTTTGTTGCTATCCCGTGCGTCATCCATTAGTTTGCGCGAAGTGGCATTGGGAATCGGCCGGTTTCCCGTCCGAATTCGTTCGGGGCAAGTGTTAGGTTTTACTTTCAACGACACTTAAATCAATATTCAAAATCTGTTGATGTGCGTCGATTTTATGTCCCCCCGTGTTGTTGTCTCGTGAACAAGAGTCATATGGTGGTGGATTTTGCGAAATACGTCGCGCGAAGAAATGGTCACGCGATGCGGCTCTCTGGCTACCAGTTTATTTCGTCGAATTGATATCTCTGACGTTGTGCGTCGATTCCATTGTCGTTCCAATCGCCTCAGCAACGAAGCCCGCATGACCGTTGCTCGCGTTCCAGCGGATGTGTACAAACTTGCTACGTTGTTTCGGCCGTGTGTCTATTCGATCGTGCATCGATCGCGCGTTCGGTGGTTAGAGGTTGTATCGGTCTACATATTCTTCGCCAGAATTTGCAATCCGACGCTTTGAATGTTCCGCAGCTTTAGTGGAAACCAACAAATACATTAGCCTGACTCTCCGCATCGTGTAGACGTACAGCACCGGACGCCGAGGAGTCGACTAGCTAAAATCGCGCCTTTAAAACTATCGCGTACGTTATGAGAAAAGTAGAGGCTAATTGCAAAAACTTGATTCCGTATGATAAAGTGCTGACATGGATGGGATTATGCTTACGACGAGGGAAGAAGCAGAAGCATCAACTCAATACCTCATCGTCCATCGTCTCACCCTTTTGCAATTTGGAAAACTGCGGCGGCTACTGGCCCGCGCTACTGAGGCGCTTGAAGGTAGGGCGCACGATCACCTCTCGAAGTGAGGACTTCTCCGCCATGTACAACCGGGCATGTGCGGTACTCAACAATCGTCGTGATCGCACCTCGTGAGTGCGCACCGCGGCCGGTTATGACTCGGCTTTGCGAACCGCGTGTCTTTGACATCCTGGCCACGTCGCAGCGTTTCAATATCGATCAGTTGATTCACGCGGGCGTTGAGACTCGGCACGTTTTACCGTTCGTGTTTCCGTGCTCGTTGAGAATCTCGGCCGTATATCGACGGCCCATTTTTCTTCCTCGGAGGCGAACGTTGATGCCCAGGCACCGTCAGCTGCGCTGCTCATTGATCGCGAATGTTGGGTTTTGATCTAGGATCCGAATCAGATCCAGTTGTCATGACGATATGTTATCGAGTCTGCGAGTAGGGTGAGCGCGCTGTGCCATCGCGCAGGCGGAGAAACCCGAGTGAGTGACAAACCATAGGCGGCGCGGACGAGCGGCGTTTGACACGACGTCGCTCATGGACTCTCGACGAATCGTCGGCGTTAACGGACACGCCGGGGTGCGTCCCCGGTTCCGGCCGCGAGCGACGATTGTTGCGGACGTGCGCACATCTTTGCCGAATGATCAACACTCGTAGCGCAGGTGCCCCCGCAGCCCGCCTCCGCCCGCGGCGGCACGATCACCGCCGTCACGGCCGTGAGTTGTGATGGCCCGGTGGGATGAAACGTGACGATCATGTCGTCGTGCCAGCGAAGATCTTCGCGCCGCCTCACTTTCCGTTTCGCGCGACTCGAGCTGTCACCCGGCAACGGTCACGGACGTCCGAGCGCTAGCCCCGTTGCTGTCGAGAAATAATATATTCACGATTAGTTCGACGCCCCGAGCGATGCGAAATGCTCTAATCATCTTCCGGGCGGGGAACTTGGCCATCATCGCTTGAAAAGAAGGTCGCGGAATATTGTCGAACGTTCGGTATTCCGTCGCTCGCAGATAGGTATCTTGGGTAATAGTGCACGAGTGAGCCGACATAGATTTATATGATTCGCGCTGATGTCTAGCGTTTTTTATACGGATCTGGTTCTCGTCACAACCCCGGCGGCCGCCCGTGCGGCGGCATCACCCGGCGTTGCGAACGCCAGTCTCGCGAGACGAGAATCGAGGCGGAGAGGAACGGGAGAGACCCGGCATTTATGTTCGTCGTTGTTTTGAGTAGCCGACGCATTGATCGAGTGTTTTGTGCCGTTACGCCCGAACGCCCGATCAGTTCGAATCTTATTCCGATCTCTGGGATTTATTCTGATGATTCTCTTGGACTCGTTTTGTTTTGGTTTTGGCGGCTTAAGGACCGCCATGGTTCAAATTAGACGAACGCTCGTTCGGGATAGTTGTGTCGGTTGCGTGTGCTTTCTCGTTTGAACTGTACCAGTTGCCGTTGGGCGCCGATGCGGTTGACGTCATACTCTCTCACCCGAATCGCTAAGTATTATCGATCCACGTTCGGCTCAGGTCTGCCGCGAACCGCAACCCTCTTCTCGCGGTGTCAACCGCTTCGGGACTCGGCACAAATCGCTCGAAATTGATGTCTTCGGAAGTTCCCACGAAGATGCTCGGTTCGTTCGCGTTGACACTTTTTCAAAGTTTCACCATCTTGCTTCAACGTCGACCGTGTCAAGCAACTCCTGCTTGCGTGTTACTATGTGCATCCCTTCGACATCCATATCGGGTGAGTCGCTATGAGCAACGAACCAGCTCGGTCGAGTCAGCTCCGACCTAACGGATGCTGATTCCAGACCCTCCGCGCGAGTTTGACACCGGTTGTTTGTGAGAGAGACGAGATCGATTCCCTTAATTAGGCCATCGCCATCTTGTTTTTCCAATGGAAGATTCGATCCTACCTGGAGGTAAGAGGTTCGGCAAGTGTTTCGGTGTATTCGCCTTATCTTGGCTTTAGCCCTGGGTTTTTCGCGGTGACCGGGGCTGACGCCAAAACGGGCAGACTTGAGTTTAACGCAGAATGAATTACCGAATCTGTAGGAGCACCTATCAGGAACAGTGGAGACTCGGCAATAATAAGCTCGGTTGTTGGCAATTGAGACTGCTCTTAAACTATGCTGGTGAGACGAATGAATAAGCACCGGTATAATTGATCCCAAAGACCAAGCCCCAGGACCAGCCGAGTCGAGAATTAGGCGCACAGTAAAACTCCTTGCTTGACGGGCAGAGTATGAAAAACACGTTCCTGCAGAACACAGTCAGCAGAATCAGTG
>Ga0163217_1060967_pt1 | contig 11209 bp, 19 predicted proteins | sample SynspAceP_FD_185933 | JGI IMG/M metagenome (GOLD analysis project Ga0163217, IMG submission 185933) | Saline lake microbial communities from Ace Lake in Antarctica - Synechococcus sp. Ace-P (PacBio error correction) | ecosystem: Environmental > Aquatic > Non-marine Saline and Alkaline > Saline ... | reverse complement strand
AAATAATCGATTTCGCCACCACCGTCTTCGTGATACAGGGTCAATCCTCATCCGACCGAGAATCCCATCAAGCCCGTCAGCAACAATTATTGAAGTCCATGTTGGATGTTCGCACTTCTGGCGGGCACAACGTCGATGCCCGCTGAAGCCATCGGGCAACGAACCAACCCTTCGCGCGCCGCGTTGCAGTCGAGCGTAAGGACTGGTTGCCAATGGAAGGTCATTTCATTGTCAAGCAAGGCTCGCTGGTCTGCATGGATTAAACCAGCAGTGCGACGCGATCTTATGCAGGATTTTCTTTACCAGGGCGTGTCAATCGCACCGGACCCGGTCGACAGCGAGGATCGCCTCGTTCCGCTTCCGGCTTTTTAAACGAGAAAAAGCTCACCCCCTGACGATAGCACCAGCAGGACACGGTCGGCAGGTTCTGCTCGTCGCCGGATAATTAGCCTTCCACAGACAAACTTCGGTTCCGCTTGACTTTCCGCAGGAAAGTCTTTGAGGGGCTTCGCAACATTCGTATTGACTGCGTCAAATCCCGGCAATCGAAGAAATCCCGGGTGGGGATTTTCGGAATCGAAATCCCAATCGATTGCGTGTCCTCTGTGGGCATGTTGTTTGGCAGGCCGTTCTGCGCGACGTTCCCCGTCATCTTGGCAACCTTCTTCGGTGATTATGTCCATCTGTCAACTCGCTTCTCCAGTTCCAGTGACGCATCGCACCACAGATGTTGTCGCATTCCGCAGCATTGGACTCGACATGAGAGGCATCCTCGGAGAAAGAGGCCCACCGGTATGCGTTCCACTTCGGGCTGAGTTTTGGACTCCTCACGCGCATTCGATTGCATCGTGAAATCAGGCAGTTTCAAGGGTATGGTCTGCAGATCAGCAGGATCTTTGGCTTGCTTTCTTCCAAACACGGTTTCCATACCGGCAAAGAACGCCTCGGGTTTGACTCGTCTCATCGGGACTCAACAATCGGTTAGAGGAACGTCCAAGTGAGATAACACGTACCACCGATCGAGGAACATTGCTTGTCAATGAACGTTTTCTAAGTTCGACGTGAGTCGAGCCACCCCAATGATACCAGAACAGGCCTTAGGTGTACACTGTTGAGCGACGAGGAAATTCCAGCCTACGCGATTCCATTGAGCCCGGTGGCTTTCGTTGGCGATGAACTGGGGATCCGTGCATGTATTGGGCCGTTCTGTTTCAGACCACACGCTGCAGGGAGTTTTCGCGTACCACGCGTGTATTAAAACGACTTAATTAGAATGACGAATTCTCCTTGATTGGGAGATCCACCCGATGACCCAACAGCACAGCACGCTTCCACGACGCAAACTGAAAGAGCTCAACCGGCTCCCGAGACCTCCTATGCTGAGGCGAGCGCGGGGACGATGCTCTCCTCCAATCGGGTCGGTGTTGATATCGACCCATTCGAAAAAGGGCCAGGGTTTCCGTTCGGCTCGACAATGACCCTACGCTGGACGACGCCGGACGGCCCCCCCCCACTTTCCTGATTCAGCGCGATGGCAATGAATAGCATTAATCATGAGGCTGATCCCCACGCATCCTTGTCGTTCAACCCACTCCGGAAAAGCCCAAAGCGATTCCCTTGGGGGGCGCCGCGCTCGAATGACTTTGATGGGCAGCGCCGAAGCTTGTGCCCAGACTATCTGGCGGCGGCTTGGCTGCGGCGTACTTCTCGCACGTCACGAAAAACGCAAGTTACTATGTCGATTTTCGCTGACTCCTCGTTTTTGGCGTCTTCCTCCCACGTGATTCTCTAGTTCGTCGGAGGCTTCGGTGTGATGGGTTCTGAAGGCGAAACTCAGGAATGTCAAACAGGCGATACCGATCCGTGGCCGAGCGGCCCTGGGTAGCCTGCAGGCACATGACCGCGACCACTCGCCGCGATTGCGAGATTGCTTGCACGAAAAAGGCGTTTCGCCGCTCCGAAGCAAATGGACGGCTTGTTGGACCGTCTCGGCTTTACTTCGTCTCAGACGCCGAACGCGTTCACTCGGTGCGCATTATGGCTTCCCTCACTAACGTGCTTGTTCTTGATGCGGGCGTGCAGTACTCGTCGCGATGGTGGGCGGGCCGATCGAAGGTGGCCCCGGGGGCGAGCTAACTTATACCGAAAACACTTTCCGAACCTGCATTAACAACAGCGAAACAAATGACTGGCGTAGTGGACGAAGGCTTACGGAGGCCATCGCACTCCGGGAATCACAGGGGACTCGTAGTTCTCGTCCCATCCATTAACGCCGTCTTATTGTTTCGCTGTCGCTACGGAAAGCGGGTCTCGAAAACGCTAGCGACATTTGTTTCGGAGCCCTTCGTTCGCGATTCATCACGTTCGGTTTTTCTTCTGCTGCGTTAGCCGAACATTCCGTTCGGTGTTCCCTTCCAGCCAATCGTTGGGCAATCAATAGGAGTCGTCGGTGTAATTGGTTTTCGCGAATCCAATTTGGTCGATGACGGGCGTTCGAGCGAATTTGCCAGTCCCGGGTCTAGGCGACCGTCAGGTCGAATTTGGGGTTACCGTCGTCGTTGATGTCACCATGCAGGTCGAGTTGGGCAACGTCAGCCATCGTCGTTGCGTGCAACGTGTCGAACAATCGCGCGCAGCGCGGGCGAAATGGACTCCCGCACCCTTCCGACTCTGCGCCACGATCATCAAATCCGAAATTGGCATCGGCACTGGAGAATTATGCCAGCCAGGTTCACTAGCACCGAGGTCAAACCACATTTTTGTCCAGCGGCTTCACTAACAATCCATTTCGCCGATCTCCTGGACTGCTTTTAGAATTTGGCAATCATGCAGGCTGGATCATGACCAGGGATGGAATGAATGGGATCGACCGAACATTCAGCGGCTCGCACTTTCCGTTTATTTCAATTCCAGTCCCGATGAGATTCGGGGCATTCGATGTCAGGTCACGACACAAATCGGTGGAACGGCGGATTGCTGCCCAAGCTGACCGCGCCATCGCAGCCGATGAGACCTCGAAAAGCATCGCGGACTAGCCACGCGATCCGCCAGCTTTCACGCGAGCCTGCGGACGTCGTCAAAACAAGCATCGTCTTGGCTTCTGGTAATCAGACATATTGTCCGTTCGGTTCACAGTCCCTGCAAACCACGGCGACCCATATCGCTCGACCTTCAGGTTGCACCGTTGCGGATGTTCGTAACGTTCTTTGGGTGGGCGTCGCAATATCGTGGCACATCGAAGTCGGAAACCGCATGACCGATCTGACTTTTCCGCGACGATCATCAAGGCGAAAAGATGCACCGCGGATGCACCCCAGAGAAGGTCAGAAGATCACCGTCGGAATGAACCTATATTTGTTCGAAATGGACAACCGTGATGGACTTCAAATACAGTCGCGTGGCGATTATCACCTGGCGCCTCCTCTGGATTGGTTTGGAAACTGCCAAGCTCGGTCTCGCGAAGGGGCCAGGTTGCTACTGCACCGATGTGCCAGACCAAAGATTGAGTCAGAACGTTGCAGACCAACTGAGTGATTATGAACGATCGAGGCTGACCTGACGGAGCACTCCGAATGCGATCAGGTCGTTCCGAAAGCAGTCAACTTTCTTGGGCGGTTCGCGACATTTTGGTCCACACCGCTGGCATCATCGCGATAAAGGGCATCCTTGGAGGTGGCGATGATGCTGTCGCGAAGAGCCACGCAGATGATCGAACTCCACCGTGCAAGGAACGAGGTGCGCAGCGGAGGCAGTTCGCCTATCGACAACGAATTTTGCGATCAAGCGAAGACGCGTGGCATTGGTAGGCATTTAGGTCGGATTGGTGGCAATTGGTGGCTGGCGTGAAGCAATGGAGCAGTTCGCTCGCGATCAAGCGAAACGATTGGATGTTGCCGGACGCACGTGCTGGCAATCGACCGACGACCGGTGTCCCCATGGGAGGCCATTCGAGAACGACGTGGGTCGGGAGCTATTTCCCGACGCAAATCGTCACGCGAGTCAATGGAATCCGGTCACTTGATGCGCCTGGAGAATGAACGCCTCGTTGCGACCGGATCGAGGGACTTTGAGCGGTTGGTATTGCATTTGTTTCAGTGTTTGTCGGTAACAACCGAAACCGAATTCATCGAAGTACGACAACCAGGAGGACAGCTATGCTTGGTCGCAACTGCGGAATTGACCGGACCTTTGCCGCCATACAGATCGTCCATCGTGATCTTTTGCTGGCAGCGCTCGTTTTAGCCACCGCTGGACTGTCACGACATCGGTCAGTGTGCTGCTGCTGTTTACGCTGGAATTGTAGTTTAGGAGTCTTCGCTCAATGGAATTCCCGCTGGGTTCGCATGTTCTCCCTTGTCCTACCTAGTAAGCTATCTCAGCGTCCACCGGGCTGATGTTGTTGTGGTGGCAGCGGCAGACTCTTTTATTTTAGTGGGCGCAGGTTGGCGTCGAGCGGATGAGTTGTCTGCCCAACTGCAAGCGGCGTACAGCAATTGGGCAATACGCGATCAGTACGACATGGGCAATCAATTGGTGCCCCGAATCGATGGATTGCAAGGTTCAGCGTCGAAAAGCCCTGCGATCTTGCCGTCGCTATTCAGCGGATTGCAGTGGGCAACTTGGGGCATGACCGGCGATTGGTGATTCTGTTTGTCGGTTTGTTATTGCCGCCTACACCGGATCGTGTTCCGGGGATGGTAGTTGGTCAAAGCTATTTCCGAAGGACCGTCGGCAACGCACCGATGAAGTACTCGATATACCTCAATGCAGGCCTTGGCCGCTGGATCTTGGGGCGTTTTCTTTTCGATGGCGATCGTCGGTGTGATGACTTGCGATTGGTTTGTGGATTTTAGGCGTGCCGTTACGATCACCACTGGGCGTTGTCGCGCTCTGGCTGACTTATTCCCAACGTGGGCCCGATTCCCGCGGGCGGTTCCCAATCGCTTTTGGCTCTGAACGTTATCGCCGCAGAACGCCCTCTTATGTCAGGACGAATCTGCGTTTTGCAAAGGATGAAAGTACTTTGATCAACCGATGATTCAGCGACACGGGTCACGTTGCCCCCATCCGAGACCATCGCCGGCTCATTTTGAATGGGCGTTTCTGTTCGGGCATCATTGGAATCGATGATGGGCCAGCACCGCTGTGTAGGTGGGCATTGTGTTGGTTGCCAAACTAGCTGTACATCCACGATGCGGCTGCGGCGATGGAAAGACCCAGGCATGTTGACCGTCAGATCGGGACTAAGGGAACAACGAGACAATCAAACTACGCTCAATTGCGGTATGGTGACGCGTTGTCGGCATTCGATGCGCGTTTCGATTCGTTGCCACAGCTTCGGAGATTGGATCGTTCGGTCGTCCATGCACTTGAAACAGTCGCGCTTTTTTAAGATCGCGAGGCAAGCGATGTGAAAAGTAGCCTTTCGGCATCGCTGAACGTGTGTGCCTGTCGCACCGCCGGCGACGCTTGGATTTTTTGGACGCCCGGCCGAACTTGTCGCTCAGAGAATTCTCTGCGGGACGGTGTTGCTGAGGTTTGCCACCACTGATCGTACGGGAATCGGGATCGATCGGACGGATTGGTCGCACACGACCGTGCAGGGCCAATGGTGTCCTCGGTGGACTTGATGCCGGAACCGCTGCAGCACGACGAAAACGACCAGCGACACCACCGAAACTCCAGCCCGAGAATATCCCCAGCGACATCCTCGTTCCCAAACCGTGTCCAGGATGACGATGTTTCAGGCCTCAGGTTTGACTACCGAACTTGATTCAAGCCGCCCTGCAACCGCGACCACTCCGTGGCACCAACGAGGATTCGGCAAAACTTAACAGCGTCTTCACCATTGGCCGAATTGACTCTTGAGTGTTGGTCGAGAGATTCGTCCAGTTCTCCTCGGACGCGAAGGGTGGCCCATTCATTTAATCGACTTGTTTCGAGCAAGTTCTTTCCGCTGCGTTCCTGGGCCTGTTCGCTGTCGTACGCAACTGGACATCCGAAGGGTAAGAAATCGGGGACTCCATCTGCTGAGGAACCAAATCATTCCAAAATTCTCGTTACACCGAAATGTCGATCACCTGCTGCATGGACTTGACGAAAATAGGCCCTCACGTTCTCATCCTTAGCGGGCGTACGGACCATTCGTAAAAGGCATTGCGTCGACAAGCTGCACCAGGCCCGTCGGACAACCAATCGATGCAGCATCGCGGTTGACAGGATCATTCACGCCGGCGGAAATTGCTCGGGTGCCACCTTCGGCGAACTCGTTCAGCGTGAGAAGACGTCCTGCCGTCGGTGTTTCTTGTGAATTCAGATCGTTGAGCGACGTGACGGAATGAACCAATAGATTGCCCTCGATGCGATCGATGAGCCTGGATGACACGCCCGCCCCGATACCGAGTGTTGTTTTTCTCGTGAAGTTTCCGGGTGTGTCTGTCGTGGAGGATCTTGGGTATCTTCCTGAAGAGGCCTTGATTTGCGTTCACACTCGTTGTCACGCAATGCGATGCGGACGCCGGGCATCACGGCACCGAGCGGTCTCGTTCAGTTCGCTTGGCTTGCTTTGTTTCGTAAGTCGGGAAGTCGGTGTAGCTTTGTTACGAGTACAACGGTCCTGCGGTGCGGGATCGGTTGAAATCCCAGTACGTTCACAAAACGCTCGACCACGGTCGGATTTGCTGATGAAGGGACTCAAACGATACCATTCGGCTAACACCTTCCGCGGATGGCCGTGGTCTGCGTGAATTCCCGATCGTAGCCGCAGTTGGCCATGGAGCGTCCGGTAGCGCTGCGAATGTCGGAGCCGTGATGGGGTCAACCGAGCTTGTGAACGAACGAAGAGGCCATTCAAGGATATCGCAAAGCAAGTCGGGTGAGTTGAGTTGCTTGGAGCAACGTTACAGGAACGTTTCGCGACAGTCGGGTGAGCCAATGTCGTTGAATTCACGTTGCGGAACGATCTCGCACGCCGCTCGCGGTGCATCAAAGACGGTTTTGGCAGACATCGACGACCTCGCCAACACGAAAGCGGTTTTCAATGCGACACATATTGAGTTATCACGCTGGTTTCGTCTTCGATTGCAGGATTCATCATCAAGTAACCCATTTCCGGCGTGGACTTCGACGCCGTCAAAAGCGGCGGCTTTCGCCACGCGCGGCGAGCCCGAGCGATAGTTCTTCGATCAGACGGGACATTCTCGGACGTCCGCGCGGTCGCGGAACTTCGTGATCTTTCTCTTCACCGATGGAAACAATCGCGGGCCGCCCGTTGCTCTGATCGCCGAAGGCGCGACGGGCAATTCGCATATGAAATCGCTATGAAGGGTCCGGCCGGTGATGCCACAGTTGTTAAAAAGATTGGCGTGTCGTGTCATGCACAGCCTCAACGATCGGTTTCCAGCCTCCCTTGCTATCCGTTCAAATGCCGGTGCGTGGATTCAACCGACGGGTATCAGGGATGAGATGAGTGCCTTCGCTCAGATGGCAGAGTGGCAGGCGAAAGCCCGCACTCCAACGGATGTTGCTCGTGCAGCGGTTCGGCATTATGCTTTTCGTGCACCGTGACGTTCGATGTTCCATCTTTTTGTTGCCTTTCGTGATTTGACGGCAACAAGAGACGCGTCTTTGATCTTCCCGAGTTACGCCCTAACGGTGACTTGCGTCCCCTTGCTCAGATGCTGTCGAAGTTACAGGGCGGGCCCAAGTCGTCACTGGGCAATCAATGTGATACTGGGTATCGTGATCGTTTCTCTTTCATGTCAATTATCCCATCGGGACGCTGATCTTCGGTTCTTCGGTTGAGACGTCGACGTCAGAACCATCCACATCGTAAGCTGGCATGGCCCCGCATCACATCGACGTGGGCAGTTCGCCCTCTTAGAGTTGATTTGATATCACAGGCGACCACGGCGAAAGAAATTGCGACGGTAGCGACGTGTCAGGATGTTATCTTTATCGTTGTTTCTCTTTTTTTGGCGGAAGCGAGACGGCGGGCGCTCCGAAGGCCGGTTGGTTGGTTGGTTTTTAACCGCCGTGCCGGAATGAGTGACGGCAATCGGGTGTGCCAAAGAACGTGGCGGTGTCGCTCGCAGTTTGGCGAGCAAACCATGGCAAGACGAAAACTTTGATTCCACTGGCTTCGATAATCACCGTTGGCGAGGTGCTCGTCGGAACTGAACGGCGGGACGAAATTGCTCGGTCGCAAATTGTTACGCTGAGTTTGCGCTTGGTCAAGCAGAAAGCCGAATCGACCGGAGGGAGGAAAGTTCTGATCCGCCAAAGACAACATACGCGGACCGCGACAGGCGTTCCAAGTAGGCTGCGTAGGCAACCAGGGATTTCAACGCGTCCCCGAAGCTCTTGTTCCAGTAAGCCGCTTGCAGCGAGCGAACTGCATTCATCTCTTGCCATGCCATCCGGGCGTTTTGCCACGCTCGGACCTGAGCGACCCTTTGAACAGTCGAGCGACAGGTGTACCCGTCGGAGTCTCGCGGTCAGCGAAACGCATACCGATTTGCCTTATTCGAGCATTTCGAGAGTGGCCGACAACGGAGCGCAAACGAGTGGTTGTCGTGTTGTTCGGTATTGATTTCAAATCTGAAACCGAACGGAAGTCAACGATTGTATTTGGAGCGTGCCGGACGAGTTGGAAGCGTCGCTGTGTTGATTGCGTTTCAGACGTTCGACGATTTGACTTTGGCGATTCGGTCGACTTGCAATTCAAACCCTCGACGTTACAAACCTGCAGAGGTGCCGCTGTCGTCCGCACTAAGCGGTTTCGGATGGCCGGGCATCAGGTTTGTTGGACCATTCGCGTCGGTGCACCGGGCGGTGAAAGAAGTTCCAACAGCAGAATCCCTTGTTGTCGTGGCTGATACGACCGGCTTAGTTGCCCGTCCGCCGAGGCAGCCACATTTGTCGGTAGCTTCGCCCACGGCTGCAGATTTCGTTGGTGTGCAATGCGAGATTTTGGCGTCTCACGCATGCTGCCTAGCAGTAGTATTCTCCGTCGGTTTTGAACAGATCGGATACTTCGACATCGTCATTAGGCCGGGTGATTTGCAGCGGGGACGGGCTTCGAATTGATTCGGTGACGTTTTCCATCACGGGCCACGCACCCCAAGGCGGACTCGGACCATCGTTTGGATCGCCCGCCGTTCAGCAACCCAACACGGTCGGCCTCACAGGTTAATAAAACGGATCTCGCCAGGATACCCAAGGCGCCTTCGTCGGACTTCCGATTCGTTACCGACGCATCGGATCCAGTGGAAAGCAGGCTTTCCGGGTCGAGTCGAACGGCAGGTTGTGGGGGCGACGGGCAAGTCGATAGGGAAGCTGCGAGCGCGGTCTTTCACGACACGGGTGATTCGCCAGTGAAAAGATATTGCTTTCGGCATGCGATGCGTTGTTTCTGCTCGTGATCGCGGCGTGAAAAGTCCGTCTGTAGACATCCGCCATCCGCCCGGCTTGTGCGGGTTGGCGAGACGTGGATCGTCCCATAGCTGATGTCCACGATCCGGGATCGCCCAAGAAAACGCGTTTCGACGGTCGCCACGCAAGCATTTTACTGACGCAGTGAGCGATGAAAGTTCGGTGGTTGGCAGGACCGAGGTGAAAGACGGTTGGAAATGCCCATCGGGATAAAGACGTCGACATCGCCCAGCTGTTTTGCTGTGATCCGGTGGTTTATGAAGGCATGGTGCGATCTCGTGGGTGGTTAAGTCGATGCTGACCGTTCGTGACGCAGGCCTGCTCGGTAAACGACGGCGTCAGCAGATCGAGGGGTGTAGAGGGCACGCAATGGCTGTTTCTGTTGGCGATGCTTGCGTTGTTCTCGATGATCAGAGAACAGTTTCTTTTTCCTACCACGTGAAAACCCATTGGCCAATGAAAATGGCATTCGTGCAAGATCAAAAGACGCGTCCAAGATATGAATTCGATCGTGTGAGAGAGCGACCGGGTGCCCCGTTCGCGATTGTCGGAACTCAGTTACATGGGTTCGTCCTGCAGTCGCATGCGTTTGCGAGGGGCATCGTATCTGGCGATGGGGTAAATCCTAAAGTTCCAGCCGATGCGTCATCAGCTTTCATTTAAGATTATTTCGCAGGATTCACGATGGACACCGCGCAGGCCGGCGTGCACCGTTGGTGCCCAGATTGATGGAATCGTCGCGCCAAGTCCAATTGCTACCGGGAAAGAAGTCGAATGCAGGTATCAGCCCCGCGATGACAGCGGGGTCGCAAGGCCCTGCCGCCGGAGTACGGACGCTTGACAGTTCCCAAACCGTTAGGGATGGCTTCAATTCGAGATGAGCGTTTTTGAGTTGTGGTTGAAGTGCGGTGGGCTTCTGCACTTCCCATGGCCATGTTATCTCGGGCGGCATTGATGGACTTGGCAAATCGCTCCGGTTCGCCCGTTTCACACGTGCTGGGCATCCTTCAAGCGTGGGCGACCTTCGCGTAAATCCTGCGCTGTCACGGCGGTTCACATCCTCGGCCTAGCTTTTGCAGCATCGGCGGAGCATTCTCGCCACGTGGCCAGCGAGCTCGCAGCATGTCTTTGGGTCACGCCAGTCGCTCTAAGGCTTCGTCAAAGCGGTTTGGAGTTGTTCTTGGAGTATAATCATGAATTCACCGAGACGTCACTTTTCAGTTCGATATTGTATGTATTCGATCGATCGCGAGTTTTGCTCGGGTGAATCCCAGTATTCGGCGGACTTGGCTTTGGTTGCCCTGCGGTTTTCCTGGCAAGATTTTTAAAGATTACAAAAGCGTTACCCATCTATTTCCTACGCGCTCGGCGTAAAACATCGTTCCGAACGTTCGTGAGGCAAAACGACGAACCAACGCGGGCAATTGAGAACGTTCTTCATCGTTCGTCGACGTTTCCAATTCCGACAAACATTTTAACGGCGTGCGTCACGGTTTTTGCCCTGAAGATTCGGTTGGGTAAAAACACGGGGGGGGGGGTTTTTTCGCGTGTGATCACGGGACATGGACGCGTGTCGGGAGCCACCCACAGCGGGGATTAGGGAACCGCGCGGGGGAGTTGGTCGCAACATTTGCCCGGCCCAATTGTTTTATTAAATGGAGGTTGAAGACGCAGTCGGACAGTTTTATTTTTTTCCGGTGGCGATTTCTTTCCCCAAATTTCGGGCTGTTAAAAAAAACTCCTGTGTTTCGCGTTGGGCGAGGAACTCTCTCTTCTT
>Ga0163217_1102918_pt1 | contig 11210 bp, 19 predicted proteins | sample SynspAceP_FD_185933 | JGI IMG/M metagenome (GOLD analysis project Ga0163217, IMG submission 185933) | Saline lake microbial communities from Ace Lake in Antarctica - Synechococcus sp. Ace-P (PacBio error correction) | ecosystem: Environmental > Aquatic > Non-marine Saline and Alkaline > Saline ... | reverse complement strand
GCCGCACAGCACCGGCGCGGCCGTTGACCTCACCCCGGCTGAGGCAGCGGTTCCCCCTGGCGATGGGCGGCGAGGATCGATGCGATCGCTGCGGTTTCAGAGCCGGATCACTACGGCCAGCGGCGCGCGAATCCCCAGCAGCAAGCCGCCCTCTGGCCACCATCCGCCGCTGCCTGCTGGCCGAGGCGATTGCCGTGGCGGGATTCAAGCCAGCATCCCTACGAGTGTGGCATTTCAGCTATGGCGACCAGCTCTGGGCCTGGCGTTCCCGGCAGCCAAAACCGCCTGTTACGGCCGCTGGCGTAGCCGAGGGTTGAGGCAAGGCCCATCGCCTGGAGCTCACGCCAATCCGGTCGGCCTCATCGCGGCTTGAGCAGGTTCTGGCTGGCGCACAGTCCTTCAGGCTCGCCTCAGCATTTCAAAGCTGCACCTGCGCGCAGCCGGGAGCAAGAACCTTGGTGGATGGCCAGCGAACTGCTGCAGCTGGCGCCGGTAGGCGCCGAGCATGTTGTCGCTTCTGGCAGGTGGCTTATGGGAACGGTAGGTCGTGGACCGGGCCGCTGGCGGCGGCGGGGCATTCGAAACGGCCCTGGGCCAGGGCGGCGGCCGGCGGCAAAGGCGGCGATCGGGGCCCGATCAAATCCGAATCAGTACTTTCTCACCGGCAGTTCCTTTGAACGGCAGCCTTTTCAACAGCAGGCGACCGCATCATTTCAGTGGTGGGCAACAGGGCCCGCCACCGCTTCAGGACCGAGCTTGCGACGAAGTCACCAAAGCTTGCGGCGGCCGGGCCCCGTTTGCGGTCGATTTCCATTCGCCACGCAGGGGCTCCAGGGTTGCACTCCAGACGCCTCAGCGGCATCCGCTTCCAGGTAGGGGGTGGCCAGCAGGTGAGTTCGGTGTGCCGCCCAGCCAGGAGCTTGGTATTGCTCCACCCCACTGCCCACCAGACGACTTCGGCATGTAGGGCGTTTGAGCCAGCCATTGGGGCAGGCCGGTCATGCGCCACCAGCAGCGGTTGGCTCGATCTCCCAAAGCCGCTGCAGCAGTACTTTCGAGGCGATCGAGCCACGCCGCGCCAGGATCCCTCCGCTTCGGTGATGGGCCAGCCCGCAGGTGGGCAGCGCTGGGGCAGGCCAGGGCATGGCGCGCGAGAAGACCCGGTGCTTCCGGTGCGGCAAAGCCCGGGCAATCAGGGCCCGCCCGCAGGGCTGGAGCGCTGGGAGGTGCCGATGTTGCAGAGCCAAACAGGCTCTTGAATTCGGAGTGAGGCGCACATTCGAGCTGGTAGGTCTCAACGAGGCGCCGCAAGCCCCCCTGTTGACCGTTCCCTCCAGGCGCCGCAGAGCAGGGGCAGGCCGACGAACCAGAGGGACCGCTTGCTCTGGCGATGCCAACGAGATAGTCGGTGGAAGCTTTGGCCTTGGGTTCCGGCCGCAGGCTTTTGAGGCGGATGGGGGAAGTTAGCGGAGCAGCTCGCCTTTGAACCAGGCGATGCCCCGGTCATGGATCAGGTATTTCATCGGGCGTGCGGCGCAGCTCCGGTCCGCCGTTGGGTCGCGCTGGCAGGCGGCGACCGCCTGGACGAGATCGAGAATGTGGCTCGTGCCGGCCACGTAGCCGAGCGGATCGGCCGTGCGGGCGAAAGGTGTTCCTCCTTGTTGTGGGTCCCGCCCCATGCCGCCGCCCACATAACCACGTTGCGCCGCGCGCAGCCGCCGCCCGGATCGGTGAACACCACCAGGCCGATGTCCGGGGTGAGCAGATCAACGGGTTGTTCGCTGGCACCGTGACGGCCACTGGTGAACTTGCGCCGGGGGCAGGGTAGGTGCCCCTCGTAGAGGGGCTTCGCTAGGATCGCCGCTGAAACAGGGCCCCCTGCTGCTGCCGGGCCCGTGCCTTGTGCACCTTCAGGGCAGGGGCGGAAGCGATAACTGGGTCGCCATCCACCAGGAGATCGGAGGTAAGGAGCCTTCGGCGGCCCTGGGGAGCGAGCAGATCGGCGATCTTGCTCGGCGAGGGGCGCGCGCGGCGGGAAGCCCCCCCCTCTCGGAAGGGCGCTGGCCGGCGCCATCAACATTGCGGTTGATGTCACCACAGGCGGCCAGGGGGAGCCCATGGGCGGCGCACGATTGGGCCGATCACCTCCTGCAGGTCGGCCTTGGCGATGCCATGCATCTGCGAACGCCTGGCGGGTCGTTTACCGCAGGTTTTGCCGGTTGCCTGAGTCGGTCGGCCAGATCATCCAATGGCCAGGTAGAGGCGGCACGGCGAATCAGGCCGGCGGGGGCTGCGCAGGCGCAGCATCATCTGCCAGTCCTTTTCCTGGCCTTTCTGGCGGATGGTTTCGCGGTTTGTCCTCTGGGTAAGCTGCCGTGGAACTAGGATCTGGACCCCGCCCATCGGTGAAGAACGGCTTCTTCGTTCTTCAGCTTCGGTGGCCAGGGGTTCCTTGAGGTTTGGGCACTGCTCGCCTTGAGCGCTTCGAAACTTGCTCGGAGGCGGTCGGGGAAAGGGTCACAACACGGCGCCGTCATCCACAGAAAGGTACCGAAGCAAGGCGGCGCGTCCAAAGGGCGTTCCAATACAGTCCAGGGGCTCCGAGAGGCAACCGTGGCCACATTCCTGCTGGAGATCCGGCACCGAGGGATTTGCCAGCGATTTTGTCCCGCTCTTGCGATCCCGCCAGCTGGAGCGGCAGAGTGCGCGAGCCGCTGGCTGGCTTGACGCCTCGACCATGGGCTCGTTCCATGGGCACCGGTACCCGCGGCGCCTGGCGAATCAGCGTTTGCAGGGCTGGCCGGAGCGCCAGAGCGATCCGAAGAGGAGCGCAAGGACCGCCCTGCTGCCCAGGGGCTTTCAGCAGGGCGTGGGCCACCGCGGGCGGCCATCGGTTTTGCCGCCGCCGCATGTGGCGTGGCGCCCGAAGCCCTCGAGGTGCGCAGACGGCCAAAGGGAACCGTTCGTGTAATTGCCCGGCAGCCTTCAAGCTCGGGCCAAGCCCACCTTCTCGGTTGCTGCCGAGCAGATCCCGGGCTTGGGTTTGGAGCGCCCTGCAGGGCCGGCGGTTCATGCGCTGGGGCACGGGCGAGCGCCCGCTTCAGCCGGGCCGGTGCGCGGGCTTGGTGGCCCTGCTCGATGACCAACTGATTTTCCAGTGGCCCTGAGCGGCTGTGATTCCCGGCTGTCTCAGAGGCGGGCGCCTCAGCCGCGGCATCGCTCCAGCGCCGAATCGGTGACGCATCCCAAGCGCATCAACCTTGCGGCCACCCTGGCGGCGGCCGGCGTGCAGGGAACGGGCAGCAGCGAGCTGACTGGATCCCCACAGGCCAGGCTGCAACGGCGCTGCCGGGGGAGTTGTCGGCCCAGCCCCGGACCTTCCAGACGAGCTTGGTTTGATGAGCTCGTTGACCCTGCGTCCGAGTCGGCCCACGTTGATCCAAGGACGGCTCGACGACGCTTTCTTTGCCCTGCCGCCGGAACGTGGCTCAGCACAGGTGATGCGCTCCCACCAGCGGCTATGTTGCCCCTGGTGCGCGCCGAGGGCCGAGTCCGACCGCTGGCCTTTGAAAGCGGCCACGGCCACCACTGCTGCCCGGCCTTCCTCTGCTCGGCAACGGCCGCGCCGGAGGCCCAAGCCCACGGCTGCAGCGCGGCAACGAACGGGTGCTCAGGGCCCGCTTTGGCCGATGCGGAGTTCTTCCTGCGGCAGATCGGCGGGCCATCCCCAGCCCGCGCAACGCCGCTTGCAGCTGGGCCAGCGTCACCTTCGCCGAAGGGTTGGGGCCAGCCTGCTGGAGCGGGCCGAGCGCACTGGAGTGGGCTGGGGCTGGGTTTGACATGCTCGAGCATCTCGCCCTGGCGGAGCCCGAAACGGCGCGGCACGGCGGGCCGCCCCCACCTCTGCCAAGCCACGACACTCGTCAAAAGCCAGAGATGGTGGGCGAATTCCCGAACTCCAGGGCGCGTCTGATGGGGCCAAATACCTGGCTGGCTGAAGGCGGAATCCCGGCCGGTGGGCCCTTCTGGCCGTGCTGGAGCATTACCTGCCGCGGAGCCGGTGATGCCTTACCCAGCTCCGAGGGCCGGCGCCGTCGTCGCGCTTGCCGAGCGGCCTTGAGTTGTTGCTTCAGTGTCTATGCCAAAGGGTGTGATCGGCCCAAGGGCTCCTCCGATTTCCCCTACGCCCTGCGGCGGGCAGGAAACGGGCTGGTGCAGATTCTCTGGGAGCGGGGCTGGGCCCTGGATCTGATCGCGGGTGTTGCGTCAGGCCACCGTGCAAATGGCAGCAGCTGTTGCCGGCGCTGGGGATCGAAGCCCGGGCGCCCTGCGCCACGGAGCTGGGCTTTGAATTTTCTGCCGGTTGCGGCTGATCAGGCTTGCTCGAGGGAGCGCGGTTTTGACGCCGACTTGGTCCAGGCCGTGGCCGCAGCAGCGTGGCGGCCGAGCGCCTGCTGGCTGACCCTGCCGATGCCCGCCAGCGGGTGGGAACTGCTGGCCGACTCCGGGCCAGCGGGGCCCTTAGGCGCCAGTGCAGGGCCGTGGTGCAGCGGGCCACTCGCCCTGGCCGAAGCAGGCAGATCTGGCTGCAGGAATCCTCAGCCCTGCGGGTTGTTGGTCGACCCCAGCCTTTGTTCAGCGCCAGCAGTGAGCAGGCCATGGCTGGACGGTCCTCCAGACCCTGGAGCCCCTGGCCAATAGCTCCAGCCTACGGAAGCCCTGCGCTTCCAGCCTGGCGGGCAGCTCCAGCGAGCCCTGGCGGCCTTTCTGTCGATCGGCGACAGCAGCGTGAATGGTGATGGCGAATGACCCGCGCCATCCGCAGCAATTCGTTTCTCAACCTGCTGGCCCTGCTGCGCAAACCAGGGCCCTGGTGCTTCGCCGATTTCAGCCAACTGGCCCAGCAAAAGCCGGCAATTGAAGCCGGCTTTTTGCTGGCCAGTGGCTCAGGGCTTGCTCGCCAGGCCCGGTGCGCCACCTGTTTGGTCATGTCCACGGCTGATACCGGCTTTTGAAATGGCCGGCAGCCGGAGTTGCCGTTGGCAGTGGAGTGCCACCTCGGGAGCATCAGCTGTGCCGGTGGGCTGTGCCCGCGGCGATTGGAGAGATGGAGCCGCTGGGCAGCCATCTCCTCCTTCGGTTCTGACCGCGCTGGGCACGGGTTTATTAGCCCTGGGGGAGCGAGGGCGTGGCACGCAGTACGGAAGCGAAGTGTGAAGCAGCGTCAGCTTGATCTGCTGCAGGGATTCATCATCACCACCCGCTTGTAGAGGTTAGCTGTCGAAGCGTGAGGCGTTGAAAACATCCTTGCATCGCCACATCTCGACGAAAGGCTTCTCTGGCGGCGTCGTGCGACTAAAAATGTTCTGGGAGAATTTCCAACACCTTGTTAAGGTGGCGCCGTACTGGCGATTCCCACTTCATTTGATTATAAAACCTTTGAGATCTTTCTCCTTAGGGCTTGTGTTTGCCGTTGGCGCTGGCCGCCAAAACGATCTGCTCGGCCGCACATCCGCCCCTCTTAGCGTGGCGAAATTAAATGCCATTCCCGGAGCTCTATTGCGTGACCGTAGCCGGCGCAATTCCGCCCACCAACGCCATCCGGCCCACCACCCGCCCCGGACGGGGATGCTCGGCGCAAATTTCGGGTGCGCTTCCACTTGATCACCTCGCCACCGAGCAAAACGGTCGCTGGCCCTGGCCGCGAACGCCCTTCTGCCAGGCCCTTTGATACAGGGACTGGTTCTTCTGCATCGTGCCGTACCCCACGGCCCACGTGGTCGTACTTGGGGGAACACCCAAGCCGTAGAAATCAGCGGGACACATCGGTGCCCACCATACATTTCGGGCGAGGTCCTCGTAGTAGCCCATCTCCTTCCTTGGGAAGCCGAATGCGCTCCTGGACAGGCGATCGCCATGTGTGTAGTCACCTGCGTCATGGCCTTAGGCACCCGGCTGTTGGCCCGTCGGCCCGACGATAATGCCACCTCCCAGGGTTTTGATCTCCCGGTGGGGGCCACCACGCGGAATAATTCGGCGTATTGAGGTGTAAGGACCCTGGCGATTCTTGCCGCGTGCCCGATGCTCTGCACCAAACCGTTGACCAGCTTGGTTCCCAGAGGGCTTTGGCGGGCGGTCGCGCAGGAAGCCATCCATGACTTCGCGCCCGGGCACATGGGCCGATGTATTCGTCTTGATTGCGAGATGAATATCAACCTCGCATGGAGGGAGACGATCATTACGCATGTGACGAAACCTTCCGGTCAATGATCGACTCGGGAAGGCATCGAACGTCATCGACCATGCAAAGCGGAATGGCCCCACGCAAGGCTTGGCATTTGTCGAGCTTTGCGCTCAAAACAGCAGGTCTGAATGCCGGCCTTGGCCCAGGCACCCTCAGCAGCACAGGGATCCGCTCGGCCGGCCACCCCACTACCGCGACTCGCAACATTCTTTGAACCTGCTCCGCTGGAACGATTGCTTGAGCCCGAAGCTAACACCCGTTTTTAGAGGCGCCTCTGCGTTGATTCCCATCGCCAGGGCGCCTCTACGATTTTTCGAAGCTTGTTGGAGAGGGTGCGTGCCATCCGCGAGTGCCGCCCCCGTTCACTGTTCCGGGACTCGACAAAGGAGTTATCCCCGATACATCCCGCTCGCCCGGCGCAGGGCCCCTGCCAGCCCTGTGTCCTCGCGGCGTGGCCGTTTCCTGCTCGCTGCTGCCCTTGGCACTGGCCCCACGCTGACGGCGGGCTGGCCCTCTCCTCTTCCCAGGTCCATTGGTCAGCGCCCAGCCGGACTCCATGGCCGGCATTCGAGCGCGCCCAGCCCCGATGGCCGGCTGCTGGGGCATTTACCCCTGATCCCGAAGCGGACGCCGGAGAGATTGGTCAGCGTCGCGCCCGGACTGCGGTTGCATGTCGATGCGGCCGAATCCCTGCTGGGGCGATGAAGCGCGATTGCCGCCGCCGCCGGGCGTTTTTTGATCTGCGGCTGGCCTGAAGTGCCTTTCCGTGGACGTTGAGTTGCAGAAAAGGCCATCTCTTTGAGGTGAAATCAGAGCGCAATCAGAGCGCTTCAGAGCGGGCCAAGGTGGAGCGCTCCACCTGGATTTTCGGAGCAACAGCCCACGGGCTTTGCGGTGGATCTGGGTGAATGGCAGCGGCCGGAAAACGAACCTGAAGGACGTCTCGATCGCACACCGCCTTCTCTGGTGGAGCGCAACGCCAACCGTTATCACTTGCAAACTCTCCTTCCCGCAACGGCAACGACCAAGGGGTCAAGCTATGAAGCCGTGGCACTGGCGCTTCGAGGGACAGCGAAGCTCTCAACGGCTGTTGAAACGACCCGGGCAAGCACAGCTTGAGATAAAGGTGATCAATTGACCGGCCGCTGTATGAGCGCCCAGCTAAGCGCGCACCGATCGCAATTATCGGCGATCATTGCCCACGTTGACCACGGCAAACAACTCTGGTCGCATGCCCTGTTGCAGCAGGTCGGCATCTTCCGTGACGGTGAAGGCCGTCCCCCACTGCGTGATGGACTCCAACGACCTGGAGCGGGAGCGGGGGGAATCACCAATCCTCTCCAGAACACGGCCGTTCACCTACGGCGATACGCGCATCAATATCGTTGACACCCCTGGTCACTCTGACTTCGGCCGGAGAAGTAGCGCGGTCCTCGCAGGTCGATGGGGCCCTGGTTGATCGTCCGATGCCAACGAGGGCGAGCCGATGCCCCAGACCCGCTTCGTAGCTGCGCAAGGCCCTGGCGAGCAAGTCCTGCGGCCGATTGTGTTACATCAACAAGATCGATCGGGCGCGGGGTCGACCCGAGCAGGCGGATCGACAAAGGTTCTCGATCTCTTTCTGGAGAGCTCGGCGCCGACGACCGACCAGTGCGACTTCCCCTATCTGTTCGGCAGCGGCATGGGCGGATTCGCCAAAGCCGGACAGCGACTGAAAGCGACAACATGAAAGCCGATCTGTTCGAACCGCGAATCTGCGCCATGTCCTTCCGCCCCCGTTAGGGGATGTGGACAAGCCACTGCAAGCTGCAGCGTCACCACGCTCGACTACTTCCGATTTCTCGGTTCGGCATTCCGTCATCGACCGCCGTCCATAACGGTGTGATCCGCTCTTGGCCAGACCGCCTCACTGATTCGTTGAAGACGGCAGCACTCAAAGCCGCATGCCGGATCAGCAAGCTTGCTGGGCTTCGAAGGCCTGCAAACGGGTCGGAGATCGCCCGAAGCCAGCGCCGGTGACTGCGGATGGCTGTGGCCGCTTGACGACGGTCAACATCGGCGAAAACGGGTCGCCTGCCCCGACCATCCGAGGCCCTGGCCGTTGATCCGGGTGGACGACCCACCCTGCAGATTGACCTTTTCACAACGATTCACCGTTTGCCGGTAAAGAAGGCAAAATTCGTGACCAGCCGTTCAGTTTGCGCGACAGGCTCCAAGCGGGAGCGCTCACCAACGTGGCCGCTGCGGGTGGAAGACACCGACTCCCGGATCCGCTTCCGCCGTCAGTGGCCGCGGGTGAAAACTATCCACCTGGGCATCCTGATCGAAACGATGCGGCGCGAAAAGGCTTCGAGTTCCAGGTGTCCCAGCCCAAGGTGATCTTCCGCCACCCCATCGATGGCACCCCCTTGCGAAACCGTCGAAACCCTGGTGGATGGCATGTTGCCTGAGGCCGCGGTCGGCAACTTGCTCGATAAGCTCCGGCATGCGCAAGGGCGCGGAGATGCAGCAGAACATGGAAACAGGGCGCCGACGGCCGAACCCAGCTGCGAAATTTTTGTCGTGCCGGCCCGTGGTCTGATCGGCTATCCGTTTGGTTGAGTTGCGTGCGGGCCACCCGCGGTGACGGGATCATGCAGCCACTCCTTCTTTGAATTAATTAACCCGTCCGATGAGGGCGAGTTCGAAACCCGCCGCAAATGGCGTGAAACTTGAACGGCCTTACGAGGAGGAACCGCCACGTTCTATGCCCTCAAGGGCGCGAAGACCTGGGGAACAGTCTTCATCACCACCTGGCACCAAGGTGTACCAAGGATGATCGTGGGCGAGCAACAGCCGGCCCCGCCCGACCTTCGAACTCAATGTCTTGCAAGGCCCAAGCAGGTCACCAACATTCCGCTCGGCTTGGGCGCTGAAAAGTGCTCGACACGCTGCAAATCTCCAATCCAGATGACCCTGGAGCGGCGCCCTGGGTACATCGGCCCCGACGAATTCTCGAGGTCACCCCGAGTCCGATCCGGCTGGCGCAAAGACTGGCCATGAGAAGCCAGCCAAGCGATGACCAGGAACTGGGGAGCTGATCCCCGTTCCTGCCGCTGTGGGCCCTCTTCAAATCCGGCGATGGTATCCCTTGCCCATGACGGGTTCGAGGAGCTCTGGCACCAGACCCCGGCCCCGATCGGGGATGTTCCGCCAGAGCTTCTGCCAGATCGGCCGTCGCCCACCTACAACTCGAGCGTGGCAGATCCGCCGCGGGGCCACCTTGTTACTGGAAGAGGGGCTCCGAGGGGTTTTTTTTTCCCCCCGGGGGGGGGGGGGGGGGGGGGGGGGGCCTGGCCCTTTCCCCGCTGTTTGCCTGTCTCAACCCGCCCCGCTGCGGGATCAGGTTCGTGACGCTCTGCAGGTGCCTTGGCAGGGCAACGTAACCCCCCAGACCTGCCCCTGCCCCAGTTGCAGCCAATTTCAAATCCCTGGGTGGGTGAGGTCCGGCTGTGATCTGTAGATTGGTCCTGATCGGGGCGAAGCGCTGCGGCCTGCCGCGATCACACGCACACCCTGCTTCCCAGTTTTGCTCCCCTTCGATGGCGGAACCCTGAGCCGGACCATTTCCGGCTCAGATTGGACCCGACTGGCCAGCGCGCGCCAGCTTGCGCTTTGCACTGCCCACTGGGCCTGTGCTCTCGGCCGCCTTCTCGCCTCCCGTCCCGGCCAGGGGCCAGAACCCTGGGTGGCGACCGGCGCCGCCAGCGGCTGCCCCACCGGCCTGCTCACGATTGAATCCGAACAGCCAGAAGGCGACACGTCCACAGGGGGTGATCACGGCGATCGGCAATGTGCGGATTTCCTTTATCCCGCATCGGCGCCTTGGTGGCCACTTCCGCCAGGCCCAATACTTCACCAAACGAAGGTCCGCATCCGTGCTGAGCGGCGATGTGGATGTGGTGCAGGAAGGCGGGAAAATTCTTGCTGCGGCGAACGGGTGATCTACATGGTCGGAACAAGCGGGAGCAGGCTGCTGGCCCAGCCCAGCAATGGGTCAAAGGTGTTCAGCCAACTGCGCCTTTCCAGGAGACCCTGCCGGCGGCTGCCCCCCCCTGCCGCGATGAGCTCACCGCTCGAAGACGTGGCCCTCAGCCTGGGCGGGCGCCCCCTGGTCAAAGGGTGTGAGGCCTGGAGCTCCATCCCGGGCGAAGGTGGTGGGGGGCTGCTTGGGGCCCAATTGGCGCCCGGTAAGACCAACCACCTTTAATTGTGGTGACAGGCAGCTGAAAACCGATCGCGGGCAGGGTCGTGCTTCGATGGCAAGAATTGTGGAAGGACTGGCATGCGCCGCAGCGGGCGCGCCTGGGCATCGGCTACCATGCCCCCAGGAACCCAGCGTTCGTTTCGCCAGCTCACGGTCCGTTTCAAGGAACCTGCAGGCTGGCCTCCAGGAAAGCGGGGCAACCTGATGGCCCAGGTGCGCCGGGAAGGCGCCTGGAAACCAAGCTGATCGATGAGTTCCACCTCGGCCCCTTCCAGGCAACGGGCAGGGTTTCAAGCTCTCCGGCGGGGCGAGCGTCGCCGCTGTGGTGGCAAGAAAGCCTTGGCGGGGTTCCCCAAGGGGCCCCGCTACCTGCTGCTGGATGAACCGTTTGCGGGCGTTTGATCCTCTCGCTGTTTTGCGATTCTGCAGGCGTTGAGCAGCAAGCTGAAGGGAACGACTGATGGAATGCTTGATTCACCGATTCAAACACAACGTGCGCGAAACCCCTGGCGAATCCACCGGATCGGGCCTTACATCCTTCCGAAAGGCAGGGCATTTCTTTTGGCCGCCGGTTCGCTCCAACGGAAAGTTGGCGGAACCCAAATTTTCCCCCCTGGTTCCGCCCGGGGGCCACTTAACTCCGGTTTGGACCCGGCCTTTTCAAAGCTATTTGGGGAAAAAAAAAAACAATTCCCCCAAGCTTAAAAATTCTTCTCTTTC
>Ga0163217_1058656_pt1 | contig 11210 bp, 11 predicted proteins | sample SynspAceP_FD_185933 | JGI IMG/M metagenome (GOLD analysis project Ga0163217, IMG submission 185933) | Saline lake microbial communities from Ace Lake in Antarctica - Synechococcus sp. Ace-P (PacBio error correction) | ecosystem: Environmental > Aquatic > Non-marine Saline and Alkaline > Saline ... | reverse complement strand
CTGCAGTCACTCATCCGGTTGCTGTTTTGTTCCTTCGTTCATTCCCTTCCTCACAACTTGGCAGCAGGTCCCAGCACCGCGTAAACCAACGGCCGAGATTGGCACCGGGTAGGGCTGTGAGTGGGGTGGCGGGACGCCGATCGGGCCAAGCACTTACCGCCACAAGCCGGAATTCTGCATCCCCACTTCGATGCTCAGCGGGTTCTACGCACCAAAATCGGCTGCTTGTCGGCCGCGGGGATCAGCCAACCCAGCGCAGGGAAGCCGCCGCCCATGCAGCACACAGCGCCGCGAGGAATAACAGCGGGCCCTGCTCCAGGCAGGCCTTGCCGTTGGCTGCCCACAATGTGGCCACGATGCAGAACAATCGCCAGCACTGCCAGTGAGGCATCAACGGTCCGATCCACGGGGCCAGCCGCGGGGCCGCGTTTGAGCCATGCCGGCGGCCAGGGGCAGCAGCACCACCTGCAAACACGTCCAACACAGCTTCCAAGCCGTCCACCAGGCACATAAACGGACGGCCAGAAGCCCAGTGAGCGCAGGGTAGAGCACCAACAGCCAGCAAGGTGCTCGCCGTGGTCATACCACCGACAGGCGGCACATCAAGCCCGGCGATCAAGTCACCACGTTGACTGGCCGATTCCGCCTGGGCCAGTCACCCCACCCAGGATTCAGCCCCACGGCCTAGGGGCGGCTTCCAGCCCCAGACCCCAGCCAGCGCTTGCGGCCAGCAGGGGCATCACGCTGAACTGGGCCGATCACGCCGAAGCGACGGCCGCGGACGGCGGAGCACCCGCCGGAAATTCGGCCCGGCACTGCAGCTCCAAGGCCCATGCCGAGCATGATACCCCCCCAGGGCCAGCACGAATGAGAGGGCCCTTGCATTGCAGCCGGTGAACAGCCAGGGGAACGGCAAGCGCCAGCAACAACCCCCAGCAGGGTCCAAAGCGGGAACAGCAGTGTGAATCGCTCCAGCACGTGGGGACAACCTTCTCGGAAGTAGACGGAACCTACAGCTCCAGCCCGTGGCGCTCAGCTCGCTCCAACCATCTTGCCAGAACGCTCCACTTCGCCCGAAGGCCTGCTGCAGGGCGGCCACAAAAATGCTCGTGATCCTCCACGCCCTGCGCCAGCGTCGTCGATGCAGGAGGCTAGCTGTGTGTTCCCACCACGTTGTTTCAAGGCTGACAAGGGGTGTGAGGTCCCAGGGTCGGAGTTGTCACCACCGTCCCCAAAGACCTCAACCACACCATTGCATGCCACCCTCTGGCCCGACTGACACCCATCAGTCGGAACGGCTCATCCGCCAGGCATCTCGATGGAAGGCGTGCCACTCAAAGCCCTGCAGCACAAGCCGGATCAGCCTGGCGTACGGGCCTACAAGTGGGCTCTCCCAGGTTTCGGAGAAGGGCGGCGTAGCGGCCACTTGGCGGATTCGACGGAGTGTTCGCCGCAGCAGCGGCGGACGCTCGATCCGCAGCAACTCCAGGCAGGCTGATAGACCTGCAGGCACCAGCGCTGCACGCTCCCGCCGCATCGCCAGGGCTCTCTGTGCGCCCCTCTCCACCGTGGTTCGGCTCCATGAAGCCTGGGCCTGGGGGACGCCTTGAAAACCTTGACCCCAAACGTCTTGTTCGTCGCTACCAGTGGAGCGCCCCGGGGAACATGATCCATGTCGAACATCAAACAGCCTGGCCAGGTTTGGAGACGGGCGGCCACCGATCACGGCGACCGTCGTCAAGGTCCTCCCGAGGTTTCCGGCCTACGAGAAGCGTACATGTCGCGATCGACGGACGCCACCCGCCTTGGCTTACGTCGAGGTGCTCGCAGGACGAGCAGAAGGCGACAAACCGTTGGCTTCCTGGCCCGTTGGCCGTCGGTGGTTTTCTGAACAAGGGGGATCACCTGTTCGCCGGATCCTCATCGGGACAACGGCCCCTCCTATCGCTCGGATTATGGCGAAAAAGCCTGGTCGGGCTCTGGATCTGAAACCCATCCGCCCACCAAGCCCTACACCCCGCAGAACCAACGGCAAGGCGAACGGTTCATCAAAACCATCTTGTCGGAATGGCGCCTATGTGATCGCCTACCAAAATTCGGATGAACGCACGCTGGCTACCCCGCTATCTTGGGGGACTATACGGCACAGGTGCCCATGAGCTCTCGGTGGCCTCACCCTCAGCAATGCCTCCAGCGGCTGCTGATCGCTGAATGGAACCTGGTTGAGAAAGCCACAGCTAGCTTATGATCGCAGCTTGCGGTGCAGCAATTCTCGACGGCGTTAGCGATAAGCCAGCTGGGTTTCGCGCGTGTCCGATCATCAAACGGGCGCAGGACGGATCGCTCGCCCAAGCTGACGGGCCAGGTCTTGGCTGGAAAGCGGTTGGCCACATCCGGAAATAGAAAACCGCCCACCTGCATCACCACCATCAGGAGCGAGTTGGCGAAGAAATTTCAGACACGGATCACCAGCCACCGATTTCATTGGATTCTGCCCACTTGTTGTGGCCATTGCTGTCATAAGGCTAGCCCGGTGCAGGAGAGACGTTAGCTCAGCGAATTCAGCAACAATGTGTAACCAAGGGGCTTCGCTTCCAGCCGCAAGAACAACGCCTTTGACTTCCAGTCTTCCCTCTTAACCAATTTTGTTGTTGAATCTTCCAAACGCTGTCGGATTTGGCCAGAACTCAAGCTATTGATTTGTTGTTCAGTCGTTGGATTGTAGGACGAATTCCAGGTTTTTCCGCCAGGGCATACATCAGCTGCATCAGAAGAAACGTGTCTCAGCTTCAACCAAACTGGGAGACCAGCTGTTTCCGAAACCAGCGCCTCCAGGCCTTTGTTGCCCCCCACCTACAACACGCCGCCAATCGTCCGCGATCTGGTCGCGCACGAGTGCCATGTGGCGCCCCAGGGCCGAGGCCGGCCCAGCCACTCGAAACTCGCGCGAGAATCCAGCAGCAGCCTTGCGCCAATCGACATTCCTGAAAGTTCAGCGTCAGGGTTCGGCTTCCATCTGTGATAGGTGTAACTGGCTTCGATTCGTGCCGATCAGCCGGAACCTCGATCACAATCGCCGTGCCGCTCCAGGCCGCATTGTGCCCAGTGATTCCGATAACCAACGTGAGCGAGCATTCCTCAGGTCTGCGATCGGCGAACACCCGCACCGGGCAGGGCAATGGCCAGGTGAAGGCCGCCGCCCGCCGTCTGCGCACCCAGGCCACATCGCTCACAGTGCCAAATCCGCTCGAATCCATCCCAGCTGCCGCAAGGCTTCACGAACCATCGGCCCAGGCGGCGCCGAGGTGCCGTAACCCTCAAAGGACGGCCCCAGCTGGCGATCAGCTTGGGTGGTCGTGCTGCTCAAGGGCACGATCAAGCGCTGGTGTCAGCACGTGGTTTATAATCGTCGGCCGTTGATCTGTCCCTGCGAAGGAAAAACCGAGGGTTGCCATCGGTAGCCCGGCTCATGCCATTCGATCATGGGAATCTTCTTGGGAATGGCCTACCTGAACCGTAGCCATCGAGGGCCAGAGCGCCCAAAACATCTGGCTGGCTTGCCGGGACCCTGATTCCGTTCAGCGCTCCAACATCTGCCAAAGCTCCACTTCGCCCCGTAAGTCTGCTGCAGGGCGAGGACTGACGAATCGCTCGTGGTTTCTCCATGCCCGCCAGTCGTCCGATAGGCAGGCGCAGCTGGTCGCAGCTTGCGCAGGGTGGCTCGGCGGCGTAGCGTACCGGCTTGGCTCGGCCCATCGACAGGGCGAAGGCCACCATGGCCCGCAACAGTCAGCGTGGCGGCCAGCGGATTGGCCGGCGGCTGAGGCGTTCGGCGGCCGGTCCGTAGATGTCGAGGCTTCACCCAGTCCCACTCCTCCCAGTGCGTGATCACGTTAACGGGCGGCGCGGGGTAGGGGCGGGCCAGTTCACCAGGAAACTCGCAAGGCCAGCAGAGGCATCGGGTGCTCCGCACCACCTGAAGGCCGCGCCTCAGCCTCCCCATCCTCGAAGGCTGCGAGCCGTTTGAGCGCTGATCGCGCAGGCTGTCGTTGATCGACAGGGTTGAAGAAAGCACTGCCGCGCAAGGTCCTGGGCTTCGTCGCTTTCGGCCAAGCGCTTCGAGGACCGGCGATGCGGGTTTCGGGGTCCAGTCGGGGGAAATGCCAGCTGCCGCGCCCTTGGCGGCGCCATCGAGCAGCACACAACCAGCGCTTGTTCCGCTCGGCCTGGCGCGTCAGCAGGTGCTGGGCACCACATCGGCGGGCGGTGCCTGGGCCAGCTGAGCTGGCTGAGCGTCGAAACTCGGCCCAGGTAGGCGTCCACATCGCCCGGGCATTCGGCGATCTGCAGCAGGGGCGGGGTGGCCATCGCTGGGGCGCCCGCGTCACGCAGTGGGGCGTCCACGCAGCCGCAGCCCCTGCTCGCCCAGTGCGTCTATTCAGCGCCGGGAATCAGCCCATCGAACTGGCCATAGCGTTTGTCGCCGAGCAAAATCGACCACCTGGCTCCGCCAAGGCGTTTCCGTTTCAAGCTTGGCGGCGCTGGCGATTGGCCCCAGCTCGGCCACGCTTGCTGGAACACCCCCGATCACGCGCCGCGGTGCTGTCGAGCAGCGATCCATCCACGCCATCACCAGCCTCCAGGGAAGCGCAACCAGCAACGCGAAGGCCTGGGCCGATCGGCCTCGGCGAATCGCTCGGGAAATGGCTTTGGCGTGGGGCTTCCAGCTCAGCAGATCAGAGGCTTTCGTTTGCGCGCAATCCACGTAGGTGCTGGAGACGGGCGATCGCCGCCAGGCGCATTGCGCAACCTCCTGGCAGGCTTCGCTGGCCCCCTCCCGCAGCAGCCAGGGCTAAGCGCAGGCGCACCGCTGCATCACGGCATGGCCGCTGCTCAGCTCGAATCAGCAGTTCGGCGGAGCACAGCGCCCCGAGGGCTTCAAGGTTGCGGGCGTTGAGGGTGGCGCTTGCCGGCCATCAGGTCCCACGACGATGCTGCGATTTTCATCGCCTTGATCCAAGCCCGGCCAAGCAAACACGGGGCCGGATGCGCAATGCTTCGAGTTGGCGCGTTTGAACGGATCAATGCTTGCCGCTCACGGACAGCCTGATGGGTTTCCGTTCTGTCTTCCCTGGGGACTAAAGCTCCAGGTGAGAACAAACGCAGGAGAGAAACAGATCACGACCTTGGCCAATTCGATCAGAAAGGCGGATTGGGGACTTGATCTGATCAGCCATGCACATCACCAGCCATCACCCGCCTGCCATCCGCCATATTGGGCCAGCTGAATGAAAGACTTTTGTGGACATATGAGCGTGGCCTTGGACATAGCGGCTGCCTCAGGGTGACTTCACCAATCCCCCGGGAGATCCACGGTCCCTCTTGAGGCGATAGGAGATCAACACGACTTCGGATCGATAACAATCGATCGATAAGCAAGCGGGTTCAACTTCAATCGGATCCAAAGGCCAGAAACTTATGCACCCATAGAGTTCCCGCTTTCAGGGCTGTGTTTTTGGTGATGGACAAACCCCATCGAATTCCTTTCCCAGTCAGCCCAACAGAGCGCCATCTTTGCGCGGTTTGCTGGGTTTCTTGATTGAGCAGAGGGTGGCCCCACGCAGAACACAGCAATCGGGTCTTCTCTTGCCGTGGCCAGCCATCTGCTCGCCCTCGAAGACAGCCAGGTTGCAAAGAACGTGACCGCTGGCCCCTGGGGCCTGGCCGCGGTGTTGCCTGAGCCTGCTGGCGGCGGCCTGTTCCTGCAGATGGGCTTGATCCTTGACCTTTGCCGCCATCCCAAGAGCGAAAGCCAAGCGTGCAGCGGCCTGGAGGCCTAGTGCCCGGCGCCCTTGGAAGGAGATCGATCCGCCCCAGCTCCAGATCGCCGGGATTTTGACCCATTGTTCGGCGGCTGAGGCGCGGCGCGATGTTTCGCGCGGTTATTATGGACGGCCTACATCCCCCGAACCGCCGAGCGGAAGCCGGGTGCCGGGGCTGCGAGCCCAGGGACGACGCATTCGTTCTTAGCCGGCCTGGACCAGCTGCCCATCGCTTGCCTCCGGCCAGCTTGGGCTGGGCATTCGTTCAGTCTACGAGCGCAATGGCATGGCCATGCCCAGCCAGGGAAACGCCCAATCCCCCGCTATTACGTTGTTGCATGACCATGAACCACGATGATCACGGCTATGAACGACAGGGCCCGGTGAGATTGCACCTGGGTGCAGTTCAAGTTGGCCCTGAACAACAGCGACGCCAATTGGATGGCGTCATTGCGAAACGTTTTCTGATCATATGGAAGTGGGTCTTCTTGTTCAAGCACGCACCCAATCATCAATTCGTTGCCTATGGGCGGAGGCGGTTGAGCCCTATCACGGCGTGAAGCGGTCGCCTCGGAGCCCTCGATCTGCCTTGGTTCCACCGCGCTGTTTCGGCGAGGCGCTCGTGCGCGGATCGGCTGCCGAGGCGAATTTCAGCCAGCTCCGGACCATCTGGCCATGGCCGCAGAACCGTTGCGGGAGATTTCCGCGCGCCGCTTCAACGTGCTGCCGCTGCGCAAGCCCATGATCGATCAACCGATCTCTGGCCGGAGCTCGGCGTGATCCCCCCCTCCTGGTTCAAGGCACGCCAAGGGATAAGACCGGGATTGCCCAGATCAGCTACGCCGCCTGGGCAGCTGCCCCTTGGGGCAATCGGGCCTGTTCATCGCCCCTGCCCGCTGCCTTGCCGATGGCCAGTGATTTTCAGGTTGAGTGCCAGCACTGGCTTGAGAGAATCGATCACTGCCTACGCCCCGGCTACGGGCTTCTCCCAGTTGGTGTGGCCCTCTGGCCGATCGCTTCGGGCGCCGGACGATCGTCGCCCTTTGCGGCGTGACCCTGTTCCCTTCGCGAGCTGGGGGCTGCCTTGGTGCCCGTTGGTTTGGGGCGTTTCGCTGCTTGCGGCTACTTGCAGGAGGGTGGCCGCCGAGCTGTTGGCACCAGCGGTGTCGCGCGGCCTGCCTCCGGGATGTGTTCAGCCAGCGCTCCCTGGCCAGGCGATGTCGGTGGTTGGCGATCAGTATGCGCTGGCCCTCGGTACCGCCCCCTTTCTCGGGGGGTGGATCGCCAGACGTGGCTCCTGGCGGGCCCCGACTTTGTTTCTCCTCACCGTTTGTGGCTTCACTCGCGCTCGCCTACCTGGTCCGGGAGCTGGGCGAAACCTGCCGCCCCGTGAACCTCCGTGCCCAACCACCGCTGCGTCGGGACTGCGCTGTGGTGCGGCGTTGACTACTGCCGCCTGCTCCGGGATCGGCGCTTCCTGCTGGCCGGCCCTGATCGTGCATGCTCGCTGGCGTGTGGCGGGCTACCGCCGCCGCCAGTCCTTTGATTTCGAGCACAGCTTCGGTACCAGCCCCGCCCAGTTCGGCAAACCTTTCCCTTTCTTTAAGCGCGGCTATTTGGTGGGGTCTGCTCCTTGTGCGCCGCACGTGGTGCGGTCTGGGTCAGCAGCGGTGCTGCTCTGGATTGCCTCTGGTGCGATCACCGCTGGTGCCCTGGTGATGCTGGCCGCTGGACTGGGCGGCGCTGTTGATCGGCTCTCGCTGCTGGGGCCGATGTTCGGTGGTGGGTGGGCGGGAGGGGCATCGTGGTTCCCGATCGGTTTGGCCCATGCCGATGCAGGCTTTGCCCTGCCGGCTGGGCCAGGCCTCAGCCCTCACCGGTTTCTTGCCGCAGGAGGTACCGCCGCGCTTTGTGGCCCTTGTCGTCTGGCTTGCCGGACACCTCCCAGGTTGCCGCTGGCGCTCCCCTGCTCGCCCTTGCCCTGATGCCTGGCGCCGGCCCTGTGCGGGCCATACACCCGGGTGGACAATCCAAGGCGCATGACCACCGCCGTCGCTCTCGCGCATGCGCAGTCCGCTTCGCCAGGGCAGTCAGCTGGGCCTGACCCTTGCTGTTGGCGGGGGCTGGTTGATTGGCCTGGCGGAACTTCCCTATCAATGGCTCTCTGAACTTGGCTTTCCGGCTCCAAGCGGCTCTGGCCCCTCGGGGGCGATGGGGCTTTCAAGCCTCTGGCTGGTGCAGGTCCGGCTGCTTGCCACCGTGGCCTTTACGTGCTGCTGGCCTGGAGGCCGTTGGGCTGCTGGGCCGGTGGCGGCGGGCCTCAACTGGCGTGCTGGTTCTCCAGGACGCCGACACGGATGCAGAACGTGATCGGCCATCGCCAAACCTCTTCGCTTAGGCACCAGCTGGCGCGTTTGCCCCTTGCTTGGCACTTATTACCCAACTCGCCGGGGCTGGAGCGTGGGCACGGAATCCCCCCTCCGCCGCCTACGGCGCTTTCGATCCTGCTGGCCTTGCGCCGCCGGGGCTCGCCCCCCTTCAGCGGCTGCGGCTGGCCCTCACTGTCGCTATCGGTGGTGGTGCCGGCCTCGGTGCTGCCTTTTCAATCACCCCTGCTGGGGCCGCCTACGCGCTCGAAGAAACTCAGCGCCGGTGTCTGGGCTTCCAACTGCTGGTGCCACCTTGTTTGCTTGGCGGGCATTCGGCACCCTGCTCAATTCGCAGCTGGGACAACCCGCCCGCCTGGCCGAAGGATGCCGCTGCCGCTGGCGCCTGTCCTGGCTGCCGCTTCGCCTTGGACTCATTCAGTGTTGGCGGCCGCCCTGATCGGGTTGGCTGCTGTTTCGCCTGCGGTTCCCTTCGCCAGCGCCCTTGGCTCTTTGTTGCGTTCACATCTGTGCCTGCCGCGCTGGCCACGGTCTGTTGTTGTTCGCCCTGCTGGCGGTAGGCAGGGCGCATCAGCCTCAACACGGCTCGCTTCGCTCTCGGCCCAGCCCCTGCCGGCCGTGACGGAATTGCCCTGTTGGGGGCAGGCTGCGCGCAGGCTTGCTCTGGGCCGTTGCTGAGTATCGCGATCGGGCGCTCCGGGCGGTTCCTGGTGCACGATATCGATGAGCCTGGGGCCGTGCTGCGTCGGCCCCTGCTGCAGCAGTGGCCGGGCGGTCAAACAGGCTCCCTGAGTCGCCATCGCCTGCAGCGCATTGTTTCAGCGAGCGCCTGCGCCACACCCCTGTCTGCCTCTGTATTTTGTGTTCACGCTCGCCAGGGCCAAATTGCCCGGCCACCCTGCCTGCGCCTGCTCACCGGTTCGGCCCATCCGCCGGCGGCCATCGGCAGCTGGTCGGAGGGCATCAGCTGGAACGAAGCCCAGACCAGGCGTTCAGGGGTTCAGGCGCTCCATCCTCCAGCCAACGTCACGGCACCAAAGGCGGGCATGGGTGCGGGTGATCTTGAGCTCCAGCAACTCCAACCTGTTCAGCCCGGATGCGCAGCAAGCTCGAAGTTGCTCAGGCAGCGGGGTATCGACGGCCAACTCCGCTGGATAAGCCGGCCCGTGGGATCCCACCCGCTGCCGGAGTACGGGCCAACCAGAGGGCACGGTTCCGCCGGGGCTTTGAGGGTTTGCCAGTGCCGTTCCCTTTCGGCCTTAGTTTTCCAAACTCAGCGGGCAAAGCCACAGCACTGCCCGCGGCAGACGGGAACTGAAGCACGGGCCTTGGCCAGCAGCCCAACCAGAGTTCCAACGGCTGGCTGCCACTGAAAGCTCGAAAGCGGTTTGGCACTGCGACCGTCGGGTGAGCAGATTCCAGGCCTCGCCATCGGCCCAGCCACGGCAATCCACGGGTGCGGCACGCGCGGCGTTGCCATCGACAGCCAGCTGGCCAGCTGCAGCCAGCGGCTGCTTGGAGAGCGGGCCTTTCCCGCTCCCCGCGGGGGCGCCCGCACAAAGCGGCGCCAGGGCGGAAGTGTGCTCAAAGCCGTCTGCGCTTGGCGTTGTTTGAGTGCAACCGCCCCACACCAGCGAGCGGTCTCAGGCCAAGGCGCCCGCGGCGGCGAGGAAACGAGGTCTGAGGGCGAAGCAGGACAACCCCAGCGCAGGGAGGCCGCCTTGATCTGGAGATCCTGGCCCTTGATCGGGCGAGTGAAGCAGCAACAGGACCGTCTTCCTGCAGTCCAGCGAATCTTGGCGGCAGGAGGAGAACAGAAGGGGCTGGGCAGGGGAACATGGCAGGAGATGCAGTGCTTCAATCCTGGCGCGGCCGCCGGGAATCTGCATAAAACCCCTATTGCCCCAGTGAGCTGCCGGGCCGATTATGTAAAGCCATCGACCACCGGGAGGCTCATAACCATGGAAGGACACCCACCTTGAGGCAAAACTCTCAGGAGGGTCGCTGACGATCAGGCCCTGCTCCCAAACATCCTTCACGGATCTCTGGCTTTCCCAGGCGGCACCAAGATTTTCGATTGAAACCGTGTTCAGTAACGGAAAAACATTTTTTGATTCGAAAAAAATAGAGTTGTTGTTCCGTCATTGCGGGGCCGCCTGAGGTGCCCCGGACGCAGCGGAAGCCCCACTAGAAAAAACTGGCCCCAGTGGGCCAACTGTCAGCAAACTTCCGCCCCTCACCCCAATCTTCGAAGCCCGGTGGCCTTGTCCACGGGCTTATCGTCGTATGCTGGAGTGAGCCGCCAACACCCCCCTTTTCATGACGGCGAACTTCAGAAGTTTGGCCGCTTTGGCCATGCGTGCTCGCGCATCGTGGCCAGCACGGCAGCGTCGTGGAAACTGCTGCGCGGCTGAGGAGCGGCGGGCATCAGCGCTGTCTGGCCTGGGTGGTTTTTTGGGTCACGGTGGAGCGGCGATGGGCCACTTGCCCAGTTCCCTGCCAGGTCCACGCAGTTTTGAAGACCCGAGGGTTGATCCGCAAGGGCCGCTCAGTCAGTCGGCTGGCAATCCTGCCTTGCCGTCTGCCAGCTCGGCAAAGCCTGTGGCAGGTCGAAACTCCCCGCTTTAGAAGCGCCCACTCCGGCAAGCAGAGCCAGCAACCAGTTCAGCGGTGGTTGCGCACAGCGATCCGCTTGGCAAGAGATGGCCACCCCACCACCGCTCCTGCTGCTGTCTGCCAGAAAGCGATGTTTTGCAGGTGGAACCCCAATCGGGCGAGAGGGCTTTGCGGGGCCAAGCCGACCAGAATCTTCCAGATTTCTCCCGGTCCAGGGTTGGTGAATCGCCCTCCTGGGCCGGGCCCAGCCGGGCAAGGCCGGGCCCCACGGACCAGGGGCCTTGCCGATGCCGCTTGTATTTCCACCGCAGCCGCCGGGGCTTCAGTTCTGTTTTCTTGAGGCAATCCCAGGGGGCCCTCCAGGGGGGCCCACCATCTTCCTTTA
>Ga0163217_1040709_pt1 | contig 11210 bp, 10 predicted proteins | sample SynspAceP_FD_185933 | JGI IMG/M metagenome (GOLD analysis project Ga0163217, IMG submission 185933) | Saline lake microbial communities from Ace Lake in Antarctica - Synechococcus sp. Ace-P (PacBio error correction) | ecosystem: Environmental > Aquatic > Non-marine Saline and Alkaline > Saline ... | reverse complement strand
TGGGTGCGGTTCTGCAACCCAGGCACCGAAAAGCACGAATAGCCGGCCGCGCTCTCACCCGAGGCGGCTCTCTCGCGCCCGATTCACAAGTGAGCACCTCGACGGCCGCAAGCGGCTATATATATACCTCGGCTGCTTGCGCCCGTAGAATCAGCGGCGAGCGCTTGGCGGCGGTCTTCGATATTGGTACCCTAATAGCAATGTACATTAGGCCGATATCAGATTCCCGGTTTTCAGACATCGGGGCGTCCTCAGGCCTTGATGGACACCGGGGCAACATGGCATTACCAGCGAATGATCCCATCGGGCAGCTGTTTGTGCATCAGCAGGGTAGCCGACTGCATCCTCCCCTGCGATCCCGCCCAAAATTCACATCGTTTGAGGCTGGCACCGGGGTGCCACCTGGCAGCAAGCTCCGCATTGGTTCGGGGATCTTCGCCCATACATTGCCCGGCCCGTAGGAACGGCTGCGGAAGGTGAACCGAGGAGCATTGAAGATTGCGCTTGCGACGGCACGCGCGCGTTCAAGCGTTCACACCCGTCGTTTTCGCAATGACGGCGCGCCAGTTCTGAGACTTTTGCGCACCGAAACAACAGCCTGGCGCGCCACACTGCGTACCGGACTTGCCGGAGCATTCCGCACGGTTTGCCGTTTTAGGCGCCGCCACATTTCCAGATGTAGTCGGCGCGCGCTCGGCGACTCGTCGAAACCCGATCGCGGCCGGCCACTATTCATTTGTCGGCGCGTCTCTTCATCATCGCCCGTTACTCAGCTCGCAGGGCTCGGATTTGCCATCAACGTAGCATGTGAAACGCATCAAGACAGCCGAAGCTGTTAGGTGGTACACCACTCGACGTTTATTAACCCCCTAATGATACTAACATCTTCCCAGGGCGCAACGCTCCATGTCACGCTTGCGGCGACATGGTCCGCGCTGTAAAAATGCATAGCTGCCGCCAGTCACCCGGCTGGGGAAACGGACATGACGGACGCCCCCCCCCCCCCTGGTTATTCAAGGTCGAAAATTTTCGTCCTCCGCCAGTAAAGGATCCATCAGCTTGAAAAGGGGGCCTGCTCAAGCGGCGGCGGAAATAGGAGTGGTAATTCAAGCGGTCTGATACGCTTCATACTGCAGGGATATCCTATTGGTGCCCGACAAGGCCATTTCCGGCGCGGTACCTTAGTTCTGATCGGGCATAGCCACAGGCTGCCGATTATCGTATGGGGCTGGTTGGGGCCTTCGAAATGTAGAAATGCGAATTCATGGGGTGTTAGTTGCTTTCATTTACATCTTCCTTCGGTCTTAGCTTAACGGAGTGGGTATGACTCACGAACTTCGGATAAAATGGCTCGGATTAAAATACGCGCTCATAGACCGGTGATCAACATATTAACCCATAGCAGATAGCCCTTTAGACCAAGCGCTTTAGCCAAAACGAACATGAGACAGTATTGATAATAGCAATCTATATGACCATTACAGTCCACAGGAAGAAAAAAGATCCACAACAGGACAATGCGCGCCGACCTCGCACATTGGGATGTTGCAGCGCTTCTAGAACAAAGGCCTTCAGCGACCCAGCCCAGAAATAAACGGTTTCGAAGTTAAGTAATCAGCAGAGGGGCAAGCGGACAGGGCCTTCAACGGCATGCACCACATCGGCAGCAAAAAAGGGCAGGAACGCGTAAGCGGCTGCCCTTTTCAACTACAGCATCTGCTAGCGTATTCGCCTTCATGCCGCTGAGGAGCACGCGCACCCAGGAATGACAGCAGCGTCACCGCCGCTGAGCTGCATGACATTTAAAAACAGCATTGCCACTTTGCAAGCCCGGGGCATGCGCTGGCACCCGCATCGGTTGGTCACAACGTGCACGTTTTGTTAACCCACCGAAGTACGCCTAAACCCAGGGGCAGACTTACCAGCGGTTGATACGCCCCACTGATGACATGGTAGCAGGCCAGCCGCCACAAACAAAAACATTTACCAAAACATATCGAACGCACACCGCTTCGGAGACAGCGCTACGCCGCAGGAGGCCAAAACACGACCGCCACGCCCCAACACGCCAGGGCAGGATTCGAAAACTATTACTGCCCCACACGTTGCCCACGGCAATTATTCGCAGCCTGGCCACGGGGATACTGGCGATGACGAAGTCGCCACTTGCGGATAAACGACGGTAACCCGCAGCTACGATATAGTCCGCGCCACACGCGCTCCCGCATCACCCCAAAGTAGTCGCCATGACAAACAGCGCCGTTTACCAACAGCGGGCCCCTGGCACCAGCATCACCAACCACCGAGAACCGAACAGAGATTGACCAGCGCAGACCGCTTATGGGCTGCGTCGGGCCACACCCAGATCAGCGGCTCGGTAGGCGTATTCGCACGCCGCTGCTGATAATCAAGAACAGCGTGGCAGCTGACCACCAGCCGCGAACAGAGGATGCCATCAAAGCGCCCAGAGCGACCGTCCAGCGACAGCAGAATCACCAGCAGGCTGGCACCAAATCAATGATCGGCACATCCAGGGCGAATCCAGTTGTCCGCGAACACAAACCAGCGGTGCGATCAGCGCAGACCAAGCCAGAATGACAGGCCGTTTGGAAGATGTTGCTGCCAGCACGTTACCGAGCTGCAATACACCTGACCCACTTCAAGGCGGCGCCAGTGCTGACGGGCCAGCTCAGGCGCGCTGGTGCCAAAAGCGACCCGGTGAGGGCCGTAACCGAGGTGAAATTCGGAAACCGGCGGCCAACCGCGAAGCGACTTGACAGCTTCGGCACCTGCCACCATAGAACAAGTCAACAATAACAGGGGACATTCGACCATCAAACTTCATGATTAAAAACCCCTCCTTACGGGGCGCAGCGCCAGCAGAATGCAGGCATGTCAATCTAGCATTAAGGCGGCGCATGTATTGGTGGCGGATACAAATATTTACGGCTGCTATAACCGCCATTCACAGCGACATTCGGCCCGGTGTTTTTCACACAGCATATTTGGCAGATGGTTTAACGCAGGGGACCGTTCCGAACGCATCAGGCAGCTAGATGAAAACACCCATTCGCCGGAGCCGGTACAATAGAAAACAACACACCAATCCCACTTTTGTGGTCGATTTCAGGCAATCTGGACTCTGCTCAAACGACTACTTCTTTGCCGCACCAGCGCGGACGCATCTGGAGGAAGGCGAGGTACTTCTGGCCGTCGATTTCACTTTGCCTTACCGGCCAACAACATACCTACGCGGCTCTGGTGCCAAGCGCTTCAAGTATTGGGGACTTCTTTCCGGGCTCCGCCGCCTGGGGGCAGATACCTGGTGGGGTTTGCCGACGTTGTTGGCCTCCAGGCACCCGAGCGTTAGCAAGTCAGGCAAGCGCCTGTATGGTTACTTTGCGATGGCCCAGCAGTTTTGCTCGTGAGCCCGGCAAGGTAAGCTAAGCAGCCGTTTTGTCGATACCGCAGAAACACCGTTCAGCCACCTTGGCCCTGGCTTACAACCAAGCATACCTGTTCACCCATAAGTGACCAGCCTACCAGCCGGAGGCCGAGCGTGCAATTTGCTTGCTGCGCCATGCTGATCACCTCGTTTCCTCGCTCGCGCTCGCTCTTTCTGGCGGTGGAGAACTTTCTTAATGCGAGCAGACATTACTGACAGCGCCTCCAGAAACGGACGGCGTTGGGCCTGGCCTTTATGCTTCAGCACCCCACGCGCAAGCCAAACGATGGGCAAAGCGTGACCATCACCGCACTGACTCGCCCGGCAAACACGCCTTTGTCGAAGCCTGGGATATTATGATCGGGTGGCAGCTATGCAGACAGTAGACCAGCTGTGATGCCCCAATCAATACCAGCGTATACGGGTAGGATTTTGCGGTACGGCGAGTGCTCGCGCCTGCATAAACAACTTTGCGAAATATTTTTTTTTTTGCTGTTAGCTACGCTGGTTGGTGCTTGCACATTGGGATTCACGCAGGTGGCGAAACAAAAACTGCCCGGCGCCAAGCCTTGCAGGTTCTTCGCCCCCCGGTTTGGAAAAAAAAGGCCTCGCAGCAAGAAACTGGGCTAACGCCCAATGATTGCAGAATTCGTCAGCTCTGGGGCGCCTGGTTGCCTCAGCTTTGCAGCAGTGGATGAAGATCACCGCAGTACACAGGTGGCGTTGCGAGGCGGTCGAGCAGGCTTACAAGGATACCTGCAGGGCAAGGTGACAGCCGTGATCAGGGGTTGATACTCAAGATGTTTAGCGGCGCCGGGCCACCTGCCTCAAGGTTCTCGATAACGGTTCAGATCCAGGCAAGCCAGGCCTCGACTGGCTTGGCTTGCATTTACTAGCGAGCAGTCCGCCTGATCTCCAGAAACTGTGGATGGCGGGCGGCGGCACCACCCCGCGTCAGCCCCAGCATGCAAGCTCTGCTTCCCTTCCAGCAGGAAAGCGCGGCTATAAAGCTGACAATTCGACAAACGCACTCAAAACTTGAAGTTGGGATAACTACCCTGCGTTACCTTCAAGCAGCGTCAGGGTGTTTCTTTCGGCAGGATCGCGGACTCTTCACCGTACATTAAAAGCACACTGGCATTGCGCCCGGTTGTTGCCAGTAGGCGTGTAAACCCAGCGCTGCTCGCCTTCGGTCGACTCGACAAAACTTAACTTCTGGCAGCAGTGGAAAGCTCACCGGCAACTGCACCGTCGCGCAACGCGCGAGCGGTTGCCAGCAGCGGCGGGAACTTCCGGGAAAGGTTGCTGCTTGCGCGTCACTGATATCGGGCCGAGGGGCAATCGCCGGGATGGGCAACGGTTTCAGCGTATGGCTGGGCCACTGACCTGCGCCGTGTGCTGCATTTCAACAACTCACGAAGCGCGCCATCTGGCAGTTTTTTATCGGAACGCCTCAGCATAGCGGTTATCGCCTGGGGTGCTGAGAATCCGGATCGACATTAGTTATCTCATGCTTCGAGCTTTCGCCCCGCCCTGGTACAATGGGCAGTTCTCTTAGCGCTTCGCGCTGAGCGCCGGCGTATAAATCCGAGCATATTCTGCTCGGCGCCATTGCGAATCAGGTAAAAATACCAGCGCGTCTGGCTGGTGGGAGCAACTGCAATACATTGAATTGGTCACAGTTCGTATATGTGCGCCTCAGAAGCGGATAGTCGATCACCACGCGGTGCGCGGTATGCGCCCTGCAGGCCCCGCATTGACCGAGGCGCTATCGTGATGGCGGAGATAGTCAGCAGGCGTCTGATTGGAACCGTTCGCCATCCCAGTTAACACCTCGTCCGGTCTGCCCCCTTTTGGGCGGGCGCTGTAGTGCCCTCGCGACAGCTTAGATAGTTCATTTGCGCTGGCCTCTGTTTACTCCAGCCATCGCAGCCCATCGGACAAAGTCGCCTTTTTCAGCCCCGGCAAACCCCAGCGTGGGCTGACCTTGGCACGTCTAATCAAGCCATCGTTACGTAGGCCTCCTGCTCGCGGATCTTATCAACACACCTCAGAACTGATCACGAATTATCCTGACGTCCCGTGGCATGCTGCCCGCGACACCACCGGCCGCGGTAAGAATCACTCCGTCTGTTTTGCGCACGAAAAAACTTCCGCATCTTATCGAGCAGGACTACTTATAACGCGCGCTCGCAGGAAATTCGCCGCAAAGGTCAGGAACGGCAGTTGGCACGGTTTTCCATAGCTTAGCGTAGTGACGCCTCGGACCTGGCCATTGCGGCTGGGAAAACAGCGTTTGGTAACGCCCAGCGCGGTTCCATTCCAGACGCATAAGGTAATGTGGTTCTTTTCCACGTTGACCTGCGCGCAGGCGTTGCAGCTCCGTAAGTAGGAAAGGCCTGCCCAGGATCATCATTGGGCCGGCACCGTTTCGCAGTGGATTTCACGCGCTGCCCGGGCCAGTGGTGGAGCCGCACAGTTCATAGAAACTGGCTGCCGGTCACCTCGGGAAAGTGCGATGGGCAGCAAACAAGTTGCTCGAACAAGGTAGCGGGCGAACCAATGCTCGCCGATTGCTGATTGATTAAAAAAAGGTCATCCCATGCGACTTATGGCCGCTGCTTTCAGCCTCATCAGGCGGTACTCTACTAGGCTGAGCACCGCACCCTCGGTTATCCACCTGGGACCCGGGCAATTCGTTCATTTCAGTCAGGCCGGTGGTGCCGTAAGTCATGCCGCCTCGTGGGGTGATTCAGCAGCAAATCGATCAAACTCGGCTGGACCGGAGGGCAAGTGTTGCGGCGGGTTCCACGGGTCAATTTCGGGCAGGCGGCTTTATTGGGTTGTTAAAAAAGGATTGACCTGCCCACCAGACTCAGAAATATCCGGTACAAAACACCGACGCCTCCAAGCCGGCCCTAGTTCACCTCCGTCGTGTATCATGCAGTACCGAGGGAGAACCCCTTGCCACGCCACTCCGCCGTCGAGCCTGCCATCCACCCAGCGATGTGGGCATTATGGTCGTCAAACGAGTTACCGTCGCTAGACCCAGGCACATGGGACTGCGCCCCGGCTCCAGGGCCATCCGGCGCTGGTCAATTTCAATGGCAAGGAGCGTCATAGAGCATGGCAAGCCATGCATTTGTGTTGCAGAATGGGGGCAATATCGCTGCTGATTAGCGTAAGGTCTGGTAGCGGCCACAGCCGCTTGCTCCACCTGTACTCAGGAGCCGTCCGACAGGCTACGACAGGCAAGCTGATCAAGCAGCCCAAAGTAAGGGGGCCCCTCCATTTAATCCATGAGCTGGATCCTTCTGCCACGACTCAATCCGTCAACACGCCTGCGACCCATTTGGTCTATTTGCCGTATAGCCCAGGGCTGTTCGCGACATCCACTGTTGCCCTTGGAAATATCAGGCTATTCGAGGGCGGCGGGGATTCTAGCATTTTTGATTAACTCTATCCCCCCCAAGTCCATCCTCGCGGAACGCGGGGATCATTTTAAGGGGTCACACACCTTAAGCCCGTATAGTCAGTCAGCTGCAAGGCTCAAGTCAAAAATGGATTCCCGCCTTGCGCGGGAATGGACGAGGGGGCGGGGGGTTGGCCGGAGTATTGGCGCGTTACTGCGCCGACCTCAGCGGCGTGAAACCCTGCTGTAAATAATTTTTGCAGTATCGGGCGGCTACCTTGAGCACCTGCACAGGCAATGCCGAGGTAAACGGAAACCAATCCGGCCGCCTTGCCGGCACCAAAGGCCTCAAAGTACCAAATGATTCGTCACGAGAAAAAACACGAAAGGGTCGCAGTGCGCGGATATTTACTGGCTACTTGGTCGGCGCACCGCTGGCGGTTCATTTGCTGTTGATACGGTTATCTCCCGTTCCGTCTTGCCCCAGCGCAATTGCAATACATCCGCATCGAACGACAGGTGCCTTGCACAGGGTCCGTGCTGTACCGGCCGTCCGTACCACCTCGGAAAGCACTCACTTCAGCCGCCCAGCCAATCAGCATGCATACCTGCACGCCCACTTTATCAGGCCGTTTCCCAAACGCCTCATACGGCCGTTGCCGCGGCAGGGCAATTTGCAGATCGTTGATGCGACGACTGGTGCGAAGCGCAGGCCATCGTTTGGGATCACCGCATTCAGTTCTGGCCAAAGGCTCGGCGGCGGTCGCCAGGACTGCCCAGGGCAGTGCCATGAGGGCACCAGTGTCTCAAAGTGGTAACCCAGACGCTTCAGCGCACGGTGCTTCAGAAAGGCTTCGGGAACCTCCAGGCATGGTCGAATGCGCGCAGTCTGCGGCGCGTTTGCATTGCCGAGTGGCGGAACCAACCAGCCATAAACCTCTGCCGCTCGGCTGGCTAGCCCAGAACAGCATCGCTGAACTGGCTCTGCGGATGGCTGCGCAAATTGGCCTACAGCACAATTCCGCGGATGGCCTCGGGCATCATAGCCTGTCGGGCAATCGTTATTTTGTCCCGGGCGAATCACGATAAAGGCTACTCATGCCGCGCTTTTGCTCAAGCTCGCCATACCGGCCCGCGCCGCATAAAAGGTCTTTGAAGACTTCCTTTCATCTGCGTCCGGGCGGTGCAGTAACGATTGCACTGCAGCCAATCGCCGTCGCAGTAGGCCTTCAGCCGGTCAAGGAACGCAATCAGGCAGCTGCACGCAGGCCCTCGGTAATGCCCGCGTTATTTGTGCGCCAGAAGCGCAGGAGAAAGGTCTGCCCTCCTTGTCGGCAAAGCGCTCCAGATAGATTTTGCCTAGCGTGCGGTCGGTTCGTTCGTCGCGCATTCACAATTATTTGCTTTAGGCGACTGGTAAATGGCATAACGAGATATTCGCGCATCAACCCGCAAAACGGTTTAGTTGATAGACTCGTCGCAGAGACTCTGCGCGGGTTGGAAAGCGGCCATATCTTCGCGGGCGGGAAGTTACCAAAACGCTGCACGCCCCACCGGTAAGAATCGTTCATCCGGATTCGCCGAGAATAACGCGCTCCAGGGCTTGCCTCCAACGTTCTGAGCCAGCGTCGCCCTGCGGATTGGCATGAGATCGCCTGCGCCTAGGATCCATACGTTCTCATTATCGCGCGCAGCTTTGCCAGCGCTTCGCTTGATCGGCCATGGACTCAACCTGCTCTCTGCAGCTCGCAAATTGATTCCAAGTAAGTCGCCAGCAACCCGCGATTTGGCCGTGGGACCCAGCTCAAGTTTGCTGCCATCGTTTAAGAATCAATTCGGCAAGCCAGTATTATCGGTCCTGTACGCCACCTGCGTTGCGTTCAGTACCGTGTTTGCATCGCGTAAAACTGTAACGCACGTTCACCACCTTCTCCGGCGACAACAGGCGATTCGCCAAGAGGCCTTAATCTCACCAGCATTCGGGGTAGGACAAGCTTTCCGATAAAGCATTGACCTGCTTCTGCAAATCCGTGCAGGTGGTGTCGGCTTGCAGATCAAAACGGTTTTTACCGCCGTATTGACGTTTGGCCAGCACTGGGGAGCGTGCGACGTGCCACGGTATCGCTTGTCAGCGGCGAGCGCTGGCGCAAGGATCTTGAGCCGTTCGAATACCAGAGGGCTGGGGCAAAGGCTGTCGTCACGCAGGGCCGCCCTCATCACGCCTCACGCGTGGCAGGGCAAATGGCTGTCCACCACGCAGTTTAGATCATCACGCCTGCAGAAATAATTTTAGGCACGCCCGACGCTGGGCATCTCACGGACAGCCTGACGCAAGGCTACGCTGACCGCAATGTCTTTCACGCCAGGCGCCGGCTGAAGTTATCTATATCTTCGGGAAAAAAACCACACCCAACAGGCATCGCACACGTTCACCTCGCATGCCCCGCGACGGAGCAAAGGCCCGTGTTTGATATAGTCCAATACAGTTGCTGGGAGCGGCCATGGTTTAGGGCCTTGGGGTGTAGCGCGCACATGGCGAGGCCATTTGCATTTACTTGGTCTTGCAGGCCCTGGGGTACGCCCTACGGGTGCCCGAACTTTCTTCGATTCTGAGTGCTAGAGATGCTCGGCCCAGGGTAGAGCTATCGTATTCAAACTAGGCTTACTCGCCAAGAGAGAAACGGACGCACTCGGCAGGCGTAACCTCAAGCTTCACCGCAGGGTTGGCATTGGTGTGTTTTCGTTGTGAGCAGCTCACGATCCTCGTAAACATTTAACAGCTCGGCCAAAACGGCGGCACTTTGCTTCAAAATCGGAAATGTAGCGTTCGGGGTATGGAACGGAAAAACCGGCTCGCCACGCATCCTCAATAGTCAGCCGGGACGGGTTTTCTCAAGGCGGATAAAAGCCGCCACCAGCGCATGAGCGGATCGGAAAACCGTGTTGGGGACGATGGAAAACTTGACTGCAAACGTGTGCCAGTACGGGTAGCGGCGTAAGCGTAACGTGGTCGAAGAGAGGCCTATCAGGAAGAACGGCGCTGACTGGGGGGCGTCCAACAGTTCATGGGTCAACTGCGCAGCATAGTCACTGACAAACGGACTGGTGTAGGATGCTGAATTCTCCTCGCGGCCAACCAGTCTCACGCACCAACAAAATACCCGCAGAAGCCATGGACGAGCGCAGAGCCCAGTAGTGTTTTGGGCCGTCTACTGGAGAGGTTAGGCACTGCCCATGTGCCAGGCGACACGCAAAAATGCCAACTGGGGGAGTTTGGACAAAGGGAAATGGCCACAGGGCAGCCTGAGCGCATGTGTTGTACGACTCGTTACACCAAATTCATCAGGACAAGCCATTGTTCATAGCCCAAATCGAAAAGGATACTGGGAGGACCATCCCAGGTTACAGTTGGGCTTACTTTTCGGCTCTCTGGCCAGGGCCAGGACGACCGACAGCGGAGGGCCCGATGTTGCCGTGCAAATTGCCGTGCCGTTGCCGTCAATGACAAGATGACTTGATCGAAGGCATCGCTCACGCGCCGACGAGCGATGACTTAATAGACCTTTTACGCAAGGTGGCGAGCCCGGCTGTGGGCCAGATACGCAACATGGGTATCCGCTGAAAGGTTCTTGATGCACGCTGCACGCGGAGCTGGTCAGCCGCACGTTTTTATTACTGAAGACTTTCTTTCCCTACTTCGCAGGAATACTGGCGAGCGGCGAGCTGGACACGGTATAGTTGAACGCCAAGTAGGACCCCTCCTTGCCTTTGCGAGTCAGGACTCAAGTGCCCACCCGATTATCACCACATCGCCAATGACGCTTGATCTTGCAGACGTGTTGTTCTCAATCTGAGGGCCCCGCGGCCGTACACTTGCGTGTGATCTGGGCGCACCTGGTTTCGGAGGCGAACCTTAAACCCAAACCGGCCGCCCAATTCCATGGGGGGAGTCTTGATGTATGGCTGTAGCCATGATGATAGAGAAGCTGGCAGACCGCTGAAAAAGGTCCGTTTTGGCTTCCGCAACTATGGCAGGGTCACAAAACTACGACGCACTCGTTACTGGGCCACTCTCGATCTCGCTCTGCCATAGCGACACGGCACATGAGCGACTTTCAACGGATTCGCCAGGCGCTATTTCCTGCAAATACAGAGGTACAGTTTGACCTGAATTGCGCCGCGATCTGCACGTCTCGTCAATTACGAATTGGAGGGGCGTTGTAAGGCTTTCAGCCCCAGGAAACTTGGGCTTTGCTGAAGCGGCATTTATCAGATTTTTTCTTTGGTATTAAAGTTGCTGAGGGGGGGCAGAGGGGCCACCCAAAGAGGGTTTCCCCTTATCTCTTTTTTCCG
>Ga0163217_1036666_pt1 | contig 11210 bp, 17 predicted proteins | sample SynspAceP_FD_185933 | JGI IMG/M metagenome (GOLD analysis project Ga0163217, IMG submission 185933) | Saline lake microbial communities from Ace Lake in Antarctica - Synechococcus sp. Ace-P (PacBio error correction) | ecosystem: Environmental > Aquatic > Non-marine Saline and Alkaline > Saline ... | reverse complement strand
CATTGCGAGGCGCAGGCCGACCAAAGCAATTTCCACATCATACCATCCACTCTGATTGCTTCGCCCTATGGGCTGCGCCAATGACAGGCGAAGCTATCTTCTTCGACCGCGCGATGATCCCGCCTATCGAGGTCTGCCACCGCGTCCATATCTTTTTGCCAGAGCTTACAGAATTTGGTCTGCCGTGGAAAGGCAGGTCCCGAGCGACCTGATCAGCCATTCCAGGCCTGCAGAATATCCTTGTGGTGCATCAGAGGAGCGTCCACCCGACTCGACGCACGTTCGACCATTCGTCGCTCAGGCAGTCCAACACCCGGGGGATTCCGCAAAACCGCCCAGCAATGCTTGTCCGTACCTTGCCCGGATCACGCCGGCCCGTGAGCCAGCGTCAGACCCCTCGCGCAAACGGGCGGCCAGTGTCATGCCGACGATCGCCTGGTTGCGGTCTTTGGTCACCTGTCGGCCGATGCCCCGATATGCGGTAATGTTTTTGCCCAAGAACCTCGGGCAACACCCGGCATGGCTGCAGCCAGCGTCTCGATTCAGCCACCGCCATCATGAATGGGTCAGGTTTGCACCTCTCGCCGCATCCAACCGTGTCCGCCTGACACGGCGCATCGATGTAATACGCGCCTGCCGCTTTAACCTCTTCGGCCCATTCCCGGGGTTTCGCGCACTTCGATTGATGGTCTTTGTTCGGGGCGACAAGCCGGCAACACGCACACGTCGGGACCGTGCAGCACCTTTTTCGACGGCGCTGGTGTCCGTGCCAAATCAGACGTGATGTCGCTGGCCGCAAGCAACCTTCGCGCGCCTGTGTGCGAGCCGCGGTCCATGGCCTTCACGGCCAGTTCGGCCGCCGGGCCATCGGACCTGCGGCTCGTTGACCATCATGGTGCGCCGGCCTTGTGCAGGTTTGCGCGCCATGGGACGGACCCATTCAGGCCAAGGTCCGATGAACCGATTGTTGTTCCCGTGAGGACGTTGCCTGGTGAGCTTCAGTCCGTGTGGCGTAAAACGCGCGCGGGTTCGCACGCTCGATGGCGCGGACGTGAGCGGGTCCAGATCAAGGTGTGTGTCGCAGCATTTCCAGCAGGCGCCAATTCTCCTGTTGCCTTGGCGTCGGCTATCGCGATGTCGCAGGCGAACCAGATAGGCGGTTTCGCGCAAAGTGATCGGCGCGCGTCGCGGATCTGTGCAAGTGCTGTCTCACAGGCCGTCATCCTGGGCCAGAACCGCAGCACCATATCGCTGGAGGCAACATCGGCCATACTGGTCCGCATGCAAAACCCCGGAACGACGGAAGCTGCCGCACTAATCTCGCCGATCCGGCGATTTCGCGTCGCTCATTTCGCTGTCGCGGCCGACAAACATCACCATGACATATAGAGAAGCGCTGTCTGGATCGTCATTTGCGGCTGTCCTTGGTTTGCGTTCGCCCTGTTGTGGACGGTTAAAGCGTGAACCGGCCAGGGCCGTCAAGACGCCGCGCGGGCAATCTGTCATTGACCGGGAAAGGGATCGACAGGCCGCCACTGTCCATATAGGTGGGGGGGGATGATCATGGTCTGCCGTTGTCGATGTTGCTGTCCTCGTTTTTGCCGTCTGCTCGCCGGATTCCTGGCCGGGCGGTTCCGGAATTCTTGGTGGAAGATTCTGAGGCGGCTGAATGCCTTTGTCGACTTGGTTCGCGCTGCGCCCTGCTGTTCTGTCGTGGCACGGTCCGCTTCGATGTGTTCACTGGCCGTTACTCTGACCTTCAATTCTCACGGATATGGAGCCGTGCATTACCCTCCGTGGTGATCCGCGAAATATTCTTTCCCAACAACTATCTCAGGGCCTGGACCTGCATGGCCTGACCTCGATTCTTCGCCGAATACGGTTATATGGCATTCGTTGTTCATTGCTTTGCCTTTGGCCGGGAAGGCACGCTTCCTGCTGTGATTGCAACGCGGTCATTCAGCGCTGATCATCGGGACTTTCGATCCTGTTCGTGGAGATCGCAGCGGCCCGGGCAACGCACCGGGCCGGGTGAATCGGCGGGGCCGGGTCCTCGCCTCATGTTCGCGGACGTTTGTCATGCCCTTGGCGGGGACATCCTGTCGGTCGGCTTCGGGCTTGGTCTGCCGTTGCTTGGTCGAATTTTGCGGCCTGATGGGGTCTGCTCGGGGCCCTGTCGCGCTCTTTGCGAATGGGCTCTTTCTGCTCGGAAGCCTGTCACAAACAGGGCTGGGAGAGTCAGCATGGCTGGTGGTGGCCAAGCTGGTGCTGCATCCGCTGGTCCACGATGGTGGCTGGCAGTGTCGGTCCTCGATCTGGATTTTCGAGGTCACCCGCGGCGCGGTCCTCATGCGGCCTCCCCCGACGGTGCCACTGTCCTTCGTGATCGCCAGAAATACGGGATTTTTTTTGTCCAGCGGCAGCTCGGCGCGATTTGCTTTCAACAAGTTTTCTCCGGTGGTGACCGTGAGTGCGTTGCTTGGCGTATTTTGGTACGGATAAGACACACCAAAATCGTCCATGCGCGCGGCGGGCATCTTTGCGCCATACCTGACGGGCGACCGCCTGAGGTAATGGGTTCCGCCTTTCGCGGGAACGCACGAAGGTTTGGATGACCTCGTTATGCGGCCAAAATTCCTCGGTCGTCGATGGCACGACCAGACCAAACCGTTCGGGCGCACCCACAGTCTCGGGAAAGGCGCCAAACAGACGGGTCGGAGCGCGCATCGAGCACCACACACGCCTTGCATCGCGGCGGGCGGAAGCAGGCGCCATAGCCTGGCGGCACCACGTCGCCCCAAAAAAACCCCCGGGGCGGGGGGGGTGGGTGGGGGGGTGGGTGGGCGGCGGGGCAGGCTGTTGGGGTGGGCGATTCGTGTAATTGCTGCCCGCCAAGGCATCGCGTCGCGCCCGGTCAGGATCGTGGGACGCGGCCAGGGAGATATACGTCGAAGCCAGCCATGCGCAGCGAGCGGGCCGGAACATCCACCCCGTCACGCAGCCGCATCGTGCCCAGCAAGGCAGGGCATCGGTCTCGGCGCGGAAGATGTCGATCAGGTTTGCGACGTTGAGCTGCCACATGTTGCCCGTAAAAGCGGCAATCCCGCTGAATCGAGTGCATCCGCCATCTGCGTGCAACTGTCGCAAAGCGGCGCAGATCGGCGCGTGAACAGCCCGCGCGCGCCGCCCGAGCGAGGAACAATTCACGCATGCGGCGGCACCTGATCGGCGTCATTTGCGGCGGAAGTCGTGACCACGAAGGATTTCGTCTGGACAGCTATGAAGGGTGAGTTCGACCGGACCGGATCGCCGGTTGGAGAGTGAATCGATCCGTGACGTGCTCGGCGGTACCGCCAGTCAGCTTCGCATCGCCGGTGCGGTCTCAGGGTGCGAGGTGATGACATGCCGTGCGCAGATGGTGCCTGAGGAGGCCGCAAAAGGAGTCGATCAAACCCAGTGGCGGAAACAGCCTGCATCGAGTTTCGCGGCCATCGATCCGTTCGACCTCCCATCCAGGATCCACAAAGGCTTCCGAGCGGTTCGTTGATGCTGTCGCAGACTGGTCGATCCACGCGCCAGCGTCTCTCTGCCGACGTTGCAGGGCCTTGCTGACGGCTTCGATCGCCACCGCGGTGGCGCTTTCCAGCTCGGTCGATCCTCATCCAGCCGCCGCAAACAGGGCGGGTGCAGAGCTTCCGCAGGGCATGCGAGCGCCAGAGGGGCTTCGCGCAAGGTTCTTCTGCCCACTCGGGCACGCCTCGGATGGCGGCGTTAATCGGTTCCAGCGAATACGGGCGCATCACAGGCGCGCGCGCATAGACGCAAGCCGCATTCGGCGAGGAAGTCTCCGCAAGCCCCCTCGGGCGGGTTGCCGAAAGAAGCGCGGGTTCAGCCAGCCAGGGCGGGGCGGGCCACCCTGTGGACGGCTCGAAGCGCGGCCATGAGCGCGTCACTGGACCTTTCTGATCATCAACGGCAATCAGATTCTCGACCCGTTCGCGCAGCCACGGGCCGGCTGCCCGACGGCGTCGCCCGCTGCCCTCGGCCCCAGCAAGCAGCGTCGCAATCGGCCATCTCGCGGCCGCTCGATGGGCAAGGCGTAGGACGGAATGGCGGGCATCAAAGACGTGGTGGCCTTCATCGAGCACGTAACGGTCGGCAGGTGTTTTCCTCACCCCGATTGCCGCCATGGCCGCTGGATCATCACAGTGCGATGATTGGCGACCACGGGCGGGCGCGCCGGGCTTGCGGATTCGAGTGTTCGACAAGCAGCGGCTGTAATGCTGCAGCGGAATAGAGCCATTCCCGCGCCGGTCTGCCCAGGCGAGCGTTGCTTCCGGAACCGACCAGATCCACCAGCCAGCCGGGAATCACGCCCAGATCACCATCCCGGGTCGCCTGAACCCGCGCGCAGTCAGCGCCACGCCGACAGCATTCCTCCGCTGCGGCTGGTGAAACGTCCCCACGTCTTCGAGGTTGAGCAGCAAAGATAGTTTTCACGCCCCTTCGGATCACCACCCGGCGCGCCTTCACGGCCGATCGGGATAAGGTGTCGGTTTGATCGAATCTGTTTGTTGCAGGTTGCGGGTATGGTGCTGATCCAGACGCCGGCGTCTTTTCGGACCAGACGCTGGCGGGCGCGGATATAGCGGAGCGTTTTGCCGGTGGCGGTGCCCGCTTCGGCCAGGAAATATTCGGATGTGCTGTCGGGCGCTGTGGGAGGCGCAAAGGCCGCGGCGCGCGGCGGCATTAGTCCCGGCTGGCCCTGTCGGCTTTCCGAACCGTCGCCCAGCGCATGTCCAGCCCCGGTCGCGCGCTTCGTTCGGCAGAAAACCGCTCATTGTGCGGGTGCGGCTCGGGGGGCGGATTCCGGTCACTCGGGGACCCCTTGCGCCAGACCGCAAGCGCGTTGTGGCGCAGCAGCGCCTGATCGGTCATCGCATCGACGCGAGGGATCCAGCACGAACGTCCCAGAGCCATCCGGCGCGCGCGAGGGGCGCGCGCGACCCCGAACCAGTTCGCCGTGATCGCGGTGTGGTGCAATGTCGTGGAGCAGGGCGGAAGCAACCGCGGATCAGGATTTCGACGTTCCTCGCACTTTCGGCGATTGATCGAAGTGTGCGGCCAGCCGCGAATCGTCGCAGGTTGAACTGTGGGGAGCGGCAAGCGCGAAAAGTTCTACAGGCACGTCGTAGCCGTCACATGCTCGGACGCCAGCCGTATCGTGACGTGCGTGGCGCGTTGCACAGGATCGGTGGGGATGCTGCGCCGGCGGGCAGCTTCCTCGGCGCCCAGGCTTCGCTGTCACCACTTGGTGCCCGCAGCTTGCAAAGCTTCGCCCCGACAAGCGCGGGCAGTTCTGAGCAAGGGTCGTGCAGCGACATTCGCGAGACCTTAGCCGGATGCCACGAAGCTATTAGTTTTCCCGAAATACGTGGCCGGAGTTGCGCGAAATTCACTTTCGATAGAACATACGCGCGCGCGCTGAGCCCCAATGTAGCCCTTGAGAGGTTCTGTCTGGGCCGAGTTCATCTGCTTTCCTGGGAGGGAAAGCATGAATATAGGTTCATCAGGCGCTGTCTCGACATGTGCCGCAACCAAGCAGCAGAACCGGCCAGTCGGGGGTCAGAGGGCTGCCAGAAGGAAGTCGAAAGTTGGTCTCCGCGCGCCGGCCGACTGCGGCGTTCAGTGCCAGCGGAGCCTTAGGGTCACGGCCACGGGAAGCTGGATAACAGGGCCCTGCGGTGCGCCCAAGACCCAGCGAATAAGGCGGGATCCTGGGCCCAACAGGGAAGTTGAGAGCTGGAGCGGCGACAATGGCGACAATCCAGAGCCGATCCTGCGGGATCCACGCTTGGACATCAAAGTTGACGTCTCCCGTGACGCAAATCCGCTCCCCAGAATTGGCTTCATCCGGGAAGAAGATTCATGCCTAGTTTCCGCCCGAATTCACCGGCGAGAAAAACAGCAAAAATGGGCGATTGATGTGGTTGGTAGAGCTGCCAAGCTTGGCCGTTTTCCAGGAAGCACGGACGTTATCGACAGGCTGGGTGGTGCGGCATTGCATCACACCAAGCCGAGAAGGGCTATGCGCTGTTTGAAACCGGCTACGGCCCGTCAGGGCTGCACCCATATCGGCACCTTCGTGAAGTCGCGCGCACGACCATGGGTGCGCAACGCCTTCGCCGTATGTCGGATATCCCACCCGCTGATCGCTTCTCGACGATATGGACGGCCTTGCGCAAGGTGCCCGAACAACGTGCCGAACAGGAGATTGTGCGACTCCGGAAGCCACTCACGCAAGTGCCTGATCCGTTCGGCAACCCATGAACAGCTTTGGTGCCACCAAACAATGCGGCGCCTGCAGGCGTTTCTTCGACACCTTCGGCTTCGGTTATGAGTTCGCAGCTCGACGGCGTGTTATCGCGCGGTGAGTTCGACCGGACCCTGTCAGATTGCTGGCGCATTACGATGGAACGTGATGAGGTGATCCTGCCCACCCTGGGCAAGGACGTCAGGCGAACCTACAGCCCTTTCCTGCCGATTTGCCCGCGCACCGGATTGTGTTGCAGGTGCCGATGGAGGAAGGTGGACCCCGAGCGGGACATTGTCCGTGACCCGACACTGCTCTGGTCAAGACGCGCGGTTGAGGGGGGCCTGCAAGCTGCAGTGGAAGGCCGACTGGGCCATGCGCTGGTGGCGCTATCGGTGATTACGAGACTGTCGGGCAGGATCTTGATCGATTTCGGTAACCCTGTCGGGGTTCGTATCCTGCGCTTCTCGGCGCAAAGCGCCGGCCGGTTCTGGACATTACGAAGCTGTTCCTGGATGGACAATGGCGAGAAAATCTCCACAGTCACGCGGGCAACGGACGACCTCGAGGACTGGGTTGACCTATGGCCCGCCCGAGAGCTGTCCATTCATGTTCACAAAGCCGAAGACTGGCAAGCGCCTGTTCTTCGACCATGATCCGAATCGGTCATGATTATCTGGACCAATATCTCTCGTCCATCCCGATAGAGAGCCGAGCAGCACTCGCAACGGCCTGCCTACCACACCGGAAACGTGCCGCCGGCAGGTGCCGATCTGTCATTCGGGATCTGCTCATCTTGGCGGGCGTGCAATCGATGGACCCGGCGTCCTCTGGGGTTTCATCGAGACGCTATGCCGAGGCGCGACCCCGGAAACTCCCCATGCTCGACGGCTGGTGACATGCGATCGTCTATTACGGGATTTCGTGAGACGACCAGCGTACCGTTGCGCCCCACGCGGCTGAACCCGCGGCGCTCGCGATGGTCCAGCCGGATTTTCGAGCACTGCCGAGAATGCGTATGCGGAGACCAGCAGAACGAGGTTCCTATTGCCTCGCAAGGACACGGCTTGAGCGCTGCGCGATGGTTCAAGGCGGCTTTACGAGGTTGCTGGTTCGGGGCCAGAGCCAGGCCCGCCTTCGGTTTCTTTCGCTTGCGCTTTATGGTTCGCCACCAGTGCGAAAACCAAAGCGCTGATCACCGTGCGCTGCCGGGAAGACTGGAGCGCGCGTTCTAGCTCGAACTCCGGAAGCTTGAAATTTCCTTCTCTTCCTATTGGGGAAAATCTTTCCCTCGGGGCGCGTTGGTGCGGACGGCGTAACTTTTCTCAGGCACCCTTCGAGCGGCGCGCGTGCCGCGCTCTCGGATGAGGCAGGATATGTTTCGCTATCCTCTCCTGAGAGGGCGAGCCCGTCTTCAGGATGCTGGGACTACCGCGCCTCAACCGTCATTTGCGAGGCCGCGAAGCAACGAAGCATCCAGTATGTGCCGTCGGGTAGACTAGAATTGCTTGCCGACGTTCGGCAATGACGGTATCGTTGTCTATTGTCGCCCGAGACTCCGTTTGAAATGCTTGGAAATGAGTGCCGCCCGAAAACTCCGGGACCCTTGGGACGTCCACTGTGAATGCGCGAAATCCCGCAGTAGAGTTCGCGCGCCCGGCATAGATCGGCCGGGTTTCCAGGATTTGCGGTCGTCGAACGCGTGACCGGCATGGAACCTTGCGTAATTGCCGGAATTGAAGATTTCGTTCGCAATGTGGATTCGCTCACTGCACCGTGCGTCCTGAACTCATCCCGTCGCGCGCAAGCAGGCCGATGAGCGCTTGGCCGGGTGATGCCGTTCAGGATGATCGTTGCACCGGTGTGCTCGCACGCCCGTCTTTTCACGACCCGATATGGCGGTTCGCGAACTCCAGCGAAACATGGCCCATGAATCGCCACATTTCACCGGGTTCTGAGCCGCGCTGGCGTGCACGATATTTGGCGCGGGACGAATTGGGGTATGGGCAGGACGCCTTGCGGTCGGTCGGCGCGGTTTCTAACCGTGGGCGCCAGGTAGGGGCTGAGGCAGGAACTGAATCCGGTCGCATCGCGCTCGGGCTCAAACACCGTCAGCACGAGCGTGTGCTTTCCGTGGCGGGGCAGCAGGCCATCCCGCATCGGCTTAGAGCATGGCGGATATAGACTTCGGCATCCCGGGGCGAAGCGGCTCCCCGTCCAGCCGATATTCATGATTTCGCCGCAGTCAGCGGCCGATTTTCAGGTGCAGGCTGGCGCGGAAATTGACACGCGTTCACAATGGCGTCGAGATCCGGGGGTCCCACTTCTCGAAGGCGCGGCGCCATCGAAGACATGGAGCCAGCCAGATCGCTGAGAGGTGGCCCCGATCACCGGCACATTGCCGTCATGCCAGGCCCGTCGATATAGGTGATGGAGAGCAGGATCTCTCCTGCACAGTTTTCGGGCATCAGGTAACGCCATCGGCAGCATCCGGTGCGACCCCTTCCATATGTCGCCTTACGGGCCGGTTCGTTGACCTCATATTCCGTTATGGCTATTTTTGAAGATTGCCCGGGATGGGCCACCCGATCTGCGCGCACGCGCCACGACGTTCCGACCCGACCGCCCGGAAGTTGCGCGGCGTTGGTGAGCGCTGTTTGAACCAATGGAGGATGCCGGGGACGGCTGGCGGCTCCGCAGTCCACATGCCCTGGCGTGGTACGTGGTCTACAAGGTGGAGGATGATCGCGTTGTGAGGAAGATGAGGGTGAGGCTTCCCCTAGACCTTTCTATTCAATCCTGAGTGCGAGTTTCTCGACGATTGAAACCAGCATCGGCTTTGAAGGGGGGCCCTTTTGCTTTCGGTTCCGGGCATGGCGGACGGTCCTCGCCACGGAATATCCGCGTCACCTACCCGACCTGGAAACGAGGCAGGTACACTCTTGATGCCATGGCTTCCATGCTGTGGGTATCAGCACGAATGCGATACCTTGCGGGTGCTTATCCCTCCGGAGATCGGGATATGACCACAGTTCGCTTCGTTGAAGAGCTCGGCCAAGGCGGCAGGCCGATAGCGGCAGGTGTGACGAGAATGACGGATCTGACGAATCTGGTTGCCCGAACCCGCGCAGATTCTCGCAGCCAGCCTGCCCCATTGTGCCGTTTCGATGGCTGGTCCGTTGAAGCACGTCGGCGGGCGCACGCGGGATTGCGGGCAGGGATGAGCCATGGCCGCGCTTGGCATTCCCACGGCGGTGGGTGACAGCCGCTATCGATTTCTGGAGCCGGTTGTCGGACGCCGCAATGTGGTGGCCTATGACCAGGCAATACGAAGAGATGCGGTTTCGGCGGACCGGATCACCTTTTCTGGTTGCGCGCCCGGTCGAAGCTGTAGCGAAACAACCGTGTGGGCCGTGCGCCGTGGCGCTGACCATGTGAGCCGTCCTCGAAATGGGACGGGATTCGTGGTCTTTATCGGACCGTGGACGACGATGTGTAGGGCGGGGCGACAGATCAACGGATTTCAGTTTTTACACCAGCGCGGAACCGCTCGCCGGGGTGTATTCCGCGGACCTGTTGTACTGAGCTCGACGACCGGTCTGAAGGGATCGGCTAGAAACCTTTGGCCGTTTTCTGGGACCGGCGGATCGCCGATGTGATGCGGATTCACCAGAAAACGGGGCCTCCCTGCGCGATGTGCCAATTACGTGCCGACCCAAAAGCGGTTCGCCCGCAGGTCGCCGATACGCCTGCGTGAAGGCGGCGCGCTGTAGACAAATTCTCTGGACGTCAGTTGCGGGCTTTGATCCGGGCATTCCAACGGGCAGGACCGGGATTGAATGCGCGGGATCAAGCGCGCTGACAGAAGATGGGACGGGTGTGGTCGGCCCTTCTTTGGGAGAAGTACGCGCTATTCCCTGAAACGGTTTCCCCAGGAAATTGATTGGCCCATCTTTCGCCGGGCGGGTTTTCGGCTTTGCCGTAGAGGTGACAGTTTTGCAGTCGGGTCGGCAATATTTCGGCCGTCGGTCCGTCATCCCCGATCAGGTTTTTCTCCACGGCATCGCAAACGCCGTGATGGATGTCGCCAGCGGGAGGCCCGCAAATGGCGGCACCAGTTGCTCGAAACTGCCGGTGCGGCACGGCATCCATGTCCAAGTGCCGGAATTGTGCGGGCGCGGGCAACTCGTTGACGAGCACGTCACCGTTGGGCGGTGACGAACAATCTCGATCGCAGCAGGCGGACAACGTCGAGGCCCGGGCCAAGGACGGGGTTGGCGGATGATCATTTGGCAGTTGCTGGCTGTCCCGGCGCTGATGTCCGCCGGCGCAACGGTTTTCATCGAGGTGTGGGTTGGCATGGAGTTTTTCGACCGGACAAAAAAACGCGAAGGGGTTTCGGCCGCCACGCCCGAGGCGGGACAATGCGTGCAAAAGCTCGCAGGCAAAATCGACAAAGCTCCAGAATGCCGGCCTTCGTCGGCCGGTGGGCCGGGGACCGCTCTCCGCCCAGGCCGTATCAAGCGCTGTGTCGCCTTGATCGAAAAACCTGGACCCTTGCCGTCATAAGGGGCCCATTTGCGGAAACGTCTTCAAGGACAGGACGGCGTGCCGAATCTCGGCAAACAGGCTTCGTGCATTCGGCGCTTGAACCCACAGGCGGGGGAAACGGTGGGCCCGTTGCGATTTGGGCCCGGAGGGGGGGGGGACTGTTGGGCGAAGGGGCTTTTTTTCCTTTCAGGTTCGTTTTTCTTGCGCCACAGCCTGGACCGGGATTTGCGCGGAGGATTTAAACCGGGGGCGTTTGATGGCCGGCGGGGATACGTCGTGAGCAAATTTCGGGGGACGGTTTTCTCGGAAATTTCGAGGGGGTAAATTCCCTCCCTCTTTCTGGTAC
>Ga0163217_1036606_pt1 | contig 11210 bp, 12 predicted proteins | sample SynspAceP_FD_185933 | JGI IMG/M metagenome (GOLD analysis project Ga0163217, IMG submission 185933) | Saline lake microbial communities from Ace Lake in Antarctica - Synechococcus sp. Ace-P (PacBio error correction) | ecosystem: Environmental > Aquatic > Non-marine Saline and Alkaline > Saline ... | reverse complement strand
GCAATTGAGAGTGTGGAACCCATGAAAGTTAGTGTTCTGCGCCTCCACGGCAGCGACCAAAACCCATTACCCGTCCCGTAATCGTTCAACCAGTCAACGAGATCTGGCCCGTCGAGATCCAATTTCGCCGGAGTTTGATCGGGAAAACGCCAAAGGATCGTTCACGGATGTCAGCAGCTGTTGAGGTGCTCCAGAGAGCGTCAAACTGCCATCTCCGTTAACGTCGCCAGCAGAGTTGTTCGGGGAATCTGATCGGAAAATTGGGTTCGGCGGCTCATCTTGCCAGGACATCCCATGCATCCGCGGCGAACCGGTTCGGAGGTGTTCCACTACCGGCGTTCGTCTCGATCGCCTCAGGCACTGACATCGCCGCGAGCATTTGTCGGGAGGCAAAAGTGTCCTCGACTCTCACCGCGTTCGGCGCGATCGTCCATTAGAGGGGGTGGGGGGCGTGGGGCGATTATACGTTCGCCGCAGAGATTCGCGGAGGGATGATGGAGACTCAGGCTACACCGTTTTTCCAACCGATGATTTTTTCTTCCATGATCGCTCCACCGCCGTTGATCGTTCGATGCGGGAAAGAAGGCCACGCCCGATAAGGAATCGTGCAACCCGAAAGGGCGAGCCTATGACGGACGTAGTGCCCATTTCAAGAAAATTCTTTTCGATTTGCGATGATATTTCTCGATTCGAAGTGTCGCTCAGGAATCGCTCGGAAGGCGGGCGGATTCGGTCTGCCTGTTCCCGATGGGTGCCAATCGTGCGGAGTGTCGCCTGGAACAGGGAGGAGCTCGACCGAAAATGCCAACCTTCGTTTCTACATTGTTTCTGAAATCTTTCGCATCCCAAGAACCTTCCACGAGGAACACCGCCGATGGCTATTGTTTTTTAAAACCGCGAAAGAAAGCTCCCGCGCTTCACGCTGAAAGACCAAGTCGGAAAGCTCGCGTCATCAAAACCAAAGACCCGCCGGTAACCCGTCGTCATGTTTTTCTATCCCCGCGGACAACACGCCGGGTATGCCACCAAAAGGAAAGCGTGTTGCGTTCCTCCGATCGCTACCGAAATGAAACCGCCGCGGCCCCGTGTTTCGGCATCAGCACGGACAACGCGGAGAGCCACATCTCAAATTCCGTGACAAATTCGAGTTTCCGTTCGCCACTGCTCCGTCGATGAGGGATCAACGCGTATGATCGAGAAGTACGGCGCGGGCGTGAGAAGACTGCTATGGCAAAAAAATCGATGGTATCCAACGATCGACTTACTCCCTCGACGCGACGGCAAGTCTGTCAATTTTGGAGAAAACGTGTGAAATCGACGGGCACGATCAACAGGTGCTCGACGTGCTCGACGAATTGGATCGTCGAACGAGTGAAACCGCAAACTGCATCGGCATCGATCCTCGTACGACAAACAGTGTCGTCGCCTACACGAAATCCGTCGGCCCCACTCACGACGAGGGCACGACGGGGACGAGCCGAAACCGCTGGCTGTCGTGACCGCCTCGGCCGGAAATCCGTTCTGCTGACGATCGCGCAATCTCGGCCCGTGACAATCGCAAGTCGTTACGTTCGCTTTGCCCTTCGTTCCTCTACCTGCCACGAAGGAAAAACGAAGTCACTCGCTATGCGGATCGATGCCTCTGGTTACTGCTCTCACGGCGAATGCCCCGACGTCGTTCCCCACCCCTGCGGAGAAATTGGCCACCCACCTATGGAGAAATGTTAGGAGAAAGTTGGGCACCCACCTATTGGCTGAAGCGGCCCATGTTGCTTACTTGACGAAAACTAGCTCATTCACCCCCCATGAAGAGGCGATCATCCATCGAAAGCCAAAGAGAAAGAAGAGAATGCGAAATTACCGACCCCAACTCCTGCAGGGTTTTTCATTTGGTTCAGCGATGTCGAGACCGTGCGTCGGGCCTGGCTTTGCGGGAAATCCACATTCGGGGCCACCCAGTTCTTATGAGCATCGCAAAGAGCTGGATTCCCGCAGTTCGCACTGAGTTCCTGGCATCCTCGATCATTCGCCATCGACTTGCCTGACCTTATACTGTGCTAATACCACATGCATTTGTCCTGAGAACACGTAGCGATGTGTTGCCCAGTGGAGGAGCGATGAGGAAGTCGCCCGGCTGGATTGGGCTGAGGCTGTTCCCGTTATCGCAAGGGAAAAGACGACGGACGGCCCCGAGAACCACGCAGCCTGAAATCACATTGATCGTCAATCAGCCCGAGGTGCTTGCTGAAGACGCCGGCGCCTGAGCGATGTGATTGGTGATGCGTCTGCGTTGGCTGAAAACAATTGCCCACTTGCCAACCGTAAGACGAGGCACCGGCAGATTTTGGAGGGCGTTTTAAACTTCAAATTTTTACTCGATGAAGCGGAAAATTGGGCCACCCACCTATTGCAAGCGGCGGCGATGTGCTTTACTTGACGAAAAATTCGGCTCAGTTTCACCCCCCATAAGGAGGCGAACATGCCACGAAAAGCCAAGATGCGGAAAATTACCGACCCCAACCAGTGCAGGTTTTCATTTGTTCAGCATGGTGCGTCGGGCCTGGCTTTGCGGGAAATTCCACATTCGGCAGTTCTTATGAGCATCCAGAGGCTGGATTCCATCGCCTGAGTTTCTGCATCTATCTTCGCCATGACTGCCGACTATTACTTCTAAGTAACCACATGCATTTGTTCCTGAGAACACGTAGTGATGTGGTTGCCAGTGGAGCCGATGAGAAGGTTTCCGCCCGGCGATGGCTAGACTGTTCCGGATCGCAAGAAAGACCGACGGGACGCCCGAAGAGCCGACGCAGCCTGAAATCGACATGATCGTCAACAGCCCGAGGCTTCTGAGAGACGCCGCGCGAGCGATGTGAAGGAGCGTGGATGCGGTGCTGGCTGAAAAACATTGCCCGACGTGCAAACCGTGAAAAGACGAGTGCACCGGCAGATTTTGGAAGGCGTTTTAAACTTAAATTTTACTCGATGAAGCCAGGCCTGCTGCCTGTGCCGCCTACGTTGACCTCAATCGATTCGCGGCTGATCGCGAAACCCCCGAGCCACGAACTACACCGGGCTAAGGATCGCATCGACACCTCGGTGAGCGAGAGGATCGAACGCCCCAGCACGGCCACGCTTGGAGCGGAAGTCGCCGTCGGCGCAAGAGCGTTGGATGAGCCCGATCGAAATGACCAACAGCACGATGCGTCGGCCCCTGTTTGGAAGACTCCGTCGACGCGCAGTGCCAAAGGATTTCTTCGCAGTTCGTTACCGTATCGAGTTGCTGGATTGACGGCCGCCAATCGCAACAAGACAACGTGGGCAAATCCCGAGGCACTTGCACCGATCCTGACCGGCGGCTCAATTCCTCCTGGCTGGTGTACTGGTGCTAAGTTCGGGCGGGTGTTCAAGCCGACCGCGGCACGCCCTAGAGTCTCGCTCAGGAGCGATCCGCTCGACAGGCTGGTGTGCGCCCCGAGAAAGAATCCGCTCGCCTGCTTCGGACAAAAGCGACTCGCTTTCATTGCGATAGCCAAATCAGGGATGCGAGTTCACCGCTGCGTCTGCGAATCGGCCTGTTTCCAAAGCTGTGGCGGTCCGACGAGCGAGGCAGGAATCGACTCCGAAATCCAGGGAGACACCCACAATTCAGCTGCACCTGATCACCAGCCTCGGCAGAATTGGGTGGCCCTGTCGCAAACGACCTTACACTTCCCGATTGCTTCGTCTCAGGTCAAGCAAAAACCGACGCCTCTCCGCGACACCCTGCTTCGCCTACACCCCTCCACCGGTCAGCTCGAAAAGGTCTTCACCGATGCCGAAAACCAAGTCACCAGCTACACCTACGATACCGCCGGCAACACTGACCGAAGCCTATCCGGATCACGGCCCAGCAGCACGATCGGCCAGGCCTGTTTCGGAAATCGTCAGCTTCACTCCGGACGCCACCGGACGCACCGTCAAACATACGACCGACCAAACAAGGCGACACTTGCGACTTTGTGTATGACCTCTCCGACGCCCCTGACAGCAAGCCTTACAACCGTCACACCAGGCCCGCATTCTGGCAAGCCACACCGAGACGTTTCACTTACGACGACGCCGCGCGGATGGCTCAGCCGCCGCGTGGCCGGTTACGGCAAACGTGACTTAACTTACGACGATCGGCCGCAAAGAAGACGCGAATCGCTCCAGATTCTGTGGTTCAAACCTACACGACCTCAGACGATTACGACGCCGTTCGCCAAGTGTCCAACTAAACTACCCCCGACGGCAAAGAAGTCGAATCGCAGCTACACAACGCGATGGACAACTGGCGGGGAATCGATTTCGACGGCAAACACGATCACCACCCGCACGTATGACGTGGAGGCCGGCGATGCTCACAAGTGCCTACAACAACGTCGTCAGCGAAACCCACGAGCGTACAATAACGACAAGACCACCTCGCGAGCTTCGTTTTACGGCGCCCCGTCGGCAATCTCAGCTACAATTGGACGCGAACAAAAACAAAAACGAGCGAGGGATCACAGTGCCAACGATGAGCGGTTACGTTTCATGTCGCACCGACGGCTACGACGACGAGGATCGGTCGTGTCGTGGGAAACCGCGACGACAAACATCTTGACCAAGCCTGAACTGAGCCTCGTGGGCAGTGAACAGCTGTGACAGAGAACGCCAGCACCCAGTCCCGCACGCCACGGCCCCGACGCACCGAACTGCTCACCGCCGCAGGCCAAGCACACGCACGACGCCAAGGGCAACCAAAAACCTCAAATCCCCGCAGTACTCCGCTGTCTCCCCCTCTCCCAATCTCCCCCTCCTCTTCAGTGGGATTTTGAGAAACAAGCTGATTTCAGCGGGACACCGACAACGACGCCGTTCTGACGTCACCTACCAATGAACGCCCTGGACGCCGAGTTGGACGAGACGATGGCACACCAACACTGTATTTCGTGCAGTCCGGCCAAACAGACGATCGCCCGACTTACACCCTCGCCCGCAGCGGCCAGCCCCAAAAACGTACAAACTACATCTACGCCAGCTACATCGACAACCGGTGATGAGAGCCGGAACGGGCGAACAGGTACTACCCATCGCAACCAACAACAGTGTTCGTCGCCACTACCAACGGTAGCGAAGCCATTCAAGAAAACGCTACGCCTACTCGCATACGGAACACCTTCGATCACCAACGCCGCCGAACCCACACGCACGACGAGTGCCGAGAGCAAACCGGTACTCGTACACAGTCGTGCGAATTTGACGAAGCGTTGGACCTGTATCACTACCGGGCACGATTTACGACTCAGCGTGTCGGGCAGGTTTCTGCTTCCAGAGACCCCATCGGGTATGAGGTAGGATCAAAACTGTACGGTAGTTGCGTGAACGACAATGGCCACTTCTCATCCAACGGATAACTGTGCCATGGGACGCTGCTTGCCACCCCTGAGTAAATACTGGTCGACTTCGACTGCCGTAAAACATCACGTCTCAACATGGCCAAACCCAACGATCTCGACAAGCGTTTGCACAATGAAGACTATAAACTATTACAAAACATTCTTGCGATTGCTGCATCAATCCAGCGGACCTGTTTGCGTGAGGTAGCTGCTATTCAAAAAGAGTTGCGACGGTAAGCATCGAAGATAATCAAAGCATGGTGGAATTGAAGAAAACGAGCCTCAATAAAACTTCTCGGCCAAAGTTTATACCAAAAGTAACTTTCACACATGCGAGAAAAGAGTGTGGCATTCTCGGCCGGACTACACAAACTTGTGTAGAGAAGCACTACGAGTTATGAGCATTGTACCAATCGGAAGGGTCAAACTCAAGCGATGGTATCTATGGAAGTACAAAGATGCATTGGAGGATATCGAGATTGCGCAGAGGCACCACGCGGATTCTATCGCGCAGGGCCATGAGGCACATCGAAATGCCCACTCTTTCATGCCTACTGTAAATTACAAAATCGCCTATCAAGCTTTAACTTACTCGATTGAGAGAATTAGTTAATTCTAAAATTGCGAGACCATTGCTTGAATTTGAGGGACATTCGTATTTCCGTGGCTGGTTCGGGCGATCTACCACGATTGGGTGAGACCGGATGGTATGCAATGCCTTCATTCGGGACCAACATTTCAATTTACTGCGTTAAAACCCAATTGGCTTGATAAAGAAGTTTCTGCCAAAGCCTGGCGTTCTTGCATAGAAAAATTGATTGACGAAACCGCTGAAACGACGACTTCAAATTATCTTAGTTCCGTCAAACTCGGGTCCCTCAATTTGGATCCAGCCCATACGTCATCCACTCTTGGCTTGTATTTCGTGAATGCACAGAAACATGGTTGTGTAACGATGGTCTCCGCAACAGCAGATCGGTCTTCAGGTGTTGATTCGAGGGAGCAAACACATGACCACGGACAGGTATTACTGTCCGAGTCCAGGCGTAGAACTGGTGAAGAAAGGTCTGTCCGGTGAAGAAGCCAAATTGAAGAAGAATTTAGGGTGTCCGTACCATTAACCAACGACTGCACTGGGAACGAAGGGAGGTTGAGACGCACGCAGTTGCGGAGGGACCCGCCGTTCGGAGGTATGCGGTTTCAGTAGCGAAGAAAGTTGGCCACCCACCTATTGGCGAAGCGGCGGCGATGTGCTTCTTGACAAAAACTAGCTCAGTTCACCCCCCATGAAGAGGCCGATCATACGAAAGCCAAGATGCGAAATTACCGACCCCCAACTCGTGCAGTGTTTTCATTTGTTCAGCGATGCGTGCGTCGGGCCTGCTTTGCGGGGAAGATCCACATTCGGGGCCAGTCTTATGAGCATCGCAAGCTGGGATTCGCACTCGCCTGGAGTTTCTGGCCATCTGACTCTCGCCATCGAACTTGCTCGACCTATACTGTGCTAAGTAACCACATGCATTTTGGTCCTGAGAACACGTAGTGATGTGGTTGCCCAGTGGAAGCGATGAGGAAAGTCGCCCGGCGATGCTGAGACTTTCCCGTATCGCAAAAAGGACGACGGGACGCCCGAAGAGCCGACCGCAGCCTAAATCGACATGATCTCAATCAGCCCGAGGTGCTTGCTGAGAGACGCCTGCGCTGAGCGATTGAGGCGTGGTATGCGTTGCCTGGCTGAAAACATGCCCGACCGTCCAACCGTGAAGACGAGTGCACCGGCAAGATTTTGAAGGCGGTTTTAAACTCAAAATTTTTACTCGATGAATCCCAGCCTCTGGCCTGTGCGCCTACGTTATCCTCAATCCGATTCGTGCGCGATCGCGGAAACCCCCGAGACCAGCGGACTTACACGGCGAAAGGATCGCATCGACGGACCTCGGTGAGCGAGAGAATCGAAACGCGGCCAGGCACGCACGCTTGGAAGCGGAGTCGGCCGTCGGCGCAAGAACGTTGGATGAAGCCCGCATCGAAATTTGACGAACAGCACGATTGCGTCGCCCCGTTTGAAGACTCCGGTCGACGCGCAAGTTCAAAGAATTTCTCGCGTTTCGTTAGCCCTTATCTGAGTTGCTGGATTGGACGGCCCCCAATTGCAACAAGACAACGTGGGCAAGATCCCCGAGCACTGGCCGATCCTGAGCCGTGAATCGGTCTCGATCCTCCGGCTGTGTGACGTGGTGCGTAATTCGGCTAGTCAAGCGACCGCAAGCACGCCCGAGGAGTCTCGCCAAAAGAGCGATCCGCTGCGACAGGGCTGGTGTGCGCCCCGAGAGAATCCGCTCGGCCTTCTTCGACTTAACGACTTCGCTTTCATTTGCCATACCCAAATCAAGGAGTGCGAGTCACCGCTGGCGCTGCATCGGCCTGTTTCCTGTCGCCGCGGTGTTTCACTTTGTACCACTTTCCGGAGTGGCCGATGGTTGGAAAGTCACAGCGTTGCCGCGCGGCAACCGGCCTGGTCACGCTAACGCCTTGCCTATAATGGATTTACAGTTTCCTGATGCGTAGGGTGGTCGACCCACCTTATCCTGGACCTCGGCACGACCGCGAAAGTGGCCAAATCCTAACCGCGATCGACACTTTTCAAGAGCTGAGGCGGTTCCGACGGAGCGAGGCAGAATCGACCTGCCGGAATCGCAGGACACACACAAATTCAGCTGCGACCTGATCACCAGCTCCGGCAGTGTGGTGCCCCTTTTGTTTGTCCCAAACGGCAAAACCCATCACGCCCGTCGATTGACGCCACCCGACAAGCAACGGCTTCCACACTTTCATCAAACATCCCGTCGATGATCTTTCGTGCCGCAACTACTCCGAAACTGACGATCGACAACCGATCAAAGTACGTTCGCCGCTTCGCCGCTGTGGGGCCTCGCTCGCGAGCATCTTACGCCCCAATGAAACCACCCAAACCGATCCCGAACGATTCACGTCATCTGTATCACATCGCACGAGCAGACAAACCGCTGTCGTTCCGGTTCGCAGCACGCGCACCTATCGAGCCTTCGCGCCTGTTCAAAATGCTGGCGCAAAAAACTACTTCTGTTCAATCCGCCAGTGAACTCGATCTACCCAAGCTCGGCCAACCGCCTCCCTAAAGCCTTCTCACCGCCAACGAAGCCGACAGGTCTTGGCGACACGAACATCACCAGCCTCTTGGCGTTCCACCACAGAGCCATCCTTGAAACTTCTACAGCATCCGCATCGACGCTGGTGAACTGGCCGGCTTTTCGTCCGATGACATCGACGCAGAGCGACGAACGATCATGAATCCGGTGGCAAGGGGAAGAAAGACAGGAATCATCCCAATCGGCAAACGAGCTTTCATGGAATCACCGTCTAAAATCGAATTCCGCTCGCGGCGAAACTCTCGCGGGCGTCAACGAAACCGACGCTGTTCCTGACCACGAAGGCAACCGTCAACCCGACAGCCCTCACCGAATAGCCGTCTTACATCGACGAACAGCGTGCATCGGCAAACCGGTTCTTGCCCATCTTTCCGTCATTACGATGCCACACTGATGCTCACCACGGCGCACGACAATCCGCTACATCCAGAAAACGATGCTGGGCCACGCCAGCTCACGACAACGGAAATCCTACACCCCAAGTCCACCGGGAAACTGACGTAAATCCACAACGACCACCCCGCGACCACACCGAGAGACCCGACCCCGAACGACCTGAAAAGCCACCCGCGACGACAGCGACGCCCGCGCGTAAATCAAAAAGCGCCCACGCCCGCGCACATCGCCGTTTCAAACTTCTTTCTTTAGCAGCTTTCTAGCTGCTCGTCCCCAGTTCGGACGGGCAGCAAAGAAAAAACTTCTGGCATCGTCTTGCCCCCGCCACGCCCGCCATTCGGTTACAATCGACTGTCGAAAACCGCATCTACGCCCCGCCGCCCCGACACGAAAAAACCGCACTCGCGCACGCGCGAGACGTTTAGGCGTCAACACGCGCCCAAGCCTGCCTCGAAAACCACGCAAAACGCAACTAGCCAAAACCGACCTGCACTTACGACATCGCCTACGATTGGAGGTCTTGCTCCAGAGAACCTTCGGGTATAAGGGCTAGGCTTGAATGCTATGAAATTACTTTCGTTTGATGATGGCTTGACCCAGAGGGGTTACCGATAAGCATTGCATCCGACGACCGCTCCCCCAACAACCACTCCCGCAACATTCCAAACAACGACTTCCATCAGCCCCCGGTGCTTGGCCAAATATCCCGAAAGGCAAATCCAGCCGTAGTCATCGACCTTTGTGTAGGTCTGCGCACAGCATTCTGGATAAACGACAACTGGGGAGATCGACCAATTGTACACTGCATTGCACAGAGCAAAATATGCCCGCGAACATACGAACGGCAAGCCCGCAAAGCTATCCGAACAGAAAAGCAGGGGCGGTGCGTCAGCCGGTATGAGGCTACCGAGTGCGAAAAATCATTTAATTCATGCGAAGACAAAGGAACATCCAAAGACGGCGCATTGATGTATTACCATGCCTTGCACTACACTGGACAAAGATATACAGGTAAAAAAGCTTAATTTGTCCAAACCATATGACCAACGACCTTGTATCCAACTGGAAATTTTTCAGCTCTTATACGGCACCCGAATGTCTAGCACCGCTCCTCCACTCATCAATGCTACGTTTGCGGTTCCCAAGGCTCATGTGACGCCGCGACTCCGGCAATAAACACGCCGAACGGAGCCGCCCGATTGTAGTCACCAAGCCTGGGTCGTGGGTGTTCCTTTCATTGCGAAAAATTTATGTCGCAGATAAAAACCGCAACTTTAATCGGCAGTGATAAAGTTTGATAGACGGAGCGTAGCCAAAAACGGTTATCTCAGCGATTCAGTCTGAGACTCCCGACTGCTTTAATCGGTCAATTCGGTCGTCTCTCAAGGATTCGAACGCTCGCTGTCCGAAACGGCGGGTCGACCTTTCGACTAGTCCTTGAAAACATTTTTTGGCATTCCCTCCTCGTTAAATCGACTCCGCACGGACTTCGATGAAATCGTTCGGAATTGAATTCACACATAAACCGATTAGGCGCGGGGATCCTCCCAAAGACGAATCGAGATTAAGTGTGTCGGTCCTATAAGAGCAATTGGATATCGGCAACCGATGAACGACCGAAGTGAGCAAATCCAGCGAGTGACGCTTTTCTCGCTGAAGGTCTTGGACGCACTTGTTGGCGTGGTCAGTTGGCGATTGAAATCGAGGACATGTTGTCGACGGCATTGCGCCTGGTATTTACCACGGCGGGAGTTGGGTAATCCAATGCCTATGTTTCGACATGGCGGGATTTGTCGTCTTTCCTCCAAGTCTTAAAGTCTACGTTTCTTGGGGATTTCCGTCTGTTGGAATTGGCCTTAATGAGAAGATCAATAACCATCTAATTGGCGCGGAAGAAAGGGGGGGGGGGAATTCAAAAATGGGGTCAGGCCGTCCTGTTCAATTAAACTCAGTCGACCGTTTCTTTCAAAAAAAAAAAAAAACTCAGGGACGACCTTCTTGAGGAAGATGTAAAGCCACTTGTCCATGGGTCCCAAAAACTTGAAAATTTGGAACGTGAGCGCGAAAAACCGATACGGCCCCCGAACCCCCCCACTATTCCCATAGGGTAAGGTTTTTTTTTTGTTTTAACCCGTTTCACCCGCCTTCCGGGCCCCTGAGGAAAGATTAAAGCAACTGGTTCATGGGGTTCAAAACTTTTAGAAAAAAAAATTTCTCTTCCTTT